>Ga0265298_10004235_pt1 | contig 18442 bp, 16 predicted proteins | sample AusTroGonzalo_MG_3_FD_193486 | JGI IMG/M metagenome (GOLD analysis project Ga0265298, IMG submission 193486) | Bovine rumen microbial communities from tropical cattle in Woodstock, Queensland, Australia - Gonzalo_01 | ecosystem: Host-associated > Mammals > Digestive system > Stomach > Rumen ... | reverse complement strand
GGCATATGGGTTTTGAAAATTGAGTTGAAGCCGACGATACAGTTCCAGTAGATTCTCCTGAATCTTAGAAACAAGCTTTTTGTATGAGCACGGACGAGAACCTTTCATCAGCTGTTCCCATTCTTTCTTGCTTATTTCTGTGCAGTTCGTTTCATATACCATTTTACTTTTGGTTGCCGTTAATGAAGGCCATAGCCTCTTTGTCTGTTTTGAAGTGCTGACCGGTGAACTTTCCACGCTGATAAAGATACCAGCGCTTACGATGAAGTCGTCTGTTCTCTGGAACGGGGCCGGTCTGCTGCTGGAGTACTACATCATATCCACCATAGCAGAAGCAATCTAGACACCCGGCGATGATTTCGATAGATTTGTTCATGTATCAAATTTTTTCGATGCTTATGCTTACTTTCACCGGTTCGTCCTTCCAGGTGATCTCCGGAAAGAAGAACTCCGGGATGCGGATGCTTTTGGTGAAGGGCTGTTCTTTCCAGAACTTGCGTCCGTCGTTCATCTCGCATCGCAAGGGTTTGTACTCATAGATGCTGAGCGGAGCGGCGGTGTTCTTGTCGCGTGCCAGCCAGCCGGTGAAGCTGACCGGACCTTTGGCCGTCGTTTCTTTCTTTCTTCCCGTTTCAATGCGCATAGCAATAGACGCATCCGTGGTTGCATCTGTGGTATTCGCCGATGTCGGTGTTCACGGCGCACTTGCAGCGCCTGAAGGAGTTCGGCTTTTTCAGGTTGTCCGGAAGCGTTTCGCCGGAGAGTCTTTCGACCAGCGTGGCGTCGATACAGGGCTCTTCTGTGATACCGTAGGCCGTGAGGTCGTACTGGCCTTCGCTGCAGGTCTGGATCCTGATCCCGTATTTTGGGGCTATCTCTCCGAATGCCTTAGCAATCCGGTGGACCTCCTCGGTGGTCGGGGCCCGGAGGAGGCCGGATTTTACCACGTCGGCGATCTTGCCGTATTCGTCCATGAAGGAGATGACGCACTTGTCTGTGTATCCTTCGAGGATCTTGCACATTCCTTCGAACTTGCGGACATGATATGCATAGTTGAAGGTGCCGGAGACGAAGATCGGGTCGTACCGCCAGACGACGTGGTCACGGCCGTATTTGTATGAGACACGCTTGAAGGTGTCCAGTACGGAGAGTTTATTCGGCACGGCGGGTTCGATCGCCTGCGGATAGGGCGTGATGGTCCACTGGATGTACCAGGGGGTTTTCAGGGTGTCGAGTCCTGCGAGGAACTCCCTGCTGGGGTTCTTCGTCCAGAAGACGAAGCAGTAGACATCCTCGGGCCGGAGGCTGATTCGGCTCTTGCCGAACTTTGTCGGAATTTCCACGTAGCCCTTGGCCACATTTTCGAAGAACGGCTTGGCGCCGAAGGCGGGGATGTCTTCCCGGTAGGAGGCGGAGATGATTCGTTTCATCGCATTGGCTTTTTGTTGATTTGTTTTGTTTTTTGTGAGGGTTATGAGGGAACCCTCTTTGACAGATAACCGACAGAATCTCGCCGTAAGCCGCAAATTCCCGCAGCCGCTGGCGGCGAGGCGCCTTTAATGGCGATTTGCGGGTTACGGGAGATTATGGCATGGTTTTGAATTTTAAAAAAAAAGGGAGTGCCGATGCGTTATGCAGGCACTCCCGATCCGTTTTGTTATGTGTCGGAAAGGACGTGTCCTTTTCCGCTTGTTACTGCTTGTCGCCGAAGATCTCGTCGAGGTGCCGCATCGCATAGTCGAGGTCGACGTCGTCCTTCCCATATTTGACGATGAGTCTCTTGAGCTTGTGGATGACGCGGATGTCCCGCGTGCGGAAATCCCACGAGTCATGGAGGATGTCGAAAGAGGATGCGAGTTCTTCGTTCATCTCCACCTGCTGCGACTGGACGCAGCCGATGAACGACTGGAGGAGGTCTGCGCTGAGGGCCTGATGGACCTCACGCGCCTCTGCGGATTCCGCGGCCGTGTCGAACTGCCCGTCGGTGAGACGGTCGACGATTTCCGATACGGGAAGGATGTCGCCGTCCTCGATGGCCCCGGACAGGGAGAGCAGTTCCTTGAGGGTGCAGTTCTCGATGGCGAGTCGGATGCTGTCCCGCTTGGTCTCACGGGGGTCCGGTCCGAGGAGGATGGTTTCGAATCCGACCTCGGTGTCGCCGTCATCTTCATCCTGTGCGATCAAGTTCTCTTCACTGTCGTTTACAGGCTCTTCATCCGGACAGGGGTCGTCCTCGGGGAAGTTCTCCTCCTGGTAGGGAGGATTCTCCCGGGGGTCTTCCTCCGGTTCGTCAAGGACCTGCCTTTCGTCGTCATCTTCGGAGGCGGCCTCCTCTTCGTCCCGGGGCTGTAACTCCTCCGCGATTTCCTTCCGTTCGGCATCGGCGGCCTCATCCTGGTCCGGGGCGTCGGCAATGCTCGCAAGGGCGGCGTCGTCCTCTTTCTCCCGGGCTTCCTGCGCCTCGGAGAGGGAAAGGTCGATTTCTATCTTGCCTTCGCCGTAATCCTTTACAAGGGCCTGGACGTAACCGAAGCAGAACATTTTCTCGTCGCTGGCGCCGGTCACGCGGAGGATGAGTTCCTCCGAGAGGATGGCCTGCAGGGAATAGAACTTGATGGCTTTAGCCACGTTGATGTGGAAGGAGGGGATGTTCCATTTACCGCCGTAGCCGGTGATGACCTGGAAGTAATCGTGCACGGCTTCTGCGATGATGCCGAACCGGTTGGCCGGTTCGTTCCACATGGGTTCGTCGGACAGGTTGAGGACTACGATCCGTCTGGATACCATCATCTCGACATAGTCCTTCACGAGGACCTCCTGTCCTTCCATCGCTTCGAGTGCGCGTTCCCAGTTCCCCTTGTTGAGCAGGGCGTCGATGGTCAGCCCCGCGTCGAGCGCCTTCTCGATGAGTTCCATCCCTTTCTTCGCGAGCAGTCTCTCTCCGGAGAGTGCGCGGACGAAGACACGGAACGCAGCCAGAAGGGCGGCTTTGTCATTGGGTGTGAATGTGCGCATGTTTGTTATGATTTAGATTGAACTTGTGGGTAACTGAAATTTAAGGTTGAAAATTCAATTTCATTGACGTTTCATCGGAGGCATAATCACATGCCCGGGAACCCGTCCCGGCATTGTTTTCGCTGTCGGCTCCATCCGCGTCCGTAATCCCCGTTACCGCGGGGCTCTTTGTGTTAAAATACTTGTTGATGGCGGCGTTCATGATGTTCACCGCCGCGTTGATGTCCCGGTCGTGATGCGTCCCGCACTGCGGGCAGTCCCATTCCCTGAAGGACAGGTCCTTGAGCCGGGTGTCGCGGTAGCCGCACGCAGAACAGGTCTGCGAGGTCGGGTCGAAACGCCCAGCGCGGAGGAGGTTGACGCCGAACCATTCTGACTTGTACTCCAGCATCCGCACGAAGGTGGACCAGGAGGCGGAGGCTATAGATCCGGCGAGGGAGTGGTTGCGCATCATTCCCTTCACGTTCAGGTCCTCGACACAGACTGTCCCGTACCTGCGGACGAAGGAGGTTGACGTTTTGTGCAGGAAGTCGTTGCGCCGGTTCTCCACGCGGCGGTGCAGACGAGCGAGTTTCACCCGATATCGTTCGTGTCGGTTGGACGCCGGGCGGTCTTTCGAGCCCTTTCTTTTCCTCGCGAGACACCGCTGCATCAAGGCGATGCGTCTGTCCTCCGATTCAGAGAAACGCATGTTCGGCAGCTTCGCTCCATTTGACAGGACGGCGAAATCACTGATCCCGACATCTATGCCGACTGCGGCTTCTTTCGTCACCTTGGCTTTCGGTTCGGAAGGGGCTGCGTCATCGACGGAGACCGTGCACCAGAAGGTCCCGCAGGCGTCGCGGCTGACGGTCGTGGAATTGACTTTTGCGGCCGAGGCGTCGAACGGCCTGTCCCTGCATATCCTTATCCATCCGAGTTTGGGTATGCGTACCTTGTTCTTGATGAAATCATATCGTGTAGAATTCGGTTCGAACTTCACTGAGTCCTTATGGTTCTTCTTCGACTTGAATTTCGGAAACCCGGACTTCATCTTGAAGAAATGGCCGTAGGCGTTGCTGAGATTCAGGAGAGAGTAGTTGAGCATCATCGCCGGTACGTCGTTGAGCCAGGAATACTCCTTCTGTTTCTTGAGTTCGCGAAGTGACGCACACTGGTCGAAGAACGACAGGGACTTTTTGTCGGAGTTGTTTGCCTCCATCCTTTCCCTTAGGGCATTATTATAGACAAAGCGACAGCATCCGAAACATTTCTTGAGAAATGCCTCTTGCGCTTTCGTTGGTTTCATCTTATATCTATAAGCCTTAATCATTTTTCAACCTTATTTTGCGGATAGCCGAACTTGTTTGATAGCGTAGGCGACGACCCTGTCGTAGTTCATCGGGAGCTGAACGGTCTCGTACTCCCTTTCCTTGAGCCAGATGAGCTCGTTGGAGCGGATGTCCAGGTCGAGGTTGCGAAGCTCGATGGTGTAGGACGTCTGCTGAACCGTGTATTTCCCGATGTCGTTCCGTTTGAGCATGTTCAGCGGAGGGAGGAGCATGTCCCCGTACCACTTGTAGAGGTCCCTGTTTGTCTTGTAGTCGCGGACGTGGTAGGTGTTGTCCAGCACGTCGTACAGGAGCAGGTCGAAGGTGCCGGCGTAGCCGAGGACCGGGTTGGCGATCCGGGTTTCCTTGGCGACGATGGTGAACCTCCACCAGTCCTGGTCGCTCCACCATCGGGCGACGGCTTCCTCCTTGGGCGTGTCTGCCCTGAGGCCCTGCGGGGTGATCCTGTCCCGGAACGGTTCCTCGATCTCGTCGAGCCTGCCCTGCATGAACAGGGCGCAGGCCTCGCCGAAGGCATGGACGTCGGTGCCAGCCTGTGCGGCGGCCAGTCCGTCAGCCTCCCAGATGGCGACAATTTCCTCGACGGGTTTGCCGAAGAACTTGTGCCTGGGATTGACGGAACATTTCGCGGCCGTCCCGTATTTGTCAAAGGGTGCGTATGCCTCCACGATGGAGGAGACGCTCGCCATCTCCCTCCCATGGAGGAAGTAACGGTGTTCCTTCTCGTCGAAGGTCAGTCCCCTTGTGGAATCCGCCAGGCGGTCGAGGGCGTATTTCACGCCTTCCTTCGCCTGCGGCAGGGCTGCGGTCACGTCATAGGACGTCTTGTTCTCTAGGAAAAACATCTGGTTTTAATGAAGGTCGTTCTAAAGTGTTTTTCCTCCCCGCCCAGGCGGGGAGGAGATGGAGGTTGGTTACATGGGCAGGTCTTCAGTGACCACGCCGTCCTGCGCCGGTGCGGCGTTCTGCTGGCCCGGAGCCTGATAGTACGGAGGTACGTTGGCGGGCTGTGCCGGAGCCTGGGGCTGAGGTGCGGCCGGGGCCTGTCTGGGCTGAGCCGGCTGATAGGCAGATTGCTGACCGTAGGGCGGCATCTGCTGTCCGTAGGGTGCCTGCGGCTGTGCGCCGTATCCCGGCATAGGGGCCTGCGGGCCGTAAGGGGCCTGGGGCTGCTGACCGTAAGGCATCTGTGCGCCGTAAGGGACCTGCTGACCGTAGGGAGGCGGCATCTGCTGCCCGTATGGCGCCTGCCCCTGGGGACCGTACTGCGGTGCGGGCTGCTGGGGCATGTAAGCCTGCTGGGGCGACTCGAGGATTTCGAAGACGTAGGCCTTCACCACGAGGCTCGTGACCTGCTGGCCCGTTTTCTTGGACGTGTAGGACTCCGCCGCGAGGCGGCCGACGACGCGGACCTTCATGCCGGCGCGGATGCCGTGCAGCTGCTGGACGGTGATGAGCTTGTTGGCCTGTACCTTGACGGGAACGTAGCAGGTGGCGGTTTTGGGCTGGCCGTACTGGTCGTTTCCCGCGGGCTCGGTGCAGACGAGCGAGATGTTCACGGACGCGCCTCCGTTCTGGAAGTCGTAGACCTTGATTTCTTCGTTGTCGTTGCCGCTGCGCGGTTTCACGATACCTTCACCCTGCCATTCGTTGATCTTGGGTTTCTTGGGGGCTCTGCCCCCCTGATTCTGATTGTTGTACATGCTATGATAGTTAAGAATGTTTTTCTTAAACATGCGGTTTCGGTGAACCGTTTGTATGTCGTTTGCCGGTTACAAAGTTAACCTATTTTTATGTATAATTCAATAGGTTTTCCGGCCTTGCAGTATATTTCAGGGATATCTCCGTTATTTTTAGGGACGGAATTAAGGTGGTTTGTTTTTTTTCATGGTGTCTTTGTTTGTTTTTTTGTTTATTTTGGTTGGAAAAGGCCCCCAGAGTGGGGCCTGTATGAAATGGAAAGGGCGAATCCCCTATAGAGAGACAGACTTGTCGGGGGATTCGCGAAGGAAAAATGTGTTAAATTTTGTTTCTTTGTTTATTTCACAGTATTGATTTTTATTTAAAGTAGGCTTATCTTTGCGGTTGTAACATTACTACGCGTGCTCCTTGACTTTAAACGGAAGGATAATGTTTAAAAGATTTCATATCCGGGCTCTGTGCCTGCTGACAGCATCTCTGATTTTCTGCCTCAAGGCCTCGGCCCAGCAGTTCAGTGTTTCAACCAATGTCGTCGACTGGATGGCCATCGGCACCGTCAATGCCGAAGGCGGCGTGGCGCTTCAGCGTCACTTTTCCGCCTTCGCCGGTTTCCGCATCAACCCATGGGTATTCCGTTCCGGCAATCCGGAGGACCGTTTTGAAGATCCGCTCGGCGACGAGGAGCGTCAGTTCCAGGACAAGAAGCAGGCGTATTATGCCGGTGTCCGCTATTGGCCCTGGTATATCTTTTCCGGCTGGTGGGTTGGCATGAGGGGACAGTATATGGAATACGACCGCGGCGGGTTTATTGTTCATGAGCGTGAGGCAGGTGATGCCTGGGGTATTGGCCTGAGCGGTGGTTATTCCTATATGTTGAACGAAAACTTCAACATTGATTTCGGCATGGGTTTCTGGGGCGGTCAGACGAACTACGGTACTTATCGCTGTACCAATTGCGGTCAGCCGGTGGAAAACGGGAAGAAATGGTTCGTTCTTCCGGATTATATAGCTGTTTCCCTTATGTATATTTTCTAATGAAGGAAAGATGAAAAAGGAAACGGCGTTCATATCCTTTCTGCTTTGCTCCGTGTTCCTTCTTGCGGTGCTGTCCTGCGGCACCTCAAAGAAGGCTGATTCGCTGAAGAAGAGGAACATCACGGCGACCATCGAGTTGTCCAAGCTCAATGACGTCCCTGAACTTGAGTACCGCGCTTCGAAGCGGGATACGCTCGTGGTGAAGGACGACGAAGGACGCGATTTCTTCATCGTCAAGGCTATCAAGGATGAACAGACCGGTGAGATGGTCGCGAACGAAGTGCTGGACGCCGCCGTGGTGACGGCCCGTTTCCGTAATATCGCCGAGCGCCGGGGAAAGGTTGACCTGCAGTTCCAGATCCTTGTTCCTGCCGAGATGCAGGACCGGAGCTGGCAGATCCGTTTCTATCCGGATATGTTCGTCCTTCAGGACAGCATCCGTCTTGAACCCATCGTGGTGACGGGTGACAATTACCGGAAGGCTCAGTTGAAGGGCTATCAGCAATATGAACGTTTCTTGTCCAGAATCATTACGGATTCTACGGCCTTCATCGACCTTCGGGCATTGGAAATATTCATCAAGCGTTATATCCCGGACGTGTACGCCTTTAAGACGGATTCGACCGAAGTCTCTGACGAGGTCTTCTATTCGTTCTATGGCGTTTCCGAGCAGCAGGCGCTGGAACATTATACGGACAAGTACCGCAAGCGCTACAACAAGCGCCTGATGGATTCCCGGGCGAAGATGTTCAGGAAGTATGTCAAGGCGCCCATCGTCTCGGAGGGTATCCGTCTGGATACCATCATCCGTGATGTGAGCAACAACCTTATATTTAATTATACGCAGACCATCAACACCCGCCCGAAGCTCCGTAAGGTCGATATCGTCCTTACCGGTGACATCTTTGAGCAGGACAGGCGGATATATTCTATCCCGCGCAGTGAGCCGTTGACGTTCTACGTTTCGTCCATCAGTTCCTTCGCCGACATGACCGAGCGTTATTTGACCAGTGTTATTGAACGCAAGGCTGAGGCTAATGCCTCCTATAAGATTGAGTTTGCGGTCGGCAAGGCGGAGATCAAATCCGATTTTCGGGAGAATGCCGGGCAGATCGCCCTTGTTAAAGACAATCTCAATGACCTGCTGCAGAACGAGGGCTTTGACCTTGACAGCATCGTTATCGTGGCGAACGCCTCCCCGGAAGGCAGTTTTGCCGCCAACGGGGCTCTTTCCCGCAAGCGTGGCGATGCGGTGGTCAAGTATTTTGACGCGTATCTCAAGCACACCATCTACGAGCTTGAGGCCGAGGCCGGTTACAGCATCAACGAGGATGGCATTGTGACGAAGAACAAGGTGAATACTCCGAGCATCCGGTTTGTCAGCCGGAGCGTGCCCGAGAACTGGTCCGCCCTTGACGGTCTCGTGAGTGAGAGCCCAGTGCTTACCGAAGGGCAGAAGGAGCGTTATTTCGCCCATGCGGGGATGCGCGACATGGACGCCCGTGAGGCGGCCATGCGGAAGGATGATTACTATATGTACGTGAAGGATACGCTTTATCCGCGTCTCCGTGTTGTCGATTTCGCCTTCCATCTCCACCGCAAGGGCATGATCAAGGATACCGTCCATACGACCGAGATTGACGAACGCTACATGGAGGGTGTCCGGCTGTTGAAGGACATGGAATACGAAGCTGCGGCGAAGATCCTTGCGCCCTACCAGGATTATAATACCGCTGTTGCCTACATGGGTGCGGAGCGCAACGCTTCCGCTATGCTTATCCTCCAGAACTGCGAGCGTACCCCGCTTGTCAACTACCTGCTTTCCATCCTGTATTCCCGTAACGGGAATGAACGCGATGCCGTGCAGTGTTACCTTGCCGCCTGCAGGGCGGATCCTTCCTATATCTATCGAGGGAATCTTGATCCCGAGATATCCGTTCTTATCAAGCTTTACGGCTTGAACAAGACGCCTGAAGATGACGATTTGTTCTAACTAAATTGATACTATAACTGTTTAATTTGTTTGTTTTTATGTTTAAAAAGGTTTTTCTTTTCTCTTTTGTGGTGGGCTTGGTAAGCCTGGCCGCATGTCAGAAGAACGCCGGCAAGGATGTCGTCCGCAGCCATGAGCCCGGTTCCCCCGTCGAGGTGAAGGTGTGTATCACCGGTACTCCGGGCACCAGGGCCACCGGTGTTTCCGAATCCTTCGAGAAGAAGGTCCGTTCCCTTCAGGTTTTCGTTTTCAACGGCGACGCCCTTGAGAACCACCGTTCCGTGACGAACTCCCAGATGGCGCTCGTGCCGGCTACTGCCGGTGAACGTACCGTATGGGCCGTAGTCAATGCACCTGACATTTATTCCGTCCTTCAAAAGTCCGATAGCGACCCGATGACGCTGACCAAACTCAAGGCACATGTCTCAAGGTTGCAGGATAATGTCTATGTCGCTTCCGGTGGCGAGGATACCGATCCCGCAGGGAGCAATTTCATCATGTGCGGAAGCACCGTCCAGGAACTCGTCGACGGCGGTCAGGTGGATATCTCCGTCAAGCGTATTGTGGCCCGTGTGTCCATCGAGAAGATTTCCGCTTCGCTGAAGGACTACCGTGAGAACTATACCATCCGCATCAACGGTGTTTACCTTATTAACGTTCCGCTGAACACTTCGCTTGACCTGACTGCGGACCCGACCGAATGGTGCAACATGATGAAGCTCGATGCCAATCTGTCTTCCAACGCCTTGCTTTATGACAACCTTTCCGGGTCTGATGTCGTCGTAAGGAACAATGTCTATCTGAAGGGCGGTGAGGTTATTTCCGAGCAGGAAGCTTATGTTCAGAGTTCCCTTGAACACGGCATCTACGAGCTCGCCGAAGGCGTGACGCTTCAGACCGACAACGCTTATCGTGTGTCCCATGTTTTCTATCCTTATCCCAACAAGCTCGGCAGCGCCGATGCTCGTTACAAGGACGAAAGCTGGAACACCTGGTCGCCCCGTGGCACTATCCTGGTTATCGACGCCACGATGGTTTCCGACCGCGATGAGGATAACGATGGCAATCTTGATGAAATCGCCGGTTATTATCCCATTGACCTGCCCGCTATCGAACGCAACAAGACCTACACCATCCAGGATGTGAAGATCACGCGCCTGCCCGGTGACAAGCCCTACCGCCCCATCGAGACCGGTGAGAGCAAGGTGGTCATCGAGGTTCACGACTGGGAGCTCGGTCTGGACATGGGTACGATTACAATTTAATCAATCTTCGATATTATGAAACTGTTCAGAATTATTTTCCTGGCCATGGCCGCGATAGCGGCCCTCGCCTCTTGCCAGAAGGGTCCCTCCTCGAAGGCTCCCGAGCAGTCGGTTCCCATCCGTCTGGTCGTAGGTCTGAATGACCACTTTTCCACCAGGGCTACCGGCGTCGAGTCGAACTCGGCCGCCGGAGAGTCCAAGGTCAACTCCCTCCAGGTGTTCGTGTTCAACGGCGACGTACTTGACGGCTACGGCACCTCGTCCAATAGCCTCTCGGCTACCGTCTCCTGCTCGTCCGGTCAGCGCGATATCTACTGTGTCACGAATGTCCCTTCTCTTGCGAGCGTCACCTCCAAGTCCACCCTGCTCAGTCAGGTGGCCCAGCTCTCCGAGAGCCCGTCCTCGTTCGGTATGTTCGGCAAGCTCCTCAACCAGAGCCTTGAGGCCGACGGCAGCCTCTCCGTGGATGTCTACCGTTTCGCCGGCCGTGTGGTCATCAAGAGCATCGTCAATGCCCTCGCGAACGAGGCCCAGGCCGCGGCCTTCACCCTCGATGCCGTCTATCTGACCAACGTCGCGGGCGATGTTGAGTTCGAGCATACCGGCAGTCAGTCCTATGTCGTGTCGCAGTGGTACAACCGTAAGGGATACGAGGCGGACAACAACCTCGGTTCGTTCACCTATGACGCGGTCGGCTCCGCCGTAGCCTCCGGGGCAACGCACCAGGTGCCGCATTACTTCTACACCATGCCGAACGCCGAAAACGCCGCCGTCGGCGGTGACACCTTCACCCCGCGCCGCTGCCGCCTGGTCATCAAGGCCACCATAGCCGGTGTGGCGAACTACTATCCGATCCTGCTTCCCGCTATCGAGGGATGCAAGTCTTATGAGATTAACAGCGTCACCCTTACCCGTCCGGGCAATCACGACGATGACGAGTATCCCGAGGAGAAACCCATCGAGGGGTTCGACCAGGGCTTCCAGGTGCAGGTGCAGGACTGGAACGTAGTGCTGCTGGGTGACAGCAACGGCAATATAACCATTTAATCCGGGGAGACTATGAAAAGATTTATGATTTTTGCCGCCGCAGCCCTTTCGCTGCTCGTCGCCTGTAACAAGGCTGTCGACAGCGGCGTGACCGTCGAGACGAATTATGACGGGGACGAGATCGTCATCGGTGTCGGTAGCACTTTTGATGCCATTCTTGATACCAGGGCGACTGCTATTACGCCCAGTTCTAATCTCCCCTCCACATTATATTGGGGCGGGACCGGTTCCGCTGCAGGTAATTGGAATACCACTTCCTCTAGTGTTACGTGGACCGGTTCCGGTTCGAAAACTACTTCTATAGCGACTGGTAAGTATGTTAATTCCAGTAGTCCTGCAACTGTTACCTATTATGTGACGAATCTTGGTACAAGTTCTGGTACGCAGCCGATGTCTATCGGCTCTCCGACTATTCTTACGGTTGCTAACAATAACACCGATGTCCTTTGTGGAAAGGTATCGAGTAGTTCCGCCAGTCCATCTCTTGCCCTTGAACATATTTTTTGCCGTACTGGTAGCTTTTCTGTTTCACCCATTTCTGGTTATTATCTTGAAAATGTTGTTTGGCAGATTAAAGGAAAATCCACATCTGGTATTCAAGGTACGGCCGGTACATACAATATGACGACCGGTGATTGGGCAACGGCAACCACTAAGATGAATAGCTTAACGACGGTTACGAATAGTTCCGATTTGTATCTTATTCCTGGTGATTATACGCTTAGTTTATCTTTTAACCTTTGCAAAGGAGAGGGAAACGCTAAAGTTTCTAAAAGTTATAGTAAAACCGCAGATGTCACTTTCCCTAAAGGAAAAATATGTAATATTTCCGCGGGTAGTCAAGGTGATGATTTTGCAGCTGGTATCACTATCACCGTTTCCGTCCAGGATTGGGTTGAACAGAACTTCACTCCAGAATTCAGTTAATCTATCAATATCATTTTCTCATTTCAACAAGCATTTATTATGAAAAAGTTTTTCCTTCCCATTGCGCTTTGCGCAGCAGCCCTTGTTTCTTGTAACAAGGCCGTTGACCAGTCCGCCGAGCCCGTCATGGACCTTAACGGTGCACAGGTCGTCTTCAGGATGGCTCCCGAGACCCGTGGTGCTACCGAGGTGACCGCCTCTACCCTTACCTCCTTCAATGTGATCGCCACCAGCGGTACCGAGTCCCAGTCGTCCGTATGGACCGACGGTGTGTTCTCCGGCACCTCCGGCGGTAACTACACCGGTGGTAAGTATTGGCCCTCCGAGTCCGTGACCTGGAATTTCTATGCCAGCAACGCCGCTATCGCCTTCGCCGCATCCGGCTCCACTATCACCGTTGCCGACTGTGCTACCGATGTCGTGGCCGAGTATATCGAGGGTGCTACCTATCGGGCCGCCAACGCCCTGACCTTCGATCATATTCTCTGCCAGCTCGGTACCGTCACCATGAAGGCTCCGGCCACCTATACCGTCACCGGCCTGAAGGTATCCCTGCTCCCTATCTATGCGGGTACCTATAACATGAAGTCCGATGCCTGGACCCGTGGTGACGCCGTGGCTGAGGCCAACCGTGTGTACGTTCTTGGTACCGCTGCTGCAGGTGTGGATATTTCCACCGCCGGCGGCGATATCACTTCCGCCGATAATGACCTGTGGCTTCTGCCCGGTTCTTATGAGTTGAAAGCGGAATATACTCTTAATAAGGGCGATTTCCATAAGGCTTATGTAAAGAATGCTACGGTCAGCCTCGTCCAGGGCAAGAACAACAACCTGGGCCTGCCCGGCAACAATAATCCGAACATCCCGGATGCCGGTGATGATATCGCCGACATCATCTTTACTGTCAGCGTGACTCCTTGGAGCAACGAGGACGTCCCTGCCAACTTCCAGTAGTATTTCATCCAAGACTCTTCGCCATGAACGTCCGTACTTCCATCATGAGGGATATCGTCCTTCCGGTCATTACGCTTTCCGTGTTCTTTCTCTCCGTCTCCTGCAGCAAGCTTTTCGGAGATCATGAGGAAGGCCGCCGGCGTGACGTGACCTTCGGTGTCAGTTTCCCCGTTACCAGATCGGTGGCGATGGGGCACGAGGCCGGGGCGAGGAGTCTTGATGTCCTGGTGTTCCGCAGCGACGGTTCGCTCGATGCGTCCGGTCGCAGCACGGGACCGCTGGATGAGTCCGGCAACGTGGCTTCCGTGACGGCCAACGTCTCTTCCGGTACGGATCTCACATGGTATGTCGTCGCCAACGCTCCTGCCGGCGCCTTCAACGGCGTCTCTACCAGGACTGCGTTCGAGTCGCTCGTCGCGGACCTTTATGAGGTATCCGACGCCGACGGTTATCTGCCGATGTACCGATCCGGGACGCTGCTCGGTTACGGCCCCGTGTCCGACAATGTGTCGGTGGCGCTTCAGCGTCATTGCTGTAAGGTCTCCTTGCGTAATGTGACGGTCTCCTGGGCCGATGCGTTCTCGATGTCCGCGGAAGTGCGCATCGGGCGTATCGCCCTTGTCAATGCCGTCGGGACGCGCCTGTGGTCCGGAGGTGCAGATCCGGCTCCCGTATGGTATAACCGCATGGATATCGACGTGGAGTCCGGTTCGCTGGCCGCTCGGATGACTGTTTCCCATGTGGATCAGCCCCTGTCCCTGTCCGAGGCGTTCGATACGGAGACTTCGCTCTATTGTATGCCGAACGCTGTCTCGAACAACGTGAACTCGGCGAATGCCGGCACGTGGTCGGAACGCTCCACGAGGGTGGCGGTCGAGATTATCATCGGCGGTTCGTCCAACTGGTATGCCATCGACATGCCTTCGATGCTGCCTAACGTCCATTACATCGTGAAAAACCTCCTTGTCACCGGGCCCGGCTCCGCCGGCCCGGACTGGCCGGTGCTGCGCGAGGACATAGTGTTCCACCTGTCCGTCGAGCCTTGGCTGGACGAGCAGGTCGTTCCTGTCTTTGATTAAGCGATACCGCGGGATACGTGCATCCGCAGAGGAGTGTTTTTTCAATGAAGTATTAGGTTATGAGTTTTTGGCGGGTGAACAGGCACGTGGTTCACCGCAGCCGGCCCGGGCGGGCCTGACCGCCTCCCCGGGTGCAATGCCGGCCGAGATGGTCCGCAGGAAAGCCAGGCCGTGAGGCTGTGCGAAGTCTTTTTCGTAAGTGTTAAGTTTAATAAAAAGGTTAATGTTTTTTTGATGGTGTTTTTACACCGACCAACCCGGATGGGCTTGACCGCTCACCGGGTTCCAATAGCGAGGCGCATGCGCCGGACTGTTCATAACATTTGGTTTGGTTTGTTGTAAGAAGCTGTGAGATTGTGTTTGTCTATCCGGGCGGGCCTGACCGCCCTCCCGGGTACCGAGTAAGAAAAAAATTGATTTTGATTATGGCCGATAAGAGACTCATGATTTTGTCCATCTGCATCCTGCTTGGGGCCGGGCTGGTTTCCTGCCGGAAGGGGGATGCGGCCGTGACTGTTCCCGAGACTTCTTCCGGGATGGTTGCCGTTTCCTTCAACTTCGGAAGCAGGGAGGAGGACGGTGCTGATACCCGTATCAGCGGTATCCCGTCCGACCTGGCCGAGAGGGCCCGCGTGCGTGTGGGTTATCTTATCTTCAACGTTTCGGGTAACGTCATCAGGCGGGAGACGATGTCCTGGGAAGCTTTCGTGAATTCCGGTTATGGCCTGTGCTACCTCCAGAGCGGAACGACCTACCGGGTGCAGTTCTATATCAACCCCGATGAAGGGGATACGATGGATTACATCACGTCCCCGACGGGGACCGGTTCAATACTCTCCTACCCTTTCGGCCTGACGGGCCAGAGCGCTTCCTGCCTGAAGATGTTCGGAGAAAAGTCTTTCACCACGAGTTCGTCCGGCGGTACGCAGACGGTCTACGTCGATATCCTCAGGCTCGTTTCCCGCGTGAAGGTCGGGACCGTACGGATGAACCTCACGGCTGCCCAGCTGGGCGGCAGGACGTTCACCCTGAAGAGGATATACCTTCTCAATGTCCCCTTCCTGGGGCTTGTCGGCACGGATGCGGGCGGCAACGACCAGCAGACGATGGGTAACGGCGACAGCAACCTCAACACCGTCTACAACCCCATGTCCTGCCGTGGCGTCAAGAGCGGTTCGTCCTGGACCACCGACGCCTCGTACGAGGCACTGCTCGTACAGGGCGGCATAAATGCTTCGATGGCCACCGGTACGACGCATTCGACGGGATACTATTTCTATACCATCCCGAACCCCTGCGCTCTGGCCGACGACAACCGTCAGGTGTCCGGCGGATGGACCGTCCGGTGCACCCGCCTGGTCATCGAGGCGCAGATAGGCTCTACGTACTATTACTACACCATCACCATTCCGGCGATGAAGCGGAACAACTCCTACAACTATGACTCGATAGAGATCAACCAGGTGGGTTCCCTCAATCCCGAGGAGGACACCCCGGGTGCGCTCACCTACGCCTTCACCGTCACGCAGCAGGATGGGTGGGACTATACCTACAACGTCAACGAAACGATATGATATATGAAGCCTGTTAGTTTGTCAAACCTGTTCATGGCCGTTTCGGCCGCCCTCCTTCTCGCCGTCTCGTGCAGCATCAAGGAGAGCCGCGTCCCATGCCCCTGTTATATCAAGGTGGGGTTTGACGACCGTGAGCATATCACCGAGGACGTCACCGTCATGGGATGGCGGGACGGTGAGCTGTTCCGCAAGGACATCGACGTGTCCGAATACGATCCTTACTGGGTCACCGCCGTGCACAAGGGCAGCCTTCAGGTCATGGCCTGCTTGGGCCTGGATGGGAATGTCTCGGAAGGTCATTACGCCGTCATACCCTTCGGTAACGAGTGCGATTCCCTGTATGCGTATTTCGAACCGGTGGACGCCACCAGCGACGACGTGACCGTGGAGGCCCATCTGAAGAAGCAGTTCGCCACCGTGCATGTGGATATCTCCAAGGATGCCTCCCAGATGGGCGAGTACGATTTCATCGTGGACGGGAACTCCTGCGGGTTCGACCTGATGGATTTCTCGCCCGTGGAGGGCCCTTTCCACTGCGAGCCGGTGCCCGTCAAGGGTTCGAGGCTCGTGGTCTTCCGTGTGCCAAGGCAGAAAGACGCCTCGCTGCGGATGACCGTTTTCAAGGGAGACCTGGACCTGGGTAGCTTCCCCATCGGCGATTACATGCGCCGTCTGAATTACAACTGGGATGCCCAGGAGCTCCAGGATATCTATATCACCATCGACTTCATCGTCGGTCAGGTGGTTATCGGTATTGACGACTGGGAGACCGGCGTCATGATGACATTCATTGAACAATAGTGCCGATATGGTTAAGACAAGACATACCAGCATCTTCGGGACGGGGCTCATCGCCCTTGTGTCCTGGCTTTCCCTTTCCTGCGTCGCGTCGTGCAGCAAGGAGCAGGCGGTTCCCGCCGCCGTCCCTTCCGCCGTGGAGGAGGTGACCGTGGGGTTCGCCGCCAGTCCGGAGGACTACGATATCCCCACCCGGTCGCGCCTTACCGCCCCGGGCATCGAGACGCTCAAGAGCAACGTCTACCTGGCCGCGTACTACAACGGACGGCTGTGCAGGAAGCAGTATTTCGATAGCAACCTCTCCTCCATGCAGCTCAAGCTGGAGAAGAGTAACAGTTACACCGTCTATGCCCTGGTCAACGGCAACGGAAGCGACCCCTTCACCGAGTACGAGAGTGCCCTGTCCACCGCGCCGTTAGAGTGCCCGCCCTATACGGTGATCAACGCCAACGGCATCCCGATGGCCGGCCGGCTCACCTTCACCGCCCTGTCGGGCAACGCCTCCGGCAGTATGACGCTGGAGATACCCGTCAAGCGTCTGTTCGCGAAGGTCACGGCTACCATCCATGCCGACTGGGCCGGTGCGGTCATCGACAACGCCCAGGTGCGTAACCTCAATCGTTTGCTCGTCCCTTTCGGCACGGGTGCCTGGGACAATGACTACAGTTCGCTTGACGATTACCCCACTTTCTACGAGGTGGCCCAGGCTACGTCAGGCACCTCTTCGTCGATGAGTGCGGTCTTCTATATCCCGGAGAACATGCAGGGAGACGTCTTCGACGTCCCCTCGTCGTCCATGAAGACCTTCGACGGCCTTCCGGAGAGCATCGCCAACCGCCTGTCCTATATGGTCGTGTATGTCAGTTCGTCCGGTCTTTACACCGGATCCCGCCAGTATCGCTGCGTGCTCGGCATGGACAGCCGTAACAACTGCGATATCAAGCGCAACTGTTCGTATGTATGGAACCTCACGCTGGATGAGGACGGGCTGGTGTTCGACGAGTGGAAGAACCGCCCCGACAGCTGGACGGACAACAGGTATGTCAACATGACGTCCCCGGTGTTCGTCGAGAGGGTGGCGACCGTCCCGTTCTCGGATTTCCTGTCGACGAACGTGGAGGATTACGTCCTGTCTTTCTCCGTCCCTTCTGGGGCCGGGTACAGCTATACGGATATCATCTCCGGAACGTCTTCGGCGGGTGTCAGCGTCAATGCTTCGGAAGCGATGGTGCGCAAGTCCGTCAATGTGCACGTGAGTGCGCAGAAGAACAACCCTGGCGGTACGGTCTCCGGCACCACGCAGTTCAACGTCATCAGGATGGAGCCCAGGTACATGTCGTCGACCTATTCCGTCAACCCCGGCTCGTACGTCGATACGGAGATAGCCTACGGTTATTACTGGCCGCTGGTCAGCGAGTCCTGCTGGACCGACCGTCCCGGCTTGGGGTCGGGCAGCGGCAGGGAGTGGTCCTATACCGCCACCCCGGCGACGGGGATCACCTCGTCTTATACCGCCGGCGGAGCGGCCGCGAAGGATAAGGTGCGCTATACCGTTCCCCTGACGGTGGCTCCCGGGGATTATCCTGTTACCGCGTCGCGTGTGTCCGGCCTCCTGCCGGCTTCGGCGGGCGCCGTGCTGCACGTCAACGACACGCGTTACCTCCGGTGGCAGGACAAGACCTCCTCGGTCAACGTCGGGTCGGGTAACTATAATTACGCGAGC
>Ga0265298_10004234_pt1 | contig 18449 bp, 8 predicted proteins | sample AusTroGonzalo_MG_3_FD_193486 | JGI IMG/M metagenome (GOLD analysis project Ga0265298, IMG submission 193486) | Bovine rumen microbial communities from tropical cattle in Woodstock, Queensland, Australia - Gonzalo_01 | ecosystem: Host-associated > Mammals > Digestive system > Stomach > Rumen ... | reverse complement strand
TCTGGGAACAAGGTCGATGGCCATGAGGCCGCCCAGGAAGCTGATGAGGACGCCGATGGCGATACCGAACAGAACCATTGCCACGATGGAGACCCACTTGGCGGGACCGCCGAAGAGGAACAGCACAAGGGCGATGGCCTCAAGGATACCCGCTACTAATGCAGGATACTTGCGGTCTCCCTTGAATACTGCATCTGACAGCCAGCCGGAGAACACGGTTCCAAGAACGCCGAAGATAGGGTTAATACCCACTATGGCGCCGGCCTCAGCGAGGCTGTAGCCGCGGGCTTCCTGCAGGAAGATGATACCCCATTCGTTGATGGCGTAACGGCTCATGTACATGAATGCGCTGGCGGCGGCAAGGATCCACACGCCCGGATTGCGGATGACGGTGGCCTGCTGACGGCGAACCTCTGCGCGCTTCTCTGATGTAGGAACCGCAGGCTGCGCGGGCTCGCCGGAGAGGGTTTCAATGGGCGGAAGCCCCTTGCTCTCGGTGCTGGGATGCAGGAAGAAGACGATGAGCAGGACTCCGAGAATGCCGGCGAGGGCGGCTCCGAAGAAGCCCCACTTCATTCCGAGGCCTGCCACGAGGGCGCTCACGAACACGAACGAAAGGCCTTCGCCGATGTTGTGCGACGAGCTCCAGAATCCGTAGAACGTGCCGCGTATGCGCAGCGGGAACCATCGGGTAAGCCCGATGACGCAGGGCGGCGCACCCATGGACTGTGCCCAGCCGTTGATGGCCCAGCACACGGCAAAGCAGATGAACAGCGTCGTATTGGCCATGTTGCCTTCGATGGCGCTGACGCCGAGTATGCCCATAATGAAGTTCATGGCGACCGAAATGATGAGGCCGGTGGCCATGAAGCGCTTGATGTTGGCGTTGTCGGCAAGGAAGCCGTTGACGAACTTGCCCACGGCGTACGCCCAGTACAGGCAGGCGCCGATCGTACCGAGCTGCGTGGCGTTGAGCAGGCCGGCGTCGATCAGCGGCTGCTTCATCACGCCCATCGACAGGCGGCAGACGTAATAAAGGGCGTAGCCGAAGGTAGCTGCAACGAAAGTCTGTATGCGGAGACGTTTGTAGGTCTTGTCAACCTTTGCCTCCGGCACAGGAGCCGCTGCGGCCGGTACGTTTGAGAAAAAGTTTAGGATTCCCATAATTCTTATAAATCAGATACGTTGCCGCCGCCGGTGAAGTTGCCGGTTCCGGCGATGCTGGCAGCCACACTGCCGGACGTTGTGGTAACGGTAGCCTTATAGTGGCAGTTTTTAATGGTGTTGTTTTCGCCTGAAACACCAACGATGGTGCCAACGGTAGCAAGGTTTACATTGTTTGTCAGCGTAGTAGCATAACTGGAGCATCCGTCAACGGTGGAGTTGGACAGGTTCCCTACTATACCTCCCTGACCTGTTGAGACCTGGACGTTATTGGCGTGGACTTTTTCTCCTTTGAACGAACTGGAAGATATTGTACAATATTCGGCTTTGCCTACAAGCCCTCCGATGGCTCGGGCTGCGCAGTCAATGCTTTGCTTGACCAAGCAGTTGCTCAGGTTTACATATTTGGCATATGCTATAAGTCCTGCTACCCATCCGCGTATTGCCACTACACTTGCATCAACCGAGCAGCCTGTGGTTCCTCCGATTATAATCGGATCTGAGTCTGTACCTTCGACATGTCCTGCAATGCCGCCGACCAATGCCGCGCTTCCGATAGTATCATTATTGTTTTGATGGGCGCTGTTCACCTGACCGGTGTTGGTACAGTCAAGAATCTTGGATGCGCCACCAAGATAAGCGACTATACCGCCAAGATAGAACGATGTGCCGTTGACCCTGGTGCTGTTCCCTCCATGAACATACCCACTGTTCGTGCAGCCGGAAATGGTAACGTCACTGGTGGAATAGCCAAGGATGCCGCCACCAAAGATGTTGTTATGCCCGGCGCTGCCGGCCTTGACATTGGGATAGACTTCTCCGGCGTGGCTTTCTCCTCCTTCGTTAATGCACCCGCCGATCGTTCCGTTACCGGCCATCATACCGACAATGCCACCCACATATACTTTGCTGGCGACATTGGCGTCGGATGCCCAGTTGAAAAGGACATAGCCGGAGTTCCTGGCATTCTGGACAGAAGCGGTGGAATAACCGACGATACCGCCAAGTTCATAACCAATGAACTGAAGTGCAAAATTGGTATTGAAATAGACTTGGCCGGTATTGGTAATGTTCTTGGTGGATCCACCGTCGATATCACCGGAATTCAAAGCGATAACTCCACCCATTCGGGCCTCGCAGAGAGGTTTATCGTTATCCTTATCGTAGCTGGCTTCCATTGCCGAAATCTGGATATTGCCAGTATTGTGAACATCTGAAACGACAGATCCGGAAGCATTTTCTCCGATAACCCCGGCGATGTTGACTATTCGGCCGCCCTTGTTGGCTGCGCCGCTAGCACCGGAAGTCATATGATTGACAGCGGCATTATTTGTACAACCGCTGACGGAACCGGCATTGTAACCGGCAATGCCGCCGAGGTCCTGAAGCCTTGGGTTAGCGCGGTGATTGATAGCACCATTGTTGATGCAGTCTGTCACAATTCCATCAGCGTTCACTTTGCCTGCTATGCCTCCATTCTTGATATATCTGGCAGATGCATCACCGGTTTTGACAATATAGCAGGACAGGGTAGCAGCATTGGTGCAGTCGGAAACGTTGCCTTTCTGGAGTTCTCCGACGATACCACCCAAGGCAGAATTATAGGCCGTTGTGGTACTGATTACAATCCTTCCCTTAAGCGTAGAGTGACCGGTTGCCACTTCCTCATGATCGGCAGTAGAGTTTGTGGAGGAAACGGTTGCGCCGCCATCCAGAAAACCTACTGCGCCACCGATTATAAGATAAGGGTTGGTTTTGTCTGTAGAAGAAACAAGAGCATAGCTGCTTATGGCGCCCTTGAAGAAAGAGTCACTTATGCTGCCGGCATTGGAGAACCGTCCCACAAGGCCGCCGATGATGAGTTTTCCGGTTGTGGTAAAGCCTGAAGGGGTGGAAATCAAGCCGGAGTACTCGCAGCCGTTCTGCAGTTTGCCCACGGTCGTACGGCCTGCAAGACCGCCGAGTGTAGTCATCTGGGTAACGTCGGCAACTGCGGCGAGGCTGATGTCGGCCGCAACCTTTACATTGTCGAGCACGCCCTTGTGGTAACCCACGACGCTGCCGAACATCGCCTCTGCGGTGTTGGGATGCGTGAATGTGAACGAGCAGGTGCCATCGACGGTCAGGTCCTTGACGGTGCCGGCGTCCTGCGTTGCCTTGAAAACGGGCACGGTAGCGGCCAGGCCGGCGATGGTGTGGCCCTGGCCGTCAAAGAGGCCGTTGAAATAGAAGTCCTCGGCGTCCCCGGCGGCCGTTTTCAGTCCGATGCCGCCGGTTGAATTAAAATCCGCAGACGTGGTGGCGTCGAAGGTGATATCCTGGTCCAGGCCGACTTTGAGATCGCTCCCGAGGCTCTCGTAAGCCTTGGAATTGTATTCCTGGGCGAAGGTAACAAGGTCGGAGGCCGATGTGATAACCACGTCGAACTGGGTCCCGGTGGGCTTGAATTCTATTGCGGGGAAGGCCTTGATGACGCCCTTGTCCATATTCTTGCTGCCGGTTGTGGAAACGGTCATGAAATGGCCCTTCACGTCCAGAATCTTGACGGAGAAGCTGTAAGTGCCGGCAGGCACGGGAACGAACAGGTCGAGTGCGCCGCTGGCGGGGAGGTCCCATGGGCCTGCCACGCGGACCTTGCACTCGTCTGCCGACGCCCCGGCGGCGGGAGTCAGTCCGGCATTCTCATAGTCAATCGTGAAGTCGCCGTTCATACGTACAGACTCAGTGGAAATCTCTACGTACGCGATCTGATGGGTGTCGGGCGAAGCGTCGCCGCTCTGCTTGAGCGCCAGGTGCAGGCACGAGGTGAGCGGGCTCAGGGCCAGTTCGGGATCGTTGCTGCGGCCGCCGAGGGGCAGGACGCCGTTCTGTACGGTTGCAGGAAGGGTTACGGTGGTGGCGTCTTTCCAGATGCTTGACGGATAGACCGCATCGTAGGGTGCCGTGAGGGCGCCGTTGACCGTAAACGAGGCGTTCGTGCTTTCGGCGGGAACGCCCGACAGTGCTTCGGAAGCTATGCCGTTGACTGTAAGGCAATCGCCGTCAGCCCAATAGAGCTGCCGGCTGCCGGCTGCGGCGTCGCCGACTACGGTCCTGGTGGAGGGTGCGGAGACGGTGAACACGGTCTTTTCCGCCATGGGAGCGTCCGGATGGATCTCCATTGTGCATCCGCAGGCCAGTGCTGCAAATGCCATTATGACAGCAGAAGATTTCTTCATATCACCACTCCTCCATTTCCTCCGGAATTGCGGGCAGTGAAGTACACACAATGTACTCATATCCGAAGTCTTCCAGATACAGCTCCGGTGCCCTGTAAACATATTTCTTATTCTCCATAATCATTTATTACCAAGATACTTTGCGTCTGTGTTCGTTTCCGAAACGGTCTTCCACCACGATGGTACCGGTGCCAGTCGAGGGGACGGATACCCGGAACAGGGTGTTGGGATAGCCGGTGGTGGATTCGGTGTAGTCGCTGCTGTTCTTGAGATTTGTATTGTAGGTCTTGTAATAGGTGCGCATCTGGGTGTCGGCCGCATCGTGCCTGTCGGCGTCTTCCACGAGTTCCATCTGCCTTGTGGAGCCGTTGACGATGATGTACGGATCGTCCCATTTGCTGTCCCACAGGAAGACGTTGACATACATATAGGAGTCGCCGTAAGTTCCCGGAGGCATCATGCTCATCTGGTATGATTCGTCCAGCACGGAGCCGTCCTTCATCGTGGCCACGTAATTCTTGTACGTCCATTCGCGCAGCGAGAACACGGGTGCGACGCTGCCGCCCTGGAATACGCCCGTCTGGTACTTGTTGGGATGGAAGCGCCAGGACTTGATGTCGCCGTTACGCACCTCGACTACGGTGAGGCCGCGCGGAGTGCCGGCAGACAGGTACTCGTTGGTCCAAAGTTCGCCGGTGGAACGGGCGAGGACGTGCACCTCGATGTTGCGGTTGGCGTGGGCTGCGGTGTAGTTGTAATTGTACGTCTGGTGGGCGTGTCCGGCCCAGTTGTGCACCTTCTTGAAACTGCGGATGAGTTTGGTATACTCCTCGCCGTACAGGGTGTTTTCGTCCTTCCAGACCTCGTGGCCGCTGACCTTGCGGAACATGGGGGCGTGGGAACAGACCATCAGGGTGGTGTTCCTGTCGATGAAGGAAAGGTCGGCCTGGAGCCACTTCCAGTCGCGTGCGGTAAGGCCGGTATTGTAGCCTTTGAGGCCTGAGGACGTGCGGTACATCACCATGTCGTCCAGCATCACGAAGTGCATGTTGCCGATGTTGAACGAGTAGCAGGTGGGACCGAAGTGGGCCTCGTAGTCCGCCGCGCCGGCAGCATCGTCTGCAGCATTGGGATTGTGGTCGTGGTTGCCGATGATGTTGTAGGTGGGGTAGCTGACTGTGCCCATATTGGCCTCGTAGTCGTCCAGCAGGGACATGGTCTCGTGCACGAGGTCTCCGAGGCAGATACCGTATATCTGGCGGTCGGTGACCTGCTGGGACATCTCCTTGAGTTCCTTGTACAGGTCGTTCACGCAGGTGGTGGACTTGTAGGCAACCTTGTCCAGCGTGGCCGTGCGTCCGCGAGGCTGGGGATCTGCGGTGATGTAGAGGGTGCAGTTGTCCGGATTGGCCACCGGCGTGAGTTCAAATGAACATTGGTATGCTCCGCCGCTCATGCGGAGGGATGAAATCTCCTTGTAGAACACCGGTACGCCGCCGTTCATGGGAGGAAGGTACCCCGAAGGTGTGCTGACGAAGATGTATTTGGACTCGCCGACGTCGGTCATCAGGTAGAAATTACCGTCTTCGTCGGTGCGTACGCACTTGACCCCGTCGGAAACGACCACCTTGGAAAGAGGCTTGCCGTCGGTGTCGGTCACGCGGCCCTGTACGTTGTACCTTTCCAGGGTGAAGGTTTCTTCCTCAAGGTCCGGTATCGTAAGTTCGCCTGCATTCGCATCGGTTGCGGGTGCATAACCGAAAGCTGCAGGAAGTACGAGGCGGCCGGCATCGAGCGTGGCCGATGCCTTGCGGACCATCGTCATCGAGCCGCCGTCGGCATCCGTCAGGGTGACGGAGAAGCCGGAGGCGTATGTGCGTGCGGGTACGGGGAAAAGAATCTCCACGGGCACGGAAGGGTCGAGAGCCTGCGAAAGGCTGATCTGCAGTGACTGGTCCGCCGGTGCGGATGACGCCCCTGTCAGCATGCCGGCGGCGTAATCGATGGTGAAATCGCCGCTTACCTGTTCGCCCGCGCCGCCCTTGAAGACGATGGAGGTGATGGTCTTGCCGGGTGCGGATGCGCTGGCGAGGACCGAGAGGCCGATTATCGGGCAGAGGCTGCCCAGCTGGGCCGCTCCTTCGGACGTCATCCGGCAGGCCATGAGCACCGGAACACCGGCTCCTGCCGTGTAATCCAGCACAGCGGGAAGGGTGACGGTGGAGGCGTCTTTCCAGTACGAAGCCGGATAGAGCAGGTCGTACGGAAGCGTGTGCTGCCCGTCAAACGTGAAGGTCGCGCTGGTGCTGCCTGCCGCTACTCCTGAAAGGGGAGCGGAGGCCGTACCGCTGAGGCTCACACAGTCGCCGTCGGCCCAGAAGACCTTGCGCCTGCCGCTCTCGGAGGGGCCTACGGTGGTCTTTGTGGCCTCCGGGAGGCCGACGGAAATCACCACTTTGCCCGGACCCTCCGGCTCAATGGCGGATTCCTGGCATCCTGCCGGCAAAAGCACTGCCGGCAGGATAAGGAAACCGAAAAGCAATGAATGTATTTTCATCACTTGATGCGCTAAAGGTCGGCTGCATTGCCGCTGCCGGTGAATTTGTCGTCGCCGCAGATGGCAATGGCGGACTTGTAATGGGAGTTGTTGATGGACGTGCCCTCGACCGACTGGCCGGCGATACCGCCTGCTGTAGCGATTGCGGTGCCGTTCTTGTCGATCGTCTCCACATAACTGGAGCAGCCGTTCACGGAACTGCCTTCGTCAAGCTTGCCAATGATACCGCCGCCTATCTGCAACTGGGAGGTCTGGATTGCAGAGCCTTTGTATGTGCAGTTGCTGACGGTGCTGTACTGTGCGCCGCCGACGATGCCGGCGACGAAGTAAGCGGACTGGTTCGTGAGGTCATTGACGTATGAGCATCCGGAAATGGTTGCATACTTGGCAAGACCGATGATTCCGCCAACTGCGCCGCGGCGTCCGACTACGGAAGCGGTGCTTTCTACAGAGCAATTGGAGACGGGGATGAGCGCTCCGTCGGCACCTGCGACAAGACCTGCGATACCACCGACGGTCGGGCAGTCGTAACTGCCGATGCCGCGGTTGCTGAAGTGGTCGTTGTAAATCTGGGCTTCGCCTGTAATCTTGCAATTTGCAATCGAGGACGCTCCGGTGATGAGGCCTGCTATGCCGCCAATGGTGAAGGAAGGGACTTTGCGGTTGTTGTTGCCGCTGGAGTCGCCGCCCTTGATGGAACCGCTGTTGCTGCAATTGTTCTTGAATGCAACGTTGCTTGCGTAACCTGCGAGTCCGCCAAGGTAAATGTAATCATAGGCGACAACGTGAGGATCGTCCGTGTTTCCGGCATGGCCGTCTTCGGAGCACTTGTCGTTGGCTGTGAAGGTAATCTTTCCGGAATTGGAGCATGCCGACATATCTACGGTCTCTGCGGCGAGCACCTTGCCCGCGATACCGCCGAGATAGACATACCAGAGTCCGGTTTTGACGGTGTTGCAGGTGAAGGAAACATTGCCGCTGTTGGATGCGTTGGATATGGCTTCGATGCTGTATCCGGCAATGCCTCCGAGGAACAGGCCGTAATCATTGGCATCGGTAGGTTCTGCGCACTTTCCGACAGCGCTGGACTGGGCGATATCGCCGGTATTGATGAACTTGCCGCTGTTAAGTGGACTCGAGTTCTTGCCGATAAGGCCTCCGATGCAGGAAACATAGCCCGTGGTGGTCTCCAGACGGCTTACGTTAAGTTTGGCTCCGTTGGTAAGGCCGCTTGCGGTCGCACCGCTTTCATTGCTGCCGATGGCACCGCCGAGGTAGAGCATACGGGCACTGTAGGGCTTAAGGTGCGCAGTGCCTACTCCTATTGTAGCGGGGTCTGCATTCTCGCAGTTGGAAACCGTTCCGTAGTTGCGTCCGACAATACCTCCTACGTAGTGCATCTTGGGAGTTGCGCGGTCGATGATGGTTGCGGAATTGAGGCATCCGGTTACTGCGGCCTCGGCGCCGTTGTAGCCGACGATACCGGCCACGTTGAGGTAACGGCCGTTCAGATTGCCGCTAGTGCCACGGTCTGCGGAGAAGATATTGACTATCCTTGCAAAGTTCTGGCAGTCTGCGACGGTACCGTTGTTCCTTCCAGCAATACCTGCGACGGCATAGTGGTAGGCGTTGGCGGTGTGGGTGACAATGGTGCCGGTGTATGTATGGTCTGAGCCGTCGTTGAGCGTAACGGAAATGCCGGTTGCATCGTCCGTCGTGATACATTGTTCGATGGTTCCGTTATTGAATCCGGCAATGCCGCCGATCATCAGCTGGGGATTGGTCTTGAAGTCACTGGCCTCTGAAGAAGCCACCATCTGGCTCTGGTTGTCGATGGTTCCGCTGAAGTTGCAGGACTGTATCAGTCCGGCCTCGTTGGAAATGTATCCCACGATACCGCCGACGAGGATCTTCTTGTCGGCCGCCTTGTAGCCGCTGCCGAGGACGATCTTGCCGCCGAAGGAAGAGTCGGTGATGGTTCCGGAAGTTGAACGGCCGGCGATGCCGCCAAGATAGGTGGCCTGGGTAACGTCAGCGTCCTTCATGCCTATCGTCGCGTTGACGTAGACGTTGCTGACGTTGGACTTGTTGTATCCGACCAGGGCTCCGAAACGGCCTTCCGCTTCGTTTCCGTGGGTAAATTTGAACTCGCAGGTCGAGTCGATTTCGAGATCCTTGATGACGCTTCCGGTTCCGGTGGCTGCAAAGAGGGGAACGTTCGCCTTGAAGTTCCTGATGGCCTTTCCGTTGCCGTCGACTGTCCCGTGGAAGTGGTGCTCGTCGCTGCCGATACCGCCGGTGGCTGCGAACGCGGAGCTGGAGCTGTCGTTGAAGCTGATGTCGTTCAGGAACGTTACGACGAGGTCGTCGCCGGCTTCATCATAGTCGCCTGCATTGTACTTCTGGGCGAAGGTCACGAGGTCGTTTGCGCTGCTGATGGTTACGCTGCTCTCTCCCGCGGCGGGTGCGAATGCGAATTCACCTGCGGAGTAGATATGGCCGGCCTCGAGGGTCTTGGACTGGGCGAGACTCTTGGTCATCGAGTGGCCCTGTTCGTCGGTGATGGTAAATGAGAATCCGGATGCATACTCACGTGCGGGGACCACGACGAAGACCTCGAGGGGCGTGCTCGCGTCGAGCGCTGCATTGATGCCGGATACGGTGACCGACTTGTCCGCTGCGGCGGAAGAACTGCCGCTCAGGCTTGCTGCTGCATAGTCGAGCGAGAATTCACCGCTGACCTGCTCGCCGGCGCCTCCCTTGAAGCTGACGGAGGAGATGTTGTCGGCGTCGGATGCAGACTTGAGGATGGGGAGTTTGATGACGGCGCAGAGATGCTTGACGGAGAGATTCTCTACGCTGGAGCCGCTGCCTGCCATGGGAAGGACGCCGCTGGCGAACGATCCGGCCACGTAAGCCTGGTTGGCGGGCAGTTTGACTTTACCTGCGGCGCTGTATGCCTCTGCGGGATACAGGACGTTGAGAGGGGCGGATACGGCGGAAGTGAGAGTGAAGACCGCTGAAGTGCTCTTGTCGGCTACGCCGGAGAGGGCTGCGGACTCTACGCCGTTGACGTTGATCTTGTCTCCGTCGACCCAGTAGACTTTGCGGTTGGAGCCTTCCTTGTCGCCGAGGACGGTTTTGGTGCCGGGGATGCCCAGGCAGATTTCGGTGATACCCTCACCTGCGGGAATGATGGTCTCGGGAACCGCGGGTTCCTGCGAGCAGCTTGCGAGCAACGCCGTTGCCGCGAAGCAGAAGAAGAAAGCACGTGTTCTCATAGCCATTCAAGATTTTCTTCGATTAATTCAGGGGTGTCCAGTGATCCCGTGAGGGAATCGTCGAGGAGCCTGTCCGGAAGACAGGCGACTTCCTCGAAGGAGGGTGACTTGTAATACTTTTTCTTCATAGGGAATTGTGTTTATTTAGTATTGATAATTACCAGTTTATGCTTTGGGTATATACGTTTCCGAAGAGGTCGGTGACGCGGATTTCACCGCCGGTCGCACCGTAGGTGGGTTTGACTTTGAATATGACGGCCTCCGGGTCAGGCTTGCAGTATTTGCGGGTCGTCTGGTTGGTGATGGTACCGAACAGGTCGTAGTAGTCCGGGTCTACGCCGGGGGCGTATTCCATATCGGCGACAAGCTGTCCGCCCTCATACCACTGGGGGGTGCTCCAGCCCTCGGACCAGTTCCAGATGTTGACGCGCACGCAGCCGTCCGAACTGCGTTCGGGCGCGAATGCGCGCATCTGGAAGTCCTTGTCCTTGCCTACGGACTTGTAGTACCAGCTGAGGGAGTCGCCCTTCACGCTCATGACCATATAGCCCTGGGGGTCTCCCTTGGCGCCGAGCCAGTTGTTGAAGCGGAGCGCGCCGGTGCAGCGTGCCACGCTGATGCACTGGATGTTGGGGGCTCCGTGCCGGGTGTCCTTGCCCTTGTAGTTGTAGTAGAAGTTGACGTGATTGTGTCCGTTCCATGCATAAACCTCCTTGTAGGCGGACAGGACGGGAAGATAATCGTCGTAGTGCAGGCTGTACACGTTGTGCGAGCCGTGAGGGGACTTGTTGGGGGTCTTGAAGGGGTTGTGGTGTGTACATGTCACGAGGACGCGGTCCTTGGGTATGTACGCGAGGTCGGCCTTGAGCCATTCCAGGGTGCGGTCGTCCAGGCCGTAATGATACGAGGATTTGGTGTCGGGACGGTCGTACAGGATGTCGTTCATCACTATGTAGTGGATGTCGCCGATGTCGAAGGAATAGTGGTCGGGACCGACGTAAGTCTCGTAATAGACGTTGCCCTGCTCGGTCTCGAAGAGGGTGCCCTGGTCGTAGTCGTGGTTGCCTATCACGTTGAACGTGGGGCAGTTGATTGTTGCCGCTATGTCCATGTAGTCGTCCCAGGCGTACATATAGTTGTACACCAGGTCGCCGAGGTTGATGGAGTAAACCTCTCCGGGGCAGGAGGCGCGGAAGGCCTCGATATCCGGGGCGACCGATTCGGCCCAGGCTTCCATGGAGCCGTCGACTCCGTACGGGCGCACCTGGGGATCGGCCACCATCATCACCGTGTAATCCTTGACGGGTTCGCGCGTGGACAGGACGAAATCGGCCTGAACGGCCTCGGCGTAACGGGGGATGCGGCGGAAGAACATCGGCACTCCGTTGAGCGTGGGAATGTTGACGCTTGCAGGGAGGCTGAGGTAGATGAAACGGGCCTCGGCGAGGTCGCTCGTCATGGAATAGGTGCCGTCGGCGGCGGTGCTCACGCACTGGCGGCCGTCGGTGACGACTATGCCTTCAAGGGGCTTGCCCCCGGTGGTGACGACGCGTCCGGATACATTCGGTGCGCCGGCAGCCGCCTTGACGGGTTTGGCGTAGGTGTCGGGTGCGTCGCCGCCGGTGACAACTCCCACTGAGGTCGCGCAGATCTGTCCCTTGCGGCCGGAAACGCAGGTGACCTGGCCGTCGGAGGAGCAATCCTTCACGAATGCCCTCAGACCCTGGCCGCCTTCGGCATAAGCCACGATTCCTGCGGCGTGGATGGCGTTGCGGTTGGTGGCGTCGTACTTGTTGCCGCCCGCACCGGCATAGATGCTGCCGTGGTTGATGCAGTCGCGTACGTATGTGCCTTCCTTGGCGTCCTTCACGACGTAGATGTTGCCTGCGATGCCTCCGGCGGTGCTGCGGGAGCGGGAACTGATGCCGTCGAAGCGGATCTCGCCGTAGTTGATGCAGGCGCGGATGCGTACGGGACGTCCTATGTTGCCGGCTATGCCACCGGTATTGGAGGGTTGCTCCACGGTGGATACCACCTTGCCGTAGTTGAGGCAGTCGGCTATGACCAGCGCGGCGTGGGGCATGCCCACGATGCCTCCGACGTTGGCTGCGCACTCGCCTGTGGCGCTTACGGGGCCGAAGTTGTCGCAGCGGATGATGTCGGCCTTGGTCTGGCCAGCGATGCCGCCTACGCGTTCGACGCCCTTCACGCTGCCGTCTTCGGTGGCGCGGATTTCGGACTCCACCTTGCCGCGGTTGATGCAGTACTTGAGCGTGACGGGAGCGGCGTTGCCGCAGATGCCGCCGACGAACATCGAAGCGATGCTGCCGATGGCCGCGACGTCGCCGGTGTTCTCGCAGCGGGCGACGGTGTTGCCGGCCTTGGCGCGGCCCCGGGTGCCTCCGCAGATGCCGCCCAGGTCGAGGGTGACGGTTTCCTTGTTGTCTCCGGAGACGTCGGAGAAAATCTTGCCCTCGTTCCTGCAGCCGAGGATGACGAAGCCGTTGTATCCGCAGATGCCTCCGATGTAGATGGGCGCGACGGCGTAGGAACAGTTGTGCTTGATGCTGCCGCGGTTGATGCAGTTGCGTATCATGCCCTCGTTGGTGTCGGCGATGAATCCGGCGCGGAACTCGTCAGACTTGGAGGAAACCTGCATGGAGCAGGAGGCGTCGATGACGAGATTGCGTACCTCTGCACCGCTTGCAATGAGGTGGAAGAGGCCGCCGGAGGCCTTCCAGCCCTTGATGCAGAAGCCCTTGCCGTCGAACTTCCCGGTGAAACGCTCGATGCGGGGCAGCTTGCGTACCTTGGAGAGGTCGATGTCGGCGGTCAGCACGACCGTGCTGTCGGCGTCGCACCACTGAGAGACGTCCGTCCCGGCGTTGCAGGCTTCGATGAAGGCCTGGAGGTCCTTGGCGGAGCCGATGCCGCCCGCGTACGAGAGCGCGCACGCGAAAAGGGCGGCGATTATGAGAATGTGCTTCTTCATTACCACGTGATTGTTGATGAATATGTATTGCCGAACCTGTCAGTTACACTTACCGTGCCACTGCCGTGTTCGCTGTCCACGTAAACGCGGAACATCGAGTCGCAGTTGTTGAGGTCCGGGTTGAATTCGTTGGCCAGGTAGGAGTTGTTGTTCTTGTAGAACAGCGTTATGTCCCAGTCGGAATAGGAATACCGGTAGTCCTTGGTTGTCACACGTTTCATCGCAGCGGGAACGCCGTTGGACGTGAATACCGGGGCCTTCCACAGTTCGTCCCACATGAAGACGTTGGCATACAGGTACTTGTCGCCATAGACCCCGGGGGCGTAGAGCTGCATCTGGTACTTTTCGTCGAGGGGCTTGCCGTTCGATTTGAGAATGGCCCTGCCGCTGGCGTCGTAGTCCCAGTCGCGCCACCGGTAGTCCGGCTTCTTGCCGCTCCCTCCGTGGGAACTGTCGTATTTGCCGGTCTGCCAGAACACGGGCTTGAAGTACCAGCTGACCTCGCCGCCGTCGCAGTCGAGCACCACATAACCCCTCGGCGTGCCGTTGGCTCCCAGGAACTCGTTGGTCCAGAGGGCGCCCGTGACGCGGGTGAGAGTGTGGGTCTCGATGACGGGATTGGATGTGTCAACATAATTGCAGGTAGTGTGCGTGTGGCCCGCCCAGGCATAGACCTTGGCATATTTGGACAGCAGGCTGCGGCAGTCGGCCAGCAGTTTGCCCTTGCGCTCGCCGCCTCCCTGGAGGTGGAACATGGGGGAATGGGCGCAGACCATCACCGTGCTTTCGCGGGGGACTTTGGCGAGGTCGTTCTGCATCCACTGCCATATCCTGTCGGTGAGACCGGTGTCGCAGTTGTCGCGGGCCCGGCCGGTGCTCTCGTCGGGGGCTATCATGTCGTCCAGCACGAGGAAATGGATCCCACCGAGGTTGAACGAGTAGTTGCAGGGGCCCATGTGCGACTCGAAAGTCTTGCAGGAGGTCCTGTCGTCGGGAAGGCTGACGTCGTGGTCGTGGTTGCCGATTACGTTGTAGGTTGCCATTCCGGTTGTGGCAAGGCCGTTTTTATATGCCGGAAGGAGTTTGAGCTCGCGGTGGACTATGTCGCCGAGGCCCATACCGTAGACGGGACGGCCCTTGACCGTGGAAATCAGGTCCTTCATGTCCCTGTACATGTCGTCGCAGCAGTCCAGCGAGTGATAGGCCATCTTGTCGTATCCGGCGCTGCGGCTGCGGGGCTGGGGGTCGGCGAAGATGAGCATCGTGAAGCGCGAGGGGTCCTGGATCTTGGTGAGCTTGAAATCGACGCCTCCGTATTTGCCGTCCGTTTCTGCCTTGCAGTCCTTGAGGAACTTCCAGAACACCGCGAGGCCGTCCTGGACGGGAGCCGCCCAGCCGGATGGCGTGGAGACGAATACGTAATCCGTATCTGCCAGGTCGGCGTTGAGGTAGTATTTGCCATCGGATCCGGTGACGGTGCAGTTGAGCCCGTCCGAAACCACGACACCCTCAATCGGCGAGCCGTCGCTGCCCGAGACCGTGCCGCTTACGGTGTACTCCTCAGGCACCGGCGGTTTGTTCCCGCCGGGGTCTGAGGGGTCGACCGGGTTGCAGGCTGCAAGCAGCGCAACGACGCAGATTATTTGAAATATCCTTTTCATAGGGATCAGTTCCCTGCCCAGTAGCCTATGCCGGAGACGTTGACAGGACCGCTGCCTGCGGCATTGGTGGCTACGTTGTTCTCGGTAATGTTGATGCCCTGGACGTTGCCGCCGAACTTGCAGTCCGATACGGTGGTTTCCACGATGGCGAGTCCGATTATGCCGCCGGGGTACTCGGGTTTCTCGGTGCTGACCTTGTCGGCCTTCAGGGTGCCGAAATAGGAGCAGCCTTCGATGCTCACCGTGCCTTCCCTGGCGATGCCGAGGATGCCGCCCGCACAGGCGTAATCGGCACTGCCGTACACCTTGGCAAGTATGTCGCAGGTGGCGGTGCAGTCGATGATCTGTGCGTTGCCGGCAGATCCTGCGATGCCTCCGCGGTATGCGCTCAGGTCATTGTTGCCGTTGCTCAGGCGTCCGGCGTTGTTGCATCCGGAAATCTTCGCGTTGACGCAGAAGCCGACGATGCCGCCGGTATATCCGCGGTAGGCCATGACGTCCTTGGCGTTGGTGCAGGAGGTCATCGTAAGCGTGAAGGACTCGGCAGCCGTGCCGTAGTTGAACGCTCCGAGTATGCCGCCGGACACCAGGGGAGTGTACATTCCTTCCCAAACGCCGGTGACGCCGTTGTTGTTGTAAAGCTGGTTGGCGATGTTGCCCTGGTTGACGCAGCCCTGGAAGGTGACGTCGCCGCCGTGGGCGTATCCGGCGATACCGCCGCTGATCTCGTTGTAGCCGTTGGACCTGGCGCAGTAGGTGCCGCCCTCGTACTTTGCGACGTCTCCCTTGTTGGAGCAGTCCTTGAAGGTGGCGGGACCGTTGATGTAGCCGGCGACGCCTCCGAGCCACAGGCGCCGTATGTTGCAGGCGATGGATGTGTCGAACTTGTTCCTGCTGCTTCCGGACGATATGATTCCGTCGAAGGTGAGCGAACCGGCGGGCTTGGCGGTGTCGCAGCCGCCCAGGATGCCGCCTATGCAGACGTTCCTTGCGGCCTGGATGGAGGCGGCGAGGTCGGTGTTGATGTTGGTCTGGGCCTCGAATCCCTTGAAGGATACCTTGGCGCCGCCGGCAACGAGGCCTGCGAATCCGCCAGCGTACACCACTGCGGATGCGGAGGAGTGCCAGGAATTGAGGTTGATGTTGCCGAGCATGACGGACTTGTCGCCGGCGTAGTCAAAACTGCGATCGCTCTCGATGCGTCCGTAGAGGCCGCCTACGACGGCATAGTCTGCCGGGCCGCCAAGGTTGACGGTGCCCATGAAGGAATTGCCGCTGACGGTCGCGCCGGACACCAGAGAACCCTCGATGCCGCCGATGTATGCCTTGCCGATGCCGGAGGAGAAGTTGACCTGCCCGAGGACTTCCGACGTGGTGACGGTGCCCTGTGAGAGGCCTGCGATGCCGCCGACGTAGCAGATGCCGTCGGAAGCGGAGGGCGAGGAGACGGTCACCTTGCCGTTCATCCTGGCGCTGCGTATTACGGTGTTCTTGTCTGCAAATCCCACGATGCCGCCGATGTAGGCGGTGGTGAAATCATCCTCGCTGGGGCCGCCGAATTCGACGTCGCAGGCAAGGCCGCAACCCTCGAGCGTGCAGTCCTCGGCCTTGGAAACGATACCGCCGAACCAGGCGCTCGTCTCGTATCCGGCGTTGCAGAATATCGAAGAGCCCTTGCCCAGGGTGACGTTCTTTATCGTCGCGCCCCTGCAGAAGTTGAACAGTCCGGAAGCGGTGCCGCGGAGATTCTGGATGGAATGTCCGTCGCCGTCGAAGGAGCCGGTGTAGGGCTTGTCTTCCGAGCCGATGCCGGTCCAGCCTTCGATTCCGTACATGTCGATGTCGCCCTTCATCATCACCACGCCGTCGGTCTCCCAGTCGGTGGTGGGGGCTCCGGAAGCGACCGCCGCGGCAAAGGCCATCAGGCCCTTGGGCGTGACGAGACCGTGTGCAGGCAGGAAATCCTGTACGATCTTAGGCAGGAAGACCTGCGTGGCGGAACTGTTGGCGAGGAGCATGGAAACCTCGGTCTCGCGGGTCTCGGAGCAGTCGTTGAAGTTCTCGGAAAGGGTGATGGTAATAACTGAAAGGTCCTCTCCGGAGTCGGCTATACCGTACGTGGCATAGGCTGGGAGAGAGAGGTCGGATACCATGAAGCGGGGCACGGTGATCTTGATTGACGACTCGGTGCCGGCAAGCTTTATCCTGCTCTCGGAGTCGTACTGGTATTCGTTGCCGAACTGGAAGACGCTCAGGTTGTCGCTGTCCTGTCCGCTCGTGAGGCGGATGCGCCCGAAGCGGGACGCTCCGCCGTTGGATGCGACGGATATCGTCAGCGGGGTGGACTCGAGGCCGTTTTCCGTCCTGGTCTCACCGCGGGTGACGCTGAGCCAGTCATCGGCGTTGAAACTCCAGGATGCGCCGGGTTTGGTGGTGACCTTGCACTCGTAACTCATTCCGGCGGGTGAACTGACCATGTATGGCTGGCTGATGATGAAGGCGGCAGCCCTCTGGTCGGCCTTGATCTTGAATCCGCGGTATTCTCCGGCTACGAAGGTGAGCGTGGCGGTGGGACGGTCTTCAAAACTCTCGTTGGCCGCAACCTTGAGGGTTATGGTGCCGGGGCCCCTGTTGCCGTCGGACACCACCGTGCACCAGTCCTTGTCGGACTCCAGCGTCCAGCGGAGGTTATCGTCGTTGACGGCGACATCGATGGGGTAACTGGCAGGGCTGTTGCCGAATGAGAGCGACTGCACCGCACTGCCGTTGAATGAATAGCTGACGTCGATGGACGTTATGGGACGTGAGGCGAGGATTTCCTCGTCGCTGATCTTTTCGGGTTCGCAAGCGGCAAAGGCTGCCGGAATTATGCAAAGAAGCAATAAACTGATATATCGTTTCATAACTCTCGGATTTTATTGTCTGCCCAAAAGTCTGATTGCCTTGCTCTCCCGGGTGTCGGCCCACCATACATCCGTCTGGATGTTGTTGGTGCCGCCGAGCCAGCGGTCGAGAACTTCCTGATAGAGGGCGGCATTGCGGTAAGGCTCGTCTGAAGGATAGCGCAGGCGGGTGGGGAGTATCTGGTCGTTTCCGGCCGCGGGACCGTTGGTCTTGAAGAGCGGATATCCGGTACGGCGGTAGTCGCACCAGGACTCGATTCCGATGAAGAAACTGGAAAGCCATTTCTGGGTGAGGATGGCCTCCAGGGCGTTGTCGGAGTTGAGGGTGCTGCCGCTGTAGAGCTCGCCGTTGGTTACGTGGTTGACGTACTCGACGACCTCCATGGATTCTTCGTTCACATAGGGATTCCACTCGAGGATGCTTTCCACGACGCCCTTGCGGAGGAGCTCCATGTAGGCGCCGATGCCTGCGGCTGCGTTTACCCAGCCACGCACTCCGGCTTCAGCGAAGATGAAGTAGAGTTCGGAGTAGTTCATCAGCGGGTAGTAAGGGGCGTTCTGCAGGTCGTAGACCTTCTGGGTGATGGCGGAGGGATAATCCTTGCCGTAGACCATTCGTCCGATGAGGGAGTTGCCGGCGGCGGATTTGTGCTCGTCGGAGTTGATGAACTTC
>Ga0265298_10004233_pt1 | contig 18449 bp, 15 predicted proteins | sample AusTroGonzalo_MG_3_FD_193486 | JGI IMG/M metagenome (GOLD analysis project Ga0265298, IMG submission 193486) | Bovine rumen microbial communities from tropical cattle in Woodstock, Queensland, Australia - Gonzalo_01 | ecosystem: Host-associated > Mammals > Digestive system > Stomach > Rumen ... | reverse complement strand
GGCCGCTCCTCTTACAGAGCTGACCCGCACATTCATCTGGTTCGTTATTCAGTTCTCAAGGTTCCCTGTCGCCTGTCGACGACTTGCTTATAATAGCACTTCTTTTTTATGTTGTCAATAGGTTTTTGTTAAAAACTTTACATTTTTTTGAATGAACTTACGATGACCCATATTAATTATTGATAGCGTATATTATATTTTGTTAATTATTGAAAATATGATATACTACATTGAAGGCAGAAAACACAAGCACACTGCTTATATCACAGAATTTATATTACAGAGGAAGGTAATCATCATGAGCAAAATTACACTGGACATTCCCGAGAAGTCCCAAAAGATTCTCGACGCAATGTACCAGACCATGGAAGGGCGTCTGGCTGCCAGTCCTGGCGGTGTTTGTCCGATTGACATCACCCTCTCTTTTGTGCGCATGTGCCATACCCAAAGCTGCGGCAAATGCGTTCCCTGCCGTATCGGTCTGGGACCACTGGGAGATTTGCTGGAAAAAATCCTGGACAACGAAGCCGCTCCGGAAGATCTGGAAGTATTGCGTAAAACCGCTGAAAGCATTTTTCTTTCCGCAGACTGCGCCATCGGTTACGGCGCTGCCGAAATGGTACTGAACAGCCTGGCTGCCTTTGCAGACGAGTATCAGGAGCACGTGCTGCACCACGCCTGCCTGATGCACCAGAACCAACCGGTACCCTGTCGCGTAGCCTGTCCGGCGCACGTCGATATCCCCGGATATCTTTCTTTAATTGCTGATGGACGCAATGAAGACGCGATCCGTTTAATCAGAAAAGAGAACCCTTTCCCCGCATCCTGCGGTTTCGTATGCGAACATCCCTGTGAAGGAAACTGCCGCCGCAATATGATAGATGAAGCTATCAATATCTGCGGCTTAAAACGCTATGCAGCAGAACATATTGGGGACGTTCCCGCTCCGAAACGCCTGCCGGATACGGGCAAAAAAATAGCTATCGTAGGCGGCGGCCCCGGCGGCCTGACCACGGCTTACTATCTGCAGTTAATGGGTCATCAAGTTACCATTTTGGAACGCCTGGATAAACTGGGCGGCATGCTCCGGTTCGGGATTCCGGCCTACAGGCTGCCGCGGAACTATCTGGACGCAGATATCAGTCATATCCTGTCCACCGGTGTGAAAACACAAATGGGTGTTACCGTCGGCAAAGATTTTACACTAGAAGATTTGCGGAAAGAATATGATGCCGTTTATCTTGCCTTTGGCGCCCATACTTCCAAAAAAATGCGCATCCCCGGAGAAGAAAGCAAGGGAGTAATTCCCGCCATTGTTATGTTAAGCAGCGTAGGAAGCAACAGCCCCCTTGACCTCACCGGCAAGAAAGTAGTCATTGTAGGCGGCGGCAATGTTGCTATGGATGCCGCTCGTACATCTGTACGCCTGGGAGCGGAAAAGGTTTATATCGCTTATCGCCGCAGCCGGGCTGATATGCCTGCTTTAGATGAAGAAATTGACGGCGCCATAGCCGAAGGGTGCGAACTGCTGGAGCTGTATGCACCGGATCATGTGGAAACAGATGAAAAGGGTCATGTAAAAGCCCTGGCCCTCCGTCCCCAGATTCCCGGTCCTATCGAAGCCGGCCGTCCCAAGCCGTACGACGCGCCGGAACCTGTATTGGAACTTGCCTGCGATTTGATTATATCCGCCATCGGCCAGGATATTGAATGGCAACGTTTCAATCAGGAAGGTATTCCCGTCAAAAAAGGCGTTATCGATGCTATGGCAGACGGTTCGATTTCCGGAACCAACGGCGTGTTTGCCGGCGGTGACTGCGTAACCGGCCCTGCCACCCTGATCCGCTCCATCGCTGCAGGCAAAGTCGCGGCAATCAACATTGACGCATATCTCGGCTTTAACCATAAACTGGATTTTGGCGTGGAAGCAGCTGCCCCCCATTTCATCGACCGCAAACCCTGCGGACGTTGCAACATAAGAGAAAGGGAAGCAGGCATCCGCAAACATGATTTCGAAACGGTAGGCCAAACTCTTTCCGAAACAGAAGCAAAACAGGAAGCGCTGCGTTGCCTCCGATGTGATAAATTCGGCCTCGGTGCCTTAAAGCAGGGAGGGAATTTACCATGGTAAATATCATTATAGATGGAAAGAACCTGCAGGTCCGTGACGACATTACGATTTTGCAGGCCGCCCGCGAAAACGGTTTTTCAATTCCCACTTTATGTTATCTGGAGGGCCTGAATGAGATCGGGGCCTGCCGTTTATGCCTGGTAGAAGTAAAAGGCCAGCAGCGCCTGGTTTCTTCCTGTAATACCAAAGTGCGGGAAGGGATGGAGATTTCCACCCGTTCCGAAAAAGTACGGATGGCCCGCCGTTTAAACGTGGAGCTGATCTTATCCCAGCACAACTGCAATTGCCCCTCCTGCCCCCGCAACGGCAACTGCCAGCTGCAAAAAGCAGCGACCCAGCTGGGAGTCAATATGGAATCCTATCCCAAAAAGTTACGTCAGGAACCTTGGGATAACAACTTCCCCCTGATCCGTGACGAAACCAAATGCATCAAGTGCATGCGCTGCATCCAGGTCTGCGACCAGATACAGAATATGCATGTATGGGATCTTGTGAACACCGGAAAACGCACTCGTGTGGGTATGATGCATAACACCTGTACCCTGTGCGGCCAGTGCATCACCCATTGCCCGGTCAATGCCTTAAGCGCCCGTGACGATACGGATAAAATCTGGCAGGCCCTGTCCGATCCGGAAAAAATCGTTATCGTTCAGCCCGCACCCGCTGTCCGTACTGCCTGGGCCGAAGAAGCAAATGTTCCCCGGGAAATGGCCACCCCGGAAAAATTGGCCGCCGCCCTGCGTCATTTAGGTTTTGATTATGTCTTTGACACAAACTTCTCCGCTGACTTAACTATATTGGAAGAAAGCGCGGAATTAATCGAACACATGACACACGCGGGAAAATATCCTGTGCCTATGTTCACCTCCTGCTGCCCCGGCTGGATCCGTTTCCTGAAACTGGAATATCCGGAAATGGTAAACAATATGTCCACTTCCAAGTCCCCCATGTCCATGTTCAGCGCCATCGCCAAAAGTTACTATGCGCAGCTGCTGAAGGTGGAACCCGAAAAAATCGTCTGCGTGGCCGTAATGCCCTGTGTCGCGAAAAAATATGAAGCCGACGTGCCGGAAGTCAACAGCATTCCCGGCGGAAAGGATACAGATTTCGTTCTCACCACACGGGAACTGGTGCGGATGTTAAAAGTTGCCAACGTAGACATTGCCAAACTGAAACCGGAACCTTTCGACAAGCCTTTAGGTGAAGGCACCGGCGGCGCCGTTATCTTCGGAACCACCGGCGGTGTTATGGAAGCGGCCGTCCGCAACGCGTATTACATGCTGACCGGACAGAATCCTCCCAATCCCGATAACTTTATCAAATGGAAATGGCTGGACCGCTGGCGTGAAGCGGACATCACTGTGGCCGGCGTAACAGTGCGCATTGCCGTCACCAGCGGCCTAGGCTGCGCCCGGGATCTGGTGGAAGCCATCAAGAGCGGCGCCGTCCATTACGATTTTGTAGAAGTCATGGCCTGTCCGGGCGGCTGCAGCGGCGGAGGCGGGCAGCCTATCCACGAAGGTGAGGAACTTGCCTGGGAGCGCGGCAACTACCTGCGCGACCTGGATAAACGCTCCAAACTGCGTGTTTCCTATGAAAATCCTTATATTCAGGAACTCTATAAAAACTTCCTGGACAAGCCGTTGTCCGAAAAAGCAGAACATTACCTGCATACCAGCCAGGAAAAGTGGACTCTCAAGTAATATAGAAAAATTCCAATTAAAACAGGCCCGGACCTCTTTTCTGCGTCCGGGCCTTTGTTACGTAAAAAACAGGACGGCATTTCAACTAACGCCGTCCTGTTTTTTATAGAATTCTTTACGATGCTATCCCTTGAAATTAATATCTCCGCGCATCCCTGTCGCTAACAAGTTCAGCTAGATCAACCTGCAGCTCCTCTGCCAGAGATACCAACAACGGAAAACTGGGGCTCTGCTTCCCACATTCAATGCGGCTTAAATACTGATAGGATATACCCAGTTTGGTAGCTAATGCAGTTTGGTTCAAACCTGCAATGGTACGGTGATACTTAATTTTCGCGCCTAAACGCCGACATTTTTCCTGAAATGACTTTGCCTCAGACACTATGGACCCTCCCTTAAAATTTTTTAACTGCAAAAATTATAAAAAATTATATGAGTGTATATAACTTTATAATGTATTATATCACAAAAAATACTATAAAAACCATTTTTATTAAAAAAAATTTTATTCTTAATAAAAATTTAAAATATACAACTGATTATTTTGCAAAAATAAAAGCTTCGTGTTATTCCGATTCACCAGGTCTCACATATCCCGGCTCGCCACAATATTCACACCCAAACCTAAAATATCGTGTACAATAACGTCTCCCGCTTTTACCGGCGCTTCTGCCGTAACATTCCGGAGATACGCCACACAGTCCGCGATTCTTCCCTTTGGCAGTACATCTGCCGATACAACCGGCAACAGAGGAAGGAGCCCGCCCCTGATCCGCACGGTGGTCGTCAGCATCCGCCGAGGATCCGTTACTTCCGTCTCCGCATACCTGGCGCCCCGGGGGCAACTGTTGCCTGTTACGCTGACAAATTTTCCGTTTTCCAGCGTAACCGTCATCTCACAGCCCATCGGGCACATAATACAATTCATTACCTTTGTTTCCATATTTACTTCGCCCTCAATCCCACTTCAATTTTATCATGCATCAGTACGGTCTTTGCGGCAGGAATGTCCAGAGTGATCATCTCACTGGGCTTCACCACCGGCAGCATCTTTTTCACGAGCACCTCATCGCCGCATTTCACTTCCAGCGTAACCTTGCGGTCCGGGGCCCCGGCGCGCATAAACAGGCGCACCGGTTCGCCGCCTTCCGGCAGATGGAGAACCTGGGGCACGCAGGTGCGGATTCCGTTTGCCGGCATAACCGCTACCGTATCCACAGCCGGGGTCAGTGTTCCCTGTGCCTCCAGCGCTGCGAATTTCCCTGCAATTTCCGCTTCATCGGAAACAAAATCTACCAAGTCATGAACATGTACAACATTGCCGGCGGCATAAATACCGGGCAGGTTGGTCTGTCTCCGCTGGTCCACCTTGGGCCCGTTGGTAAAGGGCGCTATCTCCACACCCGCCGCCATAGAAAGTTCATTTTCCGGAATCAGGCCTACGGATAATAACAGGGTATCACATTCAATATCGAATTCCGTTCCGGGAATGGGGCGCATCTTTTCATCCACTTTGGCAACCGTAACGCCTTCCACCCTGTCCCTGCCTTTGATTTTTAAAATCGTATGGGACAGATACAGCGGAATGTCAAAATCATATAAACACTGTACCATGTTGCGGGTCAGGCCGTTAGAATAAGGACAGATCTCACAAACCGCCTGTACCTTGCATCCCTCCAGGCTCATGCGCCGGGCCATGATCAGGCCGATATCACCGCTGCCCAGAATGACGATCTTCCTGCCGGGAAGGTAGCCTTCCATGTTCACCATCCGCTGGGCAGCGCCTGCCGTAAATACACCGGCCGGGCGCTCCCCTGCCGTACGGATGGCGCCCCGGGTACGTTCCCGGCAGCCCATGGTCAGAATCACGGTTTTTCCCTGAACGGTAAACAGGCCCTTATCCGGGCTTACCGCTGTTACCTTCTTATCCTTTGAAACTGACAGAACCATGGTATCCGTCAGCGTCTCAATTTCCGGTTTATCTTTGATTAAATCAATACAACGCCCTGCATAACCGGGACCCGTCAGTTCTTCCTTAAAATGATGCAACCCGAACCCGTTATGGATGCATTGCTGCAAAATGCCGCCCAGTTCCCGGTCACGTTCAATGACCAAAATCTTTTTTGCCCCGTTCTGGTAAGCGGAATACGCTGCGGATAAACCGCCGGGACCGCCGCCTACAATAACTACATCATACAGTTCCATTTCCATTTCACTCCAGCACCAAAACCTGTTTTCATTGTATTCCAATTTTTATTCAGGAGTTGCCTCTTTACCGGTCTTTCATTCCTGAAATTTCGTAAAATATAGTTCCGAACCCTGTCTTTCCTTCAGCACTGCCTCTACCGGAATTCCTAATTCCCGTGCAATAATCTGCGTCACCCTAGGTCCGCAGAAGCCGCCTTGGCAGCGGCCCATCCCAGCCCTGGTACGACGTTTCACGCCGTCAACCGTACGGGCTCCTACCGGCTCATGGATTGCGTCGACAATCTCTCCTTCCGTCACGGTTTCACAACGACAGATCACGCGTCCGTACAGCTTATTCTTTTCAATTGTTTTCTGCTTTTCGGACGCTGTCATGCGGTTAAACACCGCCTTCTTCGGTAATCTCCCATTCCAGTTTGTTTTTTTACGAAGGTACATTTCCCGAGCAATGGCTTCCACCACCACTTCCGCAATCGCAGGGGCCGCCGCCACGCCCGGACTCTGAATGCCTGCGGCATTAAAGAAGCCCGCCACTCTGGAAGCGCCCAGCACAAAATCCCCTGTATCGGAAACCGCACGGAGTCCGGCAAATTCCGTAATGCTGGCCCCCAACGGAAGATTGGGAATCAGTTTCCGGGCACCGGCGATAATTTCGTCCATGCCGGCCGGTGTTACGGATGTATCTTCCTTATTGTCCTGTTCCTGTGCATTGGGCCCGATAAAGGTATTGCCATGGGTAGTGGTGCAGATCAGAATCCCTTTAGAGATTTCCGTCGGGCAGGGGAATACGATGCCCCATACCAGGGAAGGCGCCGCCGTTTTATCAAAAAGTATGTACTCGCCTTTGCGGGGCTTAACGGTAAACGACTCATCCCCGGCAAGTCTGGCTATCTCTTCTGCATAAACACCTGCTGCGTTAATCACGCATTTTGTCCGGATAGCGCCCTTTGTTGTATTAACTATAGTTACAGCTCCGTCTTCTTTCACAAAACCGGTCACCGCGCAGTTGCGGATTACTTCCGCGCCATTCTGTACCGCGCATTGAGCAAAGGCCACTGCACAGCCAAAAGGCCATACCACACCGGCTGTAGGAGCCCATAAGGCCGCTCTTGCTGTCGTCAGGTTCGGCTCTTTGGACAATACTACCTCCCGGGACAGAATTTCCAGGTCTGGAACCCCATTGGCCCTGCCCCGTTCCAACAGCCTGTTCAGTTTTTGTATCTCCTCTTCATTTGTCGCTACCACCAGGCTGCCGGTCCATTTAATATCCAAGTCCAACTCATCCTGCAACTGATGATACAACGCGTTGCCCCGAACATTGGTCTTTTGCTTCCAGCTTCCTGTAGGCGCATCGAAACCCGCATGCAGCACAGCACTGTTTGCTTTGGTCGTGCCAACGGCTACATCCGGCTCCTTTTCCACCAACAGGCACTTCAGCTCATATTTGCTCAGTTCACGCAATATAGCTGTGCCTACGATTCCGCCGCCGATTACAACAATATCTGTTTCTTTAAAAAATTTCATCTTTATTATTCCTTCACAATTTCATCTTCCGATTCCACGGCAGCAATCGAAGTGACCTTGTCCCCTTCCCGCAGGGTGATTACGTTCACGCCCTGGGTATTGCGGCCTAACTTACGCAACTGGTCCACGTCCATACGGATCACAATACCTGCCGCGGTAATAATATACAACTCGTCTTTCGGATTTACAACCGTCATACCCACAACTTCCCCGGTTTTGGGAGTCAGCTTGTAATTGATACGGCCTTTGCCACCCCGAGTCTGTTTCGTGTATTCGGACAGTTTCGTCCGTTTGCCCTGACCGTTTTCCGTTACCGTCAGCACTTCGCTTTCCGGCTCATACGCGAAATCCATGGCCACTACTTTATCGTGGAGCCCCAAATTGATGCCACGTACACCGTGGGCACCCCTGCCCATGCAACGTACATCTTCCTCACTGAAATGAATCGCCATGCCGTCCCGGGTGGCCATCAAAATAGAAGCGTTGCCGTCCGTCATCCTGACACTGATCAGTTCTTCGTCCTCATTCAGAACAATGGCTTTCAGACCGCTACGGCGTACAAAGGAGAAGTCCGTCAGTTTGCAGCGTTTTACCGTGCCTCTGTCGGTAGCCATAAACAGGTATCTGTTTTCCTCGAATTCGGCAACATTGATTACGGCAGTAATCTTTTCGCCCGGGCTCAACTGAAGCAGGTTGATAATGGCAGAACCCTTGGCCGTGCGTCCGGCTTCTGGAATCTGGTAGCCCCGCAGCGTATAGACCTGCCCTTTGTTGGTAAAGAACAGCACATAATTGTGGGTGGTAGCAAGGAACAGGTACTGAGTAAAATCGTCTTCTTTCTTGCCGCTGCCGCCCTTTTTGCCGATACCGCCCCGCTGCTGCTTGCGGAAATTATCAGGCGTCTGGCGTTTGATATATCCCTGATTGCTTAACGTAATGATGATTTCTTCATCCGCAATCAAATCCAGGACATCCATATCCCCGGTATCATCCACGATATCCGTGCGGCGGTCATCGCCGAATTTGTCCGCTTTTTCATTCAGGTCTTTCTTAATGATGTCCAATACTTTCTGCTCGTCGGCCAGCACGCTTTCCAGATAGTCGATAGTCTGCAGGACATCTACATATTCATCGTCTATCTTTTTACGCTCCAGGCCGGTGAGGCGCTGCAGCCGCATGTCCAGGATTGCCTGGGACTGGCGGTCGGAAAGCGCGAATTTTTCCATCAAGGCGGCCTTCGCAGTTTCCGCGTTGGCGCTGTTGCGGATGGTATGGATTACTTCATCCAAATGGTCCAGCGCAATCTTCAGTCCTTCTAAAATGTGTGCCCGTTCCTTCGCTTTGGCCAGCTCGTAACGGGTACGACGGGTCACAACGTCCTTCTGATGGGATACATAGCACTCCAGGATCTGTTTCAGGTTGAGAATCTTCGGTTTGTTTTCCACCAGCGCCAGCATGATGACACCGAAAGAATCCTGCATCTGGGTGTGTTTATATAATTTATTGAGGATCACGTCCGGAACCACGTCGGCCCGCAGCTCTACTACCACCCGCATGCCGCGGCGGTCAGATTCGTCCCGCAGGTCCGTGATGCCTTCGATGACGCCGTCTTTTACCAGATTGGCGATACTTTCCAGCAGTCGGGCTTTATTCACCTGGTACGGAATCTCCGTAACGACGATACGGTGTTTATTCTTGGGCATGGGCTCGATTTCCGCTTTTGCCCTGACTTTGACGATCCCACGGCCAGTAGCGTAAGCCTGCCGAATGCCTTCCCTGCCTAAAATCGTAGCGCCGGTGGGAAAGTCCGGACCTTTGATTGCGCTCATCAGCTCGTCCACCGTGACGTCCGGATTGTCGATTAGCATATTGATGCCTTTTACCACTTCCCGCAGATTATGGGGCGGGATATTGGTAGCCATGCCGACGGCAATGCCGGCGGAACCGTTCACTAATAAGGCGGGTATTTTTGCCGGTAATACGGAGGGTTCCTTTAAGGATTCATCGTAGTTGGGTACAAATTCCACTGTATCTTTTTCGATATCTTCCAGCATGGATTCCGCCACTTTTGTCATACGGACTTCCGTATAACGCATGGCTGCCGGGCTGTCACCGTCCACGCTGCCGAAGTTGCCGTGCCCGTCCACCAGCAGGTAACGGGTATTAAAATCCTGGGCCAGGCGCACCGTCGCGTCGTAAACGGAAGAGTCTCCGTGGGGATGGTACTTACCTAATACTTCACCGACAATACGGGCCGACTTTTTATAGGGACGGTTGGAGGTCATCCCCGCTTCCTGCATGGCATACAGGATACGCCGGTGTACCGGTTTCAGACCGTCCCGCACGTCCGGCAACGCGCGCTGCACAATTACGCTCATGGCGTAATTGATATAGGAATCTTTCATTTTATTGGTTAAATCGACTTCCTCGATTTTCCCGCCGGAAGCAATATAACCGTCAGCGTTCACGGTACCGACTGCCTGTCCGTTCACCGTTTCCTGCTCCGGGGTTTTGGTTATTTCGTCCACTTTATCACCTCATATATCATTCTTAACTGTACAATTAATATAAAATTAGTTTGTCTTTTTTATCCGGCTACATAAAATACCGTCATTCCTGTATGGCAGGTAAAGGAAATATGGGGAAATTCCTTCCTTATCTCCGCTCCGCTCATTTCATTGCTGATGGCATAGGGATTGTCGCGGCTTAATTCCTTTTCTTCCAGCTGCCATTTCGTGCCCGTTACGGACACACGGCTTTTTTCCGTGAAGGCCAGCAGGGAAACGGCTACCGGCGTTTCTTCCGCAGGCGGGTAAAACTCAACACTCACGCCCGCCGGGACAAACACCGTCATTTCCCGTTCGTCCGCCAGTACGATTACGCGGTTTTCCTTCAGGGCCGCAGTACCCAGCGTCTCAAATGCACTCAGCAGATGATCCAGACGCCCGCCGTAGATGCCGGAAAAAATCCACAGTTTTTCTTGCGGCAACATTTCCAGCAGCAGCTGCAGATCCGTTTTATCCTTGTTCACCGGGAATACGGTTGCCTTCCCGCTCTTCACCGCCTGCTGCCAGAGGGCGGGATCGGCGCTGTCACCATCCCCAATCACTTTATCCGGAGATAATTGGGCAGCTTGATAATAATTTAACCCTTTGTCCGCGGCAAAAAATTCCGGTATGCCCGGAAGCTTTTCTGCAGTTATACCCAGCCAACCCGCGGCTGGTTTACGGCCTCCGCATATAGAAAAAGCTATTTCCTGTATAGGCTGCCCATCTTCAATATGCAGTCTGCCCTGGGGGAAAAAAAGTTTAATCATGGTCGTACCTTCTTTTTAGCGGGCGCCGGTTTAATGATAATACTGGTTCCCTCCCGCGCGACCTTCCAGTCTACATCCCCGCCTTTATCCTTCAGCCATTCCATGCTGACTTCCAGAAAGCAGCGGTTCAGTTTTTCAATCGCGTCCGGCGGAAGCATCATGGCTTCTGCTTCTTTTTTTATGGCGGAAAAATTTTTCTTAAATTTCCCGGGGCGGCTGTCATCGGTCAGGACCGTAGTTTCAAAACTTTCTTCTTCCTCCATACCCCGGAACATATCCGCGTCCGAAAGGTTCCTTTTAATCTTCACAATAACTCTCCATACTATATTTTTTAGTTAAAACAATGTGTTTTTACCGATAGGTTTCGCCCTGCCGCGGTTACAGATCCAGTACGGCCTTCGTGGCGTTCTCTTCAATGAACTGACGGCGCGGTTCCACCTTGTCTCCCATCAGGATGGAGAAAATGGCATCCGCTTCGGCCGCGTCGCTCAGGGTAACCTGCAGCAACGTACGGTACTGGGGATCCATGGTGGTTTCCCACAGTTGTTCGGGATTCATTTCGCCTAGACCTTTGTACCGCTGCACGGATACATTTTTCTTATCGCTGCCTATTTCGTCCATGCAAACCCGCAGTTCTTCGTCCGTATAAGCGTAACGGTGGGCTTTTTGTCCCTTTTTAACCAAATACAGGGGCGGTTTGGCAATATATACATGTCCCTCTGTAATCAACGGTTTCATGTAACGGTAGAAGAATGTGAGAAGCAACGTCGCAATATGGGCGCCGTCTACGTCGGCATCGGTCATGATGATGATTTTTCCGTACCGCGCTTTGGTAATGTCAAAATCTTCCCCAATACCACAGCCGAACACCGTGATCATATTTTTAATCTCATCGCTGGACAGCATACGGTCCAGACGGGCTTTTTCCACGTTCAGGATTTTACCACGCAATGGCAGGATCGCCTGGAACTTACGGTCACGTCCCTGCTTGGCGCTGCCGCCGGCGGAATCACCTTCCACTAGGTAAATCTCTGTCATGGTATTATCCTTGCTCTGGCAGTCGGCCAATTTACCCGGAAGGCTGCTGCTTTCCAGGATACTTTTTCTCCGGGTCAGGTCCCTTGCTTTGCGGGCTGCGGCCCGGGCCCGGGAAGCCATGACTGCTTTTTCAATTATTTTTCTTGCTTCACTGGGATTTTCTTCAAAGAATTCTTCCAGCTGTTCCGTTACCAGGTTATCTACAATACCGCGGATTTCGCTGTTGCCCAGTTTCGTCTTTGTCTGTCCTTCAAACTGGGGTTCCTGCACCTTGATGCTGATTACCGCGGTAATGCCTTCGCGGCAGTCGTCGCCGCTGAGGTTTTCGTCGCTTTCTTTCAGTAAACTGTTTTTGCGGGCGTAATCGTTGATGGAACGGGTCAGAGCCTGTTTAAAACCGCTCAGGTGGGTACCGCCCTCCTCGGTATTGATATTGTTTACGTAGCTAAAGATATTTTCCGTGTAGCTGTCAGTATATTCCATGGCTACTTCCACAATATTCGTGTCTTTTACGCCTTCCACATAAATCGGTTCAGTATTGATTTTATCCTTATTGGCATCTACGTACCTGACAAATTCGATGATACCGCCTTTAAAATGGAAGGTTTCATTGCGTCCGTCGTGCCCTTCCCGGTCATCCTGCAGGGAGATGGTCACGCCTTTGTTTAAAAATGCCAGTTCCCGCAGGCGTAAACGCAAAATATCATAATCATATACCGTTTCGGTAAAAATAGTATTATCCGGTTTAAAATGTACCGTTGTTCCGGTAGAATTCGCCTCCCCTATTTCATACAACGGTCGGCTTGTTTTCCCTCGCTTAAATTCGATGCCATACCGTTTCCCGTCCCGGCGCACTTCCACTTCCATCGTTTCGGACAGGGCATTCACACAGGAAACTCCCACACCGTGCAGACCGCCGGAAACCTTATAACCGCCGTCACCGAATTTGCCGCCGGCATGCAGAACCGTCATAACAACTTCCACTGCCGGCTTTCCTGTTTTATGCATGTCTACGGGAATACCACGGCCGTTATCCACAACCGTAATGCTGTTATCCCCGTTAATTGTCACCTTAATGGTATCGCAGAAACCCGCCAACGCTTCATCGATACTGTTATCCACAACTTCCGACACCAGGTGATGCAGTCCGCGGCTGGAAATGCTGCCAATATACATACTGGGGCGTTTCCGTACAGCTTCCAGTCCTTCCAATACCTGAATCTGGCTGGCCCCGTACTGTCCTTCCACACCGGTAGCTTCTTTGATTTCCTTTTCGATTTCAACCTGTTTGGCTTCTTCGGCAGCGCGAATCTTTTCCGCGTCAGCGCTTTCCTGCATTATTGTTTCATTTTTCTCAGCCATTATTTCCTCCGTTATAGTAAAAAACTGTGTTTTGATTAATCCGTTTTTGTAAAGTTGAAGCTGCAATTCCTGATAAAAATATCTTTTTATCCGTCAGAACGATACTGTCAACCATACCGTTTTCCGATATGTCTTCAACTTCATAATTCTCATCCTGTTTATTTTTTAATTTTTTATTACCGCCTTCTGCCTTAAAAATTCCTATAATTTCCGCTGTCCTTATCAGACAGCCTCCTCCTATGTTCACATACATGCTTTATTTTCCTTTTTGCAAGAACTTTAAAATATTATCTAATTCTTTTTCTTTAATTAACGCCAACGGCTTTCCGGCTTTCAGCTGGACACCAAGTTTCTCTTCTTCCGCATCAGCCGTTTTTAGGCGTATTTTTTCGAAATAATACATTTCTATATCCTTTTTTAGCATATTAAATTCCGATTCACTGCATTTAATGATTTTTTGCAGGTCGTACCATTTAATCCATGGTTCTTTACGAATTTTTTTTCGGATTACATCTTCCAGTTCCTCACGTTTTTTTCTTTCGCAGTTGTAACAAACTTTCTCTTTATTTTTTAAATATACGCCACAAAGAGGACACTTTTTTATTTTTCCTTCATTAAATAACTTTTCCAGTCCCAGGATTTTTTCTTCTACGCCGATAACGGCATTTCTGACTTTATCATTCTTAATGTAAGAAAATTGTAACTGTAGCCCTGCCTTTTCCTCTTCCGTTGCAGGAGGAACCGAAATCTTTTGACCTACTGTTTTTAAATTACTGCCCGAATTTGCGGAACCCCTTTTAAAATCTTTACCCAATACAAATTTTATGTCCTTTACATAATCCGTTCCCATAAAAACATTGATCTGCCGGATAAACTGACTTTTATAATATAAAAACTGGTTGGACCATACGGAAGAATCGACCTGAAGGGTTAAAATCCTGCGTTCCAGTTTTAAAGGCCCGCAATGTTTTGCATTATTGTTACCGATTATTTCGGCCCAGCACGACTTCATTTTAAAAAGGTTATATTGATTCTGATTGGACTGGGAACCAATCATATTCAATACAATTTTATCAATATCTTTCATTTAATCTTCTTTAATACTTCCTTGCTCCACGTTAAAATACCGGTTCGACCCAAAATCAGGAATCAGCGTTTTATCATTTACCGTGATAATGGTCTGCACTTTGTCGTTGATAAAATGAATCAACTGGTTCCGCCTGTGCTGGTCTAGCTCACTCATCACGTCGTCCAGTAAAAGTACGGGGTATCCTCCCGAAACTCGTTTCACATATTCTATCTGGGAAAGCTTTAAGGCAAGGGCACAGCAGCGCTGCTGACCCTGGGAAGCAAAAGCTTTGCTGTCCAGACTGTTAATATATGTTTTAAAATCATCCCTGTGAATACCTATTCCCGTACTGCCCTGCATAATATCCTTAAATCTGCGGTCATTCAGGCTTTTCAGATAAAATTCTTTTATATTTTTTATATTTTCTTCTTTCGGATAAAATAATTCCCCATTGTTTCCCTTCATTTCATATTTAATATCCATATAGTCAGCTTGATTGGAAAGAATATGAAAAACCGGTATGCAGATTTCTTTCAGTTTTTTAATATTAGACAGCCTTTTTATTAAAATCTGGGCGCCCGTGTCAGCAATTTCTTCATCCCACGGATTGAGCTGAGCCTGTGATCCGTTATCTTCGCGGATTACTTTTAACAAAGAATTCCGTTGTTTCAACAGCCTGCGGTAACGGATAAGAAGTTCGTAATAAACAGAATCCGTCTGGGAAATTTCCATATCCATAAAACGCCGGCGCAAACCGGGATCCCCTTTTATTATATTAAGATCTTCCGGTGAAAAAATAACCGCATTTAAAAAACTGTAATGATTTTTTGCCGTCGTTTTATTTCCGTCTATTTTTATTTCTTTATGATATTTTCCCTGGTCGTAATACCGTTTCATCCGTACGGAATGAGGTCCGTCTTCTTTTGTAAAATCCAAAATTACGGCCATTCCATCAGATGAAAATCTGACCATTTCATCTTCCTTATTGGTACGGTGGCTGAAACCAAAGGAGGAATAAAAAATACTTTCCAAAATATTGGTTTTTCCCTGTCCGTTATTTCCGTAAAAAACAGTTACCATCTTATCAAAATTCACTGTGCAATGCTCATAATTACGGAAATTCACCAGTTGAAGCTTATTAATTTTCATATTTTAAAAAATAACTCGTACAGGCGTTACAATATAAATATATTTTTCTTCACTGATGGGTTTGATGCATACCGGACTCAGGGAATTGTTAAGATTAATTTCCGCTTCTTCCGTTTCTATATTTTTCATGATATCCATAATATAGGCAGCATTGAACGCCACATTGATAGGATTCCCTTCCGTATTGCAGGGAATAATCTCCTCCCCTGTACCAACATCCGGACTGCTGGACATCACTTTTATTTCATTGGCACTGATACTTATTTTTACAATACTGTAATCATTTTCACTGCCGCTGCAAAGACTCATACGGCTGACAGCCCCGGCCATATCTTTTACATTTACTTTTGTCTTTACCGTAAACTGGGGCGGAATGACTCTCTTATAATCAGGGAACCTTCCTTCAATTAGACGGGACACCACAGTCCAGTTTTCAATTTTTACCATTAATTGGTTGTTTACGATAGAAAAAGTAACTTCCTGCGGTATTTTACCGTTCAGGTTTTTATTGATTTCTTTTAAAACAACAGAAGGAATGATAACACTCATGTCCGGCGAATTTTCCACATCTAGGGTACGGATGGCTAATCTGTGGGTATTGGTTCCCACAAAAGTAATCTTATTATCTTTAATTTCACACAACACACCTGTAAACAGAGGCCGGGCAGTATCCGTAGAGCAGGCAAACGCTGTTTTTTTAATTAGTTCTTTAATTTTATCTTCTTCCAAAACAAAAGATTTTTTCGCCTCTATAGAAGGATATTTAGGATATTCATTTACGTTCATCAGCAGAATTTTGTAATCTGCTTTTCCTGACTGCAGGCGGACATTATTATCGTGTTCTGATTTTGTTACTTTTACCGTCTCCCCGTTAAAATTTCGGACAAGATCGTTGAAACGGGAAGCGGCAATGACAATTTCTCCTGCTTCTTCCACTTCCGCTGTGATTTCATTGCTCATGGACATGTTGATGTCCATACCTTCCAGCCTTAACGTGTTTTTATCAGCAATAATATGCATACCTCCGAATATAGGTGTGCTGGGTTTGGCTGCAATAGCTGGCATAACGGACTGTACTGCTTTATTTAAGTCTGAGGTCTGGCATGTAAATTTCATTTGTTAACATTCCTTTCTTTTTTGTAATTTTGTATTTTTATATATTAATAATTTTAATCGTCATAGTAAACGCTGTGTGTTTTGTGGAAAAGTATGGAATATACGGTTTTTGGCCATATTCTTTTCTGTGTATAACCTGTTCATTGTGTGTATAAGATTATAAACAGTATCAACAGCCTTAAAAGTTATTAACATTTATGCACATTCCGGTAACAGATTATTGACATACTTTTTAACAGTAACTGTAGAAATAAGCAGGGGATTTATCAATTGGAACGTATCTGTTCCTCAAACTGTTGCATCAGGCTGTCAAAACTCCTGTCTTCTTTCCGCATCTTATCGATTTTTTCAAAAGCGTGAATAACGGTTGTGTGATCCCTGCCGCCAAAATAAAGACCGATTTTTGGAAGGGACGAATCTGTCATGATGCGGCACAGATACATGGCTATTTGTCTTGGCTGTGCTATATTTTTAGGACGTTTTTTACCTATTAAATCATCGTTTTGCAGGCCGTAAAATTTACAGATATGGCTGGTTATTTTTTCAAGGGTGATATTCTGGCGTGTATTGATAGCAAAGTCTTTTAATACCTTTTCCGTAACTTTCATGTCTATGGGAAGATGCATAATACTGGCGTAAGCTACAATACGGTTAAAAGCTCCCTCGATCATACGGATGTTGTTGTCAATACTGGTGGCAACCGTTTGGATTACATCGTTAGGCATATCTACATTTTCTGTTTCTGCCTTTTTGCGTATAATGGCGATACGGGTCTCCAAATCGGGAGGCTGGATATCCACGGTGAGACCGCTGGCAAAACGGGAACGCAGCCTTTCTTCCAGTTTGTCCATATTCTGGGGATTACGGTCACAGGAAATTACAATTTGCTTATTGGATTCTTTTAAAGCGTTAAAAGTATGGAAGAATTCTTCCTGGGTTCTTTCTTTATTCTCCAGGAATTGGATATCATCGATGATGAGACAGTCGATGGTACGGTATTTTTCCTGAAAATCTTTGACCGTATGGTTTTGAATAGCGTTAATGATTTCGTTGGTGAAAGCCTCGCTGGTAACATATTTGACTTTCGCGTCGGGACAGGCATCCAGGATAGCGTTGCCAATGGCGTGCATCAGATGGGTTTTTCCCAAACCTGAATTACCGTAAATAAACAAGGGATTATAAGTATTGCCAGGGTCATTGGCAACCGCTTGGGCTGCTGCTGTAGCGAAACGGTTGGAGTTTCCTACCACAAAATTATCAAAACGCTGTTTTTTGTTAATATTGCTTTCATAAACGGAATCTTTTGTTTTATCTTCTTCTGTGAAAAGTGATTTGACCTTATAATTTTCCTTAGCAATATCCAGGTTATTCTGGTTTTCAACCTTAAGCTCTATGTTTATGTTATTATTACCGGTAATTTCACTCAGCGCGGCCAGAATGAGAGGTAAAAAATTCTGCTGGATGGCGGAACAGAGGGTAGTGCTCGGCACGGTGCAGATGATTATATCACTTTCCAGCCTGAGGGGAGTGATTTGCCGGATGTACATATCCATATTTGATTCACTGGTGGCGTGGCTTAATTTCTCGATCAGCCGGTCCCAGATTACTGATAAATCATATGTTTCCATGAAGTGTTTCCTTTCTTAAAAATTTACTCTTTATTTTACCATAAAAACGATAAAAATGAAAGTTATCCACAGGGTAGAAACAGATTAAATTTGTGAAATATTGTTAAATCCTTGACACTGTGAGGGGTTTTTAGTATAATTCTGACAGCTATCAATTGAAATCATTCATATAGAGATTGATAAGACCATGGAATGAAGGAGGTAAGCA
>Ga0265298_10004232_pt1 | contig 18450 bp, 14 predicted proteins | sample AusTroGonzalo_MG_3_FD_193486 | JGI IMG/M metagenome (GOLD analysis project Ga0265298, IMG submission 193486) | Bovine rumen microbial communities from tropical cattle in Woodstock, Queensland, Australia - Gonzalo_01 | ecosystem: Host-associated > Mammals > Digestive system > Stomach > Rumen ... | reverse complement strand
GGATGGAGCTATCTTTTTTGCCGGGCACCCCATATTAAGATCAATTCCGTCAAAACGTTTCAAAATACAAATACGTCTGATGGCTTCTGATACGACTTCCGGTTCTCTTCCGAAAATCTGCAGGATCAGTTTGGGTTCGTGCTCGCCACGGAAAAGCAATTCCTGTGTTGCCCTTTGCTCAGGAGCACATAAATATCCCATGGCGCTGACCATCTCTGTATATGCTGTATCGCATCCTTGTTCAAAACATAATGTACGGAAAATACTGTCTGTAATTCCGCACATGGGAGCAAGTACAATTTCAGCCATGTTTTCTCCCCCGCGGAAACATGGAAATGCCAGTATTGTTACCGGAATATGGGGATAATATCACTATATAAGTATCATCTGTTATTTCAGGGAGAACAGGAATATCATGAAGAAGTCCGTTTTCTTCTTTCCAATGTGAGATTTTTCCTATTTTTAGATATACTTTCCCATCGGATATAAATGGCATATCACATGCGGCTACCGGTATAAAGCTTTCTGCGACAGGGAGGGACATTAACCTGTTCCTGAGAAAAAAGCATATGCCTTGATGATTTGTTGTTTCAGAATAAATACGGTGTTTCTGGACAAAATGAATACTGTCACCTGAAAGCCATTGCCTGTTTGTATGAATAAAATATCCATGATCTGAAGGTGTCGTTTTTTCAGTATAACTGCATATTGTTTTGTTGTTTGATGAAATAGCCGGAACTGCAGTTTCGGTTAACGCAATATAAATATCAATATTGGTTTGGAAAGGCTCATCACATTGAAAGCGAATATCCTGTTCAGTCATATGGAGAATAACAGGTTGATTCCGGATTGAAAGAATCATTCTGCAGGGCAACGTGTAATTGATTCTAATTCCATTCCGCATTACAGTTACAGCATGCTGATATGCACATGCAACTGCTCTTGTCAGCCTTCCATACAGGCGGTATTGATCTTGTTCATTCGTATTCTTTTTGATGGATTTTGTACAGTTCAGCCATAGTGTCCCTGGCGGTTCATCGTTATTCAGGCATGTGTCGATGGCATTAAACAATATACGTACCAATTCGTCGGCAGCCCAATGATAATCCTTCATATTCATTTGCGATGCAAAGGCCTCTGCCCAGGCCATAATTGCCATCTTGTCGACAGGATTGTTGGCTGCTTTTCCACAAAAATACGGATTGGACGTCGTCCCGCCGCATATTGCTCTGTGGCGTTTTATCAGATATTGCCAAACTTTTTTTCCAGCTGAAAGATCCTGTGTATTGCCGCTGTATAAACCGGAATACAGGGTATATCTCATCCCATCTGCAAGCAATTCTGCGTGATTGATAAGCTTTTCCTTGTCATAATATCCTAATATATCAGGAGTTGTTATCTGTAGAGCAGAAAAGAAATCGGTTTCTTTATATTGTACCGGAATGGATTGCTGAAAAGTATGCAGAGCAGTAGTCCAGTCAAAAGAAGCAGCTCGTAACAGCGCACACAATCTCAGAACTGACTTTAATCCTGTTACCAGGTAATACTTCACAAGAAGCTCCATAAGATCTGCGGATGTATAGAGCAAACCATCCTGAGCGGATAATTGCCCGAATTCAATTTCCAGATAACGGAACCACTTTGCAAGTCTTTTCAGAATAGAACGGTCAGTATTGTATTCGTAAAGCGAAAAAGCCGCTCTTGCAATATGAATCTGTTCAGAAACCGAACCATTGAAGGAACCGTCTTCACTTTCCTGCACAGCATTCCTGATAAGATCACTGACATTCTCAGTCAGAGGATCTTTTGTAATCAGGCAGGCAATACTGAACAAGCCTTCCCATAAGAAAGGACTTTCTGAATATTTGCAGGCTTGATAAAATAGTTTTTCGATTCGCTTATCGTCCGTTCGAATAAGGCCGTTGGATAAAAAAGCATAGGGCACAGGCAAAACAGGCGATCTGGAAAAAACAGGTTTTTGAGGCATAGTTTTTATTTCGTACCGAAGAGGCGGTCACCTGCGTCGCCAAGCCCGGGAACAATATATCCATGATCATTCAGATGATCATCCAACGCAGCAACATAAATATCAACATCCGGATGATCTTTCTGTATACGTGCTATCCCTTCCGGAGCAGCAATCAGATTAACCAGGCGCATATGGTGGCATCCTCTTTGTTTGATAAAGTTTATAGCAGCACTAGCGCTTCCGCCTGTTGCAAGCATGGGATCCAGAATCAGTAATTCCCTGTTTTCGCTGTCCTCAGGGAGCTTGCAGTAATACTCAACAGGTTCAAGTGTCTGTGGATCACGGTAAAGACCGATATGGCCTACTCTGGCAGCAGGGACAAGATTGATAACACCGTCAACCATCCCAAGTCCGGCACGAAGAATAGGAACAATACCCAGTTTCTTGCCGGAAAGGACACGACATTTGCAGGTAGTGATAGGTGTTTCAACATCAACTTCCTTAGTCTCAAGATCTCTCGTTACTTCAAATACCATTAGCATGGCAATTTCAGAAAGAAGCTCCCTGAATTCTTTTGTGCCGGTATTTTTATCTCTCATAATGCTCAGTTTATGTTGAATAAGAGGATGATCGAAAACAACAACTTTACTCATGGCAATGTCCTCCCGATAATGAAATCATGAAATAGGATTCCTGCATTTTATTTTACCAGAAAGAGTCAGGCTCTGCAATGAAAACCATAGGAGTTTTTATATGTGATTGATCACGTTGACACTTTTTCAGTCTAATTTTATAATTTTATCTGATTATTGAGCAGGAGTTGGCTGATATTGTCTGTTCCTTATTCCAGATATCTTATTTATCCTATACCCTGGTATAGTTTTTTGATCGTGCTGGGTGCATCTTTAGCGGTTTTTCTGGCTGTAAAAGAAGAAAAAAGGTCAGGTATAAAAAAAGATACTGTGATAGATCTGGTCCTGATAATGTTACCTGTAGGCATTATCGGAGCCAGGATATATTACGTCGTTTTTTCCTGGCCTCAGTTTCGCGATGATTTCTTTTCTGTATTCAGGATTTGGGAAGGCGGACTGGCTATATACGGAGGAATACTGGCCGGTTTGGTTGTCCTGATTTTATTCTGCAAAAAACGCGGCCTGCCCACGCTGTTGCTTTGTGATATAATTGTTCCGGGCCTTGCCCTCGCACAGAGTATAGGCCGTTGGGGAAATTATTTTAATATGGAAGCCTATGGATTCACCATAACTGATCCGCGTTTTTGCTTTTTCCCTTTTGCTGTACAGATTCCTGCAGATGGATATGCATGGCACCTGGCAACATTTTTTTACGAATCGTTATGGGATTTCTCCATTTTTTTATTCCTGGTTGTTTTCAGACGAAAGTATCATAAGCTTAAACAGGGAGATTTATTTTTCTTTTATGCCTTTTTATATGCTGCTGGAAGACTCGCCATAGAAGAAATGCGCCTTGATTCCCTCTATGCAGTTTCTTCGGTACGCATCAGCCAGCTTCTGAGCGTTATTATTTGTCTGTTGATCATCATATATTATCTGATTAAAGCTAAAAACAGCAAAATAATAATGCATTCCTGTTTGATATGGATAACAGCCTCCGGTTTGCTGTTGGCATTTTTATTACTTTTTTCCTTAGCTCCTTCACTTTTTATCGGTTTTTCCCGTCAGCATAATGTTTTTTCATTGCTTATATGTTCATTCCTTCTTGTTTTCTTTTTCTTCCGTTTCTATCTGCTTTATTCGTGCATTAGAGGTGTTAATTATGCCGACAACGAAAATTAAAAACGCTGTTTACAATATTTTATTGCCGTTTGTTTCGCCAGGATGTGATTCGAACCCGATCACCGATATCATCGGCCATTCGATTCATCATATCCGTTCTGTTAATAAACTGTACAGAAAATATCATGTGCTTGGTTCCGCTACGTTACTATCATCGGGGGATGATTCTTCCCTGATTCTGACTTCTTCATCGTATCCTTCCCATTGCGCACACGAAGATACTTTTTTTCGTGTAGCCTCCATTACAAAACTCGCAACTTCAATCCTGGTCCTTCATCTTGCCGATCAGGAAATTCTTGATATTGACGCTCCTGTTACTACTTTCTTTCTTTCTGAAAATCTGCCCGATTGTTTCTCTGTTATTACTCTCCGCAGCCTTTTATCACACACTTCCGGCCTGATTGACCCTCCGGACCTGGAAAAAGCTGTTAACTCAGGAATTGCTTTTCCGGATCTGATAAACAGACAAAACAATATATTAACAACCGGTTCATTTCATTATTCTAATCTTGGGTTCGGAATTATTGGCTCTGTTCTTGAATCGATATTCAATAAACCTGTTAGTCAGATTTTTGATGAACTTCTTTTTCAGCCCCTTCATATGAATGCCACGCTAGAAGGTTGCAGACTTGACATTGATAAAATTATGCCGGTTACAAGAATTTTCCCATATCATCCCAATCAAGACCTGACTCTGACTCCTCTTGGAAAAATGCCGCTTCTTGCACCTGATCCACTTTATCATTACGGGCACACAGCCGGAAGCATGTATACAGATATATATTCTTTATTTCTATTAATCAGTATCCTGTCAGGCAGAAAACAAGATTTTCTGAGTGAACGCGCTGTCAGTGAAATGAAAAAGCAGCATGCTTCATATGGCAGAATCTCCCCTTCTCTTTCCTACGGGCTGGGTTTGTTAAGAATTTCGGATCCTTATATTTCTGACCAGACCGTTTATGGTCACCAGGGTTTTGCCTATGGATGTGCGGATGGTGCATTCTGGGAAGAAAATACAGGCAGGATTATGATTACCCTGAATGGTGGTTGCAGCGAGGCAAGAACAGGCCGCCTCGGAACGGCAAACAGGGATTTTCTTCACTGGGCTTATCGAAAGGAGCTTCCCGAATGGTAACAATCATGGAAATTGAAAAATTCAGATCAAAATGCTGGCTGTATTTAGACAATGGCGAAAAGTACTGTCTGACCAATCGCGAAATGCTGGACAGTGGTTTGACAACCGGCAGCTGTATGGAAGATGCGGATTTTATAAATATGATACGATTGTATCAGTATCCGCGTGCTTTGAATCAGGCCATTGCTATGCTGGCCAGACGTCCATGCAGCAAAAAAGAAATTGATTTAAAATTAAAAATGAATCATTATTTGCAGGATGTTATAGAACTCGTACTATATAAATTGGAAAAAGAAAATTTAATAAATGATTTGGAATTCTGTGATCAATGGATACATTACAGAATTTCGCAGAAAAATGGCCCTGAAAAAATCAGATTGGAATTAAAGCAAAAAGGGATTGATGATATAACCATCGAGCAGAAAATGACCGAAATATACACAGAAGATTGTGAGGATAATGCTTTCCTGCTGGCAAAGAAAGCATGGAATCATATCAGAGCAGATGAAAACAGATTCAGAAGCAGGCAAAAGGTGATCGCCTCACTGATCAGAAAAGGATATAATTGGGATCAGGCAGAAAAAGCCTGCAATCTTGCTGAAACAGAATGCAAAAAAACTGCACGATAGTATTTTGTATCGTGCAGTTCGTTTAACGATTTTATTTTGACGCTATCGCTGCCTGCGCCGCAGCAAGGCGGGCAATCGGAACACGGAAGGGTGAGCAGCTCACATAATCCAGCCCGATTTTGTGGCAGAACGCAACAGAACTCGGGTCACCGCCATGCTCACCGCAGATACCAACGTGAAGTTTGGGATTGACTGGACGTCCCAAATTAATAGCCATCTCCATCAGTTTGCCGACACCAGTCTGATCAAGCTTGGCAAAAGGATCATTTTCAAAGATTTTTGTATCATAGTATGCACTCAGGAATTTTCCTGCATCATCGCGGCTGAAGCCAAAGGTCATCTGCGTTAAATCGTTTGTTCCAAAGCAGAAGAAATCAGCTTCCGCTGCAATCTCATCGGCTGTAAGGGCAGCTCTTGGAATCTCGATCATCGTGCCGACTTCATATTCAATCTTGATATCTGATGCAGCTATTTCCGCGTCAGCTGTTTCCACAACAACTTTCTTAACGAATTTCAGTTCCTTGACTTCACATACTAACGGAATCATGATCTCCGGCCTGACTTTCCAACCGGGATGAGCCTTCTGTACATTAATCGCAGCACGAATAACCGCCTTGGTCTGCATCTTGGCAATTTCAGGATAAGTAACAGCAAGCCGGCACCCACGATGACCCATCATCGGGTTAAATTCATGGAGAGATGCAATTAAATTCTTTATTGTTTCTACGCTCTTACCCTGAGCTTTTGCGAGAAGCTGAATCTCTTCTTCACTCGTTGGAACAAATTCATGAAGCGGCGGGTCCAGGAACCGGATGCAGACAGGGCATCCTTCCAATGCTTCATATAACTTTTCAAAATCACCTTGCTGATAAGGAAGAATTTTGTCCAAAGCGGTTTCCCGTTCTTCAACAGTATCTGAGCAAATCATCTCTCGGAATGCGGCAATCCTTTCGGGTTCGAAGAACATATGCTCTGTCCGGCACAGTCCGATACCTTCAGCTCCCAGTTCACGCGCTTTCTTTGCGTCAGTGGGAGTATCTGCATTCGTACGAACACGAAGTTTACGATACTTGTCAGCCCACGCCATAATCCTGCCAAACTCTCCGGCGATGGTAGCATCTACTGTAGGAATAATACCATCATAAATACGCCCTGTAGTACCGTCTATTGAGATGAAATCGCCTTCATGATATGTTTTACCTGCAAGAGTAAACTGTTTGTTTTCTTCATCCATGGCAATTTCACCGCATCCTGAAACGCAGCATTTACCCATACCACGCGCTACAACAGCCGCATGGCTTGTCATACCGCCGCGAACTGTGAGTATACCCTGGGCGCTCTTCATGCCGGTAATATCCTCAGGAGAAGTTTCAAGGCGAACCAGAACAACTTTCTCTCCTCTGCCGGCCCATGTCTCAGCATCTTCTGCAGTAAAGACAATCTTTCCGCAGGCGGCGCCCGGTGATGCGCCCAGACCTTTTCCGATGGGCTCTGCTTTCTTCAATGCTGCATTGTCAAACTGAGGATGAAGTAATGTGTCCAGATTACGGGGATCAATCATGGAAACAGCTTCTTCTTCGGAGCGCATACCTTCATCCACAAGATCGCATGCAATTTTCAAAGCAGCCTGAGCGGTACGCTTGCCGCTGCGGCACTGCAGCATATACAGTTTACCGTTTTCAACGGTAAATTCCATATCCTGCATATCACGATAATGCTTTTCAAGCAAATCGCATACTTTTTCAAACTCGGCATAGGCACCGGGGAATTGTTCTTTCATCTGAGCAATCGGCATAGGCGTGCGGACACCTGCAACTACATCTTCGCCCTGTGCGTTTACAAGGAATTCACCCATCAGCTTATTCTCGCCGGTAGCAGGATCGCGGGTAAAAGCAACACCGGTACCCGAATTATCATTCAGGTTGCCGAAAACCATTGGCATAACATTCACAGCAGTACCCCAGCTGTACGGAATATCATTGTCGCGGCGGTACACATTGGCACGGGGATTATCCCATGAACGGAAAACAGCTTTAATCGCACCCATCAGCTGTTCCTTCGGATCCGATGGAAAATCTTTACCGATCTTTGATTTGTATTCTTCTTTAAACTGGCCGGCCAGTTCTTTTAAGTCTTCAGCAGTCAGCTCAACGTCAAAAGTAACTCCTTTTTTAGCCTTCATTTCATCGATCAGCTGCTCGAAATACTTTTTGCCCACTTCCATAACGACGTCAGAATACATCTGGATGAAACGGCGATAGCTGTCGTAAACGAAACGTGCAAATTTCGGATCAGGATTACCTGAAATCATTGCTTCAACAACCTGATCGTTGAGGCCTAGATTCAGAATCGTGTCCATCATACCAGGCATGGAAGCGCGTGCACCGGAACGCACAGAAACCAATAGTGGATTCTTCAGATCTCCGAACTTCTTGCCGTTGATCTCTTCCATTTTTGTGATGTATTCCATAATCTGCGCCTGAATCTCGTCATTGATCTGACGTCCGTCCTCATAATACTGAGTACAGGCTTCTGTCGAAATAGTAAATCCCTGCGGTACAGGCAGACCTACTTTCGTCATTTCTGCCAGGTTCGCACCTTTGCCGCCAAGCAACTCGCGCATGGAAGCATCACCTTCAGTGAAGAGGTACAGATATTTTTTGGACATGTAGAATTCCTCCCCGATTTATTACGATGATCAATCACTTATGCCATGTGAATAATCTCGCTCATCCGAATATTAATTATATAGGTGTAAAAGATACAATGCAAGTCTTTTCTTGATTACAGATGCAATTGTTTCAAAAGAAATAACGCATACCTATTTTTGTGATTTCATCGACGATGCAGCGTTTAAAAGCCTTGCGCCGTACTCTATGGATTCAGAAGTGATACCATCTGCTCCGCTGATCATTCTGCTGACTTCTTCAATCCTACCCTTCTGATTCAGTTCTGTAATGCTCGTATTCGTCCTTTGCTGAGAAACGTGTTTGCTTACAAGAAAATGATAATCTGCAGACGCAGCAATTTGCGGAAGATGTGTTACACATATCACCTGTTTGCTTCGGGATATCGTAATCATTTTTTCAGCGACGATCTGTGCCATTCTGCCGCTTATGCCTGTATCAATTTCATCAAACACCATTGAATCAACACCGGTCCGAGCAGACTCTATCGCTTTCAGCGCGAGCATAATGCGGCTCAATTCTCCGCCGGATGCTATTTTGGATAGCGGCTTTAATGGTTCGCCCGGATTAGGCGCAATCATAAATTCAATGCGATCATCACCTTCAGGTGTCGGCATCAGAGGTTTCCCGTTTTCGTTGGTTTTGAATAATACCTTGAATAATGTGCTTCCCATTCCGAGATCAGACAATTCTTTCATCATTTTATTTTCAAATTCGATGGCAAGTTTTAGCCTGGATTCAGTCAGGTCTCTGGCATTTTTCCTGTATTCCGCCAACAGTTTTTTATGTTCAGAAGCCATCGCTTCAGTTTGCGTTCCAAGGTCTCTCAGCAAGGACAAATCCTCTGCTATTTTGCACTCCAGTGCCGGAAGTTTATCCGCATCAGTTTTAAATTTGTACTCAAGACGATGAATTAATTCAAGCCGTTTATCTGTTTTTTCAAGATCGTCCGAATCTGAATTATAATGATCGGAAAGCAAATTAATCTGATAGGCTACCTCCTCGAGTTCATAATAGAGAGATTCACATTTATCACTCAGCTGGCTGATAGCTGATTGCTTTTCTTCTTTTATGCTTTTAAGAAGAATGGTTATATCTTTCAGATTTTGAAGACAAGCTTTTTCTCCGTCATCTCCTGACAGGGCCTGCCTGATTTGCTTGAATGTTTCATTTTTCTTTACTGCGGTTTCAATCTCTTTTCGTTTTTCCGCCAGGGATTGGGCTTCACCCGGATGAATATGTGCCTTTTTCAGAAGTATAAGATCTCTTTCCAGTGATTCTATCTTTTCATCTTTGTTTTCACTTTTCCGTATAAGTTTTGCATATTCTCTGTGGTTATTCAGGAAACGGTCACAACTTTCCTTTGTTTTTTCAAGTAAAAGCCTGTGCGTTCTGTCACCGGTCTGGTCAAGATAGGAAAGATGCTTTTCCGGATTTGCCAGGAATTGATGTTCACTTTGTCCGTGCAGATCCATTAGCATTCCAGACAATTCTCTGAGTTTGGATAAAGGGACAAGGACACCGCATATTCTGCATGTGTTTTTCCCGGCTGTTGTTATTTCCCGATATATTATAATAAGAGAATCATCGAATTCAATGTTTTCATTTTCAAGAAATGTTTTGGCGGCTTCATTTTTATCGATATCAAAAACCGCTTCAACAGAAGCACGTTCAGCTCCGGATCTGATCATTTCCCTGTCTGCTCTTCCGCCCAGTATCAGATTGACAGAGTCAACGACAATACTCTTTCCGGCACCCGTTTCACCCGTAAGTACCTGCAGGCCATGATGGAAAGTAATCTGAGCTTCATCGATCAGCGCAATCTGGCGAATCGTCAATGATTTAAGCATGTTTTTCTCCCATTATTTCACAGCAAATCAGTCAGTTTGCGGATCTTTTCTGAAATCTCTAGCGTACTTGCTTCATTCCTTGTAATAACAAAAACAGTGTTATCACCTGCAATTGTGCCCAGTATTTCAGGCCATTCCAGGGTATCAATAGCTTCTGCTGCAACATTTGCAGATCCACTGAGAGTTTTGACAACAATGATATTTCCGGATGAATCGACACTGATGAGGGAATCTGTCAGTATTCTTGTCAGCCTTTCATTGACAGCGATTTCTGCGCGTTCAGGCCTGGCATATTTAAAACCGCCGCCATTGGCAGCGACTTTCATCAGCCTCATTTCCCGGATATCCCTTGAAACAGTCGCCTGTGTAACTTTAAATCCTTTTGTGCGCAGTTCTGCAGCAAGATCTTCCTGTGTTTCAATATCTTTTGTTGTAATGAGTCTGATTATTTCGTTTTGACGTTCCGATTTCATCATGTGCCTCCTTCATGTACCCCATTCCGTCAGTTTTCTTCGCACCAGTCCGAAAAAATCATAAGATCCGAACCTGATCAGATGAATCACCTTATCAGAACCCGTCACATGAATCTCATCACCGGCATTGAGACTGGACATATTTTGACCGTCAATCTGAAGGACAGCAGTCTGTTCCCTGTTCGAATTCAGTCGAAGGCAAATATCAGACTCTCGTGAAACAACGCAAGGACAATGCTGCATACTGTGTGCACATACCGGTGTAATGATCATACAATTCATATGCGGCTCAATAATCGGCCCGCCGGCAGAAAGTGAATACCCGGTGGAACCGGTTGGCGTTGCCACAATAATACCGTCTGATGTAAATCTGCCATATTCACGTTGATTGACAAATGTGTCCACCCTGATTAAACGTGCATATCCGCCTCTGGTAATAACTACATCATTCAAGGCATGGTATTCTTTCCCGGTGGCAGTATCCCTGGCGCAAAGAACACTTCGGTTTTCAACCTGAAAACGTGATTCTGCCACTGCTGCAAGCGATTCTTTAAGATGTGACGGATCCACTTCGGTTAAAAAGCCAACTGTACCAAGATTAACGCCGAGCAACGGTACATCATACTTCATAGCATAGCGTGCTCCAAGCAGCAAAGTGCCGTCACCGCCGAAGGTGATAATCAAATCCGGAAATAAAGCATCTCCTTTGTCTCTTTGCGGATAATATACATTTATCCCACATCCCAGCAAAAATTCTTTGGCTTGCCCGGCGCATTCAACCGCATGCTGATTTCTGCTGTTTAGAATCATTCCTGCCGTTTTCAGCATAAAGTTCTTCCCTTTCGGATATTTGACAAAATATTACCATAACATGTATATTTACTCAAGTCTGTATCATACATAAGATCCTTGTTGCCTTTAATTTTATAAAAAGAAGGGAATTGATCCTTTTGAATATACGTATATTATTCAATGATAAAGATTTGATTGTCTGCGAGAAACCGATTGGCTTATCTGCCGAATCTCCGGGCCTCCCGGACATCCTTGGTCAAATGATCACACATGAGTGTTTCCCTGTTCATCGTCTTGACCTGGGCACCGGCGGTGTTTGCATTCAGGCGTGCAGCAGAAATGCATGTTCAGCCTTGCAGAAAATATTTTCAGACGGAAAAGTTGAAAAGGAATATTTGGCTGTTGTTTCAGGCATTCCCGAATCAACTTCAGGCAGTTATCATGATCTGCTGTATCATGATCATCGGAAAAATAAAACTTTTATTGTAAAAAAGCTTCGCAAAAACGTAAAGGAAGCAGTCTGTGAATGGCAGGTTCTGAATACTGTTAGAAATAAGGATTCCCTGACTCTGATACGCGTTATCCTCGGAACAGGTCGTACACATCAGATTCGGGTTCAGTTTGCCTCGCGCGGCTTACCTCTTGTGGGTGATCATAAATATGGTAGCAGAATCCATGCTGACTGGCCTTCCCTCTGGGCATACCGAATCAGTTTCCCCCACCCGTTCAAAGCAGGCCAGACTGTAACGGCCGTATCCGATCCTCCGGATACTTATCCCTGGAATCTGTTTTTCAGTAACGGATTGTTCACGCATTCATCTGATGTGCTTTTATGACAACCGAATTAATATCTTCTTCTGTTACAGATATGTTATTCCCAGTATCTTTCCGTATTTCTGCCAGAAATTCTATATTGCCTTTGGGGCCGGTAATAGGAGAAAAATCCAGCGAAACGATGTGCCATCCAAGTTTCTGCACATATTCGGATATATTCTGAATCACAGTCTTATGTATTTCAGGGTCCCTGATCACACCGTTTTTCCCCACCTGTTCTCTTCCTGCTTCAAACTGCGGCTTAATCAGTGTATAAAAAACGCCGTCATTCCCCATTATCTGTATAGCCGTTGGAATGATCAGACGAACGGATATAAAGCTGACATCCATAACGGTAATTGTAGGAATTTCTGAAAACATGTCCCGGGTCAGATATCTGGCATTGGTCCGTTCCATCACAATAACCCTCTTATCATTTCTGAGCCTCCAGTCCAGTTGTCCATATCCGACATCAATGGAATAAACAAGCCGAGCATTGTTTCTGAGACAAACATCTGTAAAACCGCCCGTGCTTGAACCTATGTCCATAATAACGCGGCCGTTCAGATCGGCATGGAATACATTGATTGCTTTTTCCAGCTTCAATGCACCTCTGCTGACATAATCATTGCCTTTCGATCTGATTGTCAGTAAATCCATTCTGAAAACCTGCTCGGACGGCTTGTTTATTCTTTTGTCATTGAGAAATACCTGGCCCTCCATAATTGCCTTCTGAGCTCGCTCCCGGCTTGCGCACAGGTTTTGCTCAACCAGGGCAACATCTGCTCTGATGCGGTCAGACAACTTGTTTTTCTCCCTTCACCAAATGAACGATTCTGTCAGTAATCGCTTTCGTGTCCAGATTTACATCCTTCATGAGCAGTTCATGGCTGCCATGCTGAATATAAGTATCATCAACTCCAAAACATATAGAAGGAATAACATATCCTTTATCTTTACAGACTCTTGTAACATATTCGCCAAAGCCGCCGGTAATCATATGTTCTTCCATTGTAAACACCATGGAACTTGATGAAATGGCTGAAAGATATTTTTCATCAACCGGTTTCACCGTTGAGCAGTTGACTACCGTAGCAAAGATTGCTTTTTCCGATAACATCCTGTATACATCCAGTGCCCGGGCAACCATCGAACCAACAGCCAGCAAATATATATTACTCACAGGAGTCAGATGGCTCCATTTTCCAGGTTGGAAATGCTTTTCCGTATCAGAGACGCTGACTGACGGCAAAGTTTTGGGGTATCGTATCAGGCATGGACCATCCTGCCGGTTTGTCCATTTCAGCATAGCGATTAACTCATCCGGAGACGAAGGTGCCAAAACAATCAGACCGGGAACAGGAAGTGATATGGAAAAGTCAAAGAGACCATGATGTGTCTGACCGTCTTCGCCGCCAATTCCGCTTCTGTCCAGCAGGAATACAACCGGAAGGTGCTGCATGCAGACATCATGCAGCATCTGATCATAACATCTTTGGAAAAAACTTGCGTAAATGGCTACATATGGACGCATGCCGCCTGCAGCGAGGCCTGCCGCCATTGTAACCGCATGTTCCTCGGCAATACCCACATCCAGCAGCCTGTCAGGATATTTCTCAGCATAATGGTCAAGACCTGTCCCCAGTTTCATAGCAGCTGTAATCGCAATAATACGGGAATCATTTCCTGACATTTCAGCCAATGTGTCCGCCATAACATGGCCTAGAGACGGCTTTGAAGGGAGGTCAACTCTTGCGCCTGTTTCAATATAAAACGGAGGCGTTCCGTGAAAAGCTTCAGGCCTTTCTTCAGCCTGATTGTATCCGTATCCTTTCTTTGTCAGCACCTGAATGACGCATGGGCCTTTATACAGTTTGGCTTGTTTGAAAGCACTCTCCATGGCCTGCATATCGTGACCGTTAATCGGCCCGAAATATTCAAAACCAAGTGCATCGAAAAAACCCAGCTGCTCATCCCGCACAACAATTGATCTTAGAAGTTTTTTGCATCCATGAATTAATCGGTATATAGGCTTTCCGATGATTGGAATGCTGTTCAGATGCCTGACTTTCCTTTTTGCACTCTGCCATCCGGCACTGATACGCAGATTTGTTAAGTACTTGGATAAAGCACCTACATTAGGAGCAATGCTCATCTCATTGTCATTCAGGATGACTATCATCTTTGTGCAGCTGTTTCCAGCGTCATTCAGCGCTTCATAGCACATTCCGCCTGTCAGCGCACCGTCGCCAACAACAGCTATGACTTCATGCTTTTGTCCTTTGTAATCCCGTGCCCTGGCCATACCAAGTGCGGCAGAAATGGCCGTACTTGCATGACCGGTTTCAAAGCAATCATATACACTCTCGCTTCTTTTGGGAAAGCCAGCTATACCGCCGTAAGTCCGAAGCGTTTTAAACTGTTCAAACCTGCCGGTAATCATTTTATGGACATAACTTTGGTGTCCAACGTCGAAAATCAGTTTATCTTCAGGCGTATGAAAAACACGGTGAAGAGCAAGGGTCAGTTCAACTACTCCGAGATTTGAGGCCAGATGACCCCCGTTTGATGATACTGTTGATATCAGTTCCTTCCGTATTTCTTCAGACAGCTGTTCCAGCTGTGTGTAGTTCATTCTTTCAAGATCCCGAGGTGAATGAATCTTCTCCAGCATGCTGTTTATATACCTTTCATCATTTTGTAAGCTTAGTGCCTTTGCTGCCTTTCGTTCCTTTCGCGCCAAAGGTTACACCGTTCAGGATATCGCTTGTGAATGCATAATTTGCCTGATTCTTATCATTATGTGCTTTTTCAGCATAAATGACTAGACGGTCTATCATTTCAGTATAGGATAAACCCGCGTTTTCCCATAGGTAAAACGCAAGGCTGCCTGGTATCGTATTAATTTCGGTAATATATATTTCCCCTTCTTTCCTGTCAAACATATAATCAATCCTGACAACGCCTTTACAGTCCAGCATCCGGAATATTTCTTTGCTCATACTTTGAATCTGAATCCTCAGTTCATCTTCTATCGGAGCCGGCAGGACGCGATGAAGACTTGCCATTCCTTTGCTTCCGCCGGATGCCAGGTATTTATCCTTGAAATCCAGGAATTCATCGTTGTTGATTGGCATTTCGATCGGAGATGCTTCAGCCACATCATCATATCCTAAAACGCTGCAATTCAGTTCAATCGGTTTATCAAGTCCTTTTTCAACCAAAACACGTCTGTCATATTCGAATGCAAGTTCAAGGCTGTCAACCAGCTCTTCTGCATTATCTGCTCTGCTGACGCCGATACTGGATCCGAGATTTGCAGGTTTGACAAATACAGGGTATCCTAATTCCCTGTTAACTTTTTGAATGACTTCCGACGCATCCTGCTGATACATACTTCTTGTGAACCATACGCCAGGCAGTACAGGCAGACCGGCTCCTCGGAAAAACTGCTTCATCATGATTTTGTCCATTCCAAGAGCACTGCCTGCTACACCTGTTGAAGTATAAGGGACATTAGCCAGTTCAAGAAGTCCTTGCAGTGTCCCGTCTTCACCGTTGAGTCCGTGCATGACAACAATAAACACATCAATTCTGGCGACAATCTCCGTTTGTTCACGGGAAAAAAGACCTGTTCCCTTTTTTACTGTAAGAAGCGCACCTGAGCCTGACGAAAGATCAAGATAAACCTTTACAATACCGGCCTGTTCCGGACGAAAGGGCTTGAAAGAAGTGATTTCTTTCAATTGTTCACCGGTATACCAGCCGCCATGTTCATCAATATAAACAGGAATAATATCATACTTTTCCCGATCAGCATGGCGCATCATCTGAACAGCACTGATGATAGCCACTTCCCTTTCGCAGCTGCGACTGCCGAAAATAACACCGATCTGCTTTTTCACGTCCATTCCCTCCGTTATGTTTCGGTATAATTGTCCGGCAGATCGTTCTCGAACAAAACAGTATCTCCCGGTTTGCTGATTTCACGTAATTTTTCTGTCGCTTCATCCAGACTGGAAACTACGAAAACAGCGTTCTTGTTGAAATTCCTGTTCATAAGTCCTGCAGCAATCGCTTCACTTCTTTTTCTCCCGACAAGCACTGCGATATCGCAGCAATCCGCCATCGCCTCTCCGAACTGACGGTTCATCTCGTATTCGCTGGCTCCGAGCTCAACCATACCGGGTGTAACAACAATCCTATTCCGGGGAAACTGTTTTAGAACCTGAAAAGCCTGTCCGGCACCAAGGATATTACTGTTGAAAGCATCGTCAATCACAGACAGTCCTCCCGGATGATGAATCAGCTGCAGGCGATGCTCAATAGGGTTGATTTTACTGATGCCCCTCGCAATCTGGTCTAATGTCAGGTCCAAATCGAGCGCTGCAGCAGCACTTAAAACAATATTACGTATGTTCAGCTCGCCAAGCAGTTTTGTATGGCAGCGAATCTGTTGGTTTTTTGTGCAAAGCTTGAATTGACTGCCTTCCGGAGAATAACTGATATCTTCTGCCCATACGTCATCATATTGTCTGTCAAGTCCTGTTAATACTTTATGTAATGTTGTTTTCCGGTATAGATTCCTGCATATACCGTTATCATCTGCAAAATATGCTGAACCGTCAAGCGGCAGGGCGTCTATGAGTTCGTATTTTGTCTTTGTCACTCTTTCAATTGTTTTAAATGTATCAAGATGCTGCGGCCCGACAGAAGTCAGTATACCGATGCAGGGATGAACCAGCCGGCACATTTCCTTGATATCCCCGACATGCCTGGCACCCATTTCAGCAACAAAAACACGATGAGACGGCTCAAGTTTTGACCGGATAACCTTGGTCACGCCCATTGGTGTATTGAAACTGGCAGGAGTAATAAGGGTATGATATTTTTCTTCCAGGATCGTTCCAAGTATAAATTTCACACTCGTCTTGCCCCAGCTGCCTGTTATACCGATCCGGATCAAATCATTTCTGGATTTCAGGATACGCTGTGCATCTCTGAAATACATTTCACTGATCACTTTCTCAATCGGCCACGCAATCAATCCGCAAAGGGCAATCCAGAGAGGAAGGAACATGGGGAAAAAAAGAATAAGAGCCGCTGTGATCTTGTTCGGGATGCCGCCCCCCCCTCCTGGGATAAGCGTTCTGGATACAAGAAATAACATGCCGGTAAGTACAACAAATGAAATACAGTAAAGACGCTTGATCCTCGGCGTATATGCCAATGCTTTCTTTGCCTTTTTTTCTGAGAAAAATCTGCCAGTCAGAAATCCGCCTGAAATTAAAACAATGCCTTCAGCAACGATCATCATCCAGGCAGAAAAATGGAACACCCGGGAAAAGAGAAGGATTGAAATGATCAACAACCCTGCAAGGCTAATCCCCGGCAGGATAGATTTGAGGAGATTTCTGCGAAGTGTCCTGAAATATCCGGGAAACTGATAGCTTTCCAACTGGAAATAATGAATCAGCAGTTTTCCGGCCAGAAGGCAAGCAGCCGCAATTTCCATACTGAGAATGAGAGACAGGATCATCTTTTTTCATCCTCCTGTAGGAATCGTTTTATAATCATATTGAACCTGTTGATCTGTTCCAGGTATGCAAAATGGCTGCAGCCCTCAAAAATCACAAGTCCGCAGTCCGGAATGCGTTTCTCCATTTCACGTGCCATCCACAGCGGTGTTTCTGTATCAGCGTCTCCCCAGATCAGAAGTGTACTGGCACAAAACTTATCATAGCATTCGGTCAGGTCCTGCTGGATCACTTTAATAAAGGTTTTACGCATTTCTTCGTCAAGAGCGTTATAATCGCGGCTTCCGTAACGCTGCCTGAGTTTTTCCTGCAGGAAAGGAGCTGAAGACCGCAGGAAAGGTATTTTTTGTATCAGCTCTGTATATCCTTTCAATCTCTGGTATTTTTGGCTGCGTTTCTGTGATTCAGCTGTAGGTTTCGGACGAATTCCGGCTGCACCGGTAAAAACAATTCTGCTGAACAGAAAAGGTTGATATGCTTCAAGCCATGCAGCCACTCTGCATCCGAAACTGTGGGCAATGACTGTGCAAGGAAAAAAAGACACCTTTTTCAGCAGGGCCGCTAGACAATCCGCATATTCCGGAACACCCCAAGGTTCCGGTGGCCTGCCGCTCTTTCCATGCCCTGGAAAATCGATCATCATTACTTTGCAATCGGTTCTCAATGCTTCTGAAACAGGCTGCATCAAGGAAATATCACATCCCCAGCCGTGCAGCAGCAGTACTTTCTTTTCTCCGTCTCCGTCAATTAC
>Ga0265298_10004231_pt1 | contig 18450 bp, 11 predicted proteins | sample AusTroGonzalo_MG_3_FD_193486 | JGI IMG/M metagenome (GOLD analysis project Ga0265298, IMG submission 193486) | Bovine rumen microbial communities from tropical cattle in Woodstock, Queensland, Australia - Gonzalo_01 | ecosystem: Host-associated > Mammals > Digestive system > Stomach > Rumen ... | reverse complement strand
TTCACGCTCGAAAACGACGTGCTGAAGTTCAAGAACTTGGCGTAACGACACAACGGCACGGGACCGCCGCCGGAGTTCGCGACATCTCCGGCGGCGGTACCCGACCGGCTTTTTTTGCGGGCGGTACGCTGCCGCGTTGGGCGAGCATCCGCACGCCGCGGCAAAGCAAAAAACCGGCGACAATCGCCATAAAATAGAAAGGTTTTGGGGAAATGCGCAAATTAAAATTCACCCTGATCGAGCTCTTGGTCGTCATCGCGATCATCGCCATTCTGGCGGCGATGCTTCTGCCCGCCTTGCAGCAGGCGCGCGACCGCGCCCGGGCATCCACCTGCATATCCAATCTGAAGCAGTGCGGCACCCTCGGCGCCCAGTACATGGACGACCACAACGGCTTCTGGCCCTCCGGCAACTCCGCCCAGTTCATGCTCAATGCCTGCTGGATCTTCGCCGGGCTCCACCGCGGCAAGTACATCAAGCTCGACGACCCCAGCGACAGCACCTGGTGGACCAGTTTCAACGCCAACCGGGTCACGGCTTTCAACAACAGCCTGCCGAGTTTTCTGCGCTGCCCCGCCGTGCCGAACATCCCCGATTACAAGGGCTCGCAGCGGTGCTTCATCCAGTCGTACGGCAGCAACTACAACAACGGCAACAAACCGTATTGGGGCTATCACGCCTTCCATCCGGCGCTCAACAAGGGCTACAACGGCAACGGCTATGCCGAAAGCAACTTCGTCAGGGAGATCGGTCCCTCCGACCGGCTGTGGCTCGCCGACAGCGTGAACCGCAACAACATCCAGGTCTCGATCGTGATCCCGTGGTACAACGGCGACGGCGTGGGCTCCGACGGCGGCGCGACCAACATCTGGTCCTACCTGACGCCGGTCCACTCGGGACGGCTGAACATCCTCAACTTCTCGGGCGGCGTCACCTCTCCCGCACCGGTGGAGCTGAACAAATACTACTACGTCCGGCATGTATCCAGCGGTGAACTTCGCTCGTACATGGTCCGGTGCTACGTCGACCCCGAGGGCGGAGTCCCGTACAAGAAGGAGAATATGATCTCCCTTTCCATCGCCAACTGACGACGGGAAACCCTGGACCGCCGCTCCCCACCGGGACGCGGCGGTTTTCCGTAATATGAGCCTGAATATCGCAAAATGGAGTGAATCCATGAAGCCCTTTGTCCGCAAATTGTCACTGTTGTTTGCCGCACTGCTCGCGGCGTATGCCGCGCCCGCGGCGGAAAATCTGCTCCGAAACGCCGATTTCGGTCGGACCGAAAAAGTCAAGGGCGGCAAGCCCCGCCCGTCGCTCTGGGCGACCAACTGCAAAGCCGCTTTCGAGGTCGTGAAGCTGCCCGAAGGCGGCAACGCCGTGCGCTTCACCCTCGACCCCGCGCAGCGCGGCAACATCATCCAGTGGAAAGTACCGCTCACGCCCGGAAAGGAGTACCTCTTCAGCCTCCGCTACCGCGGCAGCACCGGCGCAAAGGGGATGTTCTACATCGAACGCGGCGGTCACACGCTCGGAATGACCAAGTTCGAGTGCAGCGACGAGTGGCGGCAGGGCGAACTCCTCGTCGCCATGCCCGCCGAATCCGGCAAACTCCCCTATGCCGTGGTCACCGCCGAACCCGGTGAAGGCAGTCTCGAAGTCACCGGTCTCGATTTGCGGGAGCTCCCGCCCCGGCGCGCGGACAATCTGCTCCGGAACGGCGACTTTTCGCTGACGACCTCCGCCAGCGGCGGGAAGAAGCTCCCGTCGCTCTGGAGCTCCACCAACGGCGCGGAGTTCGAGATCGTCCCCGGACCCGACGGCATGAACGCCGTCCGTTTCCGCCCCGATTCCAAGAGCCGCAAGCACTTCGTACAGTGGGGCGTGCCGCTTGAGTCCGGCAGGACCTACCTCTTCAGCCTCCGCTACCGCGGCAGTGCCGGCACAAGTTTCATATACGGCGTCGAGCGCGGCGGCAAGCAGGGCTTCAGCCAGGTCAGGAAAGACGTCCGCTGCACCGGCGAGTGGCAGCAGCTCCGGCATCTCATCGCCATTCCGGAAACGCCGGTCTCGAACAAAACCTACGCCGTGATCGCTCCGGAGCCGGGCGGCGAGTACATCGAGATCGCCGATTTGCGGATCTTCCCCGGCGAAGCCTCGCTCAAAAACGGCGACTTCGAGCAGGGCGACGCGGAGTGGACGCTCCAAAACGCCGCCATCACCGACGCCGAGGGGCACGGCAGAATCGTCCGCCTCGACGGAACCAGTCAGAAGGCGTCCATACAGCAGAACGATCTGTTGCTCAAACGCGGGCACCACTACGAACTCAGCTACGACGCCCGCGGCGGCGACGACACCAAGTTCACCGACAGCCAGAACGCGACGTGGTACCGCCTCGCCCTCGTCGCCGAGGGGCACCCTTACTCGACCACCGCCAACTGGCAGGACTCGTTCCGGTTCTGGCAGCATAAGTCCATCTTCTTCACCGCCAACCGCAACACGGTCGTCAACCTCGTGGGCGAACTGCGCGACCCCGGCACCGTGTACTTCGACAACATCAAACTGCGCGAGGTCGATTTCATCGGCATTCCGCTCGAGCTCGTTCTCGACGCCCCGTGGAACTACAAGCGCGGCGCCAGGATCGGCACGACGGGCGAATTTTCGGGCAGCGTGTTCGTCGCCGCCAAAGCCGACAAACTCCGCATGACATTCAACGGCGACAGCCGCGAAGTCCCCGCCGAAAAGGAGACCCGTTTCACCTTCGACATTCCGGCGACCCCGGGACAGTATCCCATCGAGGTCGAGGCGCTCGACGCCGGGGGCAAAGTCGTCGCGGGCGTGAAGGACGTCTTCACCGTGCGCGGCGCAAAACCCGCGAACTTTTCGCATGAAGTCACCTTCGACGCACAGCATCGGATGTACTTGGACGGCAAGCCATTCTTCCCAATCCTCACCTGGCGCAACCGCGGCCCGCTGCCGATCGAGGAGAGCTATCCGCGCTTCGTGGATCTGGGCTTCAACATGATCGAATGCCCGGTCACCAACATCGACGCCGCCGACGCCGCCGGGCTTTACGTCGTCGCGGAGATGCCCGGCAGCGTTTACAAGATCCGCACCCCGGAGGAGAGGCGGGAGTTCCTCGCCGACTTCAACAAAAAGTACGGCAAACTCGTCGAGCATCCCGCACTCGTCGGCTACTTCAGCGTCGACGAACCCACCTGGCGCGGCGACCCCCTCGAACCCTACGCCGCCGGATACCGGCTGTTGCGCGACGAGTTCGACCCGTGGCGCCCCGTATACATCAACGAGGCGCCGCGCGGCTCCGCCGATTCGCTGCGCCCGGTCGCCGACGCCTGCGACGTCTACGGCGTGGACATCTACCCCGTGCCGTCGCCCAACCCCCACTCCGAACTCGACGACAAGACCGTCACGAGCGTCGGCAAGTACACCGACATCTGCCGCGACGTGACCCGGAACCGCAAACCGATCTGGATGTGCCTGCAGGGCTTCGCGTGGGGCACGCTGACGAATACTAAGGAGATCTACCCCACCTACGCCGAGTCGCGCTTCATGGCGTTCGACGCGATCGCCCACGGCGCGAACGGGCTCGTCTACTGGGGGCTCTACATGGGGCGGGGCGAAAACCCCGAGTTTCTGGAAGGGCTCAAGAAAGTGCTCGGCGAAGTCACCCAAGTCAGCGCCTACCTCGTCGGCGACACGGTCGAAAACGGCGTCGAGTGCGATGATCCCGCGATCCGCGTGATGCAGAAACGCTCGCCGCACGGCGACTTGTGGATCGTCCTCAACGAAAGCAAAGACGAAAAGCGCATCACGCTTCGGGGCGAGCTCCCGAAAAAGCCGGTCGAGACCTCCGGGCTCGAGATGCCGGAAGCCGCCGACGGCGAACTGGCGCTGACGCTCCCAGCCTGCGGCGTACGCGTCTTCCGCGATGCCGAAAAGCCCGCCCCGGAACCGCTGCACGTCGCGAGGGAACGCCGCCCGCAGAACGTCTTCCACGGCAAAAACGGCTTCAAACGCGCGTCGTGGGTCTGGTACCCGGGCGAAAGCAAGGTCGCCGGCAGCAGCGCCTGCTTCGAGCAGGAGTTCACCCTCGACGCCGTGCCCAGGGAGGCGGAGCTCGCCGTCGCCTGCGACGACATGTTCCGCTGCCGGATCAACGGCGAACTCGTCATGGAACAGTGCAGCTGGGCGCACGCCTATACATTGGATGTGGCGAAGTACCTGAAACCCGGGAAGAACACCATCCGCATCCACGCCGCCGACGCGGGCGGTCCCCCCTGCGGGCTGCTTTACGCCCTGAGCCTCGACAACGGGCGCGAAATACTCTCGGGTGACGGCGTCCGCGTTTCGCACGACGGCAGAAACGACTGGGTCCCGGTTCAGGTGCTCGGCAAGTACGGCATCAAACCGTGGACGGAACAAATATCCGCCGCGCCGTACGCCCCGCCGCTGGAGGAGATAAAACTGAAAGAGGAGGAGTGACCTTTCTTTCACTCCTCCCCGTTTGGCACGGCACTCTGCGCCGCGTTCCGCGATCACCGGGAACGCGGCGCGTTTCATTCAGCCGCGGATCTCGTGGAACTCCCAGCCCATGAGCGCGGCGAGATCGGCGGGCAGCTGCAGGTTTCCGTCGTAGCTCAAGGTCAGGTGATGCGTGCCGCCGAGGCGGCTGTACGCCTCCAGAAATTCCGCGACCGGCATGTTTCCGGGCGGGGTCATCCAGCCGCGCATGTCGGTGAGGTCGGGATCGTTCTGCGCCGTGAGCGATATTTGCGCCGCGATCAGCGAAAATTTTCCGTCCGCGCCCGGGGCGAGGTTGGCGAGCACCGCCTTGCCGGAGCGCAGACACCCCGTCGCGACCGCGATGTCGGCACCCTTGCCGAACTTCCACTTGCGGGCGGCGAGATACGGTTTGCGGTCCATGAGTTTCAAATTCATTTCGCCCATGTGCGACAGGAAGATGCGGTTACCCTTCCAGTCGGGGCAGAACATCTCGGAAAAGGTCGTTTCGGGATTGCTCCGCAGCAGCGCCCCGCAGAAGAGCGCCGTCAGCATGTCGCCTTCGCCCGCGTAGCCGACGCCGCGCGCCATCGCCTTGGAGCACTCGAGGAACGGCACGTTATCGAAGCCCAGCTCCGGTCCGCAGTTGAGAAAGTTCACCGTGAAGGCGTCGAGCTTTTGCGCCGCGATCCACTTGCGGAGCCGGAGCCCGTTCTTGACCGTCAGCCGGTGGATCTTTTCCGGCAGATCGGGGTCGATGAAGAACTCCCGCTTGTCCGCCGCTATTTCGGCGTCGATCTCCGCGTCGCTCGGGATGTAGGCTTTGGCGTCGGCGTAGTCGATCCGCTTCATCCCGAAGGTTCCTCCGGGCACGCGGAAGTCGCCCATGCCCGAGAAGATCCCGCCGATGTCACCGACGCGCGCATGGGTCATCGTGTACGCGGCGTCGGCGGCGAGCACCGCCTGTTTCATCCGCGCCATGAAACACGGGTCGCCGATGTGTCCGGCGCGGATGATGAAGCGTTTTTTGTTTCGCAGCAGGATGTTGCACATATCCTGAACGCCGTGGATGCCGTGGTTGAGCATAAGTTTGCCGCCGAAGAAAAACTCGAACTCCGCGTCCGGTGTGGTGTCGCAGACGACGATCGGCAGATCGGTTTTGACCAGCGCGTCCTCGGCTTCGAGCGACGGCGAGTACGCGGCGTGCAGCGTTACGAGCACGCGGCAGCCCGATTGTTCGAATTTGCGGACGGCGGCGGAAATTTCGCTCTTCACATGGCACAAGAGCGTGCTTTCGACGTCGAAACCGCACTTGCGCAACGCCTCCGCCGCTTTGTCGACGGCGCGCTGCGCCGGGGCGTGGTTCGCCGGGGCGCACTCTTCGTAAAGCTGAATGTACAGCGGCAAGAGACCGATCTTCATTTTTCGTACCCCCTCTTTATGACCGAAGTGTAAAGTTCATGCGCGTTGTTGAAGAAGAAATCCTCGAGTGTCGGGCGCGGCAGATTCAGCGCGAGCACGCTCCGCAACTGCTCGTAGAGGAACGGAACGTACCGGATCTTGCCGCTGCGGTCGATCAGCGTGGTGCCGAAGTCGAACTCCTCCGGCATCACATAGGCGTACTGGTGGTTGATTTCGACCGACTTGCCGTGCAAAAACGAGATCGGTGCGTCGGTGCCGAAGAGTATCCGCTCCGCCGGGAAGTGGTCGAAGGTGTATTTCAAGACCCCCTCGTGGTTGATCATCGCCGTGTCCCAGCAGGCGTTGGGGAACTCGACGAACTCGTCGACGTAACCCGTCGCGCAGCGCTGGTAGTAGGCGCGTCCGATGTGGGCGAAGACGAAGGTGACGTCGGGGTACTTTTCGCAGAGTTGCTTCATCTGCCTGCGGTTCAGCGGGTCCTCGAGGCGCATCTTGCGCGGGATGTGCACCACCGCGATCAGCTTGAGGCGGTTCAGCATCTCCAGCTGCTCCGGCGTGAAGAAGTCGAGCAGCTCGACTTCGCGCCCCGGTGTCTGAAGCGCCATGTTCGCGTAGGGCTTGACCCCGGCGAGGCGGTACTTGCGGATATCCGCCTCGACCGTGTCCACGGGGTCGTAGGCGCTCAGCAGCCGCAGCCCGAAGATGCGTTTGTTGTCCGCCCCCAAGTCCGCGGCGTCGCTCCGGTCGACGTGCATCGCCGGGTTGCCGAACCCGGCGAGCGACATCTCGACGCCCGGCAGCAGTTCGCCGTACAATTCGAGGCACTGCTTCACCGAAAATTCGCCGCCCAGCGGCGCGAGGTAGGATATTTTTTCCGGGCTCCGGTCGGGCGGATAGCTCCGTTTGAGCACGATATGGACATGCGAGTCGAAGATCTTCGCGGGCAGCCGCCCCGCGAACTCCTCCTGATAGACCTTCCGGTCGTATTCGTTGATGATGTCGATCATTTTTCAGAACCTTTTTTTGCCAGCATCGCGGCGCCGACCGCGCCGGTGTATTTCTTGTACGGCGAAAGTTCGATTTTGCAATCCCACGTTTCGGCGAGGAACTTTCGCCACGCCGGGGACTCCGACGGACCGCCCGCGAGCACGATCCGCGAAAAGCGGGTCTCCGGGAACGCCTTGGCGCGGAACCGCGTCACCGTGTCGATCATCTTGGCGCGCGCGGGGCCGTCGGTCGCCAGCGCGTCGTCGCTGAAGCGTCGGTAGCGCTCCGGAGAGTCGGTGTAGTGTTCGACGATCCACGCTTCGAGTTCCAGACCGACCTTGCCCCACGACCTGATTTCTCCCCAGTTGCCGCCCTCGTGGATCATATACGGGTCGGCGAGGGTGCCGGGGACGATCCTGCGTTCGCGCGCGGGACGGAAGCCGACCCAGCTCGTGCCGCACGAGAGAAGCATCTCGTCCTCGTTCACGATGCCGCAGGCGCGGGCGCCCGACGGGTGGTCGAAGGAGCCGGCGACGATCCGCGTCCCGGTCGTGAGGTTGCCAAACGCGAGCACCGGGCGGAGCGTGCCGATCACCGTCCCCGAGGGGACGAGGCGCGACAGCTGCCCTTCGTTCAATCCGAGTTTTTCGAGATACGGGCGGTAGTAGCGGAAATTCTTCTGGTCCTGCAGATAGTAGGGCGTCGCCGACGAGTGGTCGAGCGCGAAGTCGCCGCAGAGTACGAATTGTATCCAGTCGTTGTTCATGCAGACGCGGAACCCGGGGGCGAAGAGTTCCGGCGTTTCGCGGCGCATCCGCAGGAGATGCGCGAAGGGAAAACCCTGCGGCCACGGCCAGCCGACGATTTCGTGGATATCGGGGTCGGGGGATGGCTCCTTCCGGTTGTCGAGCCAGCTCACGATCCGCGTGCGCGGCGTGCCGTCGGCGTCGGTGACGAGCGTGTTGCCGCTCGCGGCGCACATCGCGATCCCCGCCACGGGGGAGTCGCCCGCCGCCGCGAGACCGCGGATGAGACCGAGGACGCTTTCCCGGTATCCGCCGGCGTCGATCTCCACCGCGTCGCCCTCGCGGACGAACTCCACTTCGACGGATTTTTCGGCGACGATTCTTTCGCCGTCCCACAGCACGCCCTTGACGGCGCCGGTGCCGAGATCGAGACCGATGAAGTTCATTTTGCCGTCTCCGCAAGAGCCTCGCCAATGCGCGCGGCGATGAAATCGACGCTCTTTTCCGAGGTGATGAGGGGCGGTTTCAACAACGCCGCCTTGGGGCACTCCGGCTTGTAGGTCTGGACGCTCACGTCGATGCACTTTTCATGCGACAATATCGAGCTGAAGCGGTTGGCGTCGTCACGCTCGTGGAAGATGAGGCTCGTCAACAGCCCCTGACCTTCGACTTCGGCGACGAGCTGCGGGTATGGGGCGACCGCAGCGTTGACGGCGCTTCGCCAGTGTTTTTCGAGCTTTCTCGTCTCCTCCGCGTTGGCGCGGGCGAACTCGAGCGTGATCAGATTGGCGAGGCTCGCCAGCTCCTCCTGACCGTTGGTGACGAGCGCGCCGAAGAGATTCAGATTGTCCATCGGCGCGGTCGTGAGCATTTTGCTCGCCGGGTACTGCCCGCCCGGGAAGCCCTTGCCGACCGAGACGAAGTCCGGGCGGCACTTGTACTCGCGGAAGAGGAAAATTTCCGGCGACCACATGCAGGATTGGATCTCGTCCACCAACACCGGGATGTCGTGCGCGTCGCACAGCGAGTGCGTCCCGGCGACGAATTCGTCGGCGAGTCGGATTCCCGCGTAGTTCATCAGCACGAGCTCGTGCGCGAAGAGCGCGATCTTGTACTTGCCCGTGTCGTACCTGGCGACGATGTTTTCGAACGCCGCGACGTCGTTGATCGGGCAGGGCACGACCTCGAAGAGCCCCGCCGCCTCCGCCGCCTGCGCGAGCTCGGGCCACAAGCCGCGCGTCAGCTGGGTCGTGACGGTCGTGCCGTGGTAGTTGGCGGTGTTGCCGCCGTCGTGGTCCGCCATCACGATGAAGACGGGCGTGCGCCCCGCGTACTTCGGCGGGGGAAAGTCCTTCTGCAGCCGGTAGAAGCGCGCGAGCGCCATTTTGAAGGCGGCTTCGCAGGCGAGCGACCCCGTCTCCAAGTTCACCACCCGGTTGAGGACGTGCGGTTCGGTCGAACGCAGCACCGTTTCCAGCGCTTCGTCGTCGCCGGGGGCGATGTCGTTCGCCGTGCGCACGAGTTCGCGCTCCAAGAGCCGCGTCAGGTAGCCGCGCGTGTTGTTGTGGGTCGAGTTGGTGATGCCGAGTCGCGCGGCGTTGGCGAGCAGCCGGTAGCCGGGGAAGTTGTGCCCCAGCGAAGATTGATAGTGCTCGCTTTTGCCGATGAAGGCGATCCTGCCGTCCTCGCCCACGCGCACCGCGCCGAGGCAGCTCAAGGGCGCGCTTTCGCGGTGGAACGCCTTGCCGAAGGCGGCGGTCGGCGCGCCGGGGAAGGAATCCGATAAGCCGTCGGTGATCCTTTCGCCGCTGCGCAGCGCCAATGCCTCGGCGCGGCGGGCGAAATCGTCGGGGAAGAAGTCGACCCGCTCGTCGGCGATCCTGCGGAGTTCGGTGTAGGTGCCGAAGCCCAGCGCGGCGGAGCTTCGGCAGACCGCCTCCACATACTTTTCGCCCGCGATGTCGGTCAGCGACCGGCTGATGTTGATGCTCATGTGCGTATCCTCCGGTTGCGGTCAGTTGTTTTTCAGCGTTTTTTCGAATTCGGCGCGGAGCTCGCGGAACTTCGCGAGCTCCTCGGGCGGCACGTCGATCTTGCCGAGGACGCTCGGAAGCGGCTTATTCGCGCAGGGACGCGCCGGATCGGGGTTCCAGTTGTCGCCGCGGAATCTTTCACGCGCCGCCTTGTCGCGGAAGTCCACGACCTCCTGCGGCGTGCCGTGCTCCAGCGCCGACTTGTAGCCCAGGATGCCGATCGAGGTCATATCCACCGCCTGATAGACGTCGATGTCCGGCGCGCTCTCGCCGCGGATCGCCGACGCGAAGTGGCGGCAGGTGAAGTAATCGCCGCCGCCGTGCCCCGCCTTGCCCGCGTCCTGATACCCCGCCGGGAACTGCGGTACATAAAAGACGTGCTCCGGCTCCTCGGGGGCGCGGTCGTACTTCATCCTGCGCACGCGGAGCAGCTTGTCGTCCGCCTGCGTCCACTCCATGACGCCCCGGTTGCCGCAGATGCGGACGCGGTTGCCGTGGTCGTGCAAGTTCGACCACGGCATGATTTTTACCAGCGCCCCGTTGTCCATCTGGCACATCAGGATGCTCATGGTGTCGGAGACCATGACGCCGCCGCCGTTTTGGTTGTTCCGGTCGTCGAAGTCGTGAGGCACTACGAAGCCGTTGACCCGCACCGGACGGCAGCCGGTGATCCGCATGACGGGGCCGATGCTGTGGGTGCAGTAGTAAGGGATCGGCAACCACGCTCTCCAGTGGTCGGGACCGCTTATGAGTTCGGCGCGCTCGCGCGCGTCGGTCGGGTGGACGTACTCCGCCTCGCCGTAGATGAACTTGCCCATCTCGCCCGAGCGGAAGCGGCGGGTCATTTCCAGATTGCGCACCGAGTAGGGGTAGTTCTCGGCGAAGTAGTAGACGCAGTCGCTCTGCTCGACCGCTTCGACGAGTTCCAGCGCTTCGCCCATGGTGAAGAACGCCATGCACTCGCTCATCACGTGCTTGCCCGCCTTGAGCGCTTTGATCGCGGCGGGGGCGTGCTGCGTCGCGTAGTTGGCGAGCAGCACCGCGTCGAAGTCGTGTTCGAGGAACTTGTCGTAGTCGGAGTAGTAGGTGATGTGGTCGCCCGCCGCGCCGAGTCGGTGCGCGGCGTTCCGGCACAGCAGTTCGGAAACGTCGCAGAGCGCGACGAGTTCGAACCCGGCTTTGGCGGCGATGGCGGCGAGATAAGCCCCGCGCCGCGCTCCGAAGACACCCAGACGGATCTGCTTTTCCATGGGAATATGCTCCTTATTTTCCCCGGACGGCGTTCAGTCGTTTTCCAGCGATTTTTCGTATTCGGCACGAAGTTCGCGGAACTTCGCCATCTCCTCGGGGGGGATCTCGATCTTACCGAGGACGCTCGGGAACGGCTTGTTCTTGCAGGGGCGCGCCGGATCGGGATTCCAGTCGTCGCCGCGGAATTTCTCTCTTGCGACCTTGTCGCGGAAGTCGACCACCTCCTGCGGGGTTCCGTGCTCCAGCGCCGACTTGTAGCCCAAGATGCCGATCGAGGTCATGTCCACCGCCTGATAGACGTCGATATCGGGCGCGCATTCGCCGCGGATCGCCGAGGCGAAGTAGCGGCAGGTGAAGTAGTCGCCGCCGCCGTGCCCCGCCTTGCCCGCGTCCTGATATCCAGCCGGGAATTGCGGAGCGTAAAAGACGTGCTCCGGCTCCTCGGGGGCGCGGTCGTACTTCATCCTGCGGACGCGTAACAGCCGGTCGTCCGCCTGCGTCCACTCCATTACGCCTTGGTTGCCGCAGATGCGGCAGCGGTTGCCGTGATCCCGCAGCTTGGCGCAGGGCATGATTTTTACCAGCGCCCCGTTGTCCATCTGGCACATCAGGATGCTCATGGTGTCGTCCAGCTTGATGTTGCCGCCACGCAGGGCATGGTCGTCGAAGTCGTGCGGCACCACGAAGCCGTTGACCCGCACCGGGCGGCATCCCGTGATCCGCATGACGGGACCCATGCTGTGAGTGCAGTAGTAGGTTATGGGAAGCCATGCTCTCCAGTGATCGGGACCGCTCGTGAGTTCGGCGCGCTCTCTGGCGTCGGTCGGGTGGACGTACTCCGCCTCGCCGTAGATGAACTTGCCCATCTCGCCCGAGCGGAAGCGGCGGGTCATCTCCAGATTGCGCACCGAGTAGGGGTAGTTTTCCGCGAAGTAGTAGACGCGGTCGCTCTGCTCGACCGCCTCGACGAGCTCCAGCGCCTCGCCCATGGTGAAGAACGCCATGCACTCGCTCATCACGTGCTTGCCCGCCTTGAGCGCCTTGATCGCGGCGGGGGCGTGCTGGGTTGCGTAGTTGGCGATCAGCACCGCGTCGAAGTCGTGTTCGAGGAACTTGTCGTAATCGGAGTAACAGGTGATGTGGTCGCCCGCCGCGCCGAGTTTGCGCTTGGCGTGCTGACACATCAGCTCCGAGACGTCGCAGAGGGCGACGAGTTCGAACCCCGCGTTGGCGGCGATGGCGGCGAGATAGGCGCCGCGACCGGCACCGAAAACGCCCAGACGGATCTTCTTTTCCATGGTATCATCCTCCCTGTTTTGCGGGAAATCTCCCGATTTTTGCTTCATGTCATGAAATATAACTTGATTTTTTGAAGTTTGCATATCTATTATTTGACAAAACATCACACGAAAAACCGAAAAACTTATATTTTTGCTTGTTGCCGTGAAGCTGCCGAAGATCATCAACGCCGGGGTCTACCGCCACGCGCAGAAAGCGCGCCAGATCGTGGAGCATCCGTGGATCGCGCTCTCGCTGCGGGGACAGATCAGGCGCATCGAGTACGACCCCGCCGGTCGGCTGCTCGAAAACTTCGACGTCGAACGGGAGTCGTTCGTCCCCTATTTGAGCGTGTGCGTGCCGGGCTTCGTGCTCGATTTCGAGTACGGAAAGGACCGGGAAAATTACGTCATCATTCTGGATTGGGACGGGCTGCGCTACGACTGCGGCCACGCGGAGTTTCTGTTGAACTACGACGGCGTGGAGCTGAAAATACCGGGCAACATCGCCCTTGCCCCGCCGGAGGCGGCGTTCCTGCGCCGCCGCTTCGAGGAGATCATGGAGCTTTACAACAGCGCGATCCCCGGCAATCAGCTTGCCGCCGAGATCATGACCCACGAGCTCTTTCTGCGCTTCCTGCGAAAGCCGGTCGAGGAACGCGACGACGCGGTGGAGCTTTTCCGCAAGCGCCTCGACAACGACGAACACTACGAAAAGTCGATCCTGCGCCACTGCCGCGAACTCGGAGAAAACCGCGACCTGCTGCGGCAGCGCTTCGCCGAGCGCTACAAGATGACCCCGCGCGAGTACCGCATCCGCAAGCGGCTGGTCAGGATACTGTATTTATTCACTTACAGCGACCTGAGTTTGAAAGAGATCGCGGACGACGTCGGCATGAAGAACGTCACCCATCTGAACGCGCTGATCCGCAAACACTACGGCAAAACGCCACGCCAGCTCTGTCTGGAATACCGCTCCGCGCGGTGAAAAAAATATGCCGCACCGCTGTCCGGCAAGGTGACGCTTGCCGTCCGGCGGCGCGGCATACCGCGAATCCCCCGATATCACTCCTCCGGCAGCGGCACCGGCTGTTTCGCCGGTTCGTATGCCCGGGCGGAGACGTTGCTGAGCCAAGCGCCTTTGCCGTATACGGCGAGCACTTGCGCAGGTTTCCAGTCGTCCCTGCCGTTGAGCGACGCTTCGGTCTCCTTGCCGGAGAGGACCTTCAGACCGTTGTCGCAGATGATCGCGAAGAGCAGTCCGCAGGGCGGCGCTTCGGCGTCGGCGGCGTGGATGCGGATGGTGTTTTTGCCGGGCTTCAGGTACTTCGCCACGTCGAGCGTGTGCGCGTCCTGCCAGCCCATCTGCTCCATGACGAGCTCGCCGTTGATCCAGCAGCGGAACATGTCGTCGGCGGCGACGGAGAGCTCCGCCTTGGCGGGGACTTGGTCGCCGAGGTCGAACTCCTGCCGGAAGAACGCTTTGGCGCCGCTCAGGGAGTTGGTGTCGGGATACCAGATCCACGACGCCTGCTTGAAGCCTTCGAGGCTCTTGTAGACCTTGAATTCGCGCTTCGGCTTCGGGACGTAGAGCGGCTCGGGCATCGGCTTGTCGGCGTCGCGGAAGACGCGGGCGCTGTACGGGGGCAGCTCGAAGGCGAGCTTGCCGTTTTCGGGCGTTGGCGCCGGCTTTCCGGAGACTTCGGCGAGATGCTCCGGAAACTTGCCCGTGACCTCGACCTGCTTAGCTTCGGGGCTCTCGTTGAGGACGATCCACAGATCGCCGTGCGGGGAGCGCTTCTGCATGACGCGGACGTTCGGAGTGGAACTCGTCATCTCGCCCTCGACCGTGTCGCCGACGAGGAACGGCGCGACGGCGGTGATCTCGTGGAGCGTCTTCTTGAGGTTTTCGAGGAACTCGTCGTTCTGACCTTTGCCGAGCCACAGTCCCCAGTACATCAGTCCGGTCGCGCCGTGGGCGATGGCGTCGTAAGCCATGAAGCGGCTCTCCTCAAGAGTCGGATAGATCTCCTCACGCTGGTAGAGCTGTCCCCACGCGAAGCCCTGCAAGGTCATCCACACCGGCTTGCGGTCGCGGACGGTCACGCGGCACATGTCGGTGTACTTGCCGACGCTGGTCGCGGTTTTGTCGTCGAGTTCGGAGTGGTTGTTGGGCGACGGGAGCGGATAGATATCCACGCCGTAGAGGTCGCAGGCGTTGCCGCTGGGGCGCAGCGCCTCGGAGGTGCCGCGCGGGGCTTCGTTGAGGTAGACGGGACGCCACGGGTCGACGAAGTCGCGGAAGAGCCGGTAGCCGCTCTGATACGGTCCGAGCTGGACGCCCCGCCAGCTGGGTTCGTCGACGCTGAAGTAGCAGACGAGCGCGGGGTGGGCGAGGGTCTTTTTTATGCTCTCGGCGTAGCGGATGACGTCTTCGAGCCTCTCCGCTTCGGGGAGGTCCTTGAAGAGCTTGCCGTTGTTCATGCTGAGCATCGCGTACATGCCGGCAGCGTCGACGGCGTCGAGCGAGGAGCCGCCGCACATCATCAGGTTGAAGCCGAGGTCGCTCAGGCGGTAGTAGCTCTCTTCGCGGGGTATGGGACCGCGGTTGCCCCAGCAGCCGATGGCGAAGAAGGGCTTGCCGTCCAGGAACATCCGGTGCTGCTCGTCGATGGTGACGACGTGCAAATGGTTGGCGGGCGCCTTGCCGCGCACGGTGAAGTGCTCCTTGTCGGCGGCGATGACTTTCCCGTCCTCGCCGACGAGCTCGAACTTTATCTCCTGCCGCCCGGGTTCGGCGGGAATCGCGCAGCTGAAACGGATCTCGGGAGCGTAGGCAAGCTCCTGCGTCTTGCCGTCGAAGGTGATGCGGAGCTGCTCGGCTTTGATCGAGGGGAAGACCGATCCGGAAAAGTTCCCCTGCGTGCCGAGTTCGGCGCCGCGCGTGTAGATCCACGGCGCGTCGAAGACGATCTCGATCGGGGGCGCGATGGAGGCGATCTCCTTGACCGTGATGTTGGCGAAGTAGACGGTGCCGGGGTCGCGGAGTTCGCCGACGATGTCGACGGACATATCCCGGAGCGAGGTGAAGCGAAGGCTCTTATGCTGCCACCTTTCGAACGAGTCGAGCCACTTGCCGCTGCCGAAGAAGGGTTCGCCGCCCGCGTACAATGCGACGCGGTACCAGGTCGCGTTCTGGTTGTCGGTGAAGCGCTTGTCGTTGCCGCCGCGGGCGTCGAAGCTCAATTCGTAGTGCTTGCCTTTCTCCAACAGCAGCCCGGACTGGATGATGCGCGCCTTCTTTTCGGTGCCGTCGAGTTTCACGCACTTGGTGTTTTCGTCGCGGTCGACGACTTCGGCGTTCTCGAAGATCCAGCCCTTCGAGCCGTTCTTGAAATCGCCGTTGGTGAATCCGGGCTCGACCTCGATCACCCGCGCGTCGGCAAGTTCGACGTAGCCGCCCTTGGGTTCGGTGGCGATCACCGCGTAGGGCGTGCCCTTGGCGTTTTCGGGCAGACGGATGCGGATCGAAGCGGTCTTCCATTCCTCTTCGCACTTGATGTTGCGGTTGAGGATGCCCCAGCCGCCGCCCTCGGCGCCGTAGAGAAAGACCGTGCCGGGGGTGCCGCGATAGCGGACGCTGAACTGATACTCCTTGCCCGGCTGGAGCTTCAACCCGCTCTGCATCAAATGGCTGCGCGATCCGGGGAGCGACTGCATCCGGACCGCGTTGCCGTCGTCATACTTGACGATTTCGATCTGCGCGCCGTTTTTGGGGCTCCAGAGCATGGGGAGCTTTTTCCCGTCCTGCTCCAGTGTCAGCGCGAAGTCGGGGTTGTTCAGTAGGTTGTCAGTTTTTTTTTTAGCCGTGGGCAGCACCTGAGCCGCCGAAAATTCGATCGACCCCGACGAGAGCAGCGCCAGCACGACGTGCGGGCTGCTACCCGCCGCGGTGAAGGGCAGCTGCACGCTCTGCCAGGCGTCGGTGCAGGTGATGTGGATCGCCTGGGTCCAGTAGTTCTTGCCGACGCTGCCGCCCTCGATGTAGAAGCGCCCCCGGGTGCCGGGAGTGCCGCGGAAGCTCACGCTGAGGAGATAATCGCCGTCCTTTTTGACGGGAACGCCGTTCTGGATCACGAGGATCCGGTCGCCGGTGAGACGCAGGGCGGCTTCGCCGTTGTCCCGGGTGAAGCGCTCGACCTTGGCGTCGGCGGGGCGGAGCGTCCAGCCCTGCAAGCCGCCTTCGGCTCCGGCGGAGAAGTCGGCGTTTTTGATCAGATTGCCGTCCGACGGCAGAACCTGCGGATCGGCGAATTCGACCTCGCCCGCCGAAAGCTGCGCCATCACGACGTGGGGGGTGTCGCCTTTGGCGACGAAGGGCAGCTGGGCGCTGACCCACTGGTCGCCGTTGCAAGTGATGTGGATCGCCTCGGTCCAGTAGTCCTTGTCGACCCGACCGCCTTCGATGTAGAAGCGCGCCTTGGTGCCGGGCTTGCCGCGGTAGCGGATGCCGAGTTTGTAGCTGCCGTCCTTCGTGACCTTGACGGCGTTCTGGATCACGAAGACGCGGTCGTTGGTCTCCGAAGCGAGCCGCAGCCCGAACTTCCCGTCTTCGAGTTCGATGCGTTTGACGGGGGCGGTGGCGGGGCGCACGATCCAGCCGCCGGGACCGCCGGAGGCGGAAAGCTCCTTGAAATCGGCGTTGTTGACGAGATTCTGCGGCGCTTCGGCGAACGCCGCCGCCGCGGTCAGCGCGGCGCAAAGCGAGAGAAATCGTTTCATATCTTATCCTTGTGGTTTATGGTAGTATCGGTTGTCCTGGCCGTTACGGCAGCGGTACGCCCTTCGACGGCGCGTTGACGGCGCCCGAAGCGCCGGTGCCGGCTCCGACCTCCATGTAGTACCGGATCGCGGCGGAATAGTACACGCTGTTCTGGGTGCGAATGTAGAAAAATCTGGAGATTTCGAAGGGGTCGATGGTGACGACGTTGCCGCCGTAGGTCAGCATGTTGATCTTGCCCGTGTGAAGCGGCGCCGGGTAGGCGTAGAAATTGACCGAGCTGAAACTGCTGGCGGCCTGATACGAGGAGATCGCCAGCGCGCTCTGGACGTTGTAGATGGTCACGCAGTCGCTTGCCATCACCCGCTCGGAGGGACCGATGCCGTCGCGCCAGTAGTAGGAATCGGCGTTGCTGGCGTCCTTGTAGCCCTTCGAGAGTCCGGACTGGGTCACCGAAAGGGTGGCGGAAGGAGTGTTGTTGTTGTTGTAATTGGCGCCGTAGGTCTGGAAAAACCGGTTGGTGCTGAAATCTTTCGCCAGCGGAACGGTCGGGCAGCGCATGAATCCGGGCATACTGTTGTTGAGCGCCGCCATCCGCGATGCGTCGAAGGTTGTCCACCAGGTTTTCTCACTGGGATCGTCAAGCCGGATATATTTGCCGCGGTGGAGGTTGTATACCCACGAAAGCTGCATGTTCTCACGGCTGGTGTTGCCGGATCCCCAGAAGCCGTTGTGGTCGTCGATATACTGCGCTGCGAGAGTGCCGACCTGCTTGAGGTTGTTCAAGCAGCGGGTGCCGTGAGCGCGTTCGCGCGCCTGCTGCAAAGCGGGCAGCAGCATGGCGGCGAGAATGGCGATGATCGCGATGACGACCAACAGTTCGATCAGAGTGAAACTACGTTTTTGCATTTCCCGTACCCTTTCTATTTTATGGCGATTATCGCCGGTTTTTTTGCTTTGCCGCGGCGCGCGGATGCTCGCCCAACGCGGCGGCGTTGTTCGCTCCGTTTTCGATCGGGACTTTCCGGCGCGGCAAGCCGCGCCCCGCCCCTGGAACCCCGGGTGAATTCCAAAAAGTTGCCTTCGCCGCCGTTTGAGGCGGCTCACCCCGGCTTTGCCGGGGCTTCGGGTACTTTTTGGAAGCCTTGCGCTCCGGGGCTTCCGTGCGGCTTCGCCGTACTCACCCCTGCGCGTATTGTATTATTTGATTTTAGCGCGCCCCTCTCGGGGGAAATGCTTTCCCCCGAACCCCTTTGCTTCCGCTGCGATACAAGCTTGTTTGCAGACGATCCTTTAAATTTCCGGCGGCCTGCGTTCAGCACCCGCCGCAGAGTCGCGGCGGGCACTTCACTCGCGGCCTTATTGCTCGGGTGCACTCGGTTTTCTTTTTGACAAGCAAAAATAAAACCTCGCTCGCCCCCTGCGCGCTCGGC
>Ga0265298_10004230_pt1 | contig 18451 bp, 17 predicted proteins | sample AusTroGonzalo_MG_3_FD_193486 | JGI IMG/M metagenome (GOLD analysis project Ga0265298, IMG submission 193486) | Bovine rumen microbial communities from tropical cattle in Woodstock, Queensland, Australia - Gonzalo_01 | ecosystem: Host-associated > Mammals > Digestive system > Stomach > Rumen ... | reverse complement strand
GTTACGACCGCAGAGTGCAATCTTGTCGCCTTTTACAACGCCGCTGTTCTCGAACAGGATGTGTAGCTTCTCAATCTTGCGGGCCACGTCGTGGAACTGCAGGGTGGCTCCCTTGTAGTCAGTCAGCGCATCAGCGTCCCAGTGGTCGATGATGCTCTGCTGAATGAGTGCATTGAAACTTGGTATGTGTTCCATATTTCGATTTGTTTAGTTGTTTCGATTTTCAGTTTTTCAACAATCATCTACCATTATTTATATAGGTATCGCTTGATGCTCTTCTTGGGCGTCTTGGCGAATTCCTCTTTGTGTATGATAATGGCAGCAAGATTGCTGTAGGCGGGTAGTATATGGTTGAGTTCTTGACGGTTTTGCTCCATGACCTGCTCAATTTCCTCGTTCGAGAATCCCATGGCTTTGCATTCGTCATAGTCAGGATGTACCAGTGCGACAATCTTCTCGTCGCGCTGTATAACAATACATTCGCTGACGAGTGCCATCGAATTGAGCTTGTCCTCAATTTCCTCTGGGTAGACATTCTGTCCATTGGCGCTGAGCAGCATGTTCTTGATGCGACCACGAATGAAGACGTGACCGTCGGCACTCATGGTACCCAGGTCCCCCGTGTGGTACCAACCGTCCTCGTCAAGCACTTCGCGTGTAGCCTCCTCATTCTTATAGTAGCCCAGCATGACATTCGTTCCGCGAGTGACAATCTCGCCGGGAATGTTCTGCGGATCATTACTCAGAATCTTCACCTCCATATGGGCAACAGGAGTACCACATGATCCGGGTACGAAACTCTTGTAGTCGCTGAACGTGATGAGCGGTGCACACTCTGTGGTGCCGTAGCCCACCGTGATGGGGAAATGGATGCCGTACAGGAACTGCTCTACCTCCTGATTGAGGGCTGCGCCACCCACGATGACCTCGTAGGCATTGCCACCCATGGCCTGATAGACCTCACGGCAGATGCGTTCCTTCACCTTCTTCGAGACGACAGGCATCTGGAGCAACAGTTTGATGACGTTGCTCTGGGTCTGTGGGAATACCTTTTTACGGATGATTTTCTCGATGATGAGTGGAACGGCGATGATGACGGCGGGCTTGATATCAGCAAAGGCCTGTGCGATAATGGCGGGTGAGGGTAGGCGGTTGAGGAAGAACAAATGGCTTCCGAAGCAGAAGGGGAAGATGAACTCAATGGCCAAGCCATACATGTGGGCCATAGGTAGGATGCTCAGTGTGTCGCAGTTCTTCTTCAGATGGACGCCTAGGTAGTCTAAGCAAAAGTCCAGATTGCCCCAGAGTGCACGGTAGGGTAGCATGACGCCCTTGGAGAATCCCGTTGTGCCGCTGGTGTAGTTGATGAGTGCCAACTCCTCCGGCTCGTCCTTGTGCCACTTGACGTGCTCCTGTCGGAAAGCCTTGGGATACTTGTGACCGAACAATTCATTTAAATGTTCGCGTGCGTACGTGAGGGATTCAGAACGGGAGACAAGGAGCGAAAAGTCGGGCATAAAAACGACACCTTCCAGTCCTGGCATCTCGCTAGCCGTAATCTGCGTGGCGATGTAGTCGCCTACGAAAAGCAGCTTTGCCTCGGAGTGATTGACGATGTTGTGAATTTGCTCGGCATTGAACTCGTGCAGGATGGGTACGGCAACAGCACCGTAGGTCAGCGTGGCCAGAAAGGTGACGGCCCAATGGGCGGAGTTACGCCCGCAGATGGCTATCTTGTCGCCTTTCTCGATGCCGCAATTCTCAAAAACAATGTGTATCTTTTCAATCTTGCGAGCTACGTCGTGATACTGCAACGTAGCTCCCTGGTAGTCCGTCAGGGCATCAAGATTCCAATTGTCTAAGACGCTTCGTTCTATATATGAATTGAAACTTTCAACAGTTTTCATTGCACAATTTTCGAAATTTTGTGCAAAGGTAATACCTTTGTTGCACATTTCCAAATTTTTTGTGCAATATTTTTATTCGTAGCGCATAGATTTTGCTGGATGGATGAAGGAGATGAGGTAGCTGGGTGCTATCAGTACGAATACGCTAATAAGCAGTGTTACGATGTTAAGTGCCACAATAATAGGAAGATTCAGTTCCATCGGAGCCTCTTTTACATAATAAGTGGCAGGGTCGAGTGTGATGAGTCCGAATTTCTGTTGTAGCAACACGATTCCTATTCCGATAATGTCGCCCAAGAGAAGTCCCTGTCCGATGATGAAGGCTGCGAACCAGAGGAAGGTGTGTCGGATGGTTTTGTTGCGGGCACCTAATGCCTTCAGGATTCCTATCATCTGCGTACGTTCCAATATAATAATAAGGAGTCCGGAGATCATGGTGAAGCCAGCCACGCAAACCATCAGGGCTAGAATAATCCAGACATTGATGTCGAGCAGTTCCAGCCAAGTGAATATCTGAAGGTAGGCCTCGTATATGGTCTTTGATGCCAGTGCTTTGCTGGGGTCACTGATCTGGGTGTTGATGAACTTGATCTCCTGTGCCAGGTCGTAGGATATAGGCTCTAGCAGGTCAAAGTCTGTTACCGCCATTTCTGCTCCCGAATAGGTGTCGCTCTCTTCCCAAGAATTGATTTTCCTGGTAGTATAGAGGTCTGTAAAGCACAGAGCCTGGTCAAACTTGTTCATGTTGGTCTGATAGACGGCAGCCACGGTAAACTTGCGGGCTTTCACGCCCCCTTCAGTAATGAAGTAAGCAAAGATACGGTCACCAGCCTTTAATTGCAATTTATCAGCAATGAGTTTCGATATGAGCAGTTGGTTGGAGCTTTTCTGACTGCTGAATACGGGTATCTTGCCATCAGTGATGTATTGGCTGATAAACTTCAGGTCGTAGTTCTCATCAATACCCTTGAAGGCCACACCGAGGAAGTCACTGTCTGTCTTCAAGATACCTTGTGACATAGCGAAGCGCTGAACGTGCTTAATGCCTGCCATGTGGCTCAGGATATCCATCGTCGAGTCGCTCAGTTCCACCTGGTTGCTGATTCCCAACATACTTTCAATCTGGATATGCGAACCGAATCCGATGACCTTGTTACGAATGGTGTGCTTGAAGCCTAACACCACTGATACTGTGACAATCATCACAGCCAGTCCGATAGCCACGCCAAGTGTGGCAATACGGATGGCAGGGCGGCTGACCTTGTGCTTGTCATCGCCTCCGCTGTAGATCTTTCTGGCTATGAAGAACGGAAAATTCATATAGGTTTAGATTTTCCTTCCCGGGTATGCTTCCAATGCTTTTTGCAGGACGAAGAGCGCACGCTCCAGGTCTTTCTTCTTCAGCACGTAGGCAATACGCACCTGGTCGATGCCGGCACCTGGCGTGGTGTAGAAACCTGCAGCAGGAGCCATCATCACCGTCTCGCCCTCATAGTTGAACTCGCTGAGGCACCAGCGGCAGAACTTCTCCGCATCGTCAACAGGCAGCTTGGCTACCGTATAGAATGCTCCCATGGGAATGGGGGAATAGACGCCGGGAATACGGTTCAGACCGTCAATAAGACACTTACGGCGCTCTACATACTCGTCATACACGTCGCGCAGATAGTCCTCGGGGGTGTCGAGTGATGCCTCGGCCACAATCTGTCCGATAAGGGGAGGGGAGAGGCGTGCCTGACAGAACTTCATGACGGCCTTGCGTACTTCCTGGTTCTTCGTGATGAGTGCTCCGATGCGGATACCGCATTCTGAGTAGCGCTTCGACACGGAGTCAATCAGGATGACGTTCTGCTCAATGCCTTCCAAGTGGCAGGCTGAGATATAGGGGGAACCGGTGTAGATGTATTCGCGATAGACCTCGTCAGAGAACAGGTATAGGTCGTACTTCTTCACCAGGTCGCGTATTTGGTTCATCTCGCGACGCGTATAGAGATAGCCCGTGGGGTTGTTGGGGTTGCAAATCATGATAGCACGGGTGCGGTCGTTGATTAGTTCCTCGAACTTCTCGACCTTGGGCAGCGAGAAACCCTCCTCGATAGTGGTGGCTATGGTGCGTATCTTGGCACCAGCGCTGATGGCGAAGGCCATGTAGTTGGCGTATGCCGGCTCGGGCACGATAATCTCGTCGCCAGGGTTCAGACAGCTGAGGAAGGCAAAGAGCACCGCCTCGCTACCGCCAGAGGTGATGATGATGTCGTCGGCCGTGACGTTGATGTTGTATTTGGCGTAGTACCCCACCATCTTCTCGCGGTAGCTCTGATAGCCCTGCGAGGGTGAGTACTCCAGTATGTTACGGTCAATGGTCTTCAGGGCGTCCAGTGCCACCTGTGGTGTGGGCAGGTCCGGCTGTCCGATGTTCAGGTGATACACCTTGATTCCGTCTCGTTTAGCTTTTGCGGCCAATGGTGCGAGTTTCCTGATAGGCGACTCAGGCATTTCCATTCCGCGAACAGATATTTCTGGCATCTTTTACAATGTATTTACGTAAATCGCGTGCAAAGGTATAAAAAAAATATGAATTATAAATTATGAATTAAGAATTATTTTGTACCTTTGCCTCGCAAAAAAGTTAAACGAACAATGAACTACGAGGAACTCTTGAATGCGAAGTCGAGTGCCAGGGCCAAGCGGGCACGTATGCCAATCGGCATTTTCTGCAAGAAGGAAGTCGATGGGAAGTATCACAATGTACTTGACGTCGATGGTCGGTTCGGCATGAATATCAAGTTCTCCGAAGCCCTGAAGGAGGATTGCGCCAAGAATCGTGTGCTTTCCCACAAACACCAGTTGCATTTTGAGCCGGTAGAAGAGGGTGGCGATATTGTTCGTCTGAATATTGACTCGGGCAATTATGAAACGCTGGCCCAGTTGCTCGAGACCCAACCATCGCTGGTGGCAGAGAAAGGGTTTGTTGACAATGTGATTAGTCAACTGATGAACCTGACCGAGTACCTGCACGGAAAAGGAGTGTGGCATGTATGCTACGCACCCCAGAACATCCTGGTCCGCAAAGGTGACAATGCTGTCATGTTGCTCTCGCATAGTTGCTTCTATCTTAACATGAGCAATCCGATGGAACTCTTTGAGGGAATGGAGGATTACATTGCTCCGGAGGTAAAGGAAAAAGGCTCCATCGATGGTCGCTGCGACATCTACTCGCTGGGTAGGCTCATCAGTTATTTGTTTGAGTTAGGCTCCTTCCCCTACGAATACAAGAAAGTGTCGGAAAAGGCTCTGAAAGACGTGCCGGAAGACCGTTACCAAACGATAGCTGCCATGCGGAAGGCGCTGACGGTCAAGCGTAGCCTGCACCAGTCGTTCGTGGGCCTGCTCATTGCCGTTGCCGCAGCATTGCTCGTCCTGGGACTGTACTTTGGCCTGATGCCAGAGACGACACAGGTGGAATTCATTAATCCGACACCCCAACAGACGGCCGACGAACCCCTGGAAGAGGGCTTCGACCCTGCCGAACTGGGCATTGTGAGTGGCGACTCCACGCTGATGTCAGAAGAGCAGCGCCGTCAGCAAGCCGAATACGAAGCCAAGGCAGAGCAGATATTCAAGAAACGCTTTATGGAAGAGGCTGACCGTCTGCTGTCGAAGATTTACGACAATGAGCACATGAACGCCAGCGAGAAGAAATTCATGTCGGACATGTCGGACGTCAACGAGAAACTGCTGAAGCTGCAGTCCGACCTTGGCGAAGAAGCAGGTATTTCCAATGCCCGCAGCCAGTTGTTGGCCACGCAGATTGTGGAGCGGCTGACGGAGCAGAAAAAGAAACAACTGCAGTATCACGGCATCCAGAAAAAGAAAAAGTAAAAAAATAGGAATATTAAAAACATCATGAGAAGTAGAACAGCAAACTGGTTTGAGACAGTCATCCGCTACGACAAGACCATGGAGGACGGCATGACAAAGAAAGTAAATGAGTATTACGTGGTTGACGCACTGAGTTTCGGCGAGGCCGAGGAATTCATAACCCAGGAGATGTCGGCATATATCAGCGGTGAGTTTGAAATCAAGAACATCACTCCCACAGCTTTTCACGAGGTATTCTTCAGCGAGAATGACAACGACGACCGCTGGTACAAGGCCAAGTTGGCGTTTATCACCATCGACGAGAAGACCGAGAAGGAGAAGCGCAATAGCGTTACCTATCTGGTGCAGGCCGCTACGCTGAATGCTGCCGTGAAGAACATCGACGAGGTGATGGGCGGCACGATGATTGACTATGTCATCTCGAACATCAGCGAGACAAAGTACATGGATGTCTTTGAGCATGTTGCCAAGACGCAGAAACAGGACAAACCCGAGTTTGAAGGCTAAGACGATGGACTATGACGTAAAGGGAAACTTGCGCCGTGTGCTGGCCGACCTGCCAGAGGGCGTGCGGCTGGTGGCCATCAGCAAGTACCATCCCAACGAATACATAGAGGCAGCCTATGCTGAAGGGCATCGCACATTTGGCGAGAGCCATGAGCAGGAGTTGCGTCAAAAGGTGGAGTCGTTGCCCAAGGACATAGAGTGGCACTTCATCGGACACTTGCAGACCAACAAGGTGAAGTATATCGCACCTTACATCTCGATGGTCGAGGCGGTGGATTCGCTGAAACTGCTCAAGGAAATTGACAAGCAGGCTGCCAAGCACAATCGTGTTATCAAAGTTTTATTGGAGCTGCACATCGCTGAGGAAGAGACCAAGTACGGTCTGACGCTCGATGCCTGTCGGCAACTGTTGGCTGGTGGTGAGTGGCGCGAACTAAAGCATGTGCAAATCTGCGGTCTGATGATGATGGCCTCGTACGTGGAGGACGAGGAGCAGATACGTTCGGAGATGATGCTTGCCAAGAATTTCTTTGACGAGGTGAAGCGTGACTACTTTGCCGATGATGCTGCCTTCTGCGAACGCTCGTGGGGCATGAGCCACGACTACCGCATTGCCGTCACCTGTGGCTCCACAATGGTACGTGTGGGAACTACGATTTTCGGTCCTCGCGTTTATTGAACACATACTGTCCGCGTTTCATCTTGCCCCAATGAATGGCGTGGCGCGGACAATGATGATAACAGGCAAGACAGTTGGTGCATCGTCCGTTGTGAATCCACACGGGGGGTGCACCTTCTATATCATCTACAGGGCACAGCCTGGCACAGAGGCCACACTTGATGCAGACATCCTGATCTACCCAGAACTTCTTGTCGTTGATGAGGTGCTTGGTATAATAGGCTCCGATGACGTATGAATAAGTACGGGGAATGGGACCTTTCTTCAGTTCGTAAATGCCTTTCTGCTGGTTCTTGATGACCTCGCAGATGTGCTGCATGCGTACTTCGGCGGCAGCAATCTTCTCCTGTTCCTTTTCCTTCGTGTCCAGGTGCAGGAACGAAAAGCAGACATTCGACTCAGGCATCACGACGGCAAAGCTTGTATCCAGCCAAAGTCCTTTTGTCTTCAGCTCCTTCTCAAAAATCGTCATCAGCTCACCCATGTCGTCGCCGCAGGTGGTGAGGGCGTAGATGAAGGTGGAGGGAGAAAGGTGGAAGGTCGATTTGCGTACGAACTCCCTGACGATGCGTGGTGGCTGCCAACCATGGGTGGGGAAGCAGAACCCCAGCCGTTCTCCCTCTTTTAGCGTATATTCAGACACGCCATTCCGCTGCTCCTCAGGAATGTAGAGCAGCTCCTCGCCCGTTGCTTCTGCCAGCTTCTCGGCTGCCCATTTGGTGTTGCCTGTACCAGAAAAATAGAAAATCATGGTGCAAAGATAATGTTTTTTTGTAATTTTGCAGCCGATTATGAGATATTTTGTTTGGTTCGCATACGATGGAACGGCCTATCACGGTTGGCAGATACAGCCCAACGGCGTGACGGTACAGGAGGAGTTGCAGCGTTGCCTCTCCATGTTGCTGCGCCAACCCATAGAGGTATTAGGAGCCGGACGCACGGATGCTGGCGTCCATGCGCGTCGCATGGTAGCTCATTTTGATTACGACGGCGATTACGACATGGACAACCTGGCGTATAAACTAGATCATGCTTTGCCACAGGACATTAGCGTATATAAGGTTGAGCGTGTCAGCGATGAGATGCATGCCCGTTTCTCGGCCAAGCGTCGCACGTACCATTATTATATACATACTCATAAGTCTCCTTTCCTTCATCGCTATTCCTGTCAGTTGCACTACCAATTAGACTTCGAGGCGATGAACCGTGCAGCTTGTGTGCTGATGGAGTATGAAGACTTCGGGGCTTTCTGCAAGGCAGGCAGCGACGTGAAGACCACCCTCTGTAAGATCTATGCAGCCAAGTGGCACCAGACGAGCGATACGGAATGGTACTTTGAGATTACGGCCAACCGCTTTCTGCGTAATATGGTGCGTGCAGTAGTAGGTACGCTCATTGAGGTAGGTCGTGGACGCATGACGCTGGACGAGTTCCGACAGGTAATTGAACAGGGAAGTCGTACGGGTGCTGGCGAGTCGATGCCTGCCCATGCGTTGTTTCTGGAAAATGTTGAATACTGATGATGTGGTTAATACTTGCATTTCTGTCGGCAGCCCTGTTGGGTTGTTACGACTCTTTTAAGAAGGAGGCGCTGAAGGGTAACGCTGTTATTCCTGTATTGTTCTTCAATACGTTGTTTTCCTCACTCATCTTCCTGCCCTTCATTATACTTAGTGCCACCACCTCTGTACTGGATGCGACAGACTTTCATGTAGCCAGTGGCGGATGGGAAGCCCATAGGTACATTCTTTTGAAGAGTCTCATTGTGTTAAGCAGTTGGATATTAGGATATTTCGGAATGAAGCATCTGCCGTTGACCATTGTCGGTCCAATCAATGCAACACGTCCTGTCATGGTATTGGTGGGTGCGTTGCTGTTCTTCGGAGAGCGGTTGAACCTCTGGCAATGGGTGGGTGTGACGCTGGCCATCATCTCGTTTTTCATGCTCAGCCGCAGCAGCAAGAAAGAAGGTATCGACTTCAAGCATGACCATTGGATATGGATGATTGTAGGTGCTGCCGTCATGGGAGCCATCAGCGGACTTTACGACAAGTATCTGATGGCGCCGGTGGGCGAGGGCGGGGTAGGACTCGACCGTATGATGGTGCAGTCGTGGTACAACATCTACCAATGTGTGATGATGGGTGCTATGTTACTGTTGTTGTGGTGCCCCACCCATAAGAAGACCACGCCGTTCTCGTGGAAATGGTCAATCCTTGGAGTGAGCATTTTCCTTTCCACAGCCGACTTCATGTATTTCTATTCCCTTTCATTGCCCGATGCCATGATCAGCATCGTGTCGATGATCCGTCGTGGAAGCGTTATTGTGAGCTTCCTCTTCGGGGCGATGCTTTTCCATGAGAAGAACCTCAAGGCAAAGGCCGTTGACCTTGCGCTCGTCCTGTTGGGCATGGTCTTCCTCTACATTGGCTCAGCGTGCTAATCAGAAAATCCCCTAAAAGTTTGGTTATTTGAAAACTTTGCCGTATCTTTGTAGTCGCTGACTAAAACATACTATGGCATGACAAACTATAAATATCACATTTTTTCCCCTTATCGGGTATGTCCCATTGGTGCCCATGTCGATCATCAGCATGGGTTGGTGACGGGGTTCGCCATTGATAAAGGCGTTGACTTCTGGTTCAATGTAAACGACGACGGCCATGTACACCTGACCTCCAAGACGTTTGAGGGGGAAGTTGACTTTGACATCAGCGCTCCTTCGCAGGTTCGTGAACATCATTGGGGCGACTATGTACGTGGTGCCAAGTATGCATTGCGCAAGCGTTTCCAGTTGACGCGTGGTATTGACGGCCTCATCCAAGGTTCGCTGCCTGTTGGCGGCTTAAGCTCTTCGGCTGCTGTGCTCATTGCCTATGTCATGGCATTTGCCAAGGCCAACGGCATCACGCTACAGCCGTTCGAGGTGGTGCAGATTGCATCCGAGGCAGAGCGCGAGTACATCGGACTGAACAACGGCCTGCTCGACCAGGCTTGTATTGCGTTGGGCAAGAAGGATGGTCTATTGTTCTTGGATTGTGATACTAACGATTACCGCATCATTCACCGTCATCCCGACATGCCAGAGTTTGAAATCGGCATTTTCTTCTCGGGTCTTACCCGTTCGTTGGTGAACAGCGATTATAACCTGCGCGTCTATGAATGTAAGACGGCAGCATGGAACATGCTGGCATATATGGACCAGCCACTCAAGACGTTTGACAAGACCTTCCTGCGTGACATCCCCAAGGCCAGTTTCGACAAGACGAAGATAGCTATGCCACAGCGTTTCGCCCGAAGGGCTGAACATTTCTACAGCGAATACCGTCGTGTGCGTCAGGGTGTCACAGCATGGGAAACTGGTAATATGAAACTGTTTGGCAAACTAAGTTTTGACTCCTGCGAGAGTTCTATCCACAACTACGAATGCGGCAGTCCTGAACTGGTGGCTATCTATGACATCATGCGGACGCTGCCCGGTGTTTGGGGTGGACGCTTCTCGGGAGCAGGTTTCAAGGGTGCTTGTATCGCCCTTGTTGATTCTGCCTATAAGGAGCAGATTGAGTCGGAGTTGACCAGTCGCTATCTGGAGCAGTTCCCGGAATACGAGAAGACCTTTAGGTGCTACTTCGTCAAACCTGACGATGGAGCAAGGTTCGTGTAAGTGATAAGTTATAATTGACAAGTTCTTACCTTATGAAGAATATCGTTATTGCTGCGGGGTATGCCACGCGTCTGGGTGAGCTGACCCGTAATTTCCCGAAACCGCTGTTGCAGATTGGTGACAACACCATTCTCGGTAGAATGTTGGATGATATTGACAACATTGCCGAGGTGGATGAACATATCATTGTGACCAATCATAAGTTTGTGCCCTTCTTTGAAGAGTGGAAGGAGCAGCAGCATTACGCCAAACCCATTACTATCATTGACGACGGGACAGAAACCAATGAAACACGTCTAGGCGCTGTATGTGACCTCTTGATGGCCATGGACCGTTGTCAGGTAGATGACGACATACTCGTCGTTGCTGCCGATAACCTGTTGTTCTTCTCGTTTCAGGAGTTTGTGGATTTTGCCAACGAGAAACAGACGTCGTGCATCATGTGTCACGAGCAGCCCAGCATAGAGAAACTCCAGCGGACGGGTGTCATTGTGGTCGATGAACAGATGCGAGTGCTCAACATGGAGGAGAAACCCCGAGAGCCGAAGTCCCATTGGGCCGTGCCACCTTTCTATATATATAAGAAGAACGACCTCGAACTGGTACGTTATGCCGTTGAGAACGGCTGTGGCAAGGATGCACCTGGCAATTTGGCCCACTACATGGTGGAGCATACTGTGATGCATGCCTGGCCCATGTCGGCGGGACGTTTTGACATCGGTTCGCTGGATACCTACTATGAGGCTGTGGAACGTTTTGGAAACAAGTAATAAAATAATCGAGATATGCAGATAATCAGTTTAGCCCATAAGACCGTTTTCGTGACAGGTGCAGCAGGGTTCGTCGGCTCCAATTTGGTCAAACGCCTGTTCCGGGATATTGATGACGTGACCGTTATTGGCATTGACAATATGAATGATTACTATGATGTGTCACTGAAGGAATACCGTCTGAAGGAACTGGAGCAGTACAAAGGCTTTGTCTTCATCCGTGGTGACATAGCCGACAAGCAGACCGTTGACAATATCTTCCGTGAGTATCAGCCAGCCGTGGTTGTCAACCTGGCGGCACAGGCAGGTGTCCGTTATTCCATTACCAATCCTGATGCCTATATCCAATCCAATCTCATAGGCTTCTATAACATCCTGGAAGCCTGTCGGCACTCCTACGACAATGGTGCGACGGGTGTGGAGCATCTGGTCTATGCCAGTTCCTCATCGGTTTATGGTTCGAACAAGAAGATACCGTACTCCACCGATGACAAGGTGGATAATCCCGTCAGCCTCTATGCCGCTACGAAGAAGTCGAACGAGTTGATGGCTCATGCTTATTCGAAACTCTATAACATCCCTTCTACAGGCTTGCGCTTCTTTACAGTCTATGGACCTGCTGGCCGTCCCGACATGGCCTACTTTGGTTTTACCAACAAACTGGTTAAGGGCGACATCATCCAGATTTTCAACTTCGGCAACTGCAAGCGCGACTTTACCTATGTGGATGACATCGTGGAGGGTGTGGTACGTATCATGCTGGGTGCACCAGAACGGAAACAAGGTGATGATGGACTACCTCTGCCGCCATACGCCGTCTATAACATCGGCAACAACCAGCCGGAGAACCTGCTGACGTTTGTCGATATCCTACAGCAGGAACTGGTACGTGCCGGTGTACTCCCTGCCAACTATGACTTTGAGGCGCATAAGCGACTGGTACCCATGCAGCCCGGTGACGTGCCTGTGACCTATGCCGACACGACGGCTTTGGAGCGTGACTACGGTTTCAAGCCATCCACATCGCTACGTGACGGTCTGCGCCGCTTTGCCGAGTGGTATGCGGAGTTTTATAAGAACTAAGAGGTAAGAATAAGAAATAAGAATTTGACGATGCGAATACTTTTCTTAGTATATCATGGATTCTCCGAGCATAGTGGTATTTCCAAAAAGATACACTATCAGGTGAAAGGCCTTCGTGAGAACGGTCACGATGTCCGGCTTTGTTACTATGGCTTCTCGGAGAACGGTCATCGTTGCCGTTATGTTGATGGCAAAGTGTTGAAGGACTATGGTTCCGGACGCCTGGCTGGCTTGAAGCAGCGCGTCGATTATGACTGTATCTATGACTATTGCCTGCGTGAAAAGATAGAATTCGTCTATGCCCGATGCTTTCAGAATGCCAACCCATGGCTGATTAGTTTCTTTAAGAAACTGCGTAAGGCAGGTATCAAGGCTGTGACCGAGATCCCCACCTATCCATACGACGAGGAGTTCAAGAACTTCTTTTTCATGCAGCGCATGGAACTGAAGATTGACCAGCTGTTCCGTCGTATGCTTTTCCGTGAGATGGAAGCTGCTGTCACGTTCTCTGATGCAGAGGAGATCTTCGGTCAGCGTACCATTCGCATCAGCAATGGCGTTGACTTCGACAGCATACCCCTCCACCTTCCACCCTCCACTCTTCACTTTCCACCTTCATCCCTCCACCTTATCGGTGTGGCAGAGGTACATCCTTGGCATGCGTTCGACAGGGTAGTGGCAGGACTTGGTGAGTACTATAGCAAAAAGCCAGCAGCTGACAGCCAGCAACCTGAGGTGTTCTTTCATATCGTGGGTGGTGTCCATCCCAACCAGATGGCTCGTTATTTCACTCCGTTGATAGAGAAATACCAGTTGCAGGAGAAGGTGATATTTCATGGTACGCTGTTTGGAAAAGAGTTGGATGACGTCTTCAACCAGTGTCAGTTCGCCATCGGTTCATTGGGGCGTCACCGTAGCGGCATCACCGTTATCAAGACGCTGAAGAACCGTGAGTATGCCACACGTGGCATACCTTTTATCTATAGTGAGCAGGACAGCGATTTCGATCATCAGCCTTACGTTGTGAAAGCACCAGCCGACGAGATCCCCATCGATATTTGGCAGATTATCGACTTTATGGAGCATTTTACCATGAAGCCAGAGGAAATTCGTGCAACAGTTGGCCAATTGAAGTGGTCCATACAAATGCAACGTGTTGTTGATGCTGTTTTTAATTCTTGATTTTATAGTATGATGGAGAATAAGTATGAAGTAACTATTGGCATTCCTGTCTATAACGTAGAGAAATATATGCGTTTGACGATGGATTCTCTTATGTCACAAACATTTGATAGTATTGAGTTTCTATTTTGTGATGATTGTGGAACGGATGCATCAGTAGATATTATTCGTGATTACCAGCAGAACCATCCGCGTGGTAAGGATATTCGTGTGGTGCGTCAACCGGAGAACATGGGTATCGGTGCGGCTCGTAACCGAATGATAGCTGAAGCACGCGGCCGTTATTTTTATTCTCTTGATGCTGATGATGCCATAGAGAGCAACACTATCGAGTTGCTTTATGAGAATGCCAAGAAATATGATGCGGAAATAGTGTATGGGAGCTATCAGAGGGTTTTTCAAGAAAATGACAAGACGGTAAAAACAGTTCCATATCCTTATCCTTTCCGTGTTTTCACGAAAGAGGATGAGTATGCTGACTATGTCTATAACGTAGGCATTCAAGGGATGAACTGGAACTATTTGATTGATTTGGATGTCATTCGCCGTAATAACCTCAAAGTAACTCCCGTTGGTCATGGCTATGGTGAGGATTTCACGTTTACAATAGATTTGCCAACATATATTACCCGTGCAGTCTTATTACCTGATATTACTTATCATTATTATATTCGTGGCGTAGATAAACATAAGCGTAAGAAGGTTCTGAAACGTAAAGACATGAGTATAGCCTTGAATGCGATTGATGAGAAGAAAAAAAGAAAGGAATTGCAGGACAAAGGTTACTACGCGAAACGTATTTCTATCTTGATGATGTTTGACTGCTCCTTTGCCTGCGAAATGCTATCCAGAAGGGCAGAGTTTGATATTCCCTTCAGTAACAGGGAAATCCGGGATGTCATGTGGCATCCAATGTCTTTATGGCAAATCCTGACAACAAAAGCAGGAAGACGGAGTAATCTTCTTTATTATATATACAGTATCTTACCGCCGGATATCTTTGCGTTGCTATTGCGTATGATGATAAAGAGATATCGTGATTAAAGAGAAAACATATTCAGGACTTTCTCGACAATGGGACCCATGTCGTAGTATTTATATTCGGCCAGTCGTCCGCCGAAGATGACTGCCGTCTCCTTCTCTGCTAGCTCCTGATACTTCCGGTACAACTCATTGTTCCGTTCGTCGTTGATGGGGTAGTAGGGTTCCATGCCTTCTTCCCACTCCACGGAGTATTCCCTGCTGATGACCGTTTTGGGATTCTTCTCCACGTCAGCGGCAAAGGACTCGAAGTGCTTGTGCTCAATGATGCGGGTGTATGGTATGGCGGCATCGGTGTAGTTGATTTGTGCCAGACCCTGATAGTTCGGGGTGTCTAGTATTTCATTCTCAAAGCGGACGGTGCGGTATTCCAGCTTTCCGAAGCGGTAGTCGTAGAACTCGTCAATCTTGCCCGTGAAGACAATCTTGTCAAACTGACAATTGAGAATTGAGAAAGGAGAATCGTTGCGCTTTCGCTCTTCGAAGAAATCAACATTCACCATGGTGTCGATGCCCTCCAGCAGTCCGTCAATCAGTTTGTTGTAGCCACCGATGGGCACACCCTGATACGAGTCGTTGAAGTAGTTGTTGTCATAGACGAATCTGACGGGCAAACGCTTGATGATGAATGGCGGCAACTCCGTACACTTGCGTCCCCACTGCTTTTCGGTATAGCCCTTGATGAGCCGCTCGTATATGTCCCGTCCCACCAGTGAGATGGCTTGCTCCTCCAGGTTTGTGGGTACCTTTCCCTCCATTTCTTTGCGCTGTTCTGCCAGTTTCTGCCGCGCCTCCTCGGGAGTGATGACTCCCCACATCTGGCTGAAGGTGTTCATGTTGAACGGTAGGTTGTATGCCTTACCCTTATAGATGGCTACTGGTGACTCGGTGAAGCGGTTGAACTCCACGATGGAGTTGACGAAGTCCCATACTTTCTTGTTTGAGGTGTGGAAAATATGCGGTCCGTATTTATGGACATTGATGTCCGCTATCTTGTCACAATACAAATTTCCTCCTAAATTTGGTCGTTTGTCAATGACTAAACACCTCTTACCGTGTTGTTTGGCACAATAAGCAAAGACAGAACCAAACAATCCCGAGCCAACAATCAGATAATCGTATTTCATATGCTTTTACTTTTATGCTTCAAATATACAAATATTATTTCAAATAGTGAGAAATGAATATAATAAATTATGTTTTTTATGTTTTATTTTGTTATTTCAATAAAATAAAGTATCTTTGCAAAAAGGAATTATTGTCGCCTATGCAAAACCAGGAGAAAAGACTTAAAATCGTTTACTGCATACCTGCCCTCTATTTTGCTGGAGGTATGGAACGCGTTTTGTCGATGAAAGCAAATTATTTTGCAGATCATTTTGATTATGACATTACGATAATCTTGACGGATGGCAAGGACAACCCTTTTTTCTATCCATTATCTGAAAAAATTAAAGTTGTTAATTTGGATATTGGTTTTGAAGAATTATGGAACATCTCGTTTGCCAAGAAGGTATGGTGCTATCTTGGGAAACAACGCCAATATAAGAAGAAACTGACAAAGGAGCTGAAGCGCATCCGTCCGGATATTACGATAAGTCTTTTACGCCGTGAGATCAATTTCATTACTGCTATCGATGACGGAAGCAAGAAAATAGGCGAAATACATATTAACCGAGCACATTATCGTAATTTTGAGGAACATGAGACAAACTTCATAAAACAATGGTTCTCTAAATACTGGATGCACACTCTTGTTAGTAAACTTCGCCGACTCGATCGTTTTGTCGTGCTGACAGAGAGTGATAAGGAATCTTGGAAAGAACTGGAAAATGTCGCAGTAATTCCTAATCCGTTATCTTTTCAGCCTATGAAACATTCCTCTTCAGAGGAGCATAGAATCATTGTTGTGGGGCGTTATTGTCATGAAAAGGGGTATGATCATTTGCTGCAAGCATGGTCTCTTATTCAGGATGAATGTTCTGACTGGAAATTGGAGATATTTGGCGAAGGTGACAGAAGGTCTTATGAACGTATGAGGGAGGAATTGCATATTAGTCCAGAACGTTGCGTGCTTAACGGGCGTACTTCTGATATCGAATCAGAGTTTGTGAATAGTTCTTTTGCTGTTTGCAGTTCAAGATTTGAAGGTTTCGGCTTAGCTATTGTTGAGGCCATGGCATGCGGACTTCCTGTTGTCTCATTTGATTGTCCATGGGGGCCTCGTTCAATTATTACGAATGGAGAAGATGGACTATTGGTAAAGAATGGTGATGTGAAAGGTCTTTCTGAAGCCATGTTGAGGATGATAAATGAGCCGGAGTCCAGAAAAATGATGAGTAATAATGCAAAGAAAGTCTCTCAGCGTTATAGTATTGAGACTATAGCGAATAAGTGGAAGCAGTTGTTCGAAAGTATTTAAAACAAAAATCATACAATTATGGAGTGGTACCAAAAATATCTTAGCATCTACGAACATCCGTTCAGCGATGTTCCGCAGAACGTGATTGACGAGACGCGCAGCCGTCTGGCTGCCCTTCAGAGTGATGAACCTCTCGTGTCGATAGTTATCGTTGCCTACAACGAAGAAAAGCGTCTGCCGGCCTGCCTGTGGTCGCTGAGCGAGCAGCAATGCAAATACCCCGTGGAGTTCATCGGTGTTGACAATGAGTCGAAGGATCGCACGGCCGAGGTCTATCAGGCATTCGGCGTGACCTACTATACGGAGCACCGCCACACCTGCGGCTATGCCCGTCAGTGCGGACTTGACCAGGCGAAGGGCAAGTATGCCATGTGTATTGACTGCGATACGATGTATCCGCCCTACTACATAGAGCTGATGATTGACAACCTAAAGAAGCCCGGAGTCTCCGCCGTTGCCGCCATGTGGAGCTATTATCCTGACGAGAACCACTCCAAACTGAAGATGAAGATGTACGAGTTCTTCCGTGACATATACCTTCGCATACAGAACATCAACCGTCCGGAACTTACTGTGCGCGGCCTTGCCTTCGGCTATTATACCGAGAATGCCATGAAGGAGGGCTATCGTGTGGAACTGCTCCGTGGCGAGGATGGCTCCATGGCCCTTGCCATGAAGAAATACGGTAAGATCAAGTTTGTCTATGACAAGCGTTGTCGTGTCATCACAGGCTATGGCGGCCTGAAGGAGAAGTCCATTCTGAAAGCCATGTGGAACCGTCTGAAGTTCTATGGCGTCGGCCGGTTGTTCTCAAAGACCGACCACTACGAGGACGCGCCCGACAATTTCCTTAAAGATAAATAATAGCGACGAACGACGCTATCCATCCCACGATGCACAGCTGGATGAAGTGGTCCTTCACCAGCGCCTTCGTGGGGCTGCCGCTGCGTTGATATACCAGCATGTTCTGCAGGTGGCGCAGCAGTCCGGCAATTACCCAGATGCTTGTCAGGTAGAGGTAGCGGCTACCCATGCGCTCAATGACGCTATCCGACATGGTGTACATAATGTAGCAGACGATGGTGATGGTGGCTACGATGGTCACTGAGAGGTCAATAAACTGTGCGTTGTATCCGCTGATGCTCTTACGTGGCATGATGCCTGTCTGCTCAAAGATGCGGTAGTCGTCCTTACGCTTGGCAAAGGCTAAGAACAACGCCAGTAGGAATGTCATCAGTACCAACCACTCTGATACGAAGATGTCCGCTGCCAGTCCGCCAATGAGCACCCTCAGCACAAACCCCATGGATATCA
>Ga0265298_10004228_pt1 | contig 18454 bp, 15 predicted proteins | sample AusTroGonzalo_MG_3_FD_193486 | JGI IMG/M metagenome (GOLD analysis project Ga0265298, IMG submission 193486) | Bovine rumen microbial communities from tropical cattle in Woodstock, Queensland, Australia - Gonzalo_01 | ecosystem: Host-associated > Mammals > Digestive system > Stomach > Rumen ... | reverse complement strand
CGGACTACCAAAACTTTTCAAGAAAAAAATTCAGTTCTAAGGCAGATTTCTACACACTCTTGACAAATATCAATCCAAAAATATCCTATACATTATTATTATAATATAGAAAATAGAAAAAAGGCACTTTTATTATATTGAAAGAATCACTAAAACAGAAAGCTGTTTCAGAGGATAATCGAAGAAATCTTCAAGTTTTATTTGCTCATTTAGAAAAAAAGTAGTAATTTCGCAGCGATTTCAAGAGAATAAAATCATCAAAGAACATAGAGAAAATGAAAAAAGCTAAAATTGGATTATTGGCTATCGTCTGTCTGATAGCTACGAGTTGTGGCAACATGAACCAAGTTCTCAGCGCCATTCAGAATGGCAGTGTGATCAACGCCATTACAAGTGTCATCGGCATTGACAAGGTATCTGCCCAAAACCTGATCGGTTCCTGGACCTACAGTGGTCCCGGATGCGCATTTACCAGTGAGAATCTTCTGGCCAAGGCTGGCGGTGAAGTGGCTGCTGCACAGATTGAGCAAAAGCTCCAACCTTATTATCAACAGGTCGGCATTTCTGCCAGTAACACTCAAATCACCTTCAATCAAGACGGAACTTTCTCATCAAGGATTGCGGGCACTAACTTCAGCGGTACCTACACCTTCAACGAGGCCTCTCAACAGATTAAGTTGAAAGGTATGCTTTTGTCTATCACCTGCTATACTAAAAGGGAAATCAACGGCATCTCCATTCTGTTTGAAGCCAAGAAACTGTTGACCGTCCTTCAGACAATGTCTGCCCTTAGTGGCAACACCAACCTTCAGACCATCGGTGATCTGAGCAAACAATACGATGGCGTACGCGTAGGTTTCGACATGAAGAGATAGCAAATCCAAGATTATTCAAGATCTTCTGCAAAAATATGCAGAAATGTTTGGTCGGATGCAAAATTAGTTGTACTTTTGCATCCGATTTTTGAATAAATATACCAAGATGAAGGAAAAGAACAACCGTTTGGAGGCCCTCCGGCTCATCATTTCAAGCCAACAACTTGGCAGTCAGGATGAGTTGCTTAACGCTCTTCAGAAAGAAGGTTTCAAACTCACGCAAGCCACACTTAGTCGTGACCTCAAGCAACTAAAGGTCGCTAAAGCAGCCACGATGGGCGGCAGCTATATCTATGTTTTGCCCAACGACACAATGTACAAACGTATATCCACACCGAGCAACATAAAAGAAATGATGCAGGTACCGGGGTTTGTCAGCATCAACTTCTCTGGCAACATGGGGGTCATCAAGACACGTCCTGGCTATGCCAGCGCAATTGCGTGGAACATTGACAGTAGCGACATTCCAGAAATCATTGGTACCATTGCAGGCGATGACACGATTTTTATCGTAATCAAGGAAGGAATCAGACACCAAGAGGTGATTGAGGCCCTGAATAACGTCATCCCCAATATGAGATAATTCACTCATTAGCAATAATCGATTTTTTACGATATATTCCATGGAACAAGAAATTGAAGTATTAATAGCTGGGCCGGAGCACGAGAAGTACGTCGACACCATTTTAGAAACGATTGCCGACGCTGCAAAAGTTCGAGGCACCGGTATTGCAAAACGTACACACGAGTATCTGACCAAGAAAATGTTAGAGGCAAAGGCTGTCATCGCCTTGACAAAAGATGGTCAATTTGCCGGATTCAGTTACATCGAGACTTGGGAAAACCAGCAATATGTGACCACCTCTGGTCTGATTGTCCATCCAGATTTCCGAGGTCACCACGTCGCCAAACGCATAAAAGATATGACATTTACATTAGCCAGAACGCGTTGGCCACATGCCAAGATATTTTCACTGACGAGTGGTGCCGCTGTCATGGCGATGAATACCGCTTTAGGCTATCAGCCAGTCACTTTCGCCGACCTGACAGAAGACGAGGCGTTCTGGAAAGGCTGTGAAGGCTGTGTCAATGTTGACGTACTCCACCGAACGGGCCGGAAATACTGTATCTGCACGGCCATGCTCTACGATCCTACGGAGCACCTGCCCGCCAAGATTCCTGAAGAAGCACTGGCACGCATCCGTCATTTACAAGAATTAGAAGAACAATAAAAACAAAAGAAATATGGCAAACAAAAAAGTAGTAGTCGCATTTTCCGGAGGCCTCGACACCTCCTACACAGTTATGAAGTTAGCCCAGGACGGCTGGGATGTATATGCTGCCTGCGCCAATACCGGTGGTTTCAGTGCCGAACAATTAAAGACCAACGAAGAGAACGCATATAAACTGGGTGCTGTTCAGTACGTAACCCTCGACGTGACACAGGAGTATTATGCCAAGTCGCTGAAATACATGATCTTCGGCAATGTACTACGTAACAATTGTTACCCCATCTCCGTTTCGAGTGAGCGCATTTTCCAGGCCATTGCCATTGCACGCTATGCCAAGGAAATCGGTGCAGACGCCATCGCTCACGGAAGCACAGGTGCTGGTAATGACCAGATCCGTTTCGATATGACCTTCCTCGTGATGGCTCCTGGCGTGGAGATTATCACCCTCACCCGCGATAAGAAACTGACCCGCAAGGAGGAGGTTGACTTCCTGAATGAGCACGGCTTCTTTGCCGACTTTACCAAGTTGAAGTATTCATATAATGTCGGTATCTGGGGCACCAGCATTTGCGGTGGTGAGCTGCTTGATGCTACACAAGGTCTGCCCGAGGATGCCTATCTGAAGCACGTTACTGCCAAGGAGCAGGAGGCCACATTGAAGATTACTTTCGAGAAAGGTGAGATCGTGGCCGTCAACGGCGAGCAGTTCGACGACAAGATCAAAGCCATTCAGAAGATTGAGGAGATTGGTGCGTCCTATGCCATTGGCCGCGATGCCAATGTGGGCGACACTATTATCGGTATTAAGGGCCGCGTAGGCTTCGAGGCTGCCGCTCCAAAGCTCATCATCGAGGCCCATCGCCTGTTGGAGAAATCGACTCTTTCGAAGTGGCAGCAGTACTGGAAAGACCAGGTAGCCAACTGGTACGGCATGTTCCTCCACGAGAGCCAATATCTGGAGCCCGTAATGCCAGATATCGAGGCTATGTTGACTTCCAGCCAGCGCAACGTCACTGGTACAGCCATCCTGAAACTGCGTCCTTTCGGATTCGAGACTGTAGGCGTTGATTCTGTCAACGACCTGACAAAGAGCAAGTTGGGTGAATATGGCGAGACTCAGACAGGTTGGACAGCCGACGAGGCCAAGGGCTTCATCAAAGTCAGCTCCACCCCACTCCGCGTTTACTACGGCATCCATAAAGACGAGAAAAGATGATAAAAGTTGGAATATTAGGTGCAGCAGGTTATACAGGCGGAGAACTCATCCGCCTGTTGCTCAACCACCCCGAGGCAGAAATCGTGTTTGCCAACTCAGAGAGCAACGCTGGCAATCTGGTCAGCGATGTGCACGAAGGGCTCATTGGCGAAACGAATCTGAAATTCACCGATGAGATGCCCTTTGACCAAGTCGACGTCATCTTCTTCTGCTTCGGCCACGGCAAGAGTGAAGCGTTCGTGAAAGAGCACACCATCCCTGAGAATGTTAAGATCATCGACCTGGCACAGGATTTCCGCATCAAGGGCGACCATGACTACGTCTATGGACTCCCTGAGATCAACAAGGCCGAGATTCAGAAAGCCCAGCACGTGGCCAACCCGGGCTGTTTCGCCACTTGCATTCAGTTGGGCTTGCTGCCTGCTGCCAAGTTGGGACTGTTGAAATACGACGTTGCTGTGAATGCCATCACAGGTTCCACGGGCGCTGGTCAGAAGCCTGGTGCCACCACCCACTTCTCCTGGCGCAACAACAATCTGAGCATCTACAAGCCATTCACCCACCAGCATCTGGCCGAAATCCGTCAGTCTCTGGTACAGACACAGGGCTCGCTCGACGTCGATATCGACTTCATCCCCTACCGTGGCGACTTTGCCCGTGGCATTTTCTGTACGGAGGTCATCCGCACCAAGGCCGATGCTAACGAGGTCATCCAAGCCTATAAAGACTTCTACCACGATGCCGCCTTCACCCACTACTGCGACCTGTCACTCGACCTGAAGCAGGTGGTGAACACCAACAAATGCCTCGTCCACATCGACGCCTTCGACAACAAACTGCTTGTCACCTCGTGCATCGACAATCTTTTAAAAGGTGCCGTAGGCCAGGCAGTTCAGAACATGAACCTCATGTTTGGCATCGACGAGATGGCCGGTCTCCGTCTGAAAGCCTCGGCATTTTAATAGATACTAACAACAAACAATAAAATCATGAAGAAATTTAGGATTTTTACATTGGCAGCCTTAGCAGCCATCAGTATGTCAGCAATGGCACAGGTCTACGATTACGAGTATTACGACCATCAGTACCAGCCAACAAGGTCGACCATCTACGGTTCCGACAATGACGCCTTCGGTCTATTCTATGTACAGTACAATGCTGTTACTGAACATGCTACCATTACCAATCACGACAGCGAAAATGAGAGCAACAGTGCTGTCTCATTAGGCTATAGCTACTATATCCCCTTAGGCGACATACCCCTGTTCTTCTCTCCGGGCGTTGCTGCACAGTGGTTCTTTGATTCAGAAAAAGAAGATGGGATAGAAACCAAGTCGAACATGATATCGGCCAAGATTCCCATCAACCTGGTGTATTCATTACAGGTATCCGATGGTTTCCGCATCGAGCCCTATGCTGGCATTTATGGTCGTATCAACATCTGGGGGCAGATAAAGGAGACTTATAGAGGTGTTTCTGAGACTTTCAACCTCTTTGATAAAGATGATATGGGCGATGCTGCATTCAAGCGTTTTCAGTTCGGATGGAATGCCGGCCTGAACTTCCGCATCACTGATGCCTTCACCATCGGCGCCGGCTATTTCATGGACCTGACCAAGATTATCAGTTATAGCAAAGGCAAACATGATGTCAAAGGAAACTTTCAGGGCTTCGACATCACACTCGGCGTGAATTTCTAAACGTATGACGATTCACCATCCTGGGAACTGGCAGTTTGTCTGCTCCCGCTGCATGATAAAGATCCTTAGCGTCTTTATGTCATTGTGGTCTGTCTATGCATGGTCTGCCAATGGTAAGGTCATCTATGTGGCAACTGACATTCATGTCATGGATTCCAGTTTGGTGAAAAATGAAGGCGAAGCTTTGACGTATTACATCTCTCAAGACAGAAAGATGCTCAGCCAAAGCATAGAAGCCTTTCATGCTGTTATTGACAGTGCCATCAACCATCAGGCAGACGTTCTACTGATATGCGGCGACTTGACGAAAGACGGTGAGAAGGTTGGCCATGAACGGGTTTCCCGTATGCTTGGGAAGGCTCTCCTTGCAGGTATAAAGATATTTGTCATTCCTGGGAATCATGACATCAGGAATCCTTTTGCCAAATATTTTGATGGCGACAAGACGAGTCCTGCAGATGGCATTACTGCAGAAGAATTCGCCTCCATTTATCGCGATTTCGGCTATAGCAATGTCAATTTGCGAGATCCACACTCTCTATCCTATGTCTGTGAGCCTGTTCCCGGTTTGACTCTTCTTGCTATTGATGCCTCTCAATATGAAAAGAACACTTACATTGCTCACGGAGATGCCAAAGACGAGAGCATCGTAGGTGGCGCCATTAAACCCAGCACGCTCGATTGGCTCTTGACACAAGCAGATGAGGCAAAAGGCAAGGGCAACCAAGTCATAGCCATGATGCACCAACAACTGATTGACCATGCAGACAGACTTGAAGAGATAGACAATACAACCGCCATCGAAAACGGAGACAGCATAGCCCAGCTGATGATGGAGCATGGCATTCACGTCGTTTTCACAGGCCACACACATTGGTCTGACGCCTCCACAACATGGAATAGTAGTCACACAGCTTCGTTAACAGATATTACTACAGGGTCTACGATTGCTTATCCAGCACACTACCGCGTAGTAACGGTCAATGATGACTGCTCTCGCCTTGCAATCGAGACGTATCGTATAACCAGCCTGCCATCACAACCCGACTACACCCAATTCGGTCGCCTTTTTTTTGAGAATGGCACAGAATCCACTACTTACGCCTTGGCAAGAGCATATTGGCACACTATAGAACCAACAATGAAGGCCTATTGCCAAGAGATCAATCTCGGCATCGCCTCTGTTACCTTCCGCTTACCAAATAGTCCAGAAGAATTTGCCAGTCTGGCTTATAAACATCTTGAATCTTTCCTCAAAGAAGCGTGGTTGACTGTCCAAGAAGGCAATGAACATGACCAGGGTGCATACGAGCGGTTATATAAAGAACTGAGAAAGGGTGTTTATAAAATCTGTGGAGAGATTATCGAGAAAGACATCTATCTGTTAGGCAAGCCTTTAGGACGCAGTGGGGCACGCGACATGATTATGGAAAAAGCGACACCTCTCCTAAAAAGTCTGTTAGACGACCTGACTCATGTTGGGACTGAAAATGAAGACCGCACTGACGACCTGCATCTTATCATTGACTTAAAATCTGGCAAAATAATTACAGACTCGGAACTTTCACGAATCGTTCCTGTCCATCTTGACGAATCTGCCGAAGTCAGAATCTATAATATGCAGGGGCAGCTCGTCAACAGTAAAGGTAATACCACTACTCTTCCTGCTGGCTGCTACATCATATTATCCGATGGTAAAACAAGGAAAATCCTTGTCAGAAGCAGGGGAAATATATAATCTTATCAGGGAAATAAAAACCTCTTAACTGAAAACAAAAAAAGTCTTCGCTGGGATTTTGAAAACTCTTCGCTGGAATTTTAAAACAGGCGAAAGTTATTCTAAATAGCCGTTAAGACATAGTTCAAAAGCGCTTAAGATTTCCTTTCGTAGCAGCGATAATTTAATTATTTCTCAAGTATCCTTGTTGGGCAATGTGGCTAAGGATCTAATTCAAATAACTATTTTGTGCGTTTCTCGGTTGGGGTGATGCCCTTGAATTTCTTGAAGTTGCGGTAGAAGGCACTGGTGGAGGTGAAGCCAGATTTAATTATGACTTCATTGATGGACAGGTCTGGGTTCGCCTCAAGTAACCGGGCGGCATAATCCACACGCAGGCCGTTGATATAGTCAGAGAAGGAGGTACCCATCTCCACATTGATCGCGTGATAGATATAGTTACGGTTGCTATTAATTTGCTTTGCCAAATCACTGACTTTCAGGTTGGGATAAAGAAAGAGCTTTTCGTCATTTACCAGTTTAATGATACGCTCCAACAATTCACTATAGCCACTTTCATCGGGCACGGAAGCTTCCTGAAAGACTTCTGCTTCAATATCCTGCACGGAGAACTGCTGACTCAGCCCCACATGCCCTATCAGGAGCAACAGCAAAGAGAAGAGTACGGCAGGAAAAGTCAGTGGCTCAGGTCCATCAACAAATTGTTGACGGCCTATAACGTTAAAGACGAAAGCGAAAAATGAAGTAACAGCAAAGAGCACCAACAACGTCTTCACACCAACAATCCTTTTCCCTTCAATGTTAGAATAATTGGACTCTACCACCGTATTATACGCTGTAATCCGCCGGAATCCAAAGAATAGCACCAAAGGTATCTGAAGTGCAAAGACGATTCTCACAGCAGCATGAGCCAGCCCCTGCCACCATGCCAGACCAGAAAGCGAGGCAATTTCACCGCCATAAAGACATTGGTGTATGAAAGTTGCTGTCTGCCCGGCATCCATCAGCAGATAGAGCAGGCCTGTCGCAAAGAAACAAATCAACGACGGCAATAGGTAGAGTACCTGTCTCCAGCGGTTAGGCCGATATTCTGTCAACTCTTCTATATATAGGTAATACAGAGGGAACACCGCTGGGTTGCAGAAGCTATAGAATGTATCCGTCAGAGGAATGACCGCCATCTGACGGTTGAAGTACATATAATGAGCAAGATACAACACAGTTGCTGTTACCATAAACATGAGCAAACGCATCTTTGCCCGATCCCAATGATTGTACAAGCTCAGAGCTATCAGCACCGAGAGAACGCCACATACAATCATGGGCAAAGAGGACATCAACACGCCTAACATGGCTGCAAAAATAGTGTATTTACTTTAAATAAACAAGAAAAAGAAAGAAAAATGAAGCTAAATGACTTAAAAAAAGCGATAAGTGTACCACAACACCTTTCAATTTACAATTATTTCGATTAAATCGGTGTTTTTTCATCCAATATCTGCAAATTCGGGAAAGATTCAAGTAATAGGAAAACTAATTATTGCGAATTCGGGAAAAGAATTTGTGAATAAGGAATCATAGCTTTCAGATATTTCCCCTATCTTTGTAGTCAAATTGTACAATAACATTAAAACAATATTAATATGAAAAGACTACAACTATTTATGCTAATGCTAATGGCATTGTCGATAAGAATGCTTGCAGCGGGAACAACGTGGCAAACGGCTACGCTAATTGAAAACGGTGGCACCGAAACAGGATCATTATCGAAAGATGTAACGGTACAATGGTTTAAAATTGCCGTACCTGAGGATGGCGAGGCAACCATACAAGTAATTGCTGGTAACGGTTTGGATCTTAATTACACTACTATGTATGCTAAAGATGCTAATAACGAACTACATAATCGCGGTAACTGTTGGGGATCGAATAATTTCACCGTAAAAGAAAACGCTAAAGGTACATATTATATTGAGGTAAAGCGAAATGGAGGAGAAGGCTCATTCACCATTTCATACTCTTTTAAGGCGACTTCATCGGATTATGCTAACGACTCTGAGCCAAATGACACATATCCGCAAGCCAATACAATATCCAATGGTACAGAGAAGACTGGTCATTTAGGCTATTATTACTGGGATGACAGGGATGTTGTGGACTGGTACAAAATCGTTGTGCCAGAAAATGGAACGGTAAAAGTAACCGTCATCGCTCATGGTGATCTTGATCTCAATTATACCACGCTGTATGCACTGGATGCAAATAATGAACTGCACAACCGTGGCAATTGCTGGGGAGGAAACGATAATAACAATGGTATAGTCACCGTGCCAAGCTGTGCCCGTGGAACATATTATCTTGAAATTAAACGAAATGGGGGCCAAGGTGGTTATACTGTCAAATACGATTTCACTCCCACATCTTCTACATATCCTAACGATCCGGAACCAAATGACACATATGAGGGTGCTTCCTTGCTGAAAAACGGTGCTGAGACTACTGGTCATCTCGGATACTACTATTGGGATGATATGGATATCGTGGACTGGCATAAAATTGTTGTGCCAGAAAATGGAACGATAAAAGTTACCATCATCGCACATGGCGATCTTGATCTCAATTATACCACACTGTATGCACTGGATGCAAACAATGAACTGCACAACCGTGGCAATTGCTGGGGAGGAAACGAAACTGTCAATGGTGAGTTAACCGTGCCAAGTTGTGCCCCAGGAACATACTATCTGGAAACGAAACGAAATGGAGGACAAGGTGGTTATACTGTCAAATACGATTTCACTCCCACATCTTCGACATATCCTAACGATCCGGAACCAAATGACACTTATGAGGGTGCTTCCTTGCTGACAAACGGTGCCGAGACAACTGGTCATCTCGGATACTACTACTGGGATGACATGGATGTCGTGGACTGGCATAAAATCATTGTGCCAGAAAATGGAACGGTAAAAGTTACCGTCATCGCTCATGGCAATCTTGATCTCAATTATACCACACTGTATGCACTGGATGCAAACAATGATCTACATAGCCGTGGTAATTGCTGGGGAGGAAACGAAGCAGTCAATGGTGTGTTCACTGTAACAAGTTGTGCCCGTGGAACATATTATCTTGAAACGAAGCGGAATGGAGGTCAAGGCGGTTATACCATTAAATATGATTTCACTCCGACATCATTAGAATATCCAGATGATAAGGAGCCCAACAATACTTGGCAAACAGCGAAGTTGTTGAAGCGTGGAAACACAACAACAGGCCATCTTGGTTATTATTATTGGGATGATAGGGATGACGTAGATTGGCACAAAATAGAAGTACCCAGAGACGGTATTATTAAACTAAGTATTACCCCCCATGGTGATCTTAACCTCAATTACACTACAATTTATGCGGTGGACGCAAATAATGAGGTACATAGCCGGGGCGATTGTTGGGGAGGATCTGAGATAACAGTTGTGAATGCTGCCCCAGGAACTTATTATATTGAAACAAAGCGCAATGGAGGTGAGGGCGCCTATTCATTGACGTACAAGTTCGAACAGAACATATATGCTACCGATACTGAGCCTAATAATGACAAGGCATCGGCCCTTTCATTAGCAAAGGATGCAACCATGGCTGGACATTTGGGATACTTTTATTATAATGACCGCGACGACGTGGACTGGTACAAGCTAACTGTTTCAAATAATAGTACCGTAACTATTACTTATCAGGCAGCAGAAGGTTTAGATTTCAACTACGTTACGCTTTATGACAATGAGAGTCATAATAAAGCCAATGCATGGGGTAATGGCACCAACAACATCAATTCAATTACAGCCAAAGATTTGGATGCCGGCACTTACTATCTAGAAATAAAGCGCAATGGGGGTCAAGGTTATTATCTTGTATCTTATGCTTCTACAATCGGTAATGTAGACAAGCAGGACGTACTGCCCGATGAAGAACCGGACGATCCGGATAACCCAGACAATCCCGACATTGATATCAGCGGCCCCAACAAAGATTTCATAGACAATGTTGGCAAGGACCTGCTTGACCAGTGGGATGCAGACTCCTATCGCAATGTGCTCGGTTTGCTCCAGCAGTCAATGAGTTATGACACTAAAGAAATCAGCGAGTGGGGAGCAGAGGCCCTGAAAGCTATGAAGACAGCCATTACGACACCATACAACGGTATCTCCAACGGCTATATGCTGATGGTTCGCGCCGCAACCTTCACAGGTCACTTTAGGGCAGTAAACAACCATTGGAAGTACGAAGGTCCGGCCGATGACTTACAGTTTATTTTTGCCGATCAAGCCGGCACTCCTTGTGTAGCCCGAATCGTAACCAGCGGAGACTCTAAGACTGTAAAAATACCTTACGAGTTTGATGAAGACGAAGACGACGAGGACAGCGGTCTGTTTAATATAGGTGGAGTTGACGAGTTGACGAAAGATGTCAAACTGATTGCCATAGAGGTTCCAGAGCATTTCGAGATATCCTTCACACATGGCAGCACTCAGCTGATGTTGACTACTGTTGACTTCGACTTAAGTTGCTTTACCGAAGATTGGAATCCTACAACGAACGGTCTCATTGTCAGCATCAACTCTACATTTGCCAAGAGCGGCGCTACCACAAGGGCAGAAGCAGGCACCTTTGAGATGAGCATGAACCGCGTAGGCTATATGCCAGGCACAGGTATTAACTTCTCATTCACTGCCAAGAACGACGGAAAGCAAATCATCGCCTTGGACCTTAAGGCACCCGGCACACTCAATTTGGAAGACGGCATAATTGACATTGATCCCGAAACAGGTGTAACCTTCAAAAATATCGGCATCAAGTCGGTGAACCTCGACCTTGATGTTATGGGACGCATACAAGCTCATGGTTCCATTTCAGACGTTACCACTTTCGTCAATACATTGTCCAGTGCCTCTAATTGCAAGGACGGAGCTGAAGCCCAACAGATCATGAGTAAGCTCGACGATCTGATGGACGGCAGCTTCTACTACGATAACGGCACCGAAGCCCAGGGTTCACTTGGATTGGATCTCGTATACAATGAAAAGAAAGAAGAATGGACGTTAGAACCGATCATCAGTTTCACCAGCGATAATTCATCGTATCCCATCACGACCTATTTCTCTGAAAAGAACTTCCCGGAGTTTGTTGGTGGCGTACAGACAATCTTAAATGAGTTAAGAGAAGTAGCAACTACTTTGATACAGAATGTTGAAAAGATGGAAGAGGAAGCTGCTGGCATCAAGAATCTGCCAATGGCTGAAAGCTCAGACGCAAAAGCAAAGATCTACACGATTGGCGGACGGGCTGTAACGTCATCCTCTACGCTGCCAAGTGGTGTCTACATCATCAAGACATCTGCTGGTACACGGAAATTCATCAAGAAATAACATTTTGTATTTCCTGAAAACAAGTTTGCAGCGGCCACTGAAAATGAATACAGTGGTCGCTGCAATTCTTTTGTGGTTAAGGGAATAATTATGCTACCCGTATGCAATCTAAACCGCAATTACTACAAATTTATGCAAAAAGACGGGCGAAAGTGACGGTTTATCGGAATTTTGCAGTATCTTTGCACGCGATTATAAAAAGACTTGACGATATGAAACTATTCGACGTATATCCGCTCTTCGACGTGAACATCGTAAAGGGCAAGGGTTGTAAGGTATGGGACGACAAGGGCCAGGAGTATCTTGACCTCTATGGCGGCCACGCCGTGATCAGCATCGGACACTCCCATCCCCATTATCAGGAGAAAGTGACAGAGCAGCTTAGTAAGATTGCTTTCTACTCCAACTCCGTAATCAACAAGTTGCAGGTGCAGTTGGCTGAGCGATTGGGCAAGATCTGTGGCTATGACGATTATCAGCTGTTTCTGATTAACAGCGGTGCCGAGGCCAACGAGAACGCCCTGAAACTTGCATCCTTCAAGACAGGCAACACCCGTGTACTGAGTTGTGAGAAAGCTTTCCACGGCCGTACAAGCCTTGCTGTTGAGGTGACGAACAATCCCAAGATCGTCGCCCCAATCAACGACAATCACCATGTGCGTTTCCTGCCCATGAACGATTTGGAGCCATGGGTTCGCGAGTTGTCAAAGGGAGGTGTCGCAGCCGTCATTCTGGAGTGCATCCAGGGTGTGGGCGGCATTCAGATGGCCACGCCAGAATTCGCTCAGGGTCTGGCCTACGCCTGCAAGCGCTATGGTGCCATATTAATTTGCGATGAAATCCAATGCGGCTACGGACGAAGCGGCAAGTTCTTTGCTCACCAATGGCTGGGCATTAAGCCTGACATCATCACCATAGCCAAGGGCATCGCCAATGGTTTCCCCATGGGTGCCGTATTGATTTCGCCAGAGTTCGAGCCTGTCTACGGACAATTAGGAACCACCTTTGGCGGCAATCACCTGGCCTGTGCCGCAGCCCTCGCAGTACTCGACGTGTTCGAGGACGAGGAACTGGTGGAGAATGCCCGTATCGTTGGCGACTATCTGATGGAAGGCATCAGGAATATCGGCAGCTCTCACATCAAGGAGGTGCGTGGTCGCGGACTGATGATCGGCATTGAACTGGATATGCCGCACGCAATGGTCCGCAAGCCCCTCATCAAGCACGAGCACTGCTTCACGGGCTGTGCCGGACAGAATATCCTGCGTCTGCTGCCGCCACTCTGTCTCACGAAAGCAGAGGCCGACGACTTTATTGAGAGACTGATAAGAGTAAAACCAGAAGAATTATGAAGATAGCAGTAATCGGTGCTGGTGCCATGGGTGGTGCCACCGTTGAGGGTCTCATCAAGGGCCAGCAGTTCAGAAATGAAGACATCACCGTGAGCGATCCTTCGCAGGCTGTGGTGGAGAAGTTTGCAAAGACAGGCGTCTGCGTGACGACAGATAATAAGTTGGCAGCTGATACAGCCGACATCGTCTGTGTCGTCGTCAAGCCCTGGCTCGTAGAACATGTCCTGAAGGATATCAAACCAGAGTTGGATCCAAAGAAACAGATCCTGATTGTGATTGCAGCAGGCGTATCGTCTGAGAGCATCAAAGGATGGTTGGGCGAGCAGTGCCCTCCGCTGTTCCTCGTGATTCCCAATATCGCCATTGCGGAAATGGCATCGATGACATTCATCGTTCCGTGTGGTACTGTGACACAGCACCATACAGAGACGGTAGTGAATATCTTTGATGAAATGGGTAACACCCTGATTACCGACGAGCAGCATCTTGCCGCAGGCACGACGCTCGCCTCCTGTGGCATCGCCTATGCCATGCGCTACATCCGTGCGGCTTCAGAAGGCGGTGTGGAGTTGGGATTTAAGGCCGACGATGCCAAGGCCATCGTGATGCAGACAATGAAAGGTGCCGTGGAACTGCTCGAAGCCACCGGACTGCACCCTGAAGCAGCCATCGATCTGGTGACAACGCCTGGCGGTGTCACCATCAAGGGCCTCAACGAGATGGAGCATGCCGGCTTCACCTCAGCCGTCATCCGCGGACTCAAGGCCGGAGCGAAGTAATAGTGAAGAGTTAATAGTGAATAGTTATGGACGAACAATTAAAACAAATAGGAGAGCGTTTGCGCGGACTGCGTGACGTACTCGACATTCCCGTGAGCGAGATGGCAGAAACCATCGGCATCAATGCAGAGAAGTATGAGAAGATTGAAGCCGGCGAACTTGATATCACGATTTCAAATCTGATGAAGATTGCCCACAAATATGGTGTTTCCACTGAAGAACTTATCTTCGCTGAGTCGCCACATATGAAATCCTACTATGTGACGCGCAAAGGACAAGGTATGTCCATCGAACGTACAAAAGCCTACAAGTACCAGTCGCTCGTTGGTGGTTTTGTGGGTCACAAGGCTGATGTCTTCATCGTAACGGTAGAACCCAAACCAGGCGTACGTACTATCTATAAGAATTCCCACCCTGGACAGGAATTCAACCTCATTCTGGAAGGTAAGATGGAACTTTATATCGGCGGCAAGACCATCATCCTCGAAGAAGGCGACAGTATCTATTTCGACTCCACGAAGCCACATGGTATGCTGGCAGTAGGCGACAAACCCGTGAAGTTCTTAGCATTTACAGTAGAATAAACTAGACGTATGATAGAGAGATTTTTAAAGCAGACGAAATTCACGTCTGTTGAGGATTACAACAAGAATCTGGAGTTCATCATCCCTGAGAACTTCAATTTTGCCTACGACGTGATGGACGCGTGGGCTGAGGAGGCACCTGAGAAGCTCGCCATCCTCTGGACAAACGATCAGGGCGAAGAGATTCGCACCACATACGGAGAACTGAAGGAGCAGACCGATCAGGCCGCCAGCTATATGCAGACACTGGGCATCGGCAAGAACGACCCCGTGATGCTGATTCTGAAGCGACGCTATGAATGGTGGGTCGTGATGCTCGCCCTCTGCAAGATCGGTGCCATCGTCATTCCTGCCACCCACATGCTGACAAAGCATGATATCGTATATCGTAATACTCGTGCTTCTGTGAAGGCCATCATCTGTGTCGATGACCCCTATGTCGTCAGCCAGATTCAGGCCGCTATGCCAGAGAGCCCCACAGTGAAGGAATACATCACAATTACAGACCATGGCAAACCCATTCCTGAAGGATTCCACGACTGGCAGACAGAATGGAAGCAGGCGCCGAAATTCGTACGCCCAGCTTTCGTCAATACCAATGACGACACCATGCTGATGTATTTTACCAGTGGTACCAGCGGCGAGCCAAAGATGGTGGCTCATGATTATCTCTATGCGATGGGACACCTCTCAACCGGTGTGTTCTGGCATAACCTCCACGAAGGATCACTCCACCTCACCGTTGCCGATACCGGATGGGGCAAGGCCGTCTGGGGCAAGTTCTATGGCCAGTGGTTCGCTGGTGCTACCGTGTTTGTGTTCGACCATGAGAAGTTCAATGCTGACACTCTCCTTCGTCAGATGGAGAAATACAAGGTTACCAGTTTCTGCGCACCTCCCACCATCTACCGTTTCATGATACGCGAGGACCTCTCGAAGTACGACCTGTCGAGTCTCGAATACTGCACCACTGCCGGTGAGGCGCTGAACCCTGCTGTCTTCGACAAGTTCTACGAGAAGACCGGCATCAAGATGATGGAGGGCTTCGGACAGACTGAGACCACCATGACCCTCGGTACTTTCCCCTGGATGGAGCCAAAGCCCGGCAGCATGGGCATCCCCAATGCACAGTATGATATTGATCTCATCCGAGCTGACGGTACGCCCTGTGAGGACGGTGAGAAAGGCGAGATTGTCGTCCGTGTCGGCGACCGCAAACCCATCGGACTCTTCAAGGAATACTACCGTGACCCTGAGCTGACCCGTGAGGCCTGGCACGACGGACTCTACCACACTGGCGATATGGCCTGGCGCGATGAGGACGGCTACTATTGGTTTGAGGGGCGTATCGACGATGTAATCAAGTCGTCCGGTTACCGCATTGGCCCGTTCGAGGTGGAGAGTGCGCTCATGACGCATCCCGCTGTTGTTGAATGCGCCATTACCGGTGTGCCCGATGATATCCGTGGCATGGTGGTCAAGGCGACCGTTGTTCTCGGCAAGGAGTGGAAAGATAAGGCCGGCGACGACCTTATCAAGGAGCTGCAACAGCATGTAAAGCGTGAAACAGCACCTTATAAGTATCCACGTATTGTGGAATTTGTCGACGAGTTGCCAAAAACGATTTCCGGAAAAATCCGTCGCGTGGAAATCCGCAAGAAAGACGCAGAAAAATAATGGCAGCGCACAATGAGTTAGGGAAATGGGGCGAAGACCTGGCTGCAGCCTATCTGCAAGGAAAAGGCTATATCATCATCAATCGTGATTGGAAGTCAGGTCATCGCGACATTGATATCATCGTTAAAGATGAAGCCGGAACCATTGTATTCGTAGAGGTCAAGACACGCCGGAACCGGGTATTTGGCGAACCGGAGGAAGCCATCGACTACAGGAAGATGCAGAGTCTCCAACTGGCCATCAATCACTATATCAAGTCCCATAATATCAACGACGATGTGCGCTTCGACATTATCAGTATCATCGGCACAACAGACTCTGAACCAGAAATCAACCACATCAAAGATGTTGCACTAATATAGTGAACAGTGAATAGTGAACAATTTGCTACCACAATGAAAAAAAGAATAGTAATCAAGATAGGCTCGAATGTGTTGACACGTCAGGACGGGAAACTCGACGTTACCCGCATGTCTGCACTTGTCGACCAGGTTGCCTGGTTACGGAAGCAAGATATTGAAGTCATTCTTGTATCCTCCGGTGCCGTAGCCTGCGGTCGCCGCGAACTCACCGTCGATCACTCGCTCGACTCCGTAGAGCAGCGCCAGTTGTTCTCTGCCGTCGGTCAGGTTAAACTCGTAGGTCTTTACTACGATCTGTTCCGCGAATTCGGTATCCACGTGGGGCAGGTACTGACAATGAAGGAGAACTTCCAGCCAGGTGAGCAATACCGCAACCAGCAGGCTTGTATGGCAGTCATGTTGGAGAATGATGTACTACCCATCGTCAACGAGAACGACACCGTCTCTGTCACTGAGCTGATGTTTACCGATAACGATGAATTGTCTGGCCTCATCGCCCAGATGATGGAAGCCGACACGCTCATCCTGCTCTCCAATATCGATGGCATCTTCACCACCCATCCCGACGACCCAACTGCAGAACTGATCCGGGAAGTTGCCCCTGGACGTGATCTTTCCGAGTACATCCAGCCCGAAAAGAGTGCTTTCGGTCGTGGTGGTATGCACTCAAAATACACCACTGCCAGCAAGGTATCCCAGGCTGGCATCCGTGTCATCATCGCCAATGGCGAGCGTGAGAACATCCTGACAGACCTGATAGAAAGGCCAGAAGACACCCCGCACACGGAATTCCTACCAAAGACAGAGTAACAATATAAAGACAGAATAACAGACTAACATTTTATGTATGCAACTGAAAGAGACATTTGAACGAGTCAAGCGGGCAAGCAAGACACTGGCCCTATTAAGTGATGAGCAGCGGAATGAAATTCTGCTGGCTGTGGCGGATGCCATCATCAACAATCAGGAAAGAATCCTCAAGGCCAACGGCGAGGACCTGGCAAAGATGGACAAGTCAAGTCCTCTTTACGACCGTCTTCAACTGACGGAGAGCCGTCTGGAAGGTATTGCTGCCGACATTCGGAACGTGGCTACCCTGCCCTCACCCTTAGGACATATCACCAAGCAGAAGACACTCCCCAACGGCCTTCGCCTCTGCCGCATCAGTGTGCCCTTCGGTGTGATTGGGATGATCTACGAGGCCCGTCCCAATGTTACCTTCGATGTCTTCTCACTCTGTTTCAAGAGCGGCAATGCCTGCGTGCTGAAGGGCGGAAAGGATGCAGACTGCTCCAACCACGAGGAGGTAGCCCTGATTCATGAGGTATTGGAAAGATTTGGAGTATCGAAAGATGTCGTCGCTTTGCTGCCTGCCACCCACGAGGCTACGGGTGAGATGCTCAATGCCGTGGGCTATGTCGACCTCTGTATCCCCCGTGGAGGTCGCAAGCTCATCGACTTTGTCCGCGATACGGCGCGCATCCCTGTCATCGAGACTGGCGCAGGCGTGGTG
>Ga0265298_10004227_pt1 | contig 18454 bp, 18 predicted proteins | sample AusTroGonzalo_MG_3_FD_193486 | JGI IMG/M metagenome (GOLD analysis project Ga0265298, IMG submission 193486) | Bovine rumen microbial communities from tropical cattle in Woodstock, Queensland, Australia - Gonzalo_01 | ecosystem: Host-associated > Mammals > Digestive system > Stomach > Rumen ... | reverse complement strand
GAATACTATCTGGACGGCAAACAACTGGAACTCGGCGTTCCGACCGTCCAGTACTGCGCCGGACAGTTGGCCTATTCTCCACGCTATCTGGGCGATGTCATCCACAAAGCCACCGGCGGCACCGCCATCGGCTACATCCATTCTTTTGTAATAGACCAGGGGAAAAACCTCTTAATGAATGGTCACAACGTCAACGAAACAGCCCACCTGCTGGGTTTCGAATACCCGCACCACTTCACCCGCCTCTTCAAGAAAGTGACTGGGATTCCTCCGACGGATTTCCTGGGAAAATAGTATTCATTTATCTATCTGAACGCCAAATAAATACACAGCCATCAAATCGTCAAAATTGGTTAGATATTTGTCCCGTTGCCCGCACTTGACTAGGCGCTCCCTTGCAGGGGCGCCTTCGTCATGCCCGGCTGCGCCCGGGCACCGTGCGGGTGGAGAGACGCTTCGCGCAGCGAAGCTTCCTCTGTTTTATTAGGGGCGCTGCCCCTAATGTCCTTCTGTGGGGGCTCTGCCCCCAGAACCCCTGCGGCCTTTCCGCCTTTCCGTATTTGCTGCCGCAAATACCCGGCCCGGCCGGTCGGCTGCTGCCGACTTCGTCGCTTCGCTCCTCTATGCCGCACTCCCACCGGGACCGGCGGTTCGCCTGGCGGCTCAGAGTCATCTTTCTGGCTTTTTCTAAACTTTGTTCCGAAATAAGGCCGAAAACGGGAACAAATGCTTCAAAATGACAGGTTTGTTCCGAAAAAGCTGCAATAATCGGAACAATAATCTATATTCTTAAAAGCTAAAAGCTACCTCGTCTTGTTCCAACAGGGCTTCTAACGCCTCAGAAATCTCTTTCGGGAAGAACTTCTTTCTTAACTTTATGCGAGCAAAAATGTTGACATTCGTATAAACGATTGTGATACCCTCCAAAAGAGGCAGCTCTTTAGTCTCTGTTTTCCAGTCCAGATAGTCTCCATAAGAGGATGCCTTTGAAATCTTATAATAACTGGAAACTTTTTTCGAAGGGCGGTTCTTCCTATAATAACGTGTAACGTTATCCTTGTACGATATAGAGAAACAATGGCCTTTCCACGAGAAGAACCATACATCGGTGTCAAATTGCACTAAATCCATGGCCTCAGGGATATACCTATTGACGAATCCGGGAATACGTCGTCTGAGAACCAATGGAATAATGAAAGCGTTGCAGAATGAGACACACCATACCATTCCCAAGAGCCCTAATACGATGAAAGAAAAGAATTTGACAATTTCTGTGATATCCTTTGGCAAAGACCCTGCTATAAACGCAAACAACAGCATTATCAATACAAAAGGTACGCAGATAATAATTGTCTTCAAAGTGCAGAAAAAGAACCACTTACCCAGACTATGAAAACACACTGGATTATTCCAGACAAGTAAATACTCCTTAAAACTAAGATTGTCTCCTTTTATAAACCTTTGTTCCATAGCTGCACCACTTTATTACAAAGATAAACACATTTTGAGATTTATAGTAAAACAATCGACAACACCAAAAATTTGGAAGTGTAAGAGGAAATACATACTTTTGCAGGAAAGGGGACGCTTTTATGAAAAAGAAAGAACAGAAAAACTTTTTCGTGAAGATGGTAGAAGATAAGAAAGCTATCATCAAGGGCATCCGTGAGGGGGTCCCCACAAAGGTTATAGAGGAGGAGAGGGATGTCAAATTTGCTACACCCGTATAATTACTGGGAATCCAATGGACAATATTATTTTGACGCCCCGTCGGGGGCGCGGTATGTTGCGTACTTTTTGGATTTGTCTTCCTTTGCGGAGAATCTTTACACTTTCAATTTTGACAGGATTAAAGAAGGCGCTCTCGGAATTGTAGATGGCAATGTGTTTGATACCATTTGCGCTATCCTTCAGGGCTTCTTCTCAAAGCATAAGAATTCTATGCTGATAGTTTCTGATTCAATAGATGGCAGGGAAGAGGCCAGGATGAGACTGTTTAATTCCTGGTTCATACGCATAGCTCCAGAGGGATTAATCAAGATTGACAGAAGTGGTAAAGCGGAAACATACACCCTTTTTGTTTCACTTCTTGTTTGGGCTGACAATCCAATGCGAGACATGTTTACGTCACTTCTTGAAGAGTACTGCAAGACTATGCTTCAATAGCCTGTAAGCTAGATAGATACGCCTTTTCAAAATCTTCAAGAAAAGTTGGATATAAGACAACTTGCCCGCACTACACTCAAAGGCCGCCTTTTCAGGCGGCTCTTTTCGTTCCGTTTGGGTGAAGGGACTCTGTCCTCTCAACCCCCTGTCGCTCCGCGACATCCCCCTGGTTAGGGGGAATGCCGGAACCTGTCTTCGCTTCGCTCCGCCAGAGCCCGGGTGGCTTCCGGTCGTCGCATCGCTCCTCCCTCCCGCCACGGCGGCTGATGCCGCCTTCGGCCCGTCCCGCGCCTCAAACCACCCGCACGTAACTCGCTTCCTTTTGTTTTTCGGAATGTGTAAATTTCCAATAAAGAGAGAAAATTAATAAGCGGTCACGATTGTTCCGTTAGGTAGGACATGGAGTTGTTGTTCATGGTATGGCATGACTTGATCGAATTCTATCACATAATAGGCATTAACTCCTTTTTTCTGTTCATAGAGGAAAATATCATTTATCTCCCAGTCGCAGTACTCATGTGCGGCGTCTATAACGGGTGCCGGGACTTCAATAATGGTCAATTCCGTTTTTGTCCGAATCCAGTTGCCATCTTTGTCGAACTAGGCTTCTTTTTTGTGCCCGTCGTGATAGAAGTCTGCCGTGAAGGAGGAGAATTCCTTACCCCACTCTACGTGAGTGGCATTAGGAAACATTGTCTCAAAGGACAGAGAGACTGGCTTGGGTGTTTGCTTAATTCCATATTTACATCCTGTCAACAGAAAAGTGATTGTGAGAAAAGCAAATAGGAGCATCTTTTTCATATCATTCCGAGTTTTTTGCAAGTTAATAAAAGGTTGTTTCGAAGTGATTACATTCCTTAAAGCGCCCGTTAAAATTCTGTTACAATTGGATTTGAGCGTTGAGAGATTCGCGCGCATTGTGTAAATTTGTACCAGAATTCTTTGTATATGCTTATCGCTTTGAAACTTCTGGGCTCCATTGCCCTCCTTATATTCGGCATGAAGATGATGAGTGAGGCCCTGCAGAAAATGGCAGGTCCTCAACTCCGTCACCTTTTGGGTGCCATGACGACAAATCGCCTTTCAGGCGTCGCTACCGGCGCTTTGGTTACGGTAGCGGTGCAGTCCTCTGCCGCAACCACCGTGATGACGGTGTCCTTCGTTAATGCGGCGCTCTTGACCCTTACACAGGCTATTTCAGTGATTATGGGCGCGAACATCGGTACTACGATGAGCGCCTGGATCATGTCGGCTGGTTTTTCCTTCAACATCGTTAACGTGGTCTGGCCGACCTTCCTTATCGGCATCATTTTCATTCAAGTTGGCCGACATCGCTACTTTGGCGACTTCCTTTTCGGCCTCAGTTTCCTACTGTTTGCGTTGGGGATGCTCAAGGCAACAGGCGTGGAGATGGACCTGGCCAGTAAACCTGCCGTCGTAGAATTCTTTTCGAGTTTCAAGACAAATTACGGCACCATTCTTCTTTTCCTGCTTATCGGTACCGTTCTGACCGCCATCGTCCAGAGTTCTGCCGCTCTTATGGCCATCACGATGGTCCTCTGCGCGACAGGCGCCATTTCCATCTATCAGGGTATAGCCCTGGTTATGGGCGAAAACATCGGCACCACCGTTACGGCCAACTTGGCAGCTCTCAGTGCTAATACGCAGGCCAGACGGACGGCTTTTGCCCATTTACTTTTTAACGTTTTCGGTGTCATTTGGGTGCTAATCCTATTCTTCCCGTTTGTAAGGATGGTTTGCGGAATTGTTCGCCTCGACCCGACGGCCTCCGAGCAGAATCCAACTCAGCTGTCCTTTGCGCTGGCGACCTTTCATACCTGCTTCAACCTGATCAATACTGCGATCCTCATTTGGTTCATTCCGCAGCTGGAGAAGTTGGTCTGCAAGATTATCAGGCCGAAGAAGTCCGAAGATGAGGATGAATTCCGCTTGCAATATATCCGCGGCGGTATCATGAAGACGCCTGAAATCTCTGTCCTGCAGGCCCAGAAGGAAATCATTGTTTTTGGAGAAAAGACCCAACATATGTTCGCCCTGCTCCGGGAACTATATGGGACAACGGACGAGCAATCCTTCACCAAACTCTTCGAGCGGATCCAGAAGGGCGAGGAGGGGAGTGACCGGATGGAGAACGAGATAGGCCGGTATCTGGGTGATCTGGGCTCGGCTCATCTGTCGGATGACACCAAGGAGAAGATTCGCTCCATGCTCCGCCAGATCGGAGAATTGGAATCTGTAGGTGACAGCTGCTTCAACCTGGCCCGTATCCTCAAACGCAAACGAAGCAACAAAATAGAGTTTACCGTTGAGCAGGAGGAAGGAATTCAGAACATGTTCTCTCTGGTCGACGAAGCGCTGACGCGGATGAATGCCCTTCTTTCCGGACGAAAGGAGGATTTCAGCATCGCCGTGTCTGAGGATATTGAACGCAGGATTAATGCCTGTCGCAATACCCTCAAGCAACAGAATATCGACAATCTCGACGCCCAGTTGTACGGTTATGACAAAGGAACCGTGTTTGCTGACCTTATCGGGGAATGCGAAAAGACGGGAGACTACATCATCAATGTTGTGGAAGCCCGCTTGGGTACCCCTAGAAATGGAATTCGATACCGCGGTATTCAGATAGATACGGATGCCAAAACGGTGAGCGTGGATGGTGTGGATGTGCCCTTTACCAAAACCGAGTATGATTTACTGAAACTCTTTCTGGAGAACCGTGGCAAGGCGTTTTCGCGAGAGCAGTTGCTGTCTGCCGTATGGCCGGATGATGTCATCGTCACCCCGCGTACGGTGGACGTAAATATCACTCGTATCCGGAAGAAGATAGGTTCCTATGCGGAGAGTCTGACTTCCCGTGCCGGGTTCGGATATTCTTTTCAGGAGTAATCGTCAAAATTCATGTAATCAAAAAATCTTGGAGAGCCGCTCAAGGATATTAGTCCATATCTACCTTAATACCAAATAGATACACGGCGGGTGGAGAGACGCTTCGCTGCGCGAAGCTTCCTCCATTCTGTCAGGGGCTCCGCCCCTAACGTCCTTCTGTGGGGGCTCTGCCCCCAGAACCCCTGCGGCCTTTCCGCCTTTCCGTATTTGCTGCCGCAAATACCCGGCCCTGCCGGTCGGCTGCTGCCGACTTCGTCGCAACGCTCCTCAATGCCGCACTCCCACCGGGACCGGCGGTTCGCCTGGCGGCTCATAGAGCCCTGCATCTCCTTTTTGACCGCCCTCCGCCGTTCGCGCTGAGGCGCTCATCGGCCGCTCTTCATCCACGTTTTAGGCCGGCTTTTGTGGATGAACAGGTGTCTTCAGACAAAATATTTTCACTATCTTCGCAGTATCATGAAGAAAACCGTAAGAATCCTGTTCCTGGCCGCCCTAATATTTACTGTGGCTGGATCTTTTGCCGTGTCATGTCAGAAAGGAGGAGGTGAAGAAGATATCGATGGGGCCAGTTCTGGGAATCGCCCACATATTGAACCTGAAATCACGGCATATAGGAACACGTATACAATTCGGACGGACGGAACCACTATAAGTTCGAAGTCCTCTGGTTATTCTTTCGATGTGAGGGCAGGGGCGATCTCGTTCAGAAGTTTTACATGCTACCTTGTCAACAAAGAGGAGTTTCACTTTTATAATGATTGCAACCTGACACTGCACGGTGGTTCTACATTTACACTTCTCAATGGATCATACTTTGGGGGCCATCACGTCACATTGTCAGGAAACGGCAGTATTACTTTCAAACAGAGATTTATTAACGAAACGAATTACAATAATTTGTTCTCCGCTGCGGAAGGATACTCGCTAACCATGTCCGAGAAGAAGGAAGAGGAAAACGGCCTTCAATCCTGCACGTGGACGGTAAAGAAAACCCAGTAGAGCACATGAAGAACCCCATGAGTGCCATGATAAGCTGCAACGACGGATTCAGACCAGTGAGCTTCTATGTGGAGGTGATGGAATAAGTTGGATAAATCGGAATTTATAGTGATAACGGTAATGGACTATACGGCACATTACGACTCACCGCTTGGCGGTATCACCCTAGGCTCGGATGGCAAGGCACTTATCGGACTATGGTTCGATGGGCAGAAGTATTTCACTGATGTGCTTGACAAAGAGCACCGCGAAGAGCCGTCCCTTCCCATTTTTGTCGAAACCTTTCGATGGCTCGACGAGTATTTCGAAGGAAGGGGGCCGCAATTCACTCCTCCGATTGTATTGCGAGACAGCGATTTCCGTCAGGCAGTGTGGCGGAGATTGTTGGAAATCCCTTACGGACAGACTGTGACATACGGACAGTTGGCCCACAGCCTTGGGTGTAAATCTGCACAGGCCGTAGGTGGGGCTGTGGGGCATAATCCGCTGACACTCATCGTCCCCTGTCATCGAGTGGTGGGTACCGGCGGTTCCCTTACAGGCTATGCCGGTGGTATTGACAAGAAAATACTTCTGTTGCAGATGGAGAGATCTCTGTCGCAAGATTTATTCATTCCAGAAAAGGGGGAAGCGCACTAAATTCGGATTTATCATCGTCACATAGTCATATAATAAGCGTAGAGACCGTTTAATGTCCCTGCGCTAATATGGAGGCGTGATGGATAGAGAAAAGGAGAGTAATTGCCTTTATATTCAATTCGTGCACTTTTGTTATTCGCCGGCAAAGATAATACATGCCGTAGGGTACGAGTCAAGAGAAAATGAAAAATAATGACAAAGATTTCGCAATCTGTCAAAATTTTGCTATTTTTGACAGATGAAAAGAAAACTATCAAAATGGAACCATACGATAGACATATTCCGTACAACAATCTTTCTCCACTTCCTCCGGAGTCGGCGCTGTATATGGACGAAGAAGTCGGTGCCAAACTGGTTTTGGCAAGCAGGCGCCTGGCCGAGTTGAAAGGCTTGGCTGCGACACTTCCCAACCAATCAATCTTCGTTAATACCATAGCTCTACGGGAAGCGAAAGCCAGTAGTGCTATCGAGAACATCTTCACGACAGATGATGAACTCTATCGAAGTCTGTCTTATCAGGAAGATGATTATCTCGAGGGGCCTGCGAAAGAGATTCTTCACTATAGGGAGGCTCTGTGGAGGGGCTTTCAAGACATTACGAAGCAGAAGACTTTAAGCATAGATACAATCATTGACATATTCCGTCAGGTTAAACAGACCCACGAAGGGATTCGTCCCTTTCAGGCCGAAATAGTAATTAAGAAACGCGGCTGGGGTTCCTTGGTTGCGGAAACAGTATATACTCCTCCGAGAGGGAAGGGTGTAGTTGAGAATAAGATAGCCGATTTAATCTCCTTCTTAAACGATGATACTGCCAGCCCCATCGATCCTCTCTTGAAAATGGCGATGGCGCATTACCAGTTTGAAGCCATCCATCCTTTCCGTGACTGCAATGGAAGGACCGGACGAATCCTATGTATTATTTATTTGATACAGAAGGGACTTCTGGATCTTCCGATTCTTTATTTGAGTGCTTATATCCTGCAGAATAAGGATGCCTATTATTATGCGCTTAATAGCGTGACAGGTCTTAGGGACTGGAAGCAATGGATTCTATATATGCTTGACGCTGTTTCCCAGACATCCGAATATACAATCGACAAGATAAACAGGATTCGGGCACTGATGGAAAAAACAGAGACTATCATTCGGGAAAGCAAACTCCAACTTGCCCGTCTCAACCTTTCTAAACTGTTTGAGCAACCCTACATCCGGCCTAAGAGTGTTCTTTCAAATACAATCAAGAGCATCAATACGGCAAAGAAGTATCTTGGTCAACTGGAAGACCTCGGTCTCCTATCGAAAGAGAGAATCGGTAAGGAGTACATTTGGTTCAACACCGAACTGATGGCTATATTGTCAGATTAACCATCTGTCTGAATACCAAATAGATACACGGTCATAAGGTCCTCAAAATTGGTTCGATAATCGTTAACGACCCCGCACGAAACGCTGTTTGAAAGCCAGGCCTCCGGGTCCGGCTTTCGCGTTTCGTGCAGCTAACTGGTTGGTAATTAGTAATTTCCTGAAAACAAATCGGTGAATTATTCTGATTTGTTTTCGGAAAAACGCTATAAATCAATTACTTAAGTGCCCGGCTTTTTGCCATTCTTCCATCGGGACCGGCGGTTCGCCTGGCGGCTCATAGAGCCCCGCGCTTCCTTTCGTACCGCACTTTCTGCACGACGTGTAATGGGGTTTGTTCCGAAAAAAGGCCAAAAACGGGAACAAATGCTTCAAAATGACAGGTTTGTTCCGAAAAAGAAGCAAAAATCGGAACAAACTGTGATTTGTAAAGGAATCCTGGACTCGCAAAGGGGTGGATGCAAATTGTATCCCTCCTTATAGGGTCGACACCTTACCCGCTGTAAGTGCCTGGGAGGCCGAAAAGCCGGTAAGGTCCCCGGCATAGAATTGGACCTTACCCGCTACACGTCAAGTATTGTTTTTTATTCAAAACGAAAAGAGACAGGAAATAGCAATCGGGTTTTAACCCTTTTCCCGTCAATCATTCCTGGACTCCACTTCGGAGACATAGAAATAACTCTTACTACTTCTGCGTCCAAAGATGGGTGCAACCCATGCTTTACAGTCACATTCGATATAAGTCCATCTTCATCTACTATGAACTCCACCATAACTCTTCCCTGGAAACACATCTCGCCGATATCTTTTGGATAATGAAGATTCTCTGAAACCCATTTTAAGAAAAGATAAATATCCCCGTTATAACTAGGTTTAACCTCAACTTCTGCAAATGAATACACGTCGCAAGGTTGCTGACAGTTCGCATTTTGTAAAGATGTCGCCATCAGAACCATGAATACGCAAATAAAAAGCAATCTATTCATAACAGTGTTAAGGATATAAAGGCTTAATTGTAAAGTGCAAAAACAATGCCTTTACAACGTTATTTTTTATCAATAGTCAAATGCCCGATAGATACACCTTTTCAATATCTTCGAGAAAAGTTAGATATAAGACAACTTGCCTGCACAGAAGAATTAACCCCGGCATTCCGCAAGGATGTCGGGGCCTATTCTATTCGATAAACGGGAAATTTATAAAGCTCCTTTTATCACTTTACGTAAAACTCTTTCAGTGGCTGATACCCAAGTTCCGCCATCAGTTTGTTCCAGTTGCGGGGCAGTTCTATTTGCACTGTAGCATATCCGCCTCCAGGCATCGTCTGCACCTTGTTGCGGGCCGCATCGCCGGTGATGAGGAAGGCTGTCATTCCGCGCTTCATAGTGGGGATGGTCATCTGCTCGCTCTCGGGAGAATCGTACCACTCCGGGGTGGGTGTCATTTCGCCGCCTTCATCCTTGCGGATATGGCCTTGGTACTGCCGCAGATTGTGCTGGCCACCGTCTTTGGCGCCGCCCGGATTTGCGTAGTAGTTGGCAAAGGCCCTTTCTTTCACCGGACGGCGAGATTCATCAATCAGGACTTTCTCCAGTGCTTCCGGACTCTTGTATTTCGCGGCAAGGATGGCAGCCACCGGTTCCGTCATAAGAATAGTGCGGAAGGTGAACTGACGGCCGCTGCCCAAGGCGAACTGGCTGCGTTCGCTTATGTCCCAGGCAATGAGTTCCATAACCTTCTGGGGGTTGGTCGTAGAGGGCGCCATATTATTGCCCCAGAGTAATGTAGAGCCCAGGGTGATGGTGTTGTCATTGAGGTCGAATCCCTTGCGGACGTGATAGGGTTTCCACCCGATGCGAAGGCAGGCGGCATCGTCCTCCACCATACACCATGACATCGGATAGCCGAACGTCCCCATCCGGTCCTGTTTTACATAATAGCCGCATAGGTTCATCAGTGCCAAGTTCATAAAGCGGCCAATCGCCATATTGGCAGCCTCGTTGATTTGCCCCTGACCACTGTCTATGCCTAGTTGCCTGGCCACCGGTCCATTGAGCCAACTGTATGGAATCCAGGCGTGCGTACTGGCCAGCGTCCTGCGGAAATTACCGTCTCCAAGGCCCTTAGTCAGCGCAATCAAGATTGGCATATATTCTGGCTTGCAGCCTGCCATAACCGCATTCACGGCCACGTGCCAGACTTTAATATTCCTATGCGCAATGGGGAGAATGGCGACGGTCTCATCCCACTTCATATCGGTATACTTCAGGAAAGACTCCACTTTCTCGAAGGTTGGCGGAACGATGGGTAAACCGTCGGACCACTTCATCTCCCTGAAGTACTCGTTGATTTCATCCAGCGTGCCGAAGAAAGCATCGTCCCGGATATCACCTTTATTCCCGGCAGCGCCTGCAGAGCGCTCCTCTTCGCTGATGGGTTTGGTGAGCGCCTCCACAATCTGCGGCCATAGGATTTCGCGCGTATTCTTTATCAGTTCATCGGCCGTATGAGTTGCGAATGCGCCCGGATACTGCGCCACGCGCATTACGGGAACACCGTTGTTGAGGGCCGTATATTTGGCCTGGTCCACGAAACCAGGGCCTGCGATTATTACCGAAGGGATTCCAAGATACTCGGCTGCGATGCAGGAACCAGTCTCCTTGGGGGTGCAAAGCCCACAACCGCCGTTGCCGGAGATCACTGCATCAACCCTCATCTCTTTGAGATTTGCCTGGAATTCTTCTTTTGCCTTTCGCGTCACACCGGGTGCGGGATACGGTCCTGCAATCCCGATTTCATCAAGCAGAATGACCTTTGCTGACGGATAGTTCTCCAGAATGAGCCGTTTGATTTCAGGATGGGTTACACCCGTCATAAAACTAACACCCACCACAGCGATGGTCTTTCCGTCCAGCGTCTGGAGCCTCGGTGCCTGCTGAATCATCTCCACGGAGGATCTGCCGACGGGACTGACTACGGCAAAGCCGGGTTCCTCCTTTACGACAGGTGCAGGAGTAACGGTCGATTTCTTTGTGGAAGCGGCTGGTTTTGTCGGTGTTGGTTTAGGGGTAACGGCAGTAGTCGCTGCCGGTGGAGCATCTACCAGTTTGCAGGTTTCGTCGCATACGATGCGCTGGGCATTCATTTCAAGACAAAAGAAAGAGCAGGCCAATGCTATAACAATGGTACGGAGTTGATGATATTTCATAAGGTTTTGGATTCGGGTCTATTCATTAGACGCAAACAACGGGCAAAGGTTAAATCGAATACAGGTAATCGATGCAAAGCCCCGGCATTCCGCAAGGATGTCGGGGCTTGTTTATTTCGATAAACGGGGTATTAGTTATTTTTTGAGTTGTTCGATGATATCGTCCAACATTATGAAGAGGTCCGGGAAGGTTTCCGGAGTTACACTTTCGCAGAGGACGGCGTTGCCTACGGTCTCGGGGACATCGGTCAGTTTCTTCCGAAGGTCACGCCCCTTCTTAGTAAGCTTCACAATCATCTGGCGCGCATCCTCTTTACCCTTGCTACGGGTTACAATGCCCTCTGCCTCCATCCTTTTCAGGAGGGGCGTGACGGTATTGGTCTCCAGCACCAGTCGTTTGGCGATATCGTTTACCGGCTGTTCATCCTTCTCCCACAGTACCAACAGAACCAGGTATTGCGGGTAAGTAAGGCCATGCTCACCCAGCAGCGGATGATACGCCTGGGTGAGCAGCCGGGAAGCCGTGTACAGCCTGAAACAGAGCTGGTTTTCCAGTTTGAACTTATCTTCCATTATAACATTTCTTCAATGTCCTTCTCAAAAGAGGCAGGCTCTGCAACGGGTGCAAAACGCTTGATGACGGTGCCGTCGCGATTGATTAGGAATTTGGTGAAGTTCCAAAGGATGTCGCTGTCCTTTTCCACGCTTTTGCTCAGACCTTTCAATAGCTTGTGCGTTGCTTTTGCTTTGAGGCCTTTGTACTCCTCGGTGGGAGCGACCGATTTCAGATAGGTATAGACCGGATGCTCATCGGGACCGTTTACATCGATTTTCTTCATCAGCGGGAAAGTGACGCCGTGGTTGATACGGCAGAACTCGGCAATCTCCTCGTCGGAGCCGGGCTCCTGATGGGCAAACTGGTCGCATGGGAAACCCACGATAGCCAGTCCTCTATCCTTATACTTCTGGTACAGGGCCTCCAGGCCGTCGTACTGAGGGGTAAAGCCACACTTGGATGCGGTGTTGACAATCAGCAGAACTTTGCCTTCGAACTGTGCGAAGTCAAATTCAAGGCCCTTGTTGTTAAGGGCCTTGAAGTCATAGATCTTTGCCATCTTACAGCTGCTTTACGAGCCAGTTCTGATAACCGATCTTTTCAATGAGGTCCAGCTGTTCCTCGTCCCAGTACTGGTCCTCTTCCTCGTCCAGAAGATAGGCCTTGGTAAGATCGTAAGTAGTAGGGTCAGCGGTGAGAGCGGGCATAGCCTGATAGAGGTAGTTCACGCCTGCCTTCTGCAGTTTAAGGTCAGCCTCGATGTAGGCCTTGGGGTCTTCGACAAGTTTGGTCTCATTGCTTACCTTAACCTCGGGAACTACGCCAAGGTCCAGAAGACGGTCGGTGTATTTTTCCACCCATGCCATTTCCTCGGTGTAGTGGCCGATGTATTTTTCGCCCAGTTTGGTGAAACCCTGGCTCTTGAAGAGTTGCCCCTGCATCTTGTGTACGAAAGCGCTGCCGGCAAGCTCGTTGATGATCATCTGAGAGATCTGGATAGTGTTTGTAAAGTCCATGATGCTTGAATATTTAGTTGTTGTTTGTGTCGTTCACGATGCAAATATACAACTTAATATTTATATCGCAAGCGATATTTTTAAAAAAAGTGAAAAATTATTTGAAATGATCTATTTATGTATCAGAATAATCTTGGAGACCCGTTTCTGAATATGGATCCATATCTAACTTAATACCAAACAGATACAGGGCTCTAAAATCGTCAAAATTGGTTAGATATTTGTCCCGTTGCCCGCACGAACGGGCCCCGGCAAATCCACTAGGATGTCGGGGCCTGTTTATTTCGATAAACTGGGAATTTAACTAATACTTTTCCAGAAATTCAGTTCGATAAATTTCGATTTATCAATGCATTCTAGTACTTGATTTTGAAGTAATCAAGTAACACTTTATAGTTATCCTGCGCTGAAAGGCAAGTATCCGTGAGATAGCCGTTGAAGAGTTTAAGTTCCTCAGTTATAATAAACGGGACAATCCCATTCGCAAGGCATTCCTTGAACATAATGAGTCTTCCTACCCGGCCGTTTCCATCCTGGAATGGATGGATTGCCTCGAACTTCTGATGGAGATCAATAATATCCTCCAGCGATTTGGAAGTCTTTGCGTTGTATGCAGACAGAAGGGCTTTCATCCTTGCATGGACTTCTTCAGGAGGGCAGGTGGCTTTCCCGCCGACTTCATTCGGCAACTTCTTATAATCTCCGACATTGAACCAGGACTTGAGACTATCTGAAGTTCCGGTCTTAAGTATTCTATGAATCTCTTTAATGAAGGGCTCCGAGAGTTTATCTTCTGCCCGGTCTATGATAAGGTCTATGCAACGGAAGTGGTTGGTGGTTTCGACGATATCATCGACATTGATACTTTCATCGGTAATGCCGATTGTATTTGTTTCGAAGATAAACCTGGTCTGCTCGTGTGTCAGTCGGCACCCCTCTATATGGTTGGAGTTATACGTGAGGTCAATCTGGGTGCGATGATAGATGCCGCCGCTGATCTTGCCTTCTTTTTCCTCTCGGAGACGTTTCAGTAAAGGGCTTGCTTTCAGTTTACTTTTCCGTGGCAATGAGGCGTCGGCAGGAATGCTCCATGTCTTTCCTACAAGTATAGCCCCATCTATCTTTCCGGAAACACACCAGTTCCTTACAGTGCGCTCCGGTAGATCGTGTTGCTGAGCAAATTGGCTGACAGATACCAGGTCCATCTTTATCGGCAATTATCTTGTGTAAACCGAGTACAAATATAGTAATTTTTGCCGATATCGGCAAAAATCGGTGGTGACTGATTAGATATTTGTCCCGTCTATTTCATTTCGATAAACGGGGAATCCGGCGCCTTTTACCTATTACTCGCAACCCAATCCTTCAGCGTCTTCCTGGAGGCATTATTCAGCAGTTTGCCGGTCTTCCAGTTGATATCCGGATACTGGGCGTGGAACTGCTTGTCGGCACCGGAGACGTCACTGCCGCCGGATGTGGCGAAGAAGATGACGGTCTTGCCTTTAAAACCGTAGGTCTCAATGAAGGTGTTGATGACGGTCGGAGCCGTGTACCACCAGACCGGGAAGCCAACGTAGATGACATCGTAGCTGTCGGCGTCCTTCAGGTCCTTTATGATGGCAGGGCGGGAGGATTTGTCGGCCATTTCCACGCTGCTGCGGGACTGCTTGTTCCGCCAGTCCAGATCAGCAGAGGTGTATTTCACTTCGGGTTTTATTTCATAGAGGGTGGCGCCTGCCACTTCGGCCAGGTCCTTGGCCACGGCTTCGGTGGTGCCGGTGGCAGAAAAGTAGGCTACGAGCGTTTTCATTCCTTTTTTGCTGTTTTGGCCGCAGGCGGTCAGGGTTTGGAGCAGGACCGCGGAGACGATGAGGATTCTTTTCATTGGACTGCGTTATTATAGTTGATTATAGGCTCTCCTTCAGTATCTCCGTCACGTCCTCCTTCGTCAGATTCAGATATCCTGCGGGATAGACAATGGTGGTTTCGGTGATGCCGGGGATCATGTCGGCGGTGGCACCAAGTTCGCTGATAGACAGCGGCAGGCCAATCTCCAGCATCCAGTCCTTCAGGGCTTTTAATCCGGCTTCAGCGAGTTCGTATTCGGTCTTTCCTTCTGTCGGAATCCCCCAGACGTTATGCGCAAAACGAGCAAACTTGGGCAATCCATTCTTCATGGCCCGACGATAGTAGGCCATCGACACCGCGGCCAGCGTATATCCATGAGGGGCATGTGTCCAGGCACCCACGCTGTGTCCGATCATATGTACCATCCAGTCCTCTTTCTTGCCCAGGCCGATGAGGGTGTTCAGCGCCCATGTAGCCGTCCACATGATGTTGGATCGGGCCTCGTAATCCTGCGGATTTTTAACGGCAATGCGACTGCTGTGAATAACCGAGCGCATCAGGCCTTCGGCGAGGTAGTCGCTGGTGTTGTCGTCGAAGTCGGAGAAATACTGCTCCATGATGTGGTTCATGATATCGTAGATGCCGGCCTTCATCTGGTTTTCGGGTACGGTCATCGTGAACTTCGGATTCAGGATGGAGAACTTGGGCATCAGGCGGCTGTCGAACACGTGGCCAACCTTGAACGTATGCTCCGCATCGGTAATCACGGTTCCGGCATTCATCTCCGAACCCGTCCCTGCCATTGTCAGGATACAGCCCACGGGCAACAGCCGCTGGCCGGCGTCGGGCTGCTCCCCCTTCAGCCAGAATTTGTCCCAATAGTCGCCCTCGTAATACACAGAGGCAGCCACGGCCTTCGAGTAGTCGCACACACTGCCGCCACCGAGAGCCAGAATCAGATCGATCTCATTTTCGCGGGCGATTTTCACGCCCTCGTTGAGTTTCTCCAGTGTCGGGTTGGACATTATTCCCGGGTTCTCCACGATGGTCTTACCAGCCTCTTTAAGAATGGTTACCACCTGATCGTAGATCCCGTTTCGTTTCACGCTGCCGCTGCCGTAGTTTAGCAGCACCACGGGGCCGTAGCCCTTCAATTCGTCCTTGAGATAATGCAAGGACTCATCACCAAAATAAAGCTTGGTGGGGTTATGGTAAGAAAAGTTTCCCAGCATATTTAACTTGTTTGGATTTATACTTACGGATAATTTTTCTTCTGCTCAAACATGCTCATTTTGCCTTCCGTTTGAGCCAATGCTCCTTGAGCCATTCGCGGACGGGCTCGTCATAGGATTTCAACAGGCCCCAGGCAAGCAGGATGGACAGGAAGAAGATGCCGGCAGCCACGGCTATATGCTGCCATAGTGGAGCCCCGGTGTGTTCCGCCGCCCAGTTCATCTGCATATACATCAACGGATAGTGCGTGATGTAGATTGGATATGAAATATCTCCCAGCCACTTGCAGACAGCGGAGCTCTTTGCGTCCGTGGTCTTGGAACCCGCTCCTGCCAGAACAATCAGCGGGAAGAGAATCAGGATGCTCAGGGCCTGATAGAGGCCGTCGTCAATGCATTGTTTGCCGCCGATACACGGGATTGCCATAATCACGATAATGGCCAGGCTGCACCACCAGAATCCGCCTTTCAGATGGATTGGTGAGCCACTGGGGTTGCTCGCTGTCCTGTGGGAAGGTAGAATCCGAGAAATCAACAGGCCGCAGAGAAAGGGATAGAGCAGGCGGGTGAAGCCGATATAAAGCTGGTCCGGCGTCATGCTCCAGCCTCCGATTACATTATACTGTACTTCCGGCAATATGCCGAATACGTTCCATCCCAGCGTGAGATCCAACGTGAAGAAAGCGCAGGCAACGCAGAGGACAGCCAAAGCAATCTTCGGCAAACGCCTGAAAACGAAAGCGTAGAGGATATTGCCGACATACTCGAAGGTGAGCGACCAGTTGGGGCCGTTGAAAGAGTTCATCTCGCCCCAGCCACGGATGTCCAGGCCCGGCCCGCAGGGAATCATCAGCAGGCCCATCACCAGGCACAAGGCATATTTCCAGCCTTCGACTTTAAGCGTCTGCGGGAACATGGTTCCGGCGAAGAAAAACAGCGCGGCGCCGATGAGCGTGCCCACAAGCACCATCGGATGCAGGCGGGTAAGACGCCTTTTGAAGAACCCCCAGGTGGTCATTTTGTCCCAGCGGTCATCATACGCATAGCCGATGACAAAGCCGCTCAGGACGAAGAAGAAATCCACTGCCAGATAGCCGTGGTTGATGATTTGGTACGCCGGACCTTTGCTATAGGTTTCAAACAGGTGGAACAGGACCACCATCAGAGCGGCTACTCCACGAAGCCCGTCCAGAATCTCGTAACGGGGTTTTGATGCAAGATATACGTTTTCTTTTGCCATTATCTATACAAACATACTCATTTTGCGATACAAAAACAAACCGGGAGATGTTTATTTCGGGCAGCTAACCTGCTGATACTCAGCTGCTCCTTTAAAACAAATCGGCTAAATCAGCTGATTTGTTTTCAGGAAAACGCTATGAATCAATTATTTAAGTGCCCGGCTTGACATCTGCACACGGCACTTTCACGTAGGTATTCCTGTAAAAATGGTGGATTTTCAGGACAAAAACGCTATATTTGCAGACTATATGCGCATATGAGGGCGACTGCGCGGTAATGGCGCGCGCAACAAGAAACTGGTAGTCATGTTGAAGTTTTGGGCCATATCTATGCTGTTTACCATCGTCTCGAACGTTGGTATCGCGGCTGATATGTTTGCCGGCATGCAGGATTCCGTCCCTTCAGAGCCCGCCCCGATTGCACGTGATTTTCCGTTCTGCTTCAGATGGGATAATCCCCATTACGACCGTACATATCTGGACAACGCCGATGTAGAGGACGATTTGCGAGCCTTTATCGATTCCCTCGGAACTTCCGGTATCGAACGCATCAAAATCATGGCTTATGCCTCTCCCGAAGGCGTCATCTCCCACAATAAAGAACTGAGCAAACTCCGTTCAGCCGAATTAAAGTGGCTGATCCTTAAGAATTACCCCGAAACTCTGGGTAAGTTTGTGCTCCAGCCGGGCGGCGAGTCGTGGTCGCTGCTGCGCGACAGGATTGCTGCCGACGAAAAACTGAGCGACACCGCACGCAACAAAATCCTCCGCATACTCGACGACAAATCTATTTCGCTCGATGCCCGAAAGTGGCGCCTTTCCAAAACTCTAGGCTCCGACCTGGAACTTGGCGATCTGTGGCAATATCTGCTGCGTGCACATTACCGCTACCTGCGTTGCGGAGTGGTTATTATCGTTTACATGGCTCCCCGGGAAAATACTAAGGCAGATAGTACTCAAGTAGCTGACAGCCTGTCGGTTGGCCGCGGCCAATCTGCCGACAGCATTGCCGTTCCTGGCATTGTCACCGACACGACCTCCGCCCGTGTAAGCATCGATACTGCTACAGTCGTCACCGGCAATATCACTGACACCACTGCTGTCACCCCTGTACAGTCCTCACAACCTGTACAGCCTGTAGTGCAGTCCGACACCGTAGCTTCTGGCGAAAAGACGAAGGCCCCCTTCAAACCCATCCTCGGCATCAGTACCAACCTGGTATACGATGCCACTTTCATCCCTCATTACGGCTTCACCTCGGTGCAGCTTCAGCG
>Ga0265298_10004224_pt1 | contig 18457 bp, 9 predicted proteins | sample AusTroGonzalo_MG_3_FD_193486 | JGI IMG/M metagenome (GOLD analysis project Ga0265298, IMG submission 193486) | Bovine rumen microbial communities from tropical cattle in Woodstock, Queensland, Australia - Gonzalo_01 | ecosystem: Host-associated > Mammals > Digestive system > Stomach > Rumen ... | reverse complement strand
CATCGCTCCGCCCGCAGGCAAACGCTTCCGCGTACCGAGCCAGTTCCAGAACCGTGTTGGTCCCGTCCCGGTTCCCGCCTTCGTATCCCATCCCCCTTAAGCGCCGGTCCGCATACCCGTTTTGCCATCCTTGGCGCAGGAACCATTCCCCGAACTGCGTTCCGTCCAATCCTGCGATGACGGGACTCTTCTCGTCCGCTCCGCACGAGGTCACCCATGCGACATTGGCCTTACATTCCGCAAGTCCGTGTTCCAGCAACCAATTGGCGGCTCCGCTGGCCGGGCTGGTGTAGGCGGGAATCCATTCGACTCCCCCGACCGACAATCCCGACGGATCGGCCATCGCCGAAGAACGGCAGGCCATGATGATGCCGATGAACCCGACGCCCGGGTCGAAGGCCGCAACATCCGAAGCCAAGTTGGTTGTCCCGTAACTCTCGTCGTAGGCAATCAAAGCCGCATTGTTCTTCGACGGACTCACGCCCCCGTGCGTCGCGATGTAGAAGAAAACCGTGTCGCCCGGTCCGGCTTTGCCCGCCAATTCAATCAAATTGTCGTGAATTCCCTGCGCGGTCGCCGCGCCATTTTCGAGAAGGTTCACCGTAAACCCCGCTTTTTCGGCCAATGTCTTGCAGAGGGTTGCATCGGCGAGCGACTGCTTGAGCGGCGTGCTCCCGACTCCGTAGGCGTCGTATCCCACGCAAAGCCCGTAGCAATGCCGCGTTTCCACCGGATTGCTCTCCCGCTCGCCAAACCCATCCCCGTCGGCCACGACCCAATAGTTGAGTGGTTTCCCCACCGGTTCCGATTCCCAGTAGTCCGGGTCCGTCCAATTCGTTCCCGTCACGCCGTTCTTCACGCAAACCGCAGATGCGCGGGAGTTCCCTTCTCCACGGTAGATGGAATACGTCATCCCCTCCCCCGCCAAAGCATCTTCCCATGCCAACGTGAGACTCCCCGCCGCCGGATTCGCCGATTCCACCCGCAATTCCGCCCCGGGCACTTGTCCCATGATGAGCCCCTCCCACTTTCCGTTTTCATCGATTACCGCCTCCCACTTCTCCGAATGTTCAGCCGTATAATATCCCCTCGCTCCGGGAGCTACATCATAAAAGACGGAAGTCCCGACTAATGGTGGAGCACCTTTGAAGGATACTTTTTTCAATTTGTTGCATTTTTCAAACGCACTATCCCCGATGCTAGTCACGCTGTCGGGAATCGTCGCGTTCGTTAGCCTGTTGCAAACCGAAAATGCCCGTCTCCCGATGCTTGTCACGCCTTTGCCAATCGGCATGTTCGTCAGGCTGTCACAGCTATAGAAAGCTCTTTCTTCAATCAAATTTACGGAGTCGGGAATCACCACGTTCGTCAGCCCGCTGCAGTCGGAAAAGGCACTCTTTCCAATCTCACTCACTCCGTCCTTAATCGTCACGCTCTTGAGTCCGCTCGTGTTAAACGCACCCTCCATATTTGTCACACCACTACCAATCGTCGCGGTAATAAGCCCTCGACATTGCGAGAACGCATAAGAGATACATCTCACGTTGTCAGGAATCGTTGCGTTCGTAAGTCCATTGCAGCTGGAAAACGCAGAGTAGATTTCCGTCACGCTGTCGGGAATCGTTATGTTCGCAAGTCCGGTGCAGTGGGCAAACGCCGCATGTTGAATGCGTTTCACGCCGGTGCCGATTGTCAGTTTCGTCATGTTGCTGCAATCCGAGAATGCTTGGATGCCGATATCTTCCACATTGTTGGGAATGATTGCATACGTCAGCCCGCTACTTTGAAACGCATAATCTCCGATGTTCGTGACGCTGTTTGGAATCGCCACGCTTGTCAAATTGCTGCAGTTCACAAAGGCCAATTTCCCAATGCTCGTTACGGTTGAGCCTCCAAGCTTGGATGGGATTGCAATGGCACCTGTTGTAGTTTTGGGAACGGCACCCGCAGTTATAGTACCGTAACCAACCGATATTCCTCCAGCAACACTTGTGTATTGCCATGTCACCCCATCCACCGTTTCCCAAGCAGCAAAGGCAGGCAAAGTACAACTCGCCAGCGCACATACTATCACAACGTACATCGCCCATTTTACTTGAGTGCCATTCTTTTTCATATGAAATATTTGTTTTTCCTATGGTTGGGATGGAAGGAGAAGCCTTCGCTAACTAAAAAGAAAGCCTCTCCGCTGACTCCCATCAGAGGCTCTGGACGGCCCGGTTTGAAAATCAGGGCAGAGGCGCGCCAAACGGCGACCTCGCACCCTTCGTTCAAACCGAAATTGTCCAGATTTCTGATGGACGAAAGATTCGCGAATGCAAATCGTCAAAATGTCGTCCCGTCTTCCGGGTTTCCCCGTCCAACGGAACGCCGTCACTTTATCCCGCCTCCGCCCCTCCCATCAAGCCCCAAACGTCCATTTCGGAATGGCGTCACGTTTCCGCTCCCCTGGTTGTTTTGCGGAGGGAAAGCGGTTTGCCAAAGCTTGGCAAGTGCCAAAAAGCTGGGGCAAGCCCGCCCCGACGAGCCGCTGTTCCGAGCCGCCCCCCCCGGGAGCGCTTGCCACTCCCCTTCTCCCCCCAGCCAGTTTCAGGCGTCCGGCCTTCCGGCTCCCCATGTCGCCCAGAAATGGCACACGGGGCCGTGCCCGTGCCCGATTTCGTAGGCTGCACCGGTGCGGATGGCTTCCGTGATGTAGTGTTTCGCCTCGCGCACGGCGTCTTCCACCGGAAGCCCCTTGGCCAAAAACGATGCGATGGCCGACGACAGCGTGCAGCCCGTCCCGTGGTTGTTTTTCGTCGCGATCCGCGCCGTCGGGAACGCCACGCAACGGCCTTCCGCACCCAGGTGGAGCGTGTCGTCGCTCACCGCCCCTTCCAGGTGCCCGCCCTTCACCAGCGCGTTGCGGCACCCCAGCCGCTCGCACAGCTCGCGTGCCGCCCCTTCCAGTTCCGCCACGGTCCGGATGGGCCGACCCAGCAACACTTCCGCTTCCGGCAGGTTCGGCGTGATGACGCAGGCGATCGAGACAAGCCCCGTCTTGAGCGCTTCCGCCGCGTCGTCCGGAATCAGGCGGTCGCCGCTCTGCGCCACCATCACGGGATCCAGCACCACGGGTATTTCCGGATAACGCGCCTGCAGCAGTTCCGCCACGCCGCGGATCAGTTCCGGCGAGTCCAGCATCCCGATCTTGATGGCGTCCGCTCCGATGTCGTCCAGGCACGAGCGGATTTCCTGCAAAACGAAATCGACCGGCGCCGAATGGATGGCCTGGACGCCCACGGTGTTTTCCGCGACCAGCGCCGTGATGGCGCTCATCGCGTAGCACCCGCACGCCGAAATCGTCTTGATGTCCGCCTGCACGCCCGCGCCGCCGCTGCAATCGCTCCCGGCAATCGAGAGCACCCGCCGGTAGCGCCGTTTCCCGCCTTCCGTTCCGGTCCCCGCCGCGCAATCCGAACCCCACGCCGCCGTGGCGGCCGTTTTCTTTTCCGCATCCATGTCCGTTTTTCCTTTCCGGCGTTTCCGCCTCAATCCCCTTCGTTTCCTTCTTCCCCCTCGCCGATGTCGGCGCGGACGCCGAAAAACCGCAACCCGAAGTCCGGATCGTCCAGCGGCACCACGCCCGATTCCAGCTCCTGCCACGCCTCCGTTCCTCCCGACAGGTTCGCCAGGTTCGTCACCCCCAGCACCACGTAGCGAACCTCCACCCCTTCCGGCGGAGTGCCCCCGTCGCCTCGGACCAGCACCAGGCGCGTCGCGTCGCTTTCCGGCGAAATTGCCACCGCCAGCCGCGATTCCTCGTCCGTCGGATCCAGCCCCAGTGCGTAGGACACCCAAACCGCCAATCCGTTCGCGCCGTTTTCCGCCGCGATGGTTTCGTATTCCGCCGGCGTCTTTTCCCCGTAATGCGCCGCCAGCCAGGAGAACGGCACCGGAACGGGCGTCTCCGACGTTTCCGTCGGCACAGCCTCCGGTTCGTAAACGCCCAACACCCGGTTCGTCTCGCCCGCAACCACAATCACTTCCACGGACACCGGCGTCACGTAGCCCTCGACTGCCCCGAACGTCACTTCGTACTCGCCCGGAAGCAGTCCTTCGGCCAAGCCGCTTCCCTCATGGCTCTCCCCCGCCAAACTCCACGTCCCGCCGATGCCTTCCGGCTCCAGCGCCACCTCCACCGCTCCCGTTGTCGGCATAGGCTGGTAAACGCCCGAAATCCGGTTCGTTTCGCCTGCCACCACCAGCACCTGGACGGACTCCGGCGTGAAATAGCCTTCAACCGCGCCGAATGTCACTTCGTGCTGGCCCGGGTCCACCCCTTCGACCGTCTCGCCGCCCGTGTGCCCTTCGTCCCCGTCGAGGAACCACGTTCCGCCGATGCCTTCCGGCTCCAGCGCCACTTCGACCGCCCCCGTCGCCGGTTCTTCCGTCCGTGTCGTCGCCGACGCCGTCTCCGACCAGCCGCTCTTCACGTCCCCGCCATACAGCGTCTTCGCGCGGACATAGTACGTCGTCCCCGGTTCCAGCCCTTCCGCCGCGAAATACGGTTCCGTGACGGTCGCCGTCGCCACCTCCCCGCCCGAAGGGCGTTGCGTGACGGTGATTTCGTCGACATAGCGCGCCGCCGTCGTGTTGCTGGCGCGCTGGTCGATCAAGCGGATGTAGACGTTCGACCAGCCAGACAAATCCACCAACCGTTCCGCCGCCGGCTTCACAGCCGCCTCCGTCCGGTTCGTGTCCACGTCCGTCCACGACTCCCCGTCGGGAGAAACCTGCGCCACCAACGTCCATTCCTTGTCGCTGGTCACGTAATACCAGTAGGACAGCGTTTCCGGTGCTTCCACCAAGGGCGTCCGCACATAGCGCCCCGGCAAAGTCGCGTTGAAACGCAGGCTGACGCTCGTCCCCTTCGCCGCGTACATTTCGTTCGTGGCGAAAGCGGGCAAACTGCCGTTCTTGTTCGTGTTGCCAATCTCCCACCCCTCCGGCAGCACGCCATCCTCGAAAGTGGCTTCCAGCGTTTCGCGTTCTTCCGCCGCCCCCGTGAAGTCCCCGTTTTCCGACAGTTGCACCTCGTAGCCCTCCGCCGCCGCCACGGGGTTCCACCCGAAGGCGAACCCGCTGGGCGTGACGGCCTGCGCTTCGCCCAACGCCGGCGCGACGGCGGACACCGCCACCTCCACCTCCTGCGTGACCGCGCCCAGCCAGTTCGACGCCGTGAAAACGAACGTCTGCGTCCCGATGTCCGCCGCCGACGGCACGTAGGCCAGCGTGCCCGTGGCGGCCCCGTCTTCCGTCCCCGTCGTCCACGCAACCGCCCCCGACGCCGCGGGAGCCGCCAGCGCGAGTTCCGGCCGCGGGTCGCCCGTCGCCCGCACCGCGAAGCTTCCCTCTTCCCCGACCGAAAAGGCCGTCTGCCCCGTCGTTTCCCCGAAGGCCGGACGGGTTCCAGACGTTTCCCCGAGCGTGACTTCCAGCACTTCGGAAACTTCGGATTTCCAGCCGTTCCCCTCGGCCTGGACCGTGAAGAAGTATGTATTCCCCGTTTCGAGTCCTCCCGCCATGAAAAGCGTTTCCGTGCAGGATGCCGGCATTCCCGCGAGCGTGTGGCGCGAGGTTCCCGCCGACGTGATCGCCACGTCGTACACCTGGATGGTCTGGCTCAATCCCGGCACGATCCGGAAAACAGTGCCCGCGGCCTGCCCGCCCGGCCAACTGCACGTGTGGGAGGAAGCCGTGCGCGACAAGGTGAACGTGGCCACGTCCTCGAAATGGTTTCCGCCGTCGGTGCTCATCTTGACCTTCGCGGGCGTGGTGCGGTTCCGCGTGTTCGCGACGAAGGAAAGAGAATCCACCCCGTCCAGCGGCGGAGTTTCGAGCCATGCATCGGAGTAGCCGAGTATCACGTAGCCCTTCGACCCGATGCCCGACGCGCTGCCCGCGGAACTCACCGTTGCCCTGTAGTACCGCCATTCTCCGTGCGCCGTCGTCTGCGTCCGCACCGTCGCCGTCACGTACGGATTGTAGTTGTAGGTGCTCCAGGACTGGAAATTTTCCGAGATTTTCTCGGCTCCCGACGCCGCGGCGAGCGTGTAGCCGTCCACCTCGTAGCGCACCGCCCCTTCCACGGGCTTCCATTGCAGGAGAGCGGCCCCGGAGTCCGCCCCGTACAACTCCGGCACCGGCGTTTCCGGCGCGGCCGTCGTGAAGTTCCGCACTTCGCTGCTTTGGTTCCCGGCCAGCGCCCGCCAGTAGTACAGCGTTTCCGGCTGCAATCCTTCGATGAAGCGGTAAACCGGCACCGTCTCCGTCCCTCCCGCCGTTTCTTCCGCCAGTGCCTTGTTCCCGAACGCCAGGCTCGTCCCGTACTCGAACACCACCGCCAGCCCTTCCGCCCCGTTCGGCCGCACGTCCGCGCTCAGCATCGCCGACACCGTCCCCACCACCGCATCCCCCGCCTCCACTTCCGGCTCCTGCCGCGGTTCCGTGATGTGCAGCGAACCCGGGAAGACGAACGTCGTCGCTTCGCCCCCGCCGACGCCTTCCACCGTCACCGTCGCCGTGTAGTCGCCGATTTCCACCGGCGCGTCCGTGGACAGTCCGTCGGCCACCCGTTCGTAGAGGACGCTCCACGCCGCGGATCCCGGCGAAACCGTGAAGTCGTTGGTGTGCACCGCACCGTTCCATTCGACGGTCAGTTCCGCGTCCAGCTCGCATTCCGCTTCGACCCGGCGCACCGACACCAGCAGGATGTTGTCGATGTTCACGTAGGTGCCCTTGTTGCCGCCCTCCATCCACAGGCCGAAACCGGACCCGGCGGGAACGCCGAGGTTGTTCGTGACCGCGGGCGTCGGCCCGCCCGTGCCGCCCGTCGTCGGCACCCGCCAGCATTCCACCCATCCGTCTTCATCCGCGCCGGGCGGCAGGTATTTGGCGACGATGTCCGGCGTCTTCGTGTCGGTCTTGTAGCGGCCGTGGAAGAAGGACAGCCCGTCCAGTCCGTTCGTCAGCACCCCGTTCAGCTGCAGGACCACCCCGTTGTTGGTGCGCGTCCGCATCGCCCGTTCCCCGATCTTCTTGTCGAGGGCATCCCCGCCTCCACGCGTTTCCGTCAGGTGCCACGTGCGACCGCCTTCGCCGTAATCGCTTGCGGCATATTGCGCCTTGGTGAGCCCTTCGAACGTCACCCAGACCGTCTCGACCCGGTTGGCCCATTCGTCTTCGTCGTAGTCGGGATCGCAGGCGTTGCCGATGCCGTCCGCGTCGTAGTCTTCCTGCATCGGGTTGTATTCCGCCGGACAGTTGTCGATTCCGTTCGGGATGCCGTCGCCGTCCATGTCGGGGTCGCAGGCGTCGCCGATGCCGTCCGCGTCGATGTCCGACTGGGCCGTGTTGGCCTCGGCGGGGCAGTTGTCCTCGTCGTCCAGCAGCCCGTCGCCGTCCGAATCGACGCGCGTGAGCACCAGCTGGCCGTTGGTCTGCCCGTCGTTGATCGCTCCCGGCGTGGCGTCCGCCCGGTTCCAGGCGGGCAGGGCGTAGACGGACGGCTCCGTGCACCCCGTCAGCAGGTTGTCCGGCGCCTGGAGGGAGCTGGTGCTTCCCGTGTCCGCCCGCCCGAGGCAGTGCAGGAAGTTCGGCGTCCCGCGCGCCACGCCGGTGGAAAGGCCCGCCGGCATCGCCATCCCGACGAATTCGTTCGTCGTCGCCAGCGCCACCGCGTCCTTGACCGCCCCCTGCGCGTCCCGCAGCACGAGGATGCGCGGCGCGACGTCGGCAATCCACCCCATCGTCGCACCGGTGTCGATGTCGTCGAAAACCGCGTCCGCCTCCGCCACGGCGTTGGAACCGGCCAGCACGTAGAAGCCGACGGGATTCGTCCAGACGTCGCTTGCGGTACCCGCGGGAATGGCGGCATCCGCTGGCAGCACGGCCGTCCACAGTTCCTGCGCCGCGCCGTCGTACAGGGTCACCGACCATCCGCCGATTTCCGTCCCCACGCCACCCGCCAGTTCGATGAATTCGTCCGCCTTGCCCGAAGACCGGATTTCGCTGAAAAGCACGTCGTGGATGCCCCCTTCGGCCGAAGAATTGCCCGGGAACGTGTAGCGGAAAACTTCCGATGCCGCCGGACTCCAGTCCCCCGGCCCGTCGAACGAAACGGAAACCGCATATTCCATGACGCTCCCGGGATAGCGCGCCACGTCGAAATCCGGCGAGCGCCACGTGCCGTCCCCCCCGTCGGCCATCGCGCCGGCGATCCACGCGCCGCCGTCCACCCGGAACCGCACTTCCGCCGCGAGGTTCGACGCGGCCGCGTTCGGCGTCGCCCGCACGGTGAAACAAAACGCCTCCGACGCCTTCGGCGCCTCGGATTCCCGCTCCGCCGCGTGCAACGCCACGTCCGTCAGCGCCACCTGCGCTTCCGCCACCGCCGTGTGCCGCCCCGGCGTGGCCGCGCCGTCCCCGAGCGGCCGGATGTCCCACTCTTCCGCCCGCCACGCCGCCGTCGGCTCGGTGACGCCCGCCGCCCGCGCCGCCGACGAATCCGCGTACGCCCACGCCTTCCCCAGCCCGTTCTGCCCGATGGCCCCGTAGATGTCGTGCACGTTGCCCGCCGCGTTGCGCAGCACGATTGTCTCGCCCCCCGAAAGCGCCTCCAGCGCGCCCCACTCCCCGTCCGGCGCCGTCCCCCACGCATCCGACGCGCTTTCCGCCGAAGCCGCCGCCCACCAGACCTTCCCCGCCCCCAGCGAAATCCCGCCCAGCGGCAACGTCGCGGACGCCGTGGCATCCCCTTTCGCGTACAGCTCCAGGCTGTAGCCGTCCAGGTCCAGCCGCCCCGTCCCCGTGTTGCAGATTTCGACGAAATTCGCCCCGGCGTCTTCGCCGTCCGCCGCGATTTCGCTGAGGATCGCCACCGGCGTCAGGCCGCCGATTTCGTCGATCAGGTGGAAATCCGAAAACACCAGCAGGTGGTCCGAAGCGTTCGTGCTCGCCCCCGCGTCGGGCAGCGGCCCCGGCTTGTCCAGCCCCACCCCGTCCCCGTCGAAGAGCGAGTGGTAGACCTCCCCCGCGGGCGCGCCGTAGGCGCTTTCCATGATTTCGCGGCTGAAGAGGATGTAGTCCAGCCTGTAGACACCGTGTTTCCACTCCGTGACCCAGTTGGACGAGCTGCCCGTCTGGAAGGCCGGAACCGCCTGCACCTCCCCGAAACGCGCCGTCGGATAGGTCCGGTAGGGCATCGTCCAGCTCTCCCGCGCCGCGTTCGTCACGTACCACGGATGGTCGCGGCCGAGCCGGAAGTCGCCCTCCTTCCCGAACCCCGACGACGTGCTGGACGTGTTCGTCTCCGCCTTGCGGAACTGCGCGTAGGTGAAGCTCTCCGGCTGGAAGGCCGCCGCCGAGGAAGGCTCGTCCCAGCGCCCCGGCGCCGAATCGTTGAAGTCCCCCAGCACCACGTACTCCACGTCGTTCGCGTCCGCCCCCAGGATTTGCTCCTCCACGTACTCCCGCACCCGCGCCGCCTCCAGCCCGCGCCAGATGCGCCGCGGCGTGCTCACCGTCGTCGCCGCCGAATGCAGCGTGATCACGTGCAGCGGGTTCAGCGCCCCCGGCACCGAAATCTTCGCGTGGATCGGCCAGCGCATGAACTCCACCGCGTCCGGATCGTGGTAGTTCTCCTTCACGATGTCCGCCGAAGCGATCGGCCACCGGCTGAAAATCGCCACCTTGTCGCCGCTCGCCGTCGTTCGCCCCGTCCCCGGGTTCTGCATGAACGCACGGTTCGCCAGCGGCTTCGGCAGCCCCGCGCACATCGTCGTCAGGATTTCCTCGTGCGACGACGAGCACTCCTGCAGCGCCAGCACGTCCGGCTGCACCCGTTGCAGGATTCCGGCGAGCGACGCCTTCGCCTGCTCGCTCCCCAGGTTGCACACGTTCATCGTCGCGATGCGCACCTCCACCCCGGACGCCGCTCCCGCGGCGAAAAGGCACACACCCCCCGCCGCAGCGGCGAGGAAACGGGACGCGAAACGGGAAAACACGGACATGGCACACCTTGCAGGACGGAAACCACCCTTCCGCCGCTTCCGCGGCTCCGGGGTTTCCCGCTTTTTAGCGTTTTCGCGCGCGCCCGCGAAGGGAAAAACGCCCTTCTCTCCCACACGCCCCGCAAAAACGTTTCCATCCCTCTCCACCCGCTTCCTTACCCCGGGGTGCCATTGTGGCAGGGCGCATGCGCCGCCACGCCCCGTCAACCACCGCAACGCATGGTCCGCCCCGGGGGAACCTGCCCTCACTTCCCCTTTTGCCGCACTTCCGCGCTTCCGGCATTCCGGACCGCTTCGCGGTAAACCCCTGCCGTCGCCGCCGCAATGGCATCCCAATTGAAAAGAGCGAGATCGTACGAACGCTGACGCCTCTCTCCGTCCAATCGCTTTCGCAATTGTTCCGCCAGTGCCGCCGCGTTCCCCTGCGGGAAGTAATCCCCACCCGACAGGGGAACCAGATGGGTCGCGGGGATATCGCTCGCCAGCACGTCCAGTCCCCTGGACATCGCCTCCAGCAGTACAAGCGGGAAACCCTCGTGTTTCGACGACAACACGAAAAGCGCGGCATTCGCGTAGAGTTCTTCCAGTTGCCCGCCCAATACCTGCCCCGCGAAGACCACAGAATTGCCTGCGTCCCCCTCCGCCGCCATCCGCCGCAATGCCGCCCCGTACCGCTTCTCGCTTTCAACGCCCCCCGCAATCACCAATTTCCAGCCTTTTTCCGCCTCGCCGCTCTCGAGGAATCCCCGAATCAGCGTGTCGAATCCTTTTTCCGGCGTGATTCGCCCCACTGCCAGCACATATCGCCCCGCCTCCACCCCCAGACGTTCCAGTTCGGCCCGTCCCTCCGTCGGCAACGGGCACTCGATCCCGTTCGGGATGAACGTCGACTTCTTCCTCACCCAATCCGGATACCGTTCCATCCGGAAGCGGTTCACGAAAATCACCCGGCTCGCGTTTTCGAGGGCGATCCGCTCGCTGTGGTGCAACCACTTCCGCGCCGCCCACCCCCACTTTTCATGCTCGTAATTCGCGCTGTGGTACGTCAGTACCACGGGAATCCCCTTCCGGCGCAACCATCCGGCAACGAATCCCGGCCCGATGTTGTGGATGTGCACCACGTCCGGTGTCCACTTCGCGATGTGGCGGGCGGCCTGCCACGAATGCCAGAACGCCTCCACCCCCTTGATCCGCGTCGACGGCAAATCCACGAAACGGATTCCATTCCATTCGCGGTCCTTCCCGCGCCCCACGTACGGCCGCCGGCGGTACACCGTCACTTCCGCCCACGCCCCCATCCGCCGGTACAGCGACTCGCAATGCCGCTCCACGCCGCCTTCCACGCACGGGAACCCGCGCAGTCCGAACACCGCAACCCGCAGTTTTCGGGGCTCCGGCAGGCCGTTCTGCAAGTTGTCCGTTTTCATGTCTGCCGAATTGCTTTTCCGCGAATCTGTGCCTGTTCCCGGCTCGGGGATGTTTCCCGGCTCAGCGGATGAAGTTGGTGCGGATCGTCTCTTCCCGCGCAGCGCGGGGAACCGCACCATCGCGCCGGAGGTTCCGGAGCAGCCAGGCGAGGTTGGCGCCGAGGCGGCGGGCCGTTTGCATTCCCTCTGCGTCGAGCGCGGCTTCGCCGGGGGCGGCACCGAACGCGATGTTCCAGTATTGCGAGCCGGCAAGGACGCAATCAAGCATCTGGAACGGCATGTTCAGGCACTGGAAGGCGGCCGTCGCCCCGCCGCGCCGGCAGACGGCGAGCGTCGCGCCGGGTTTTCCCTCGACGGCGGCGGGATTGGAATAGAACGCGCGTTGGAGCAAGGCGAGCAGGGCCCCGTTGGGCTGCCCGTAATACACAGGCGACCCCACCACGAACCCATCCGCCGCCGCGAAGGCCGCCGCGATGGCGTTGCAGGCGTCGTCGTCGAACACGCAACGTTCCCGCCCGCGGGAATGGCAGGCGCCGCAAACCGCGCATCCGCGGACGGGCTTGTTGCCGATCCACACGGTTTCGGTTTCGATGCCGCCGGCCTCGAGCGCCTTGGCGATTTCGGCGAGGGCGGTGGCGGTGTTGCCGTTTTGGCGGGGACTTCCGTTCAGGAGGAGCGCTTTCATGCCGGAAAATCTACCCTGCCGCCCCGTCCCCGGAAAGCCTTTTCCCGGCCCCCGCCGTTTTTTTGCCCGGGAAACCGTTTTCCCGCCGCCCCCCCCGGCCGGGGTTCTACCACCCCGCCGGAAGCCCGCTTCCCGAATAACGGCGCCACACTTCCGGCAGGTCCGCCGCCGGAATGTCCCCTTCTTCCGGCCAGACCAAATCGAACGCCAGAACGCGCCTCGCCGTTTCCGCCAGCCCCGCTGTTTCCGGAGCGGGCGCGGCCGCCGCCGTTTCGTCGAACACCCACCAATCCCATTCCACGCGGAAGGGGCCGTATTCTTCGTCGCCCAGATAAACTTCGTTCGTGGGGTCGTCTTCGTCTGGCCAGCAGTAGAGGGTCAGCAGGAAACGGCGGCCCTGCAAATCGAGGATTTCGTCCGTGATGCCCAATTGCAGGAACAGATGCACGCCCGGCTCCCAAACCACGTCCTGCCCGTCCACTCGGACGGCGTGCGCCGCGACGCCGTCGAGCCGCACCTCCTTCACCACCGCGCTCGCCACCGCGGGCGGCGCCCCCGTCACCCACCACGCCTGTTTCAGCTGCGGTTCGTCGCACCATGTCCCCGTTCCCCGGAAGAACCATTCGTTCGTCGTGGTTTCCACCCGGAACGGATTGGAAACCGCACGGGAAAGAGGCATTGCCTCCCGGAAATCGCCGCTTTCTTCCTCTTCGGAGACTTCCGGTTCCGTTTGCGCCACGGAAAGTTCCGGCTCTTCTTCGGCATCTGGATTCCCTGCCAAGGGGAGCTGTTCGTCCGGAACGGAAGAAGAAAGCTCCGCGACCGCTTCCTCCGCCTCTACCGATGTTTCTTCGATGGCCACGGCAGCTTCCAACGCTTCGAACTCCTCCGCCGCCTCCAGTTCGGGCATGCCGGGCAATTCGATGGCGAATTCCTGCACCGCCGCACTTTCCCCCGATATGGCCTGGATCTCCGGCTTCTCCGTTTCCCGCCAGAACTCCTTGTTCTTTCCGGCATCGCCTGGTTCAGTCTTCGCCGGATCCATTCCGATTCCGCCCGCATGCCCGGCTTCTTCTTCGTCCCACTGCTTTTCCAGTTCCTTCCAGGCTTCCGGCCATGCCCCGACATCCTCCACCACTTCTTCCTCCTCCGCAGGCACCGCCCAGCGCTGGAAGCGCTCCATGAAGTCTTCCTGCCGCATAGACTCCACCTCGCCGAGCACCCCGCCCCCCAAGTCCGCCGCCGAAGCGGATTTCCCCCCGCACAAGGCAAAAACGACCGCAACGGTGGCCACAAGGCAACCGGGGGCGCGCTCTGCGATCGTTTTCGGGATGTTCATGGGAAAAGTTTGTTCTGCCGCCGGATGCGCCGCTCCCCGAATTGCCCCTTTGCCTCGCGGTGCCATCGTCGGCGCGCGCTTGTATGCCACGCCCGCCCCTTCCCTTCAAGCCGTTTGTCGCCGGCCGGCGGGACGGTCAATGTCCGGCGGCCATGCCGTCGGCGAGGGCGCCAAGGAGGACGGAGCAGGCAACGTCCGTGCGGAGGGGGCGACCGCCGCCCCACCCCGCTCGCTCGAAGCCGCGGGCTTCCAGAAGGTCGAGTTCGGGCTGGATCCAGCCTCCCTCCGGGCCGATGGCCACCAAAACGCGCCCGTCCGGCGGAAGGCCGCGGCCGATGGCGGAAAACCCGCGCCCGGCGCCGTCCGGCTCGGCTAGGATCCGCGCCGCATACGGTTCCCGGGGCAATTCGTCCTCCACGAGCGCACGGAGATGGCGGTGGAGGGTCACGACGGGCAGGCGGGTGTCGCGCGCCTGGACCAACCCCTCCAGCAATCCCGCGCGGATGGTCTCCGGCGCGAGGACGTGGGTGTCGAAGTAGCATTTTTCCACGCGCCAGGCGTTCGTCAGCCACACGTGCCCCACCCCGAGCGAGGCCAGCACCGCCCAAAGGCGGCCGAGCACCTTCGGACGCGGCAGGGCCAGCAGGAGGTCGATCCGCGGCCGGGGCGGCGTCTCCGCTCCCAGCCGGATTTCCAGTTCGACTTCCCTTTTTGCGGCGTCCGCGCGCAGCACCCGGCCCGTGCCGAGGGGGCCGTCCACCACGCCGAGGCGGATTTCCCGTCCCGGCGCGGCGCGCAGGACGTCGAGGAGGTGGCGCGCGCGCGGCCCTTCCAGCCGCACCACGCCCCTACCGTCCGCCTCGCCGGGTTCCAGCAGCAGCAGGTTCATCGCCCGCCGGCACTCAGCCCTGGCCGGCCTTCATGTCGTTCCATTCGTCGTCGGCGTCGTCGCCCGCCTCGACTTCCAGGCCGTCCTTGCGGGTCAGGAGCCAGCGCAGGCCCCAGAAGAGCAATCCGGGCACGACCAGCGCCACGAGGAAGAGTTTCGCGAGGCTGAATTCGTAAACCGGATTCGGCAGGGCGCGGTGGAGGTTCCAGAAGATGAGGAGGCAGGAAATCCAGACCGCCATGAAGTTCGCGAGCCCGTCGCCGGAGTGCATCCAGTGGAGCCCGGGCGTCCGGTTCTTGGTGAACGGGTAGAACAGGTTCGAGCCCATGTGGCCGAGCTGGTCCTCGATGATGTGGATGGCGTAGCAGCAGGTCATCAGGAGCAGCCCCTGCAGGCCGATCAGCCAGTGGCCGAAAAGCGAACAGGCGCCCAGCCAGAGCAGGCCGAGGAAGAACCCGATGGTGAGGGCGTGGGACCATTCGCGGTGCCAAGGGAGGAATTCCAGGTCGAAATCCCCGTCGTTCCGCGGTGCGAGGCCGATGGTCGGCCCGTCGAAGATGTCCACCTTGAGCTTCGCGTCGTAGGTCTGGATGACCTTGGCGGGCAGTTTCGCGCGGCCGATCTGCGGATAGCGGTGCTGCGTGCCGGGCACGGGCACCTGGCCGGTGTTCGTGACCGGGCCGAAGCGCACCAGCACTTCCATGTTCTCGTTGTCGAACTCCACCTGGTACTGCTGCCAGAAGTCGGCGCCCAGCCGGATGCTCGAAAGCTTCAGGCGGATGTAGCGGTGTTCGTCCACGCCCATCTTCACCGCCCGCGCCACCTCGTCGGCGATTGCCTGCGGGTCGAGGTTCGCCGGGTCCGGCTCGACGTAGACGTCGTGGTCGTAGAAGAAGCGGTAGAACTTGAAATCCAGCGTGTCCGGCAGGATGCCGCACGCGCCGCCGAGGATGAAGAAGATCGGGTTGCCGTGAAGCGCCTGTTCGATGGACCACGGGCAGAAGGAGGCCACCGCGACCCCGCTCATGAAATGCGAAAAACCTTTCATCGTCCGCCCTTTCCTAGTTGAGGCCCAGCCAGCCGGCGATCGTTTCGCCGAATCCCGACATGTTGCAGGCAATCGGCAGCAGCAGGATGCCGAGGCAGTTCAACCGCCGCGAGCCGAAGAGCACGGGCAACAGCCCCACGCCGGTCCCGACCGCCGCGATGAACAGCCCCACCCAGCCCGTCATCGCGAACACCATCACCACGATGATCGCCAGCGCCACGCTCGAAACGTGCCGGTAGTTGAACTTGTCGATCAGCCGCAGCGTCAGCTTCGCGAGCGGCGAAATCATCAGGAAGGAGAGCGCCGCGGAAACCGCGATGCTCCCGACGATCATCAGGTAGTCCGCCGTCGAGGCCGGCGTGTAGAGCGTCTTCACCATCCACGCCCCGCCGCCGCGCGAAAGGTTCAGCCCCGGCACGAACAGGAACATGAACGCGCCGACGTAGTACACGAATTTGCTCACGCCCTGCCCCATCACGAAAATCCGCTCCTCGCGCTGCGCGCACGCGTGCCCCGCCAGCAGGCCGCCGACGCCGCCCGTGACGATCGGCATGTAGGCCGCGAACCCGCCGCCCAGCCCGCCGCTCCACACCGAGCGCAGGATGATGTCGCCGTCGATGTCCAGCGAATCCGTCGTCCGCTGCGGCGGCACGTCCGCCGCCGAAATGATGTTCAGCAGGCACCACGGCACCGCGAACAGCCCGACGAACGCCGGCATGATGTTCTGGAACGCCACCTCGTGCGAAACCGGCGAGCGGTTCAGCAGGATGAAGCCCATCAGGCCCGCCAGCACGAACGTGCAGACGCCCGCCAGGAGCGACCCCCACGCGTCCCAGAACTTCGCCCATCCCGCGCGCCCGCGGTTGCCGCCCTTGGGCCATTCGCTCATCAGGATGAACGTGATGATGATCCACAGCACCCAGTGCATGTGCCCCTTGAGCGCTTCCTGCGAAACCGGCAGGTACTTCGGCGCGAACGGCGCCACCACGCAGACCAGGAAGAACGCCCCGGCCAGGCTGCCCACCGCCGTGATCATCGTCCCTTCGTAGCCGCGGCCGACCATCAGGTACTTCTGCCCCGGCAGCACCGTGAACAGCGCCGACTCGTCCGGCGTCCCCAGCAGCACCGACGGGATGGTGTTGACCATCGACCAGTTCACGATCATCCCCGTCATCATCGGGATGAACACTTCCGGCGGCACCGCGATCCCCTTCGCCTCCAGCCCCAAAATGGCCAGCACGAGGAGCCCCATCACGTTGTACACGTGGAGCCCCGGCAGGCACGAAAACACGCTGTAGACCAGCGTCCCCGCCGTCACCGACAGCAAAACGATCCAGAACGAAGCCATCGCGACCTCCTCAATCCAGCGGCATCACCGAATACCCGGAATCGGCCGTCACGTTCACCGCCCCGTTGTAGATGCCCACCGTGCCGCGCACCGCCACCTTCATCCCCTCGTCCAGCCGGTTCAGCAGGTCCGCCGGCACGCGCCCCTCCCAGAACACCACTTCCACCGTGTCCCCCGCCGCGTCCGTCAGCGGATATTTCGCCCCGCCCTGCAGCGCGTGGTCCGCGCCCAGCGTCCCGACCAGCACCACGGCCTCCCCCTTCCGGTCCGGCCCCAGCCCGTTCACCGGTTCCGCCAGCGAAACGTCCACCGCGGGCCCCGAAGGCGGCGCGTCCGACACCAGCTTGATGTTGTAGCCGCTCCCCACCTTCAGCGAAACCCGCCCCTTGAACACGTCCACCTCGCCCGTGATGTCGAACAGGTAGCCCGGTTTCGGCAGGTCCTTGATCACTTCCGCCGTTTTCGCCCAGTACTTCACCGTCAGCGCTTTCTTCCCGTCTTCCGACCGCAGCACCACCTCCGTCGGGCGGTTGCTCCCCTCTTCCGGCTCCTTCACCGACGCCACGCGCCCCTTCACCCGCACCGTTTTCCCCTTCATGTCCTTCGTGATGCCGCCGATGTCCTGGTAGACCGACTCCCGCACCGCCTTTCCCCGCGAAAAATCGCGCGCCGGCGCCTTCGCCGCCGGAGCCGCCGCCGCGGCCGCGTCCAGCGCCCCCGCCTCTTCCGCCGTCACCGGCTCCACGCTCAGGCCGTCCGTCAGCTTCAGCTGCAGCTTGCCCTTGTAGGTCGAAACCGCGATGCGCATGCGCACGCGCGAGCCCATGAGCGTGTCCTTCTCCTTGATCTGGTCGTATTCCGTCTGCCAGAACGTCACCGTCCGTTCGCCCGTGTCGTCCCGGAGCTTCAGCGAATAGGGCTTCTTGCTACCCGCCGGCGGCGCGGTGAAATCGGTCACCAGCCCCTCGACCACCACCGTGTCGCCCTTCAGGTCTTCCGCCACGTCCCCCAGCTTCATCGTCCGCGCGGGCGCCCGTTCCAGCACGAAGCTGTCCACGCTCTGCAGGCGGATGCTCGCGTCCTTGTCCGACAGCGAGACGCTCCCCGCCATCTGCACCTTGTCGCCCGCCCGCGGCACGCGGCCCGTCTTCTGCAGTTCCGCCGCCTGCTTCTGGCTGATGAACACCTGCAGCGACCCGGTCCCGTCCGCGATGTTGAAGCCCATCCCGCCGTTGCGGAACGTCCGCGCGTCCGTCTGCGCCGTCCCGTCCAGCCGGATCTGCGCGAAATTCATCGTCGCCTGGAGGTCGCCGATCTTCACCAGCGGCATCGTCTTGTACTTCGCCATCGCCCACAGGCACGCCATCCCCACCGTCGCCAGCAGCACCGCCGCCCACCGGATCGCCACCAGGCTCATCCGCTTCGTCACGCGCGCCCCGCAGTACGGGCACTTGTTCTTCGCCCCCACGAACCGGCCGCAGCTCGGGCAGTTCATTTCCTCCGTCTGCGTCTCGTGGCCGGGCAGGACCGTTTTCGTTTCGGATTGTTTGTCGGACATAGGTGCACTCCGTCGTCTTGTGTTGCTCCGGCGGGACGTTCGCCGCCCGCCTTGCCGTCTATCAAACCCCAAACCCGCGCCCCCGGAAAGCCAAAAAAGGCCGCCCCCCTC
>Ga0265298_10004221_pt1 | contig 18461 bp, 13 predicted proteins | sample AusTroGonzalo_MG_3_FD_193486 | JGI IMG/M metagenome (GOLD analysis project Ga0265298, IMG submission 193486) | Bovine rumen microbial communities from tropical cattle in Woodstock, Queensland, Australia - Gonzalo_01 | ecosystem: Host-associated > Mammals > Digestive system > Stomach > Rumen ... | reverse complement strand
ATTCGTATGCACGCATTCGATGGGGATATCCAGATATTCGCGCAGATACAACAGCTGTTTATTCATGAGCCGCTGTCTGGCATCGGTGGTCGGCAGCGTGGTGAAAGTGATCGTGCCGTTGCGGTATCGTTCCGGCGTATCCCGACGCGGCAGTTCTTTGAGCCACCAGACCGCTTTCCGTTCCAGAAATTCGCGGTAGATGCTGCCCGCCTCGAACCATCCGCCGTCAAATGCCCGCAGACGGACCGTAAAATCGGGACGCCAGCTGTTGCCTCCGGGGATCCCGGCAGCATACGGCACGAAATGGCCCCAGACAATATCCAGTCCCTGCTCATTGCGGCCGGTCACATTATGATTTTTGGTTACTCCGCAAGGATCTTCCATGCCCAGATAGACTCCGCGGTTTCCTGCGTAATAAGCATCGAACTGCATCGTGGCAAACAGGGCGGGATAGACGCCTTTCTGTCCGAAACGGAAACGTTTCACGGTCGGATTTTTGACCTCGGCTCCGCTTTGGAACGGAAAGAGAAGGGTGTCATTCCCTTCTTTTCTGCTCAGCCGGCAGCGGGGAAAAGTGACTTCTTCCAGAATGAAATCCTTATCCTGGTTCTCTACCTCGATCCGGGCGGTCAATCCTTCCGGTCCCAATGACATGCGCGAACGGACGATCAAGGCAGGCTTCCGCGATTTCCAGGTGATGACACAGCCGGATTTCCGGTCGAAAACCGTGCTCCAGCCGCATTGTTCCGAGGTGAGGGTCAGAGTTTTTCCTCCTAGTTTTCCGGTCAGGTCCCAGGCAAAACCGTTTTTTCCCGTGATCTCTTTTCCGGTTTTCGCATCGAAAACCGCCAGCAGCGGATGCCCTTTGTCCGGTCGGACCGCAAACGCCGCCAGCAGACTGTCGTTCCGCCAGACCTGATAACGCGGATCGGCTTTTTCGAATGACTCTATTGAGATTTTCTGGCGGACTTGAGCCTCAGACACGGTCAATTTCGAGCTATTCACCACGCGGTCGATTTCCGCCTGATCCAGCGGATGATCCCACATCCGCACTTCCCCCAGTTGGCCGATTGTCATCCCGGCTTCAAAAGGTTTCTTTCCGAACGAATCGAGTTCCAGTTTGTTTTCCGCGGATCCGGCGGGTTTCCCGTTCAGATAGATCCGCTGGATATATTTATATTCCCCCTGGGCGAAATCGGAATAATATTCCAGCACATAAGCAACTTGAAACCACTGGTCGATCGGCAGTTTTTCCGAGACGGACAGCCGATGTTCCCGCCGGGCGGTGTCATACAGAACTGCCTGAAGTCTGCCGTTCCGGATTTCCAGGGCAAATTGACCGGCGCGGCGGATGAGGACAGCATCGTCTTTTCCGGTGATCCGGCAGGAAAAGGAAAGCGAAAAACCTTTCCGGACGGCATCCAGCCGATCCGTTCCCGGCAGCACGACCGGCCGGGTGATCAAAGTTTGTCCGTCCGCTAATTTTCCCAGCGGCAGTTCCGCGCCGCAGACAAATACGCAAAAACAGCAGAGCAAAACCGTAAAAACACATTCTTTCATTCTGTCGGATCCCTTGTGAACAGGTTATGTTTTCGTGAAATATTTACCGCGGGATGGCGGGGATTTCCGTGGCGATCGTCTTATACTGGAGCGAATCCGATTCGGAATCCTGGAGCTTGATGATGGTGTCGCGGGAGGCCATGATCGCGTGTGCGTCGCCGTAACCGATAGAGGCTTCTTTCAGGTGGCCGAAGGCGAGAATGTGGTTGACGTTGTCTTTGCCCCAGGCCCACATGTAACTTCCTTTGTGATCGAGCTGAGTCTTGGCCATGTAGGTATCCACATTCAGCATAAGATTGGAAGGTTTCCGCACCTGATTCATCGAATACATGGCTCCGTAAGAATCATGAACGGAACGCGGGACCAGTCCCTGACGCAGTCCGAATACCCCGTAATAATAGATGTCGTTGCCGGTCAGATAGACCGATTCCACCAGCGGACAGCAGAATCCCTTCGGGCTTTTGACATAGCCGTGAGTCTGCAGAAAATGCACGTAACTGGAATTCGGCTGGGCGGTGATCCCCATATTGGTTTTGGCCCCGCCCAGATACGGGACCAGCATCATTTCCCGGTTGTCGTCCGAATACATCCGCAGCGCCAGCATCGCCTGTTTTTTCAGATTCAGGCATTGGGTTTTCAGGGCGCTTTGTTTCGCACGGTTCAGTGCCGGCAGCAGCATCCCCGCCAGGATCGCTATGATCGCGATCACCACCAGGAGCTCTATCAGCGTAAAGACGCGTTTCCGCCCGAATGATGAATGATGAGAACTGAAAGATGAAAAACAGGTCATGGTCCGTTTCCTTTCCGTTAAGCTCTTCCCGGTCCCGGAAAAATGTCCGAATGATGCATTTTCCGCCGTTTTTTTATTTGACATAACTTCAATATAACGTTAGATTACAGAGATTTCAATATTTTGAAATGGTAATTTTGAAACAATAAACAGGATAAAAGTAGCGAATGAAAGATCTGCGTCAGTTCACCATGGGAACCGGATACCGGAATACCGGTTTTTATGTCCGGGGGACCGGACATTTCATCATCGACCGTCCGGAACTGGATAAATTCGCCGATTACTGCGAGATTTTCTGGTGCATCGGCGGAAGCGCGATGTTTTATGACGGCAAGCGGGAATTCCGGCTGACTCCGGGGATGGTCTGGTATTATCCGGAAAATTCCCTTCATCACATCATTCCCTCTCCGTATATCGATTACCGCTGGCTTTCGTTCGACGGACCGGATGCGGCGAATCTGTTTCATGCCCTGCGTTTCAAACCGGGATTGAATCCGGCGGGACCGTGTCCGGAAGAACTGTTTGCGGAGATCATGCTGGGACTGCGTGACGGTTCCCGGCAGGCACAGCTGGACGTTTTGGCATTGGCATTCCGGATCCTGACTCTGGCGATGACACCGCAGACAGATCCCCGGCCTGTGACGGAACAGGCCCGCGACCTGATCCACAAGAATTTTTCCAATCCGGCGATGAATGTTTCCACCCTCGCCGAATTGCTGCATGTGCACCGGATCACGCTCAACCGGCTGTTCCAGAAAACCTACGGTATTTCTCCGGGGAAATATCTGAACAATGTCCGCCTGCAGGAAGGGATCCGGCTGCTGACTGAAAGTTCTGCCGCGGTGAAGGAGATCGCCAAGTGCTGCGGTTATGAATCTGCCGGGTATTTTACCAAAGTGCTGCATCGGCAGACCGGCCATACCCCGCTCTCATTCCGCCGCCGGAAAACTGCGTGATCGTATTCTTAATTTCCGGGTTGAAAAGTTCCGATCCTCTAACTTTTTTCAAGAAATGCAGCCGACCGTCTTTTTTTCAGCAGGCTTTCGACTTGTTCCGGCGTGCTGCCGGCGGGATAGGAGATCGGCTTGATCTTTTCCTTCGCTTTCAAGGCCGGCTGCAGATAATTCCAGGCCAGACGCACCGTGTCGCTCCTCAGAAACAATGTCTGGTCGCCGAGCATGCAATCCAACAACAGACGCTCATACGCTTCCGGCATGCTTTCACCCGGTTCGAGGATCGACGCATAACGGAAATCCAGCGCCAGCGGTCCGATGCAGAGTTTCGGACCCGGTTTCTTGGCAATCAGTTCCAGCGACAGACCTTCCTGCGGCTGCACCGTCAGGACCAGCCGGTTCGGAGACAGATCGGTCTCGCGTATTCCGGTAAAAATGCTGTATGGGATATGCTTGAAATTGATGACGATCCGGCTGCGGCGTTCGTTCAGCCGTTTGCCGCTGCGGAGATAAAACGGCACGTCTTTCCAGCGGGCATTGTCGATCCGCAGTTTCAGCGAGGCGAACGTTTCGGTGCGGGAATCCGGCGGGATGCCGGGTTCCTCCAGGTAGCCTTTCAGACCGTTTCCCGCTGCATACTGTCCCAGAAAGAGTTCTTTCGGATCGAGCGGACGCAGGGAGCGCAGCAGACGCGCCTTTTCATCCCGGATGCGGTCCGCCTCAAAGGAGACCGGACATTCCATCGCGACCAGCGAAAGCATCTCGAGCATGTGGTTCTGGAACATGTCGCGGAGCAATCCCGCACGGTCGAAATATCCGGCGCGGTGTTCCACCCCGACCGTTTCGGAAACGGTGATCTCGACCGAATCGATGTAATTGCGGTTCCAGACCGGTTCGAAAATGAGGTTGGCGAACCGGAGCATCAGGATGTTCTGGACCGTTTCCTTGCCCAGATAATGGTCGATTCGGTAGATCTGACGTTCGGAAAGATGACGGAGCAGCCCGTGTTCGAGTCCGGCCGCACTGTCGAGATCGTGTCCGAAAGGTTTTTCGAACACGACGTGACGCCATTGCGAACAATCGACGGATTCGCACGGTTCGCTGAGCAGTCCCGCTCCGGCGAGCTTTTCAACCAGCGGCAGATACGAATCCGGCGCGACCGCCAGATAGAAGATGCGGCTGGAATCGGTGCATCCAAGTTCTTTTCCCGCCTGATCCAGCAGTGCGGCCAGCCCGCGGACGGTTTCATCCCGGAGATAGTCGCCCGCCAGATAATATACCCGGCGCAGAAACGGCGCCATTTCAGCATCAGGAACGTTTACCAGCTCCGGCAGAGTCCGGACATACGCCCGGAACCCGTCATGGCTCATCGGGCGGCGTCCGCAGCCGAGGATGCCGGAATTGTCATGCAGCAGTTTCCTGCGGTGCAACCTGAACAGAGCGGGAAACAATTTGCGTCCGGCCAGATCGCCGAGCGCACCGAATACGGTCAGCAGACATGGAAGTGGGGTGACTTCCATACAGAAACTTCCTTGCCAAGTAACAGCCATGCCAAAACCTCCTCAGTATCTGCATCCTTAGACAGCGCAACGGCAGAATCGATCCCCGGAATTTCACAAAATTAAAATAAAGCTGCCGGAACGTTTCATAAACGGCGGCATCAATGAGGAGCATATCCAAAAATAATTTAGGCTTTTTTTCTCTCAACCCCTTGACAAATCCGCTTTTTTGTGTATAATTAACATAGCTAGCCAAGTTATCGGAAAGGATCGGGAGACATGGCGCAGGAATACATGGTCATTGCGGAAAGGATCGCGGCGGGAATCCGGAACGGGACGTATACGGATACTCTCCCTTCCATCGCGCGGCTGTCCGAACAGTTCGGTGTGTGTCCCGCAACGGTCAAGCGGATCCTTTCCCAGCTGCGGGACTGGGATCTGGTAAGCGGGGAACACGGCCGCTGTGTGCGGATCAATCCCAAGGCGGCCGGCAATCTGTATTTCCATAAAAACGTGGTGATCCTGGCCGATCTTGCCACGATCGCCAGTCCGTTTTATGCCAAAACGCTGAAGCAGCTGACCGATGCGCTGAATTCCAACTACATCAGCGTCAATGTTTTCTTATCGGAGGATCAGGTCCAGGAGTGCATTTTCCGGCCGGATTGCGCGGTATCGGTCAACGTCAATTCGCGCATCATGGAAGACCTGCTGCTGAAGCGTTTTCCGGATTGCGCAGTGGTGCGTCTGAATCAGCCGTCGAACCGGTTCCCCTATGTGATCTCCAACGGGGGCAAAGCCGGGTATGAGGCAATGCGTCATCTGGCGGAAGACTGCGGACATACGCATATCGGAATACTGGCGACGCAGCTGGAGTATCCGCGGGCCTGTTTCCGCCAGCGGTATGACGGCGCCCTGGAATATGTCCGCAGACATCCGGAGATCCATTTGAGCTTGGCGGAAGTTCCGGGACTGGAACCGGCCTGCCCCGGCTGTTCTTCAGTCATGGGCAAGCTGATGGAACAGGATCCGGCCATCACGGCGGTGTTTGTCCTGCGGGACATGCTGGCGCTGGGAGTTTACTGCTATGCCGCGGAACATCACCTGAAAATACCCGACGACCTGGCGGTGATCGGATTCGACAATGAGATCTTCAGCCAGGCTTTGACTCCGCAGCTGACCACCTTGTCGGAAAATGCATCGGATTCCGCCGAATGTCTTTTCCGGATCATCCGGGATCTGCTGCTGGACCGGCATCCTGAACAGACCCATCTGATCGATCCCCAGCTGCTGGTCCGCGGGAGCACCTGCAAAACCGCGGGAGATCCAAAATAAGCCCGGAAAATAAGGTTTCGATATCGAAATAATTATTAATTTTCAAAAAAAAATTCAAAACCAAGGAGGAAGAAAATGAGCATCAAAACAAAACAACGGAAAAAGGAACAGGGCTTTACCTTGATAGAGCTCCTCGTCGTGATTGCGATCATCGCCATTCTGGCGGGAATCCTGCTGCCGGCCCTGAATACGGCAAAAAACAAGGCCAAGGGAATTTCCTGCCTGGGCAACATGAAACAGTTCGGCACCATTATCATGCAATATGTGGATGCCAACCGGATGTGGCTGCCGGGTCCGTTCAACCAGTATTCGGCGGGAAACAGTCCGTACAGCTGGGTCGGGGCACTCTCTTCAAACAAGTATATCACCGGCCGGAACAAGGATCTGAAGAATTATGAGACCTATAAAACCACGGGTTCCCGCAATGTCAGCAAACTGCTGCTTTGTCCGAGTTCAGTCTACGGCAGCGCGCCGCTGAAAGGATGGAGCAACGCTTATGTGCCCGAATCGGCTGATTACGGAGCGGCATTTTATCACCGCAGCCTCAGAACGGGGAATCTGACCACCAGCGCCACCGGATTCCGGCTGGATGACCTCCGCACACCTTCGCGCAAAATCATTCTGGCCGATGCCGTTCAGGTCGTGTTCCATTCCGTCGATCCGACGAATTCCTACCGGATCCAGTACCGCCACAACGGACAAGTATCGGGCATGATGGGCGACGGCGGCGCCCGGTCGTATAATAAATTGACGGACAATCAAGTCAATGATCAGGTGAAATGATGAAGAAAATGTTTTTGCTGATGGGGCTGGCGGCGCTCTCGTTCCAGCTGTGCGCCGGTCTGGTTCTGGCGGACAAAGGGGTCAGCGGATATGTGATCGTGATCCCGGATCAGGCTGAACGAGCAGATGCCCGGACAGCGGTCGATCTGCAGAAATATCTCAATCTCATCACGGGGGTCAAGATCCCCGTGCTGAAAGAATCGTGGCGCAGAGGCAATAAAGCGCTGATCTCGGTTGGCCCGACTAGGCTGGCGAAGGAAAAAGTCACCTTCGGTCCGGAATCCGGGCGCGAGGAAATGGTGGTGAAAACCGTCGGCAAAGATCTGATCCTGATCGGCAGCAGCACCGTGGGCACCGCGTTTGCCGTCTATGAATTTCTGGAAAAAGTCTGCGGCTGCCGCTGGTTCGACCGGCTGAACCGCGTCATCCCGAAGCAGAGCCGGCTGGAAATACCCGAACTGGACATCCGCCGCAAGCCCTCGTTTGAATACCGTTCGATCCATGCTTCGTATGCTTCGCCCAATGCAATCGGCGATGATCCCGAAACCACGCTGAGCATGAAAGCGAGTTACCACCGGATCCCGAATCCGGTCATCGGAAGACCGCGGGCCATCCATTCGTTCTACAATTACTGCAAGGACTGGCCGAAGGACCGGCTGTATCTGCTGGCCAAAGGCCCCAACGGCCGCCGTCAGGCACTCCGCGGAAATTCCGGCCCGAATTTCTGTCTCACCCATCCGGAAGCGGTGCAACGGTTTACCGATAAACTGCGTGAGTTCATCGATCAGGACCGCAAATTCTGCGCCAAATACAAGGATGTCCTGCCCCCGTATCTCTATAACATCACCCAGAATGACTCCACCAGTTACTTCTGCTGCTGCGACAAATGCCAGGCGATCGTGAAGAAGCACGGCCAGTCCGGACTGCTGCTGTATTTCATCAATCAGGTGGCAAACAACATTGCGAAAGACCATCCGGAGATCCTGATCCAGACCGCAGCTTACGCATTCGCCCTGGAGCCGCCGAAAGGGATCAAGGCCGCGCCGAATGTGGTGGTGGAGATCATGCACACGATCGGCAACTATTACAGCGCCGTCGAGGACGACGCCACGGTGCCGTTCCGCGATTATATCAAAGCCTGGGGCAAAGCCGCCTCGATGATCGGCATCTGGGACTACTGGGTCTTCTTCTGGGATGTCTATCCCGCGCCCTATCACAATGTCCATCAGATCAAAAAGGACCTGGCGTTCTATCATCGGAACGGCGCCCGGACCATGCGGATCGAATCGCACGGGGGCGACACGGCCAGCTTTTTCACCCTGAAAAAATGGCTCGGATTCAAGCTGATGGACGATCTGAACCAGTCCGATGCCAAACTCATCGACGATTTCATGAAAGGCTATTACGGCCCCGCAGCCGCCGAGATCAGGGAATTCTACGACTACATGATCGAACGGCAGAAAGGACAGAACACCGCCATATTCATTCCGGTCAAGCTCCACTACAAGAATCCGGACCGGGCCTGGCTGGATGCCGAATTCTACCGCCGGGCGGAAGATATTTTCAACCGCGCGGAAGCCAAATGCCAGCCAGGCAGCATGGCTCTGAAAAACGTGCACCGGGAACGGATCCCGGTCGACCTCAGCCTGCTGAACCTTTACGACAAGATCAAGCCCGCGATCGACCGCAAGGTCCTGGCCAAACGTTATTTCGATTACGGCAAGGAACATATCGAACTGCGAAAAAAGAAAACCGCCTGGCCGGCCGAAATGCTCCAGCTGAGGAATTCGTATGAAAAATTCATCCGCGCCGAAGAGATCGCCGCGCTGAAAAAAGGACCGAGGCCCCAATGGAAGATCGGTCCGGAATGGTCAACGATCAGACTCGGGCGGGAAATGAGCGGCGTTCCGACCGGTAAAAAAATCACCGCGCAGGCCAGATACGACAAGAAAAACCTCTATCTGCGCCTCACGGAAAAGGGTTTCTCCGGGAAACTGAAAGAAGGTCAGCAGCCTTATCAGGGCGACGACTGGGAGATTTTCCTGGCCAACAAGGAACCGGACCGGTATCTGCAGCTGATGGCCGCGCCGTCCGGCAGATTCGAATTCCTGCTTAAGAAAGGCACGGCCGGCGAATGGGTCAAAATCCCCGGCGTCAAGGTAAAATCCGTAGTCAAAGGCCAGGATTGGACCGTGGACATCACGCTGCCGCTGGCCGCCCTGCCGATAAAAAACATCTGCCGCGGCAATTTTGTCCGCGGCATTCCTCAGGCCGGTGTCGCCTGGAGTCCCTCCTTCAGTGTCTCCTATGGCGTCCCCGAGTTTTTCGGAAAATTGATTTTGGAGTAAAGAAATGTTCAATGCACTCTTATTGACGGTCCTGACGGCTCTGGCAGTCGGGGAATCGCAGGCAGTCAAGGTCGATGACCGCACCGAGGTGAAAATCACCTTGAAACAGGACGGGATCCAGGTCAACTGGGACTGTGCCGAATCGAATATGAAATATGTCAGCGAATATTACAAGACCAATAAATTCCGCTGGGATTTCTACAAAGGGGAGGCGCTGGACTGCTTTTATTCACCACATTCCCGCGCCAACAGCAAAACGGTGGCCTATCCGGCCTACCGGATCATGGCGAATCCGGGGAACTATTTCTTCCGCGCCTTTCTGGCGGTTTCACGCCCGAATCCGGCCGTCCGGCATGCCATTGTGCAGAAAGCCGACGGGTGGCAGGCGGAATGGTTCTTCCCGTTTGCCGCCGAGGAGACCTTCGATTTCCGGAAGAACAGCAGGAAGAACGTGACTTTCGTGCCCGGCTTCAACTGGTCGTTCAAATTTTCCCGCCGCAGCCAGACCAGCGGAAAAACCGTGGTCACGCAATCGCAGGTGGTCACGATCCCCATCCCCGCTGAAGTGATCGCTCCCTACCGCCAGGTCATTTTTGCCTCGCTGAACCATGACAAAAAAGGCAATGGCATCGTCGTCAGCGCCGCCGTGCGCAATACCTCCGCGAAAGAGTTTGCCGGGAAAGTCAGATTTTATCTGCACAGCGGCAAGGATATCAAGGTCGCCGCGACCCGGGAAATCCGACTTCCGGCCAAAGGTGCCGTCCGGGTCTCTTCGCCTGTCGATCTCCCGGAACTGGCGGTGAAATTCAGCGTGCATCTTGAAGTCGTCGACCAGGAAGACCGGCCGGTCCGCATCTCTGCCGAAATGCCGGTCGAGAATCCCTGGGTAGAGTTCTGATCGTATCGTTTTTTCAGGTTTTGCCCATGAACAGATGGATGATCCCGGCCCAGGTCCCGGACGGAACTTATATTGCGGTCTACCGCTGTATTTTCATGGCGGATCAGGCGCGGACTCTCGCTTTCCGTTTCAGTGCGGACAATCGCGCGCAGCTTTTTCTCGACGGCGAAAGGATCTCCGACGGACCCGAACGCGGCGCGGCGCAATACTGGTATTATCAGAAGGTCAGCCTGCCGGTCGGGCCGGGAAAACATGTGCTGACCGCGAGGGTGATCTGTCTGGAACCGGATATCAAAAAACGCCGGTGCGCTTATGCCCAGATGACGGTCCGGCACGGATTCTGGATCGACGAACCCGCCGGACTGCTGCGGAACTGGGATTGCCAGGTGGCCGAAGGCATCGGTTTCGAGATCCCGTTTCCCGACTGGGGTGCTTTTCCCCGGGTGAAAGTCAGTTCCGCTTTCGATCCGAAGATCCTCATAGGCGAAGGCGGGGTCTGGAGCCCCGTCCGAGTGGTCGAGGACGATCGCACGCTGCATGAACCCGATCTGCCGCCCATGCGGTATGAGGAAATCATTCCCGAACCCCGTGGGCCGGGCCTGTTTTATTTTCCCGTCTATGTCTGCGCCTGGGGTCAATATCATTTCTCCGGACACGGAACGGTGCAGATCCGCTGGGCGGAAACACCGTATCTGAACGGGGAATTCGATCCGTCGAAGCTGAAAGGACATAAAGGCAAACGCGATGGCTCCTGTCTCATAGGCAATTTCGATGTTTTCGAAGTGGACGGCGAACTGGACTGGCACGATTTCTGGTGGAAAGCCGGCCATTATGTAGAAATCCGGGTCTCCGGCAAGGTGCAGTATCAGGCTCGGTTCTTCCGCACCGGCTATCCTTATCCGACTCATCAGCCCCGGACCCGACTGGAAAAAATGGCGTTCGAAACGCTGCAGGCGTGTTCGTTCGAAACCTATATGGACTGTCCCTATTATGAACAGCTGCTGTACGTGGCCGATTCGCGGCTGGAAGCGCTCTGCACCTACAAACTGTTCGACGATCACCGGCTGCCCGCCAAATGTCTGCGGATGCTTTCCCTGTCCCAGCGCGAGGACGGCGCATTGAACGCGCAGTATCCTTCCTGTTCCGACCAGAAAATCCCGTCTTTCATGGTCATCTGGCTGCTGATGCTCGCCGATTATTATGACCGGCACGGCAATGATCCGCTGGTGATGGAATTGCGTCCGCGCGCGGTCAGACTGATGGAATATCTGTCCGCCAATACCGTTGACGGACTGCTGCAGGTGCCGGGCTGGAATTTCATCGACTGGTGCACGGATTGGGAAAGCGGTGTTCCGCCGGGCAAAGGGCCGGACAGCGTGCTGAACTGGTTCTTTGTGCTGGCGATGCAGCGAATGGCGGAAATGGAACTTATGTCCGGCCTGAACGAAAGAGCGAAAGAACTGGCGGCCAGAATAAAATCGGTGTTTTACGATCCGGAACGGAGACAGTATGCCCTGGATCCGGACCGAAAATATTTTTCGGAACATCCTCAGGTGCTGGCCATGCTGGCCGCCGGCGATCTTTCGGTCGTGCCGGGATTACGAAAGGGTGACCAGACTCCGTGCAGCATTTATTTTTCCTACTATTATCTGCTGGCCTGCTCCAAATACGGGCTGGATGATCTCACCCAAAAACGGCTGGCCCGCTGGGAACGTCTGCAGGACGAAGGTCTGACTACCTTCCCCGAGGAATTCGACGATCCCCGTTCGGATTGCCATGCCTGGAGCTCGCATATCCTGTATTTTCTGCTGCCGGAATGATTCATACGATCCATTTTTGCCATAACTGAAAAACTGGGAAAACATCATGATGAAAAAACTGCTTGCAGGTTTTGCCCTGCTGTCCGTTCTGCCGCTCCCGGCCGGCCTGACGCTGGCGGAAAACGGCAAAAGCCATTATGTGATCGTCCTGCCCGGCCAGGCCGGCACGGTGGAAAAACGTCTGGCGAAAGAGTTTCAGCAGCACTTCGCCAAAATCACCGGCGCGACTCTTCCCGTGCAGACGGAAACCGCGGTTTCTGCCGCGACGCCGAAAATCGCCATCGGACGGACCGCACTGGCCCGGAAAAACGGCGCGTTCGCTCCGAAACAGGATCCCGAAGAACTGATCATCCGCACGGCCGGAAAGGACCTGGTCCTGGCCGGCGGCAGTCTGGTCGGGACCGGCTTTGCGGTCTACGATTTTCTGGAACGGCAGGGCGGCTGCCGCTGGTATGACAAGCTGAACATCGTCATCCCCAAACGCGTCCGATGGGAGATCGGGGACCTCGATATCAGGCGGTGTCCCTCTTTCAGTTTCCGCCGGATCTTCACGCAGGCACGGAACTGGGACCACGCCGGACCCAATCTTTCCGCGGCGGACAAAGCCACGTACAACTGGATCCCCAATCCGGTCATGGGCGCGCCTGGCGACATCCATACTTTCTACCTCTATTGCCGGGACTGGCCGAAAGACCGGCTGTATCTGCTTTCCAAAACCCCGGAAGGCCGCCGCCGGGCGCTGCGCGGTCAGCTGGGACCGAATTTCTGTCTCACGCATCCGGAAGCGATCGAGCGGTTCAAAAAGAAACTGCGTCAGTTCATCGCCTCCGACCGGAAGAAATGCGCGAAAGCGGGCATCCCGTATCCGCGTTATTACAACATCAGCATGAACGACGCCAGCAGTTATTTCTGCCGCTGCGAAAAGTGCAAGGCGATCTCCGACCGGCACGGCGAATCCGGACTGCTGCTCTGGTTCATCAACCAGCTCGCCGAGGATATCGCCGGAGACTATCCCGATGTCTGGCTCCATACCGCGGCATATTCGTTCGCCGTGAAGCCTTCCATCGGCATCAGGGCCGCCCCGAATGTCGTTGTGGAACTGGCCCACAATCTGGGCAATTACTATTCCACTGTCCAGAATGACCAGTCGGATTACCGCGAATATGTGAAGGAATGGGCAAAACGCACCCGCCGGCTCGCAATCTGGGATTACTGGGTCTTCTACTGGGATGCCTTCCCCGAACCCTATCACAATGTCCATCAGATCAAAAAGGACCTGGAGTTCTATCACCGGAACGGAGTCCGCCTGATGCGCATCGAATCCGAAGGCTCGGATGATGCCAGTTTCTTTTCGCTCAAATACTGGCTGGGCTACCGGCTGATGGACGACCTGACGCAGGACGACAACAAGCTCTTCGCGGATTTCATGCAGGGGTTCTACGGTCCCGCCGCGTCCGAAATGAAGGAACTGCTCGATTACATCGCCGAACGGCAGCAAGGCCAATACGGCGAAGTGTTCGCCAGGAAACGGTATGTCCCGGATATCCGTCCGTGGATCGATGCGGAATTCTTCCGCCGGACCGAGGATATTTTCCGTCGGGCCGAGGCCAAATGTCCGCCGGACAGCCGTGCGCTGAAAAATGTGCACAGGGAACGGATCCCCGTCGATCTGGCCCTGATGAACAAATATGAAAAAGTCCGGCCGGCGATCTCCCGGAAAGAACTTGCCGCGCGTTATCTGCGCAATGCGGAGGAACATATCCGGCTGCGCAAGAAAGCCGCCGCGATACCTGCGGAACTGCTGCTCGTCCGCAACACTGCGGAAAAATTTCTCCGCGGCAAGGAGATCGAAGCCATGAAAAAAGCTCCGCCGAAAAGTTGGAAGATCGGGAAAAAATGGTCCGAAATTACCGCAGAACATGAGATCTCCGGTGTGCCGGCTCAAAGAAAACTTACCGTCTCCGCCCGGGTCGAAAACGGCAGGCTTTTCCTGAAACTGACCGATCCGGCGGACACTTCCAAATTCCGGAAAGGCCAGCGCGTGTTTCAGGGCGATGACTGGGAGATCTTCCTGGCACCTGACCGGAAAGGCGATTTTTTCCAGCTGCTGATCGCTCCGTCCGGAAAATTCGAAACGTTCCGGCGGCGGGGCGGCAAATACGAAGATTATCCGGTGAAAGGAATCGCGGTCAAATCAAAACTGGACAAAAATCTCTGGCAGGCGGAAGTGACGCTGCCGCTGGATGCGCTGCCGGTCCGGAAGATCGCCGCCGGCAATTTCATCCGCGGCATTCCCGATTCCGGCATCGCATGGTGTCCCACCTTCGAGAAATCCTACGGCATCCCCACGGTTTTCGGGAATCTGATCCTGGAAAAATAGAACCCGCCGCCGATATCGGCAGGCTCGTCTTCATTCGGATCATTGCTTTTTCGGCCAGAGTTTCGGATGGATCCAAAGTTCCGGCAGTTCCGGAATGAGGTCCCGGATCTTCTGCTGCAATGATTCATCCAGCGGTCCGCCGGAAGCCATGTGCAGATTGTATTTGAGCTGTTCGGGATTGTCCACGCCGGTCAGCACGCCGTCGATCTCCGGGAACGAAAGCAGATAACGCATGTAAAGTTCCGCCGGGCCCATGCCGTTTTTCTCCGCCAGCGCGGCGAGTTTCCGCCGGTACGGGATCACGCCCGCCAGCACGGACGGGATCTTCTCCTCCGGCATCATCAGCAGCCCCTGCAGATACACGCTGCGGACAAACAGCTTCTTCGGCTTTTTCCGGAGAAACGGAATGAACCGCCGGTCCAGCACATTGCCCGGCACCTGGATCATTTCCGCCTCGGAAATATCCTCCGGCAGAAAGCCGTCCACGGAAAATCCGCATAACCGGACTTTTCCCTTCTTCTGAAGTTCTTTGAGCAGCGGCAGTTTCGGAGCATCCTCTTCCCGGTGGAACAGGATGCCGTAAAGCTGATCGATCCGGAGATTCCGGAGCGAAGCGTCCACGGAGTTTTCGATGAAACGCTGAATTTCTTCCGGGGAAACATTCTGCGGCAGCGGAGGGATCTTGCTGACTACCTGAAAATGATTTTTCAGCGCGCTGTCTTCAGAGAACACGGTGCCGATCACCGTTTCGCTGTCGCCGTATGCGGCAGCGGTGTCCAGGATCCGGATGCCGTGATCGGCGGCACAGCGCAGGATCGCGCGGACTTTGTTCAGATCCGGCTTTCCTTCGGAATTGGCGATCCCGTAGTTCAGGCCGAATTGGACCGTGCCCAGAATCAGTTTGGAAATCATTTGCTCACTCCTCCATGAACCGTTTCACGAACCCACCGGCGGCCGCCAGCATGTCGTTGGTGTGTCCATAACCGGGAATGACCTCGAAACGGACGGGACACCCCTGCTCTTTCAGCGCGGCGTATAACTGCTCGGAATGGGAAATGTCCACGACCTCGTCCCGGTCGCCGTGCAGGATCAGGACGGGAATATTCCGGAACCTTTCCGCATACCGCCGCGGCGCACGTGCCGCCCGTTCCTCCGGAGGAAGCTTGCCCAGCACCTCGGGATATTTTCCCGCCCGGTAAAACTCTTCCAGGTCGGTGATGCCGAAAAATTCCGCCACGCGCCCGGTTTTTTCCGGATGACGCACGGCAAACATCAGCGCGCCGAGTCCGCCCATCGAAAAACCGAGGATGGAAAGACGTTCCGGCACGTTCAGACCACGGGAACGGCAATGATCGGCCGCCGCCAGCGTGGCATCGGTCGCTTCAGCCGCCCCGAAGACATAGGGAGCGCAGACTGCGCAGACGAATCCGAAGCCGGACGCGATCATATTGCGCCGGAATTCCGTGGCCGGGCCTGGATGACTCAGGTTGTTCGTTCTGCCGACGCCGCCAGCGCCGGAAAACACGAAAATCAGCTTTGCTTTCACCGGATCGGTCCCGGACGGCAGATCCAGCCAGAACGAACCGCGGTCGAACGTGACCTGATATTGGGTTTCCGTCCCGTCGCGTTCGAGCAGTTCCGCCACGGGAAACAGTTCGGTCAGCGTTTTCATTTGGCGGTGTACCCTCCATCCGCCGGGATCACGGTCCCCGTAATATACGCGGACGCATCCGAGGCCAGGAATACGAGAAGTCCCTTCAGGTCCTCGTCGTTGGCGAGCCGGCCGAGCATGGTGTTGGCGCTGTATTGACGCACAAACGCTTCCGGCTGATGATTGAAATAGCCACCGGGCGCAATGCAGTTCACCCGGATGTTCCAGTGTCCCAGCACGCTGGCGGCGAAACGAGTGAAATTGCTCATGCCGCCTTTTTCGTAAAAATAAATCGGCGAGGCTTTCTCGAAATCGAACATTTCCGTGCCGGTGTAATTGGTCGGATCCGGCCCCAGCAGTCCCATGTAGGAACCGATGTTGATGATCGAGCCCGAACGCTGTTTTTTCATGATTTCCGCAACCCGTTTCGTCAGCACGAAAAGCGAGGATGCGTTGGTATGCAGCGAGCGGTCGAAACAGTCCATGTTTTCGGCCCATTCGCCGCAGGCGCAGCGGGAGACCGCGTTGTTCACCAGAATGTCGATCCTTCCGGACCGTTTCACGATCTCATCGACCACCGAAGCAATGCTTTCATCGGAATCCAGATCGAGCTGAAGCGCGGCCGCACCGGATTTTTCCGCCTCGGCCTGCAGTTTTTCCAGATTGCGCGAGGCAATATAGACGGTTGCTCCGGCCTCGCACAGCGCGCGGCAGAGCTGCCGGCCGTAAAGACCCGCGCCGCCGGTCAGCAGCGCGACTTTTCCTTTCAGGGAAAACGACTCCATCACGTTCATATCAGGATCTCCTTTCCGCCTTGTTCCCGGCTTTCGATGCCGCCGATCAGCAGCTTCATCAGTTCCACGGTCTCCTGCCATGGGAACGGCCGTTCCCCGGTCCGCAGGAAATGGATGAAGGCAACGAGCTGATCGCGGAAACTGTTGTAGCTGTCGTGCGTGTAGATCACGGCGTTCTGCGAATTGCCGGTGATGATCAGGGGTATGGGTCCGGCCTGATCGTAAATGCCCGTCAGCAGCAGATCGACCCCGGATTTGTGCTTGATGTGCACGATATTGCGGCGGGCCGAACCCGTGTTGCGGACGCTGTAAAAACCCGGTCCGACGATCGGATAGACCGCTTCCAGGGTATGGATCCCGTAGGTTTCCCATTTCTTGGGCATGCCGTACTGGATCAGCCGCAGTTCGCCCAGTTCGCGGGTCGCGCCGTGATAATACGGCCGGATCTCCTTGCAGTAGCGCATGGAACTGGACGACAGCAGCGGATAACCGGATTCGAAGAGTCTGGTGAAGTATTCCAGATCGGCACGGTTGTCGCACAGCGGCTTGTCGATGAACAGCGGCAGGCCCGCTTCGATGAAGGGTCTGGCGCGTTCGACGTGTTCGCTGCCGATGTCCGTGGCGATGATCACCGCATCGACCTTGCCGATCATCTCTTCGGGCCGATCAACCACATGCGGGATCAGCGACAGTGCGGCGACATGTTCGGCGTCGCGCCGGTCGTTGCAGCAGATATAGTCCACATGCGCGCCGGGGATCCCCATCGTGTCATAGTCTTCCCGGGCCAGATAGACCGGAATCACGGGAAACGGACATTCCTTCGGCATCCGTTCGCGGTCGAACTTGTTGAACATGGCGCTCCAGCTGTACGGATGGCCGTTGCCTTCGGTCATGCCGATCATGCCGAGCCGGATATGGTTCGGATCAGAAATGTGCTGCATGATGTTCAATCCTGTTTTTCACCGGTGAATTCCTGAAACGTGCGGCGGATATCCCGGCATTTCGCCCCGAGGGCGCCGACGTCCGAGCCGCCGTTGACCAGATCGTAACCTTCCTCGAAACACGCTGTCAGGGAAGGCACCGACACCGTCCCGGCGAATTTGCCGTATTTGTGCGCGGTCTTCACTACCAATTGGCGTACCCTGGTGATCTCCGGATTGGCGAAATTGCACGGGTCGCCGATCGCGTGGCTGAAATCGCCCGGACCGAAAAAGATCATGTCGATCCCCGGCACCTGGCAGATCCTGTCCAGCTGGCTCAGCGGTTCGGGGTCTTCGATCTGCACAATCACCAGACGGTTTTCATTGCAGAATTTCATATATTCGCGGCCGTCGATCAGACAATACAGACCGTCGGCATTGCCGCCGTCCAGCGGACGCAGTCCCACGGGCGCGAAACGGACCGTGTGCGCGATGTATTCGGCCTCTTCCAGGCTCATCAGATGCGGGACCATGATCCCGGCGGCATCGGCTTCCAGCGGCCGGATGTAATCGCTGTAAGAGCCTTTCGCGACGCGGACGATGGAATCCATGTCATGCGCCTTGCCGGCCAGGATCATGTTTTCCATGGTGCTGTGGTCGGTGGGGACATGTTCCTGGCAGATCCAGAGGGCGTCGAACCCGGTGAGTCCGGCGATCTCCGCGACCCGCGGAC
>Ga0265298_10004220_pt1 | contig 18465 bp, 21 predicted proteins | sample AusTroGonzalo_MG_3_FD_193486 | JGI IMG/M metagenome (GOLD analysis project Ga0265298, IMG submission 193486) | Bovine rumen microbial communities from tropical cattle in Woodstock, Queensland, Australia - Gonzalo_01 | ecosystem: Host-associated > Mammals > Digestive system > Stomach > Rumen ... | reverse complement strand
GACGATGGCGAAGAATTGAAGAAATTCAACGAGGGTGTCGGAAAACTGACGGGCGGACTGTCGCAGGTGACTGGTGGACTGAAGGCCGTAGGCGTAGAGATACCCAAGGAGGTAGACCAGGTGATTGGTGTCATCAATGGTATTAGCCAGATAATATCGGGCGTGGGCACCATCATCAGCGTCTTCGGAACTACTGCAATTACAGCAAACACGACAGCATTAGGTGTGAATACCGCAGCTATAACGGCACTGATAGCAGCCATCGAGCTGAACACGGCAACGAACATCATCCCATTCGCCAACGGTGGTATCGTGCATGCCGCTGGAGGTTTCAAGGTTCCTGGAAATAACTTTAGCGGAGACCTCGTTCCTGCAGCTCTGAATAGCGGCGAGCTGGTGCTCAACAAAGCGCAACAGGGAAATCTGGCCAGCCAGCTGGAAGACATAGGTCATGGCAGCGAAGACAGTCAGCCATTCATCAACGGTGAAATGATATACCTTGGCCTGCAGGCCTACATGCGCCGCAGCGGACTGGGCGAAATAGTAACAGCAGAAAGATAATAGACTATGGCATACACTAACAGGTGGAGCATCACCTTCAAAGACTTCGAGGGAACCACTCGCGTCATCTACATTCAGCAAGACGGATGGACGGGTGGCGTGACAGCGTTGACGCCTGGCAATAACCCAATGATATGGGATGAGGACAGTAGCGAAGACCTGACAAAGCGAGTGCGAGGAAAGACGGGACGCATAGAGGTGATAGAAGAAACTTTTGGCGACCTGAAAGACCTCTATCCAACCACACCCATGAAGAACAGAGTGGTGTGCAATGGCGTCTTCTTCGGCTACATCAAGGCACAGAACTCGTCGAACGCATGGGAGGCAGGACCTCGCACGCTGAAGCTGAACATCCTGTCTCCACTCGCTATGGCCTACGACATACCGATGCCTATCAACACCACGATGGGAAAGCGCGAGATGGGCGGTGTCATAGTCGACCTCATGGACACGCTTGGCTACGACTCCATGGTGATGCCGATAGGCCGCAGCACGGCGGAGAACAAGGGCTACTTCTTCCGTGGCCAGATTCGCGGCATGCTCATCTGCCCATATGCCAACGACAAGGACTACCACTACGCCAACGACAACGAAGTCTTTGCACCCATCAGCACCGGCGAACTGCTGGAGTACATCTGCGAGCGTCACGACCTGATAGCCCGCGACAGCATGAGCGGCAACGATGCAGAACTACTGTTGACCAAGGTGGTGGCGTCTGGCTCATACTACCAATGGACGCGTGGCACCATTCGAAATCAGAACTACGACACAGCCACATTCATCAACAACGGCACCACGGAGAGAGAGCTATTGGTCAACTTCACGGTGGCAGACGACAACAACACCGAGCAGCTGGTATTGCCCTACTCTACCATCGACGTGACGCATGAAGGCGAGCGCGGCAGCAGCGTAGAAGCACCCACCAAGCAGAGCGAATATGTCGAACAGCAGGTGGCATACCACAATCTGCTGCCTCGCGGCATCTGGCTGACCAATAAGCACACCGACGTGACGCTGCACGGCGAAGATGTGATGAAGCCAGACACAGGCGGTCACAACAGCGACGACTGGGAGAATGCGGACGTGCTGGACGCTCATCCGCTCAACGGCACGGTGATTGGACAGAACACGCTACTGTTCTCACTAAACTTCTACGACGTAGACCCCTCGATGGCCTACCAGCTGCACTTCAAATACAGCCACGCAAAAGAAGGTGGGCACGATTCACTCTATCTGTCTGCAAAAGGTAAAAGCGGATGGTTTTATCTTTCACAGTCAGCAGCAGACGTGAGACCTGCTAATGAATATCCGACATATAATTCCGAGCAAAAACGTCTAATATCTATTGATGGTGGCACGACTGGCGAAGAAACGTATGAAGCAACTATCCGGTGCGGATTGGTGCCCGACGAATTTATAACTATCAATTTCTATGTAGGTGGCCAAGACTTACAACGACTGAAAATCTACGATGTCCGACTGGAGGCTACGCCAGCACAGAGCGACGGCCTATGGAACCGCTACAACGAGCAGCGGTTCGTGGAGCGTTACCCACCATGGAGCACTGGCGAGAAGAAGATTCTGAACTACGCCCTGCATCTGAACAAGACGTTCTTCAGTAACTTCTACGACACCGACCTGGAATACAACACGGAGGTACCCTACTTCCTGACCAGCAGTCAGCGTCGTGTGCGCATCACCGTGAAAGGCTCCGCACTGTCAAGGCTGTGGTACATGTATCGCTACTACATCGAGAGTCAGGATGTTCACTGGAAACTGGTAGCCGTGAGCTATAACGTCAGAAACAAGACATTCACGTTGACACTGCATCAGAACTCATCATTCTAAATAGGTGGGTGGGGCAACAGGTAAACCCCACCCGCTTTTTTGCAAGACAGTAAAAGGACAGAATATATGTATCTCAAAGGTAGACAAGTTATACTGATGATGGGTGGTGTGGCCATCGCAGCGGCAAAGTCGTGCGATGTCAACATACAGGCAAACACCATAAAGACAGCATCACCTATAGACGGTTCGTGGGAGAATTCAACCCCAGGCCGCAAGTCCTGGTCAGCCAGCTGCAGCCATCTGGTCACACAGATTGCCGACTCTGCAGAGATGGTTGGACAGACTGTTACCCTGAAGTTCCAGCCAATGAGTGACGTCACTTACGACGGCATCGTCAACAATCCGACACTTTCCACAGGAACACCACCGACAAATGGTCATCTCGTATATGACGCGATACGCAAAGATTTCCTATGGAAGCATGTGCCCGCGCCAGGAACAGAGGTCTACTTCCAGAACTTTTCATGGAAGCCGGCTCTCGTTGTCGGTAACTACTACTATAACACCGTCACCAGCAAGACCTACATATGGACGGGCAGCGATCTAAGTGAAGTGCCTGCACTTACAGGTTCTGCCATCGTAAAACAATGGAAGGGTACTTTCACGACAGGAAACCTGGCACAAGGCAGCTACTCGTTCGAAGGTACAGGCCCGCTGGCGACACCAACATAAAGGAAAAGGAGGGAAGAATTATGAAAAGGTTTCAGAAAGTATTAAGGGAAGCGAAGGCTGACGAGCCGCGCACATTCCTCATGTCGCGCATCACGTTTGCAGTATGCTTTTTCGTTTCGGTGGGGTTGGTAATCGCAGGGTTTGTGACCCCACCTATAGGAGTCATTGACGGCAGCTGCCTTACAGCGGTCGGTGAGCTCTTGCTGTTCCCCACCCTGCTGTATGCATTCCGTGCCATCGAGCTGGGACTGACGGTCAAGTTCAATCATGGTGACACCAGCATCGAAATCACCCCAAAGAAACAGGACATCGAACCACTTGAAAGCAGTGACTTATGATACAGACCCCCATCACCATGCACTTTACAATAGAAGAGCTCTGTGCCAGTCAGACGGCCAAAGCCAAAGGAATCAGCAACACACCGAACATGCAGCAGATGATCAACATGGTATATCTGACTGCCTATGTCCTGGAACCGCTACGAGTGGCTATGGGAGAACCCATCAAGATTGGCAGCGGTTTCCGTTGTCAGCAGCTGAATAAAGCTGTAGGCGGCGTCACTAACTCACAGCACATGAAGGGACAGGCTGCAGACCTCTGCATCGACGGCGACATCAAGAAGGGCAAGAAATGGTTTGCATACATCCGTGATCACCTGCCCTTCGACCAGTTAATCTGGGAGAGAAATCCAAAGACAGGCAACTACTGGGTGCATGTCAGCTTCATCTACCCGGATTTCGGCAAGAACAGACACAAGGTCATAGACCTTCTGGAAAAGAAATAAAACGCCGTGAGGCGTCACGTTCATACAGTAGTACATATATAAAAATGTTGGTTTAAGGTAATAAATACGTTTTTTAGTTAGTCGTGGCTACAGCGGTAGCCACATTTTTTTTGTTTACCCGCTTGATTGGTAAACCCACAAGGCTTTTATCGTCTAAAGAAAAGAACGATAAAAGCAAATAATCATGAAATGGTTGACACTGAATGACATCAAGGACCAGCTGCGCATAGAGCATGACTACACAGACGATGATGCAATACTGACGCGCTATGGAAATAGTGCGGAAGCTACCGTGCTGAACATCACCGGTAGGACTTTCGACGAATTGAAGGCGATGAATCCTACTGGCGAAGACGCCATTCCACCCGACCTCTTTGAGGCGACGGTGATGCTGGTAACGGAGAGTTACCAGCACCGGTCACCTGCCAGCATGCAGCAGCTATATGTCATACCCTGCGGCTTTGACATGAAAATAAAGCCATACATCCGACTGGCAACAGCAGGACAATAGAAATCAACATGTTTAATCAATAATACGAAAAATTATGCCTAACGGAATTTTCGACATCGTACAGACGGATGCCCAGCTTCAGGCCATCCTCAACAAGGTTCAGCCGCTGGTAGATACCGGCAGCACTGCACCCCTCGGCTTCGGCTATGGTGTGTGTGAGACAGCAGGCGGCACGGCAGCCAAGACGGTCAGCATGACAAATACTGTACTGACGCCTGGCGCTATCATCGCCGTAAACTTCGTAAATGCCTTCACCGCATCGAGCCCAACGCTCAGCGTGAATGGTTCCACAGCCAAGCCAATCAAACTCTACGGCAACGCCATGCCAATGGGAAAGGTACACAACAACACCATCCTGGTGATGAATTACGACGGCACCCAGTTCAACGTCATCGGCATTCTCTCGCAGACGGCAGCAGCCCCCACCGGCTTTGTTGACCTCGCATTGCCCAGCGGTCTGTTGTGGTGCGAGCACAACGTGGGTGCCTCTACCCCCTACGAGGATGGACTGTACTTCAGCTGGGGCAACGTCATCGGACACACCGGTACCGACGGCTACGACTTCGGAAGCAGCAACGACGGGCCTTATGCGTCAACACCTGGTGCAGCACTCACCGGAAACATCCCAGCCAACAACACCTACGATGCAGCTCGTCACAATATGGGTGCACCATGTCGTCTGCCAACCGTTGGAGAGTTTCAAGAACTCAACAGCAACTGTGACTCTGAGTGGACTGATGAGGATGGTGTTGCAGGACGTCGTTTCACGAGTCGCATCAACGGCAACTCCATCTTCTTCCCAGCCTCTGGCTACAGGTACGGGTCGAGCCTGTACGGCCGTGGTTCGGGCGGCCTCTACTGGTCATCCTCGTTGAGCTCGCAGACCGACGGCTACTACTTGTACTTCAATAGTTCGAATGTCAATCCCGCGGGCAGCCTCAGCCGGTTCCACGGCTTCTCTGTTCGGGCAGTCCAGTAATTTGCCGACCGAGCACACCGACACAACGGGCAAGGCGATACCGACGCGCCACAAGCGCGTCGCGCCTTGCTCGGTGGGTCGGTAAACCTCAGACTATATAATGGACGTATAGTGTATAATGTTTAATCCAGAGAGAGAGTTTATGAGAATTACACCAGCATTAGCTTATGAGAAATTGCGCCAAGACGCAGAATCTCAAAACAAGATCATCCTACACAAGGATGGCAAGTTCTACCATGTTTATGAATGGAGCGCATGGCTTTTGAAGACGCTCGTCTGCACGGAGGAGTTACAACGGGAGCGTGGCGACGCCAAGATGCTTCAGGTAAACCGTTTCGTCACCAAAAGCGGTGAGTACGTCTTAGCAGGCTTTCCGCTCGAAAGCGTCAGCAAATACATTCCGGAATACGACGATCTTCAAGAGATGGAAGGTGGCGACCTTAGCATCACCATCACACTCAGCGACGATATGCAACAGCTATCGACCGAGCAGTTACAGACCATGTTCGAGGAGTGGAAGCAGAACCAGCCCGTCAAGGAAGGTCGCAAGAGTACGCATGAGATTCATGCAGGAAGCAGCCAGGCACCCACACTGGCCAGGAGTGGCGTCTTCGCTATCATCTCCGAAGTGTTGAGCTATCCGGTAGAGCAGAAGACGCCTGCAGAAAATATCGAATTCATTAGCAAGATGAAACAGAGCATTGTCGCTCTCTTGTAAAACACGAACGTTCACTTCATCAGTCAACAACAACGGCTTCCTCTGTTCGGCAAATTCAAAGGTTATCCGTCCGACAGTCTTTGTACTGTTGGAAAAACGAAAGACCACATGACGCTTCACTACCGGTAGGCATACAGATTCGTCATGACGGTCGTGGCAGGTGATAACCGATCACATGCGGTTTCGTTGGCGCATCTTCCCAGCCTCTGGCAACAGGAACGGGACGAGCCTGAACAACCGTGGTTCGAACGGCAACTACTGGTCATCCTCGTTGAACTCGCAGACCAACGGCTACAACTTGAACTTCAATAGTTCGAATGTCAATCCCGCGAACAACAACAACCGGTTCAACGGCTTCTCTGTTCGGGCAGTCCAGAACTTGCACAATATCAGGAATACGGCTGATGATGACGATGAATACCTATGCAAGGATAGTATGGCATACAGACTGACGCGCAAGGCGCTTATCCTCGACCTTCATGCAGCATTTCAATGTGCAAAGAAACACAAGGGCAGCAAGCCTTATGTGCAGCACTTCGAGCGAAAGCTGCAGCAGAACATCGAACAACTCGCTGACGATTTGTTGTCGCGCACCTATAAGCCTGAACCCTCGACGGTATTCATCGTAGAACGTCCCAAGAAGCGCGAGGTCTTTGCCGCCCAGTTTCGTGACCGCGTAGTACACCACCTGTACTACAACTACACCCATGAGCTTTTCGAGCGCACATTCATCCATGACACCTACAGTTGCATCACTGGAAGAGGAACGCACTACGGTATAGAACGGTTAGCAAAGCATATCATCCAGGAGAGCCACAACTACCAGCGGGAATGCTATGTCATGAAGATGGACAAGCGCGGCTACTTTATGCACATTGACCGCCAGATATTACTTGACATCGTGCTGAAGACATTACGAAAGATGGGCAACCACCGCATCGCTCGCGGACACAAGCTGACATGGGCCAACTGGATAGACATGGATTTCGTATCGTGGCTGTCAGAAGAAATCATCATGCTCGATCCCAAGAAGAACTGCAGGATGGTTGGCACCGTAGAAGACTGGGAAGGTCTTGACCACAGTAAGAGCCTGTTCTACACCAACGACGGGTGCGGATTACCAATCGGCAACCTGACGAGTCAGCTGCTGTCAAATGTCTATCTGAACGAATTTGACCAGTACATGAAACGCACACTATGCTGCAAGCATTATGGCCGGTATGTCGACGACTCCTTTGTGGTAAGCACTGACAAAGAGTGGTTGCTGTCGCTGGTACCAAAGATACGCGCATTTCTGCAGGATCACTTGCACCTGGAATTACACATGGGGAAACTACACATCGTCAGCAGCCGGCAAGGTGCCGAGTTTCTTGGTGGTTTCATTAAGCCACACCGCACCTATATCAGCAACGAGTCACTGGACAGAATGATTCGCTCTGCATCAAGCATGAACCTTCACCATCCTAATGAGGTATGGGCATCCACCAATTCATTCCTGGGTGTCCTGTCCCATTATTCATCATTCAACATTCGCTCACGGATGTTTCTAAACAAAGAACTTCTTACCCTCGGCAAGTTCAACCGAGATATGACGCAGTTCGCACTACGTCAGTAAACCTCACACCCATAGGTTCTTGCTTGTTAGATAGTGTTTAATTAACAAGCAAGAATCATGAATAACAAGTATTGCGGAACAGTGGCTGACTTCCAGCCTGTATCAGAAGACCAGAGCCGCGTGGTCTTGATGTATGGCATGAATTCCACAGAAGGCGAGAATGCAGAGTGGTACCAGCTCAACTTCTACAAGAAGCAGGGCAAGCCCACTTTCGAGCAGGCAAAAGCTGCCATCATCGCCGACATCAATGAGCGCATCACCGCGCAGATCGTTGGTGGCATGCTCTTCGAGAACAAACCCGTGTGGCTCTCCATCGAAAATCAGATTAACTTCACCACAGCGTCAGCACCATGTCGCCTGAAGATTGGTGAAGAGGCCGACGGCACACCCGTGTATCACGATTTCGAGACAAAGGCAGCGTTGAAGGCATTCAACGACGCATGCCTGGCATGGAAAGGCCAGTGTCTGGAAGCAGGACGCGCCGAGAAGGAGTCTATCGACTGGACTCCGTATGCCGAGGCACTGCAGCCTGTAACTGACGGCGAATAGAAAAGGAGGCGACTATGGCAATAGTAAAAGGTCAGAACCTTAGATTGTTCGTGGGCTCGCGTGCCATTGCCGCAGCCTTGGATTGTCAGCTGCAGGTGCAGCTGAACGTGACGCCCTATTCGACAAAGGATGACGAGGGGTCGTTTACAAAGAACCGTGTGGTCAGTCTGCAATGGAGCGTAACGGCCAATGCCGTCGTCGTAGACGATGTTGAATTGGACGCTATCGGCGCTGCGGAATTGACAGACCTCGTAGGACAGGACGTACAGGTACAGCTGAACACTACCAACGGAGAGAAGAACCGAGAAGGTGTTGAGCAGCTGTTGGCTGGCGAGGCCATCGTCAGCGATGTGCAGTACACCGCACAGAACCGCCAGCGCTCGACCTATCAGGTAACTCTAACCGGTAAGAAAAACATGCTCATCGACCTACGCTATATCGTGACAGCCGATGAGCACTATATCCGCACGGCTGACAATCACATCGTGATGGCAGCCCATGACCCTAACGCTGAATGACTATGGTAATAGGCTTTGATTCCGGCATGCGCAACCATCGGGTGACGATACTTAACAAAGTATCGCCATCCGAGAAGGCGTTCGGTACTAAAACGAGCTACCGACGAGAAGGTTCAATCTCTTCATCCTATGAGTTCAATAAAGGTACCAAGGCACTCCGCGAGGGCGCCCTGGACGCCTACAACACCGTGATGTTTCGCATGAACTTCAGCGCGAATGCCAACATTACCCGTGAGTCGCTGATCGAGATGGATGGAAAAATCTATCAGATACAGTCACTCAACAGCGACCACATGGAGAACAAGATTATTATCCTGGCTACCGAGATGACCACACAGGTGAACATCATCGACTATCGCAAGATATGCACCAGCGAGAATAATGTTGTCACGACGGCTGACAATCACACCGTCTTCGCACTCCACGAAGAAGAATAGATAAACTAACCAGAAAGAATATGAGAAAGACAGTAGCAATCGTACACTTTAATACGCCGGAACTAACAGAAGCGTGCATCCTGTCTGTTCGACGACATGGCGGCCAGGATTATCGCATTGTCGTATTCGACAACTCAGACAAGCGACCATTCCCGAAGATGCAGGGCGTGGAGGTATTCAACAATACCAAAGGGCAAATATACAACTTCGAGCAGGAGTTGGCTAAGTACCCGAATAAAGACACGGCTGTCGGAGAGATTAACGGCTACGGTAGTGACAAACACATGATGAGCGTGCAGGCTCTTTGGGACCTGCTGCCTGAAGGTTTTATTCTAATCGACAGCGATGTGCTCATCAAAGAGAGCTTTGACTGGATGTTCATGCCACAAGAATGCTGCTGTGGATATGTCAGCCACCAGATGTCGAAGCCACGACTCATGCCCATGCTGTTGTGGATAAACGTGCCGATGTGCAAGGCTGGAGGTGCGCGGTTCTATGACCCTGCCCGCTCATGGGCACTCAATAAAGGCAACCGATGGGACACTGGTGCAGCATTCTACGATGACATCCGACGGCTGAAACCTCAGTGTCATGGCAAGGCGGTTAGCCGCGACGTTATCCTGCGGATGATTGTGCATTACAAACAAGGTAGCTGGGGCCGCTCTGACATCAAGCAGCAGGCGAAGTGGCTCAGCGACCATGCAGACCTATGGGAACCGTCACCCCGCGAAAAAGGTATCAAGGATGTTGCCATCTGCGTCATTGGTCGCAACGAAAACCGCTATGCCATCGAATGGGTGCAGCACTACAAAAAACTGGGGGTGAAGAAGATTTTCGTATATGACAACTGGAGAACGGGAGACACAGAGAAGCTGGCTGACATTCTACAGCCTTATACGAAAAGCGGATTAGTCGAAATAACCGACTGCCACGACAGAGACAGATACCAGTGCCTGGCATATGAAGACTGCTACCGTAAGCACGGAAGCGAGTATGCGTGGATTGGTTTCGTAGACTTTGACGAGTTTCTTCGCTGGGACGGCAAGAAAAAAATCGCTACAATGTTTGCCCAGTACGAGGCAGACGTGGTGATGGTGAACTGGCGACTGATGACCGACAATGGTCTGGTACATTATGACCAGCGACCATTGACAGAGCGATTTACGGAGCCGATGGAAAAGGACCGATGCGTGAAGTATTCGTGGGCCGAAAACAAGCACATCAAGAGCTTCGTGCGTGGTGGTCTGCGTGGGCTGAAATTCAGTCCGCACTTCCCTCAGAATAAGGGATTGCGCTGCGTCAATCCCAGCAACCAACCAGTGAAGCAGCAAGCCTTCGCGGAGATAGATTGGAGTGCGATGCGATTGGACCACTATTGGACGAAGACCGCAGAGGAGTGGATGAACGTAAAGCTCAGTCGCGGCTACCCATCACCAACCACCTACCTCGACAAGTTCATGAAGCAGCAGGCCAACTACTTTTTCTCCGTTAATGAGCGCACACCGGAGAAAGAAGCGATTGTCTACGGTAAACCGCAGCAGTAAAAATGAATGAATAGAAAACGGAAACGATTATGGATAATTTCTTTGCAAATATGTTCCGAAAGCGCGAGGTGTCAGCACCTACGACAGCCATCACTCCAGGTACTCCTTCTTCGACAGCTGAACAGTCGCCGGTACATGGGGGTGATTACCAGGAGCGCATCGCCTATGTGCACGGACCAGAGCAAGCACTTTGCGCTGGTACGTTGTATCGTGCAGTGAACCTCCGAGCTGACACCATGAGCGTGATGCCGGTGCAATACCAGAAGCGCGACTTTGAAAAGGGAAACTACTACACCGATATGCGCGGCCTTGGCAAGCGCATCAATTATCTACTGCAAGAAGAACCCAACCCGATAATGAGTGCCTCCGACCTGTGGAAGTTGGTGGAAATCAATCGTCTGTTCTTCGGCAACAGTTTTGTCTACATCGAGCGCGACGAGTTTGAATTCCCACTGCACTTGTGGCTCGTAAAATCAGGCGGTTATAACATCACAAACGGCACCTACTCATCCATCGTATATCTGAGCGACCACGACTATGTAACACTCACTAACGTTCCACGCGAGGATGTCCTGCATTTCCCGAACACCTTCCGCTATCAGAACGGTATCTGGGGCATCTCAACTCTACATTATGCCATTGAGACTCTGAGCCTGAACCGCACCCTGCGCAAGCAGAGTCTCGAAACGGCGGCAAAGGGAGGTCGAGTTAAGCTACTGATAGGGGAAGAAAAGCCAACTACCACCCAGGGCACACTGGCCAGCGGCCTATTCTCCAAAGAGGAGATGAATGCATACGCCGAGGAACTCCAGAAGAAGATGTACTCTGGACACGACGTCCTGGCAATCAGAGGTCTTGACAAGGCAGTCGACATCTCGATGAATGCACAGGAAATGCAAATGTTTGAACAGTTGGGGGGCACCAATGATGCCTTGGCTCAGTTTTTTGGAGTTCCGCGCCCATTGGTAATGCTCGATACAAACTCACACTACAACGATTATCAGAATGCCACGATGGAGTTCCACACTCGTACCATCTTGCCTCAGAAGAACGGAAACGAGAAGGAAATTGCCCGCAAACTCATCGGCTTCAATGACTATGGTGTTCGCAGAATCCACATCTGCGAGAAGCCGCTGCTGGCGATGGACCCTGAACGTCAGGCAAAAGTAGATCAGTTGAACCTTCAGACTGGTGCCATGACGGTGAACGAAATTCGTGCCGGTCACGATATGCCTACTGTGGAGAATGGCGACGAGCCAATGGCAAGCGCAAACCTGCTGACACTGAAAGCGCTCATCGCCAAGAGTGATGGTGCAACAACACTAAAACCAGGCAACTACACAGTGGACGGAGGAAAGGAAGAAAAATGAATGAACCATACAGAATTCGTATAGCCGTAGCCCCGCAGCCCATGAGCCGTGACGAGGTGCTGGAATATTTCGAGCGGATGGCTCAAAATCGCACAGTAAACCCAGAACGAGAAAGCGCCCGCATAATGAAACGATAATTTTGACAATATATGAAACAAACGAGATTTATCCCTATCGAGACCTGTTGCTTGCAGCTACGCGAGCCACAGGAAGGACAGACGGAAAGCCGCACCGTAGAGGGTACACCGATAGTCTTCGGCGTTCGCAGCGTAAACCTGACCCCGTGGAGCGACACCCGCGAGGTCTATGAGGTGCTGGAGCCAGGATGCATCACCAATGAACTGCTGATGCGCTCTGATGTGATCCTTAACCTGAATCACTCAAACATGGTTCCAGACGTACTGGGTCGATGTCGCAATGGCAAAGGCACACTCTCTCTCGAATTGCGAGAGGATAAAGTCGGTTGTCGCTGTGATCTGCCCCACACAAACAACGCCAATGACACGCTGGAACTGATGCGTCGTGGCGACATTACCGGAATGTCATTCGCTTTCGAGGATGACTGGCAGGACAGTGAAAACGGCGTAAGCTATGAGCGTACAAGCGAGACACACGATGGCAAAGAGGTGTGGCTTCGCCATGTGAAGCGCATAACAGGACTATACGACGTGGCCATTGTTACACATCCCGCTTACCAGCAAACCAGTGTCGGCACCCGCGAGCAGAGCGAAAGTATTGACGCTGCTATTGACGAACAGCTGAAGCGCGAGTGTGGAGACGACGAAGCCAAGAAAAAGGCTGAGGAAGAAGCGAAAGCTGAAGCCGAGCGTAAAGCTCAGGAGGAAGAACAGCGACAGCTGGAAGAGCAGGAGCAGAGATTCCGTGAGCAGCAGGCTCTTCGCCTTCGCTACAAGGCACGCCGTCTGAACGAAGAAATTTTAGAATCACTTAATGTATAACTTAAAACGTTTTAGGAAATGGAAAAAATGACTAAGACACAGATTCAGGAGCGCCAGTTGGCAATCATGAATCGCATGCACGAGATGGAGGACAAGTCTCGTGAGGCAAATGACGGTAAGATTCTGTTCACCGAGCAGGAGTCTGCCGAGTATCGTTCACTCGTTGACGAGTCTGCAGGACTCTCTGCCCGCATCAAGGCTATGGCCAGCGGCAAGGAGTTGCGCGAGATTCAGGAGCGCGAGGAGAAGGGTGCCAAGCTGCGCGAGATGATCAAGAAGTGCGGCATCGAGAAGCGTGCCGAGAGCACCACAGTGCTCGCCTTCAAGGACACCACCGCAGGCAACACCACTGCTAACCTCGAAGCTGGTGGTTTGATCCCCGTTGAGATTCTGCCTATCATCGACACCAAGGTTCCTGGCATCGAGCTGCCCGACGACCTGAAGATGGCTACTGGCGTTACCGGTACTCAGGTAGTGCCTTACTCTGTGAACGACGTGAAGTTCACCGTAGAGGGTGAGGTGACCAAGGTTGGTGAGCAGGCTCTCGACTTCGCTCACATCAAGGCTAACCCACAGCGTGTTGCTGCATCTGTTGCCGTATCGTTCCGCGCTATCGACAACGCTGCATTCGACATCATCGCCTTCATCACTTACAAGTTCTCTAAGGGATGGGCTATGTTCCGCGCTCTGCACGTCTATGCTCACGGTGAGTACACCAAGATTCAGTCGCCATTCGGCAAGGTTACTCCTGTTGAACTCACACTCGATGAGAACATCGGTAAGAACCTGGCCAAGGAGATTGCCAAGATGTACGACCTTGGTTTCGAGGGCGAGCCTGAAATTATCATGGACAAGACCACCGAGACTGACCTCGCATTCACTAAGCTGATTCCTGGTACTACCGACAGCAGCCGTACTGTTGTTGAGGGTGGCCGCTGCGTAGGCTACAAGTACAAGGTATCTCCTTATGTGGACTACGCTATTGCCAGCAATGGCGTTGCCTCTAAGGACAAGACCTACCGCTACATTGCCATCGGTCACTTCGGTTATCTGGCAGAGCAGCAGCATGGTGAGCTCCGCTTCAATATCGACGGCACAAGTTCTGCCAACTTCGACCGTGGCACAGTAGTTATCGGTATGGACACCGATTACTCACTGACCGAGCTCTCAGGCAAGGTTAACGGTGGCAACGGTACACCCCAGGCCTTCAAACTCATCAAGCTGGTTGATCCGGACGTAAGTCTCTCTGATCTCTAAACTCTCTCGACACTTCTTTCTGGATAGTCATCCGGCTGGCCGCTCCAATGCGCTGGCAAAGGTTGATGGTCAGCCGGTTTCCAGTGAGAAGGATATGCAATAATAATCAATAACACAACGAAGCACAAAGTAAGTGATGGCACAAATGGAACTCGACGAGCTCTTCTTCAACGCTCTCATGGCAGATGCAGACCTGGTACTGGCCGTTAGCGGTCGTATCGAGTCGACATGCTTCGAAGTCAGCCCCGATGGAGAGGACAACACACAGCTGCCCTGTATCATTGTGACCGACGACGGGCTGACCAATCAGCCAACCGACAAGGACGTTGAGTGGGAGAGCTGTCAGGATCGTGTGCAAGCCTCGGTGGAAGTCAGCGCCAAAGACCCGAAAGACGTCAAGACGCTCATCCACATGGTACGCAAGGCCATCGCCAACCACATCTCGTCGCTGTACGACAAGGGAGAGGACATCCCCACCCTGCAGTCCATACAGACTAACGGCGTGGCGTGGGACTGGATGAAACCCTGCTACCACGAGACCATCACCTACCAGTGCGACGTTCCTAACGACTTATAGACTATGGGTACAATTAAGGGCCAGAATTTGAGAGTCATGGTAGGCACAGCCTCCGGCTCTGAAAAATGCATAGCGATGGCCACGAACGCCACGTTCCACGTCAGCGCGACCTTGGAAGATGCGTCGACCAAAGACAGCGTTGGCGACTTCCAGGAGCAGGAGGTAACCGGACTGTCATGGGACGCTCAGACAGACTCTCTGATCACTCTTGAAGACAACGGAACGAACGGTGAGCTGCCACAGGACTTGCTGTCGCTGATGATCAACAAGACCAAGGTGCATCTCGTCTTCGACCAGACCGCCGGCACCAACAACCGCGTCGCTCAGAACTCTGCCATCAAACGTTCCGGCTGGGCATGGATAAACGACATTTCCATTTCCGCCCAGAACAGGCAGAACAGCACCATGTCCGTACAATTCACAGGCACAGGGCCTTTGTCTTGACACTCTCTCGGATTGACAATTAATAATGTCAGCCCCGCCGCCGCGCAATATCAGCGGCGGGGTTTCTAACTTTTAAGAACTACAAGAAAATGGCAACCATCAAAGGTGAGAACCTTCGCGTTTTAGTTGGCGAAGATGAAGAAGACCTCATGTGTATTGCAGCGAGTACAGCATGCACCATGCATTGTGCGCTTCAGGTCGAAGAAGATACGACGAAAGATACCGTCGACGACTGGATTGAGCGCGAGCCTGTCGGACTGAACTGGGATGTGCAGGTAGATGCACTCATCATCAGCGACGATGACGAGGAATACCTTCCTGGCGCCCACGCTATCGACCAGCTTCAGGTAGGTCGCGTCTACATGCTACGATTCAGCCGTACTGCAGGTGCTGCAGGCGAGAAGAACCGTGACACCGTGGATGACGCCATACAAATGACCGGCATGGCCATTCTGTCAGACCTGCAGATCACGTCACAGAATACGGAGTTTGCCACCGCCACGGCACAGTTCACCGGCACTGGCGAACTGTCACAATATGAACCAGAAAATTAACAGAGACTATGATCCAGAAAGAAATCAACATCATGGGCAAGCAGGTGACGCTTGCCTACTGTTACGGCACAGAAATCAGCTACAAGCTGCTGGCTGACGAAGAGTGCACAGAATTCATCGTCGAAGTGCTGAAATGCCTGCAGGAGAACAGGATGCCAGACAGCCGCAAGGCCATCTACCTCATCATGTCTGCTATGACGGCATTCTACGAGAGCCAAAGTCAGAAGAACCCCATCGAAGACAAGGAGCTCATTTTCCACGCCTCACCCGAAGACATCGGACTGGCCATCGGTACCATCGCAGCACTCTATATCGAGTTCTACAAGATACCTGTCGGAGAGCCCGAAGACAAGAAGAAAGCGGAGGAGTCTGAAAAAAAAGACTAACCGCCAACGACATCTATCAACTGCTCGTTGGCGAGATTGGTATCAGCCGCCACGAATTCCTCTACGAGATACGCTTCTGGGAGGCCCGTCGCATCATCCGCGGCCATAGCCGCCGTAACATCCTGCAATACCAGCTGCAGCGCATCCAGGCCTACTATGCCTGTTTCGCCCTGCGCGACAACAAAAAGCACATCACACCCATGCAGCTCATTCCCATGTACTTCGACCATTTCGACGAAGACGACAAAGATAACAGCGAGATGCCAAGTGATGCAGAAGTCGAGCGAATGCGGGCACAAATGCGTGCAATTAACGAAGAGTACAAACGCACACACGCCACAGAGTAGACTCAGTGGCGTGTGTTTCCTTTCAGTTTGTCAGCTATGATTCCGTAGTCTTCGTGCACATCCTTGGCCAGCACCTTGGCATAGCGGAGGGTCTGTTCTATCTTCCTATGTCCCATCATCCTCATCACGTTCTGCAGCCTCGCATCGTTACTTAGCATATAAGTAGCGAATGTATGCCTGGCCAGATGTGTGTGCAATCCTTCAATACCAATAGCGTTGCCAAATGTTTTAAGTTGTGCGTTGTACTTCTGGTTATGCATCTGTGGCACCTTCCATCCGTGACGTTCAAGAACATCAACCACAGGAGGCAGCAGCTGGCTTACGAACGGCACACCTGTCTTTATTCGCTTTCCATTATATACCCATGCATCACCGTCTTTGTGGTAGTTCTTGATGTCAAGTGCTTGCATGTCTGAATACGAGAGGCCCGTATACATCTGGATGACGAATAGGTCGCGTACCGTTTCCATCTGCGTTCCTGGTACCGGATGCGTGTCCAGGATGAGCTGCATTTCCTCTTCAGTCAGATACTCGATGTTCTCATCTTCACCGCTCCCGAACTTGCCGACAAGCCGAGCATAAGGACTGGCATCTATCACACCGAACATTACAGCCCTGTTGAGCATCGCCTTAAGATGCTTATGATAGTTATGTATGGTACCGGTGCTCAGTACGCCTTCATCTTTTCTGCTGTTGACGTTTGCCAGGTTGTGCAGCCAGCCGTCCCACTCGTAGATATTCTCCACCGTCAAGTCGCTCCATTCCTTTATCCGTCCAAACGCCTTCAACCTGTCAAGCAGAAGCCAGTAGTGCTTACGAGTGCCTTCGCTGACATTCAGCAGAGGTATTTCCTTCTCTATCCATGCCAGCAGTCCGTTGTGGTCTACAGCAGCAGACGAGCCCGCATAGATATATGACTTGACGGCATTCATGTCCAGCGGCTGCTGCCTGTCTATGAACTCATTCACCTTCTCGTTGACACGCCTCACAATGATGGCCAGCCTGTTATTGAGCGCGTCAGCATCTGCACGTCTGATGACAGTGCCAGCCCATTGCTTCCTTTGCACGCGCACGCCCGTATTGATATAGTATGACTTGCGGTCAACCGTGATCCTGACCTCCAGCGCACCTTCCCTGTCGCCTTCAGCCTTCTTTTTCCTGTCGAATATTATTGATGTCGAATACATAATATTTACTGTCCGTTTTCGTTAATAATACGGTCTACATGACCATTTGGTAAAACATTTTAGCCCGCTGGTAAAACAATGGTAAAACATTTATATGAAAAATCCGTGGAAATCCGAAAAAATCCGGTAAAACCGAATTTCTTTAAAACCCCTGAAAATCCCCGAAAAACAAAGAGGATGCCCGTATTTACTACAGTTATCCTCTTTTGTCTTCGTGATCCGGCGGGGATTCATGAGCGGGCAAGAGGATTGCCAGTAGCTATGGGGGTTGTGGGAGATTCTGTTTCATGGGTGGTAAAACATTTGGGGGAATTTTGGGTTAATTTTCTCCGTCGTCTGCGGCAATTCCGATGTGGTGGGAATTGCCGTTTTTGTTGAGTTGTTCGAGAGCCTGGGAGAGGCGCTGGGTGGTGGTGCGCAGGTCGTCGCGGACTTGCTGGAGTTCTGACTTGACAGTCTGGACTTCTGCCAGCTGCTCTTTGAGCTGTATGCGGAGGTCGTCGACACCACGAATCATGCGGGCATAGAGTTCCAGGATATTAGAGGACATTTCGTCAGTTGGCGGAGTGTCCTCTTTTGCCATGTGCTCGTTTGATTCATCGCAATTTGCGAGCAGACTGCCTTCACCAGTCAGAAGGTAGTCGAGGT
>Ga0265298_10004219_pt1 | contig 18469 bp, 11 predicted proteins | sample AusTroGonzalo_MG_3_FD_193486 | JGI IMG/M metagenome (GOLD analysis project Ga0265298, IMG submission 193486) | Bovine rumen microbial communities from tropical cattle in Woodstock, Queensland, Australia - Gonzalo_01 | ecosystem: Host-associated > Mammals > Digestive system > Stomach > Rumen ... | reverse complement strand
GGAAGAGTATCGGCGTCTCGGCAGGCACGATGAAACGCGCCGACCCGTCCGCCTCCAGCGGCGCGGTTCCCAGCACGGCGCGGGCGTTCTCGTGTCCGCCGCGCCCAGTGTTCGGACGGTACTGGTCGGGCGCGGTGCGCGGGAAAATCTGCACCACGCGCACCTCCGCGAGCGAACCCGGCGCGGCGTTCGTGAGGCCGCGGTACACGTTGGCGAGGAACACCTCGCCCTTCTTCTCCGCCGCAAGATTCTGGTCGAACTGCGACTCCAGCTTCGGCGGCACCGGCCGAGGCACAAGCGGCTGCGGCGAGCACGCGCACAGGCAACCGTCACGCCACAGCACCTCGCGCCGTCCGTCCGCAGAGAGCACGTACAGTCCGAGCGAGTCGCTCGGCGCGGGACGCGACGGCTCGTACTGCATCGGCGCGCGGCTCCAGCAGACGAGGAACAGGTCCTCTCCGTACGGATGCGGCGAGTTGTACCAGTCGTTGTGCGCGGCAGGCGAGGCGTCGTCGTAGTCGTGCTTGTTCCTGTCCTCGCACTCGGGATAGTGTCCGGGCGTGACGTGCGTCACCGCCGCCTCGCTGTTCTCGTCCACGGACGGGTCGATCAGGACAAGCGGCCCGCCGGCGAGAGCGTGGTGCGCCGAGGCGACGCAGGCTATCTTCCGCGAGCCTGGGATCGCGCGCGGCTGGAACGTGCAGTGCGGGCTCGGCGTCTCGTTGCCCCAGACGGCCTTCGGGTTCGTGCCGTCCGGCCGCATGCTCCACAGGTTCTGGTGGCGCACCGCGTCGCGGTCGATGTAGTCCCACCGCGCGAACAGCAGCTCGCCGTTGTTCGCCATCGTGGGGAACCACTCGGCCACATCGTTCCACGAGAGCTGGCGGATGTCGCTCCCGTCCGGCCTCATCCTGAACATCGTGTACGCCTGCCAGCGGTTGGAATAGCCGTACCAGAAGCAGCGGCTCTGCGAGCGCCTGCGCGACGACATGAACGCGATGTCGCCGTCCGGCAGGAACTCCGGCATGAAGTCCTCGTACACGCCGCGCGTGAGCTGCCTGAGGGCCGTGCCGTCCAGGTTGACCGCCCAGAGGTGGTAGTAGTGGTCGTCAGTGCCCTTCTCGTTCACCGGCATCGAGTAGGGGTCGAGCGGGCCATCCGTCTCCACGAACGCGAAGAGCGCACGCGATGCGTCGTACGAGAGGCGCGGCTCCAGATAGCTGCCGCGCGGCATCCGTCCGGCGATCACATCCCTCGTCCTGAGCGACCGCCCCGGCTCCTCCAGCACGAGCAGGCTGCCGCCCGGACGCTGCCGCCAGCCGAAGTACTGCGCCACGCAATGGTTCCACGTGGGCGGGCGGCGCGTGTTGAAAAGGATTCCCTTCTCGAGCGTCGCCTTGAGGCGCGGATTGGCCAGCAGCGACGCGCGCGAAGCGAACCGACGCCGCAGGTACTCGCTCCATCCTTCCGCAGCGCAGTTCCACTTCCCGTCGTCCTGCACCCACTCAGAGACGACCGTCAACCACAGGTCGGGCGACATTCCTTCCGTCTTGGCAAAGAGCTGCGGATTCGCACGAGCCGACGCCTGTAGTCCCGCAAGCCAGGTGCCGTCGAATCTGGACGCAAAGGCGTCCTTGCCCGTGACCGCAAGAACATCGCCCTTCCGTTCGTACGACCAGTCTCCGCCAGCGCATCCCAGCACGTAGCCGCCGTATCCATCCTCCGGGTTGCCGTCCACCACCACCACGAACGGCAGCAGCTCGCTTGCAGGCGGCAACGTGTCGCGGAAGAAACGCCCGTCTTTGCCCACCGCGTAGACGCGCGGCTCCGAGACCGGCGGCTTGTCCGGCAGACGACCCTTCCACAAACTGCGCGGATCGCCCCGCAGCTTCGGCGCCTGCCGCGCGGCGGCGGCATCCGCCCACGAGAGGGCAACACGCCCCGGAAACTTCTCCACGCGCGAAAACGCGAGCGCGGCCTTCTGTCCGCTCCAGCGGCGCGGGATCGGGTTTTCGAGCGTCGCCGCCTTCGGGTCCGCGTCGCGCGGCGGCAGATACGCCCACTCGGCGGCATACGTCGACCCGCACGCAACGGCCAGCACCGTGAAAATAAAGGAGCTCGCAATTGTTCTTCTCATGATTTTGTCCTTGCGACGCAATTATACCATATCAGAATCTGAATGCCACGCCAGCCGTGACCACAAAGCGCTCGTTCTGGTTGTTTACGGCGTGACGCCGCCCGTTGCATCGCCGAATCTCATCGTCTACGAGCGCGAACTCCTCCGCCTGCATATACAGCGAGTAGTTATCGTGAAACCGCCAGACCATCCGAACGCCAGCCGTCAACGCGGAAAGTCCCCCTCCGTAGCGTCCGTCCGAAGATCGTCCGTACTTGGCGGTGAACATGCTGTCGGATCCCCAGTCGGTCTGGAAGAACGGCGTGACGGCCACCGTCTCCGTCGGCGTGAACACATGTTGCACGCCGACCATCCAGTAAGGCAACACCGTCGGATGGACACACCATCGTACATAATAGTACGGTGTGAGAAAAGGATTTTCCAACGTCTGGCGCACGCGCCACTCTACCTCTGTGTGGCTCCTGTACGGATCTCGGAACTCCTGCGCGAGAATCCACGCCGGACCGAACTCGCTCGCCAGCCGCCAGCCCTCCGCCATGCCAAACACGTTCCTGCCATACAGGTATGGATCGATCTCGTTGAACGCACGTCGCATCATGTTGTCGCGCGCGTCGGTGAGATGGTTGCACATCCAGACGCGTGCGCCGAGGACACTGTCCCCCGCCTCTGCTTCGGCACCGACGGTAAACGTCTGGATCGGCTCGGGGTTCACCACCGAACCGCGCGAGATGTTCGACGAGCGGACATCCGCCCCGCCGAACACCGATGCCGTCAACGCCGCCAACAGCGCATTGGTTGAAAGCAACACCTCAGGCTACCTCATGAAACGGTGTTCGCCTGGAGCGAGAATGACAGGCGGTACGCCTGCCGACGGCGCGAACGTCTTCGGCTCGTCCGTACCGTTGACTGCCAAAACGTGGCGGACACCGTCTAGTTTCCAGGCACGGACGGATACTCCTGTCGGTGACGACGGAGCTTCTGCCGGTTCGGCCAGCAACACAGGGAACATATCTCTCACCTCCTGTGCGGCAGTACAGACCACCTTCCAGCGCTCGTCGAACGTCGCGCCGCGTGTTCCCTTCTTGAGGTCGTGGAACGAATAGAAGAAAATGCCGTTCGCGCCCTCAGCAATGCAGAGCCAAGTCATCGTGCTGATTTCGGCCGCCGTCGGCGCATGCGCTTCTTCCGGCTTCATCGTGCGATAGGCAGCCCAGTCAAACGTCTGCGGCACCTGCCAGATGGGACGCATGCCGTACGTGGCCTGCCGCGTCTCCCGCGTCCAATCGCCAGCCATCGCGAGCGGCTTGCGCGGAATCGGATACGGATCGGTACCGATCACGTCAAAGCTCGGCATGAAGTCGCGCACGAGCGAACATTTGTCCTCCACCGTCCATGTTGGATGGTCTTGATCGCGCTCCATCAGAAAACGCCTGCACGCCACGAGTTCGTCGAGCTGCGTGAGAGGCGCCTCGTCGTTCGTGTACCATGCAAGCAGCGCCGGATGGCCCTTGTAGCGGTTGACGTAGTCCTCCGCCGCCTTCCGCCGTACCGGATCGGCGGACATGAGGCGACGCACCACGCCGCACGTCATCAGTCCGTTCGACCTGCACAGCTCCATCATGTTGTCATTCAACAGATGGTACGGCATCAGGCAGTTGAATGGCCCCTTCGCGTAGATTTCAACATCATCCTTCACCACCGGATTGGCCCAGTACATCCCGAGCGGGAAGAACGGTTTGCCGTCGATCAAGGTCCGATTGAATCGATCGAACGACACGCGGCGGTGCGGCAAAGTCGCCGAACGCACGATTTTCGCCGTGGACCGACCGATATCTTTCCCTTCGGCATCTTTCAGCGTGAACGTTACCGTATTCTCGCCAACCGGCAAACTAGCGGCGTCCAGTGTCGCCTCTGCTCTGTCTCGAGTGAAGACGGATGCCGCCACATTGCGCGTCTCCCCGATTGCGTCACGAAACGTAAATATGCCGCAAAGGCGATCCATGGACGGATAGTCTGCATCGTTGAGCTCCAGCGCGGCACAGACTCGAAACTCGCCGTCGGTTACCACTCCGCGATATGCGGAAACGGAAAGCTCGCCCACGGGCGGCACAGGATGCAACGTCACCGACACGTCATCGAACCACACCGTCCCGAGGAAACCGCGCGGCACGAGCGGACAGATTCGGAAGTTGCGCGCATTTGCCGGAATGCGAGGCGTAATGCCGTCCACACGCGTCCAGCCGTTCGTGCCGCTCACGCCTCGCGCGTATGCCCCGCCGAGATGCCGTCCCTTCTCGTCGTCCCACTCGATGCAGACCGCCGCCCCGCTCGTGGCGCGTTTCTTCAGCGCCGTCCTCACCCACACCTCGTAGCGGTAGAACCGTCCCGGCTTCAGGTCGAGCGGCAGACGCGGAAAGCGGTAGGTCTCCGGATTCTCGTTGTCGAAACGGAGCGCCGCCGATCCGTTGCGCCCCGCGCCCGCCGAGATCGAATACTCGGGCGGCATGTTTCTCCATCCATCGAGCCCGTTCTCGAAATCGCCGTTCCGCGCCAGCTCATGCACCTCCTCAAACGACAACTTGTCGATGTACACGGCCTTGACCGAAGACTTCTCTCCTTTCGTGCGGTTGAATTCCCCTGCTCCGAACCAGAAGTAGTCATCCTTTTCAGGACGCCATTCGCCAATGTCATACCAGGAATAGCCGTCGTCCTTCACTTCAGCGATCTTCACCACGCGCTTGATGTTGTCCCTCGGTTTCGGAACCTGGGAATAGATGCCGCTCCAAAATGCGTTGCCGTTGGCATCCGGCACCTTATCCACCCGCGCCCGCACACGAACGCGATAGCGCGCGCCCGGACGAAGCTTGCCGCCGCCAAGATGATAGATCGTCACGCACCATCCGTGCTTTCCGCCAAAACACTCGATGGCCCTTCCGTCCTCGGCAAGCGGATCGTCCACGCGCCTGGCCTCCTCCGGCGACCTGATCGCGCAGATTGCGTCTTCCACCTCGGCAAATCCAGCCCGGCGATGTCCGCGCGGCGGCAGATGTTCGGGATTGGCCGCGATCTCGTGCATCCAGCGGTCATGGTCCTTGAACTGCGAGAAGGCCACGTGCCTTTCGCCACCGAGAGCAGCGCCGATACGCCTAAGACATTCCGCTGCCTCCCGCCTCGCCGTCGAATCGTCCGGCGGCGAGACGAGATCGAGCGCATTGTAGTTGAGATGGAAACGCGCATAGTCCAGCGCGAGACGCGACATGCGAACGTTGTACGCATAGATCGGCTCGTCGTCCTTAACTGCCTCAAGCGCCTGCTCGTGCAAATCGTCCGCCCATGCGAGAAACGACAGATCGAACGGCGTATCGGATGGCGTCTGGTAGATCGTGAGTTCGCCGCCGCGCTTATCTCTGTGGACGCGCTCCTTGGCGCGGATCGCGTCGAAGTATTTCCTGATCATCGGCGCCGCCTTGCCGTAAAAGCCGCAAATAAACTCGTCATACAGCGCTTCCACGTCGATGTCGGGGTTCCACATCAGCTTTGCGAGCGCGTATGCCTTCAGCTCCGCGAAGAAGGCGTGATGTCCCTCGTTGCGCGCGCTCACGCCCTGCTCGAAAAGGTCGGTTACGCCGTTGGCGCGGAAAAAGCGGATGTTGCCGGCCAGCGCGTCGAAGTTCGCCATCATCATCAGGTAGTGCGCAAAGTCGACAGTGTAGTCCCACACGTAGAGTCGCCTGGAAAGCTTCGACCAGCCGTCGATGTCATAGACGAACCCGACGTTCGCGGGGTAACGGCTCTCCGGGAGCGGACGGGAGAAGTCGCACTCTATCGAACAGAGGCAGATCAGCACGTTGGCCCGCGGACGGACCTTCCGTGGTGGCTTTCGCGTGTACTGGTAGGCAAGCGTCTCGATGATCGCCTTGGGGAACTCCTTCTCCACCTCCTCTGCCACCGCGTTCACGAAGCGGATCATCGTGCCTGCATGCGATCCCTCCTCCTCGTCCACTCGCCTGCACCGCTCGCAGGTGCAGAAACGCTGGTTGTCGTTCTGGCTCACGCCGTAGTACCCGGCCTCGGGATCGCTGCGTATGCGTTCAAGGACGTTCGACGTCACCAGCTGAAGCACATCCGGATTCGTCAGGCACAGCTGGGGATCCGAGGTCCCGACATCGCGAACCCCTCTATGCAGGGCAAAATACTCGGGATGCTCTTTCCCGTACATTTTCGGCGAACATAGCTGCGCGAACGTGTGGCATGAGCGAAGACCCGCCCCCAGTGGTACGGAACGCCGCCGGGCGTCTCGGCAAGCGGGCGCAGCGAATACGGACCGTTGGCGCGCAAGCGCACGGCAAAGCGGGGATTCGCCCGTACGTCGTGCCAGAACGGATAGCGCATGAAAAACGCCGGCGCCTGCTCGTCGTGGAACGATGCCGGAACAGAAAAGCAATCCGTCTTTGGCGTCACCGCATGCCAGCTAGAGTACCAGCGGCAACCTCCAAAACGCTCAAGCAACTCGTAGACACCATAGATGACGCCGCGTACGCCGCCCTCGACGACAAGGACATTCCCGTCGACAGCAATCCTGAAACCGTCATTGCCCTTGCCGTCCCAACCGCGAATCGTCACGCGCCGTGTCGCAGTTTGCGCCGACTTCCCACGCATGATCACAAGCGTGACGCCAGTCATGGCCCGGACATGGTCGCAGAAATCTTCCGCCGCATACTCCTGCGACGGCGAGGGCCGCTCTGGCAGCATGATCATGCATTCCGGGGGCCGCCCCCGTTCGGCAATCACGAACGGTTGGCCCGCCCCGGCTGGTTCGGCCAACAATCCGACGGACAATCCAAGCAGAACCGCTCCGACGAAATGGACCGTTTTCATTTCAAGCCGGCCCGGCAGACGAGACGGAACCCCCATGTGCCATCCGAGTTGCCAGGATTGAATTCTATCCGGGCAGCAGACCTGCATGAGGATGCCGCCACGTGATACGCCCCGCCGCGACGAACGCGCGTAGAACCTGCGGTTCCGGCAAGCGTCTTGCTTGGATCGACGGGATCGATGTTGATTGCGCCGTTGAGGCCGGAGATGTCGGCCGTGTACCAATCCAGGCAATACTCGTACTGGTTACCGTGCATGTCGTAGATTCCCCATGCGTTCGGCGCATACGAACCGACGATCGCCGTACCGTTCGCGGGACTGGCGCCGGTCCCAGGGGCGGTGGTTCCGTCAATATATCCGCCGTTGACCTTGCATCTCCCCGGCATGCCCGCATCCGTGGCACTTGTGAAATAAGTCCCGTCGCCCCAGCGGCTTTCGCCTTGCCCCGCGCGGCAGGCGTACTCCCACTGCGCTTCGCCAGGAAGATCGAAATCGAGGCCGGTACGCTTGTTCAGGATGTCAAGAAACGAACCCGTGTACGGCGCATCGGTCGGCGAACCGCTACCGACGTACGTTGCACTGGTGACGGCGGCGCAGCGGATCGCGTTGAAGCTGATGGAGTTCGCCGAGCGCATCGCACCTTCCGTCTTGAACGTTGAATTGTTGAAGCCCGCTATCTGATAAAGTTGCGCCTGCGTCACTTCGAACACGCCGATGTAGTAGTTGTTGGTAAGCGTCACGTCATGCGTCGCCTCGCTCGCCGCAGAGCGGCTTGTCTCGAAGATCGATCCCATCGTCCAGCGGACGTTCTTCGCGCGTATCTTGCGCATGACCAGCTTGGTTGTGCGATAGTCGTCGCGTCCGAACAGTCCGCCAGGCAGAAACTCGACCGACGGGTAGTATCGCTGTGAATTCTGCACTGCCGCACTTGTGATGTCCACGACCATGTAGTCGGGCGTGTCATCGAGAGCCCAGGCCGTGACAACAGCCTTCACGCCGCCGTCCGCGATAGTCACCTTGTTGCTCGACCAGGACACGTCGGGATTCCACTTGATCGTGTATGTCTCCTTGCCGGAGACCTTCTTCCACACGTCGCTGTCGGACGAGAAGCAGTCGATGTGCTCGCCGCCGATCGATACCCAGCCGTTTGGTCCGTTCGTCTGGATGTCCAGCGTCACCACGGCAGGCGCGTTCGCCAGCGTGTAGGTGATCGTAACTTCGCGCGTGAGCGAATCCTGCGTCATCGTCACGTTGCCCGCTTCGGGAACGCCATCCGCCACCAGTGCGCATGCGCAGACTGCCGCCATGGCCGAGATTAGATGTCTTGAGGTCATTTTCTTGTCCTTTCTGTTTGCTTCATCTAAAGATAATGTACATGCCCTTTGCCGGGAAGGTGTCGATTTCCCCGACATCGGATGCCGAGATGGAAAACGAACGCGCCTCGAGCGGCTGAACGGATGCCGATGCAGGATAGATTCCGGCCGTGAGCGCAACAGGAGCAGCGTTCTCTCCTGACGATGACGACGCATGCGTCGCCGCGTTTCCTGCGTGACATATCACGCGGAACCCCCAGCATTCGCTACGGGCCGCCGGATCCATATCCAGTCGATTTGTCGATTTGCTTTCCGACGCGCCGACATGCCACGATCCGCCACGCCGCACCCGTTTCGTGCCGACGACATTTCCGCCAAGCGTGTTGGCGGGATTTTCCGGATCTACGTTGACTCGTCCGTTCAAGGCCGCTATGCTGCTCTCGAACCAGTCCACGCACATCTCGAACACGTTGCCGTGCATGTCGTAGAGACCCCATGAGTTTGGCGCGTAGGAACCGACGATCGCCAGTCCGTTCGTCGGCCCTGTCGTACCGGTCGAGGGCCAGGACGTCGCCCCCTCAAAGAACCCGCCGTTGTAGCGGTGGCGTCCAGGCATCTCCGAACCGTCGCCAATCGGCACACCGTTGCCCCATTCGCTTACGGAATGTCCCGCGCGGCAGGCGTATTCCCACTGCGCTTCGCCCGGCAGGTCGAAATCGAGCCCCGTCCGTCTCCTCAGCTTGTCGAGGAAGGAACCGGCATACGGAGGATTTGGCCAGTTGCCGCCCGCCCATGCGCTAGTGTTGCCGCTTGCGCATCTCAGCTCGTTGAAATAAACCAAGTTCGCCGGGCGCATCGCCCCTTCCGTCTTGAATGCCGACTTGTCGTATCCGGCGATCTGGTAGAACTGTCCCTGCGTCATCTCGAACACGTCGATGTAGTAGTTGTTGGTGAGCGTGACGGAGGTGCTGTTGTCGCCCGTGCCCATCGTCCACGGAATTCCGGTCGCCATCACCTTGCGCATCACGAGCTTCGTCGTGCGGTACGCCGGATTGCCGAGCAAGCCTCCAGGCAGAAAATCGACCGAGGGATAATACCGCTCAGTGTTGGCCGCCGCCGAAGAGGAAATATCCGCAACCATGTAGTCTGGCGGATTGTCGGACGACCAGGCCGAGACGACCGCTTTCACCTCTGTCGCCTTGCCGCCAGGCCACGACTGGTCGGGATGCCACTTGATCGTGCATGTCCCGTCCGTGGACACCTTCCTCCACACGTCGCTATCGGACGAGAAGCAATCGATGTGCTCGCCTCCGATCGAGGCATAACCGCTGGGACCATTCGTCTGGATGTCGAGCGTGACGATTGCAGGAGCACCAGACAAGCTGTATGTAATCGTCACCTCACGCGTAACGGCGTCCTGCAAGATATTGATGTCGCTCACGGTCGCGGCGCCAGCGGCTAATGCCGCACCCATCACGGCCGGAAGGAAACATGGCTTTCGTTTTCTGTTCATGGCATTCCTCTTTGCTTTCTGGAGGCGTTTTCAATCTCGCGCTCGACGTTCCCGACGATACGCTCGAGGTCGGATGTCTTTCCTTCCAGCAGCCGCTGGTAGTCAATCCACCTGAGCGCATCCCTGACGCGTGGCGTCATCCGTCCGCTTTCGCGCAGGATTGCCAGCTTGTCGAAGTTCTCGAAGCCGTCCACCATCATCTCCCAGCGGAGCGAAAGGAGCGGTCCCGGATAGATGAGGAAGCACTCGCCGGGCGCCCATCCCGGCTTGCAGCTCGCGTCCACGAGCGGATCGCGATCCATCATCCATCGGTGGCTCGTCGACTTCAGGAATCCGTCAAACCCCTTGGCGGCGGCGAACAGTCCCAGCCAGCGCTGCTCGACGAGCGGGCTGGTGAGGAAGCTGTTCGGCCGCTCCGGCACGCAGCAGACGTAGTAGGTGGTGATCAGCCCGCGTTCGCGTCGGCGCGCGGCCTCGGCGAGAAATTCGCGCGAGACGTAGTCGAATCGGAGTGACTGCGAGTAGTTGTCGATCTGCGTGTCGCCGAAGTCCGCCGGATTCACGTCACCCGCCATCTGGAACTTGAGCGAGGGCGCGTACTTCTTCACAAGCTTCGCCGTAAGGGCCACTTCTGGCGGACGCAGTTCGTCCAGCGCGGCATAGATGTCGCCAAGCCATCCCTTCTCTTTCGCGTGGGACTCCAGCTGCCCGAGAAGCGGCCCCCAGTACGCCTCGTATTCCGGCGTGCCGGGATCGCAGTCGATGTGCGACTCCTCGCCGGTCGCCTCATCGTGGTACCAGTAGTCGCGGTGCTTCTGGAACTTCACGATGGCGTAGCAGTGTATCTGCGGGCCGATGCCGCACCGCTTGGCGAAGGCAACGTACTCGTCAAGCGTCGTAAAGTCGGCAACAAACGAACCGTCGCGCCGCTTGACATAACGTACCATCGAGCGCGCGGTATCGATGTTCTTCCTTACGTTCCACGGATAGTCGGTGATCGTGGCGGTGATCGCCTTCTGCCCCGCCGCGGCAAGCTCGCGGAAGATCGGCTCCATCCGCGCGTAATGCTCCGGAGAGAATGGCTTCACGTTGTAGTAACGCGCGATCGTCCATGGAGTCTGCCAGATGTCGAGATACATCTTGCGATGCGCCGGAAGCGTCATCGGTAGGATTTCAAGCTCCAGCCCGCGCCGCACCTCCGCGCCTGATACGTTCTTCACAACGAGACTTGCCTTGTAGATGCCAGGCTCTACGTCGTGCGGCGTCTTTACCGTCACCCACAGGGCGCGAAACGCGTGGTCGGTGAGCGCAAACGGCATGGACGGATCGAGAATGTCGCCAACCTTATGCTCGGGAATGTCCACCCATACCCACGGATAGCGGTAGTTCGCCGAGGCAAGCGTCTCGCGCACCCAACGTATCTGAACGTTATCTGCGCCAAACACCTTTGCGTCGCGCGCCGTCTCCGGCTCCACGCGGGCGGAAAAACCTGCAGCCTCGGCCGCGCCGCGTATCGCGAACGGCGCATGCACGCGCTCGTTGCGCCACGCCGCCGCCTGCCATGCTTCGTTCGTGAACTGCGCGGCGTTCGACGCATCCACGCGTACGAGCGGCGTCGTGGCGACACTGAAACCGGCACAAGCCACCTCGCCCGCACAGCGTAGCGCGCAGGCGGAGAACAGGATTGACATTACCTCTGCAAGTTGCACGCCACGCATTGTAACAGATTCGCGCCCCGTGGTCAATAGGCAATATTGGCAATATAAACTGTTCTCCGTTGACGTGGCAAACGGCTTTTGATAGGCTTTCGCACCATGACGAAGCACTCAGAAGGAAAGAAGATTCCATTTTCTGTTTCCCGCAACAGCAGCCGTACGCTAGTCCGGCAGACCATCGACGGTTTGCGGGTTGCGATCCTCAACGGTTACTACAGGCCGGGGGACGTGTTGCCCACGACGCGTGAACTGGCCAAACGCCTCGGCGTATCCACGATCGTCACGGAAGCGGCAGTCAAGGCCATCGCAGCGGAGGGCCTGACAAATCCGCGCCCGCGCATCGGCTCCGTCGTCCTTGGCCGCCGCGAACGCGTTTGGCGCGGCCATGTGCTCTTCGTCTCTCCTGAATCGGTCGGCATCTATTATTTCAACCAGTTCGCGGACGCTTTCCAGGGCATGCTTGTTGCAGACGGCTATCTGCTTACGCGATTCGTCCTGAGGCGGGAATCCAACGGCTCATATTGCTTCGAGGGGCTGGAGATCGCCCTGCAGCAAAGCGTGGATCTCGTGGTGCTGATGTACGACACGCCCGAGATCGAGCGTTACCTTTCACGCTTCCCGGTGCCTTTCATCGTGATCGGCAGCAGGCAAGGCAAACCGGGGGCGCACTGCATCGGATGCGTGCGATTCAACCGAGCGGCCACCGTACCGACGCTCATTGAGCGCTGCCGGGCGCAAAACGTCAAGTCGGCATGGCAGGTCGGTTTCGTCAAAGGCGCAAGCGGACGTTCGGCGGACGCCATGCGGCAATTCCACGACGCGGGCATCTCGGCAGATGAGATCGTCGTCCTGAAACGAAAGTTCGACGGTCGTCCGGCAGAAGTACAGCGCGCTGCGCTGAACACGTTCGCGCACATCTGCTCAACCAGACGCCCCCGCCTTCCTGATCTTCTGTTCGTCACGGACGACTACGTTGCGTCCGGAATATTGACAGCCTTCGACAGTTTTGGCATCCGAATTCCAGACGACGTCAAGTTCGTCTGCTGGGCCAACAGCGGACTAGGCCCGGTCTACCACAAGAACCTGACGCGCATGGAGATCGACCCCGTCCGTCACGGGCGCACGATCGCCGACGCCGCGATAAGATTTCTTCACGACAACGATTTCAAGCCCGACATCGAGATTGCCCCGATCTGGGTGGACGGCGATACGTTCTAGGACACGAGCCGCCGTCCGACTGTCGAGACGTTTCAATCTTTTATTGCGACCATATGGAGGACCGCCATGGGCACAGATTGTAGTTTTACGACAATCTGTGCCGTACCACATCATGGAGAGCCGCCATCTTGGCGGCGAACTACTTGAAGTAAATCACCGTCCCCTGCAGCACGGCCGTGTAGACGAGAGACTTGCCGTCAGCCGCGACCTCCACCCTACCCAAACGGCGGCCGCCAACGAACGAGACGTTGTCCGCCAGGTTCTGCAACGCATCGGGCGAGGCGACATCACACGCTAGGAGCGTCGCGCTCCCCTCGGTATACACCCTGCCGAACGCTGCGGCATCCAGAACGAGCCTTGCGGCGGCATCCGCCTCCACCTTGCCGAACACAGTGAGCCGCACCACGTTCGTCGCCGTCGCATCCGACGGCAGGTCAAACTTCAGCGCGGCACCCGCGCCAATGACCAGCGAATCGACAACCCGTTCACCGTCCAGCGTCATGACATACACGCCATCCGGGAGTACAACCGCGTCCATCACACTCGGAACCGACTGCGATGCATGGCCTGCAACCCGCCAGTTCCCGTTCGTGGCGAAGAAACCATCGCCAATAGACTCTTCCGGGCCGTTCCACGTCAGCGTACGTGTTGGCAGACCGAAGCGGATGCGGTCGATTCTGCTGTTGTAGGCGATCTGCCCGTCCGTCATGTTGGAACTGTACGCACGGATGGCGAAGATGTCCCCTTTATACGGATAGGTGTTCCATTCCGGCGCCCAGCGCGCACCGATCTGCACGACATTCGTCATGTTCAAGGTCCAGGTCGTAGTAAGCTCTTCGTACTGGATTGCATCCCCATTCGCGAACACCGCGCCGTTATTTCGCCACGCAAGCGAATTCCGCCCCTCCACAAAACAGTTGTATTCTGTGGTGCCAGAGTTGTTCTTCCAGAACGCGTACGTCTTGCCAAGGACAAATGCCTTGCCACCGTTTGCGCCGCTTAAGACGATACCATGCGCCTCGTTCGTGCCATTCAGAAACACGGTTTCAAGGGACGTGAAGTTCAGCGATGCAGTGCCAAGTGCGGCAACGTTATTCTCGCCCCTGCATACAAACGCATTGTCCGTCCATCTACCGGTAACAAGCGAAAGATCCTGTCCGCCAGAAACCAGATTCTTCCAGACGTTCGTGGACGAGTCATGAATCCCATATCCAACGTTGTCCTTACCGTCCCAGTGCGCCATCAGGTTCTCCTGAATATAGCTCGAGGTTGTCAGGAAGCGTTTGCAGTCGATCCGATGGTTGTGCGCCAGCTCCGCCTTCGTAAGCCGCTTGCTGTAGAGGCGGATTGCATACACCTCGCCATGCCACGGATATGAGGTTCCTGACGACCTGTTGCCGATCGCGACGACCTCGCCGGGCCCCCAGGTCTCTGACGTCGTGCCGTCCTCGCGCTCTTCCGCATCCTTGAACACGTCGGTGATTTTCCCGTCGTCGCCGTAACGGGCGGAATAGAAGCAGACTTCCGATGCGGAGAACGGCCTCGAGATGTATTTCTTCTCGTACGAGTCTCCCGCGAAGTAACACAACGTCGATGACCCGTTGTTTTCGCAAATGACTTCATAACTTCTGCTGCCGCCCGTGAAGAGAAATCCTTTCCCGTTTGTCGTCATCTTGTGTACGACCTCAATGGTCTTGTAGGCCGGCGCTGTTCCGCTGCCGGTCGCCGACATGCCGCTCACAACAAGCGCGCGACCTTCCGCATTCCACGCCGCACTGCTCGTCAGCGTCAGGTCGCAGGTGCCCTTGAGGTCTTTCCAAACCGTTGCATTGGGGTTGTGCGTGCCCGTTCCCTCGTTGTCGATGCCGTCCCACTGCACGAGCAGGCCATCCTGTACGTAGTCGGCGCTCGTGGGATCGTCCGGCGGCGAGAACCGCGCCAGGTCGATTGCATGATTGGCCACGATTTCCTCGGGCGTCAGGACGCAGTCATACATACGGATCGCATACAACTCGCCAAACCACTTGAATTTCTCGTCAGTTCTGTCTGCATAGTTTCCGATTATGATCTTCTGGGTCGAATCTCCCCAGCCATTCTGCAGCGTTCCGTCATCGCGCGGAGCACCGTCACAATAAATCGCGTCGGCCGGGGAACCCGGTGAAGCGAACGTCGCCGTGACGGCACGCATCGCATCCTTGTCGAAGTTCAAGTGAACATACCGATGTTCGGTCGGCTTGGCCAGCCCCTCAAAGTAACACTGCGTACCTGCATTGTCAAAGATGACCATCTGCTTCGTTGTTTGGTTGCCACCGTAAAACAGCGGGCGCCCTGCTATATTCGTCATCTTGAAAACGACCTCGAGCGTCTTGGCGGCCGGAGCGGCGCCCGTGCGGGTGGCGGACTTCCCGCTCACGGAAAGCGCGTTGCCGCCCGTCCAGTGACCATTCGCCGTGAGTGTCAAGTCATACCCGCCCTTGAGGTCTTTCCATGTCGTTGCGCTAGGATCGTGCGTGCCCGTGCCGACGTTGTTGATGCCGTCCCACTGCACGATCAGATGATCCTGCTTCACATAGCTCGCGCTCGTGTAGGTCGTGGCCTGCGCCGAGAGGGTTACGCTCGCCGCAGCCACCGCCACGAGAATCGTTCCGAACTGTGTTCTCATCGTTTTGCTCCTTTTGGTTGTGAAATAGAGGACAGAAGACAAAAGACAGAGGACAGATGGTCGGATGCCCGAACGGCAATCCTTTGTCCTCTGTCCTCTGTCTTTTGTCCTAATCGGTGAAGCTGTGCGCCCCGCCACGTTTGCGGCGCGCCTCGCGCCGCCATATCTCGGGATATTACCCCCCCCCCGTCACGCTTTCGAAGTTGTGGCCAAACGTCATCCAGAACGCACCGTTCCGTGCGTCATTCATGAAGATGTTCTGTATGTTGGCGATCATTGTCATGCCTTGAAGGGATTTACCGTTTCAGGTTCGTAAGCGTCGGCACGATTGAATTTGTAGGGCTTGCCCTGAAGCCTACCACTACTTTGCCTGACAAGCGCATCAAATTTTGCCATCGCTTCATCGACCTCGTGCCGCCTGTCCAGTTCCGCTTTAAGGTAATCGAACAACAGCCGTTCAAGCGTCGTACCTCGAACGGTCGCATATTCTTGCGCCTCCTGTGCCATCGCAGGCGGCAAATCTACCATGATGCTCATGTATATGCCTCCTTGTGCAATGGCAGATTTGGCGGCAAAACGCCGCTTCTCCGCCAAAGCCGCGTGAATTATACCAAAAATCTGCCGTTAGCGGGGCGTAAAACTGGCAAATCGGCATCCACAGATCAAGCCAGCCGTTCGCCCCAGAGCGGCATGACGGCCGGGAAGCCGGCGGCCTCGATGCGTCGGCAGTCGGACATCCCGTTCTCGTACGTCCAGCGGGCGCCGCCCTTGGCGTGCCCAAGTTCCTGGAGATGCGCCACCACCGCCTTCTTCGGACGTATCGCCTCGGCACACGCCTTCGCCGGATCCATGCCGCAGCGGGGATGGAGCACCCAAAGGTCGGGCTGGCGCGAGACATGCAGCTTGGCATGGCTATAGCAGTCGCCGGAATGGTAGAGCGTGAAGTTGCCGATCTGCACCTCGAACGGCGTCGTGAAGTCGATGAGGTAGGGGTTGTGGTCGCAGAGGCCGGTGATCACCGTCACGTCATCGATGTGGAAGGTCTTCGACTTCGCCCGCGTGTAGCCGCCAAACTTCATCCTGTCCTTAACGCCATAGTTGGAGAAGAAGTTGTTCACCACCGTCTTGTGCATGGCGCGATCCATCAGATGCGTGAAACGCTCCGTGTAGTGGTCGTTGTGGTTGTGCGTGACCAGCGCGAAGTCCAGCAGCGGAGCCAGCTCCTCCGCCCTGCGGTGGTGCAGGTCGATGGAGAACGTCTTCTTCGGCGACTTCACAACGAGCCCCATGTTGTACACATACCAGACCGCTGGATGGTCGATGTCCGTGACGACCGTCTCCTTCACCTCGCGCAACACCTTCTCGAACGCCGCCTCTAGCCGCCCAAGCACGGGGAAGCGCCGCGTCGCCGCATCAAGCTCGTCCTTCGCCAGCTCGATGCCCGGTCGCCAATACGCGGCAAACTCGTCAGGCGTGATGGCGTCGATCTCGCGCTGCCGCAAGTCCAGCTCCGCGCCATCCGCCGCATCGGCAGCCCGCGCTACCTTCGCCGCAACCGCCGCCGCGAACATCCCCGCGCAAAAACTTCTTCTGTTCATGTTCATGGTTGACTAGCTTCTTAGCAGAATCCTCACCTATTTTGCATTTGCAGTTTAGGTGAGGATCGTTTTTACCTGACGATGACGGTCATGCCGCTTGGGCTCTGGGCGACGACGGCGAACCAGCCGGCGTTCCAGGTTTCCGACGAGGCGTCAAAACTGTCCGTCGTGATCGTGTTCTCGGTGGACGAAATCTCCGCTTTCCCGACGCGCGTCCACGATCCGCCGGCGGAACCGTCATGGCGGTAGACATACAGCGACTGTTTCTCCGCATCCATCCCCCGCCAGTCGTAGCGGAACGTGAGCCGCATCCCGCCGAACGAGATCGGGGTGGGTTCGATGTCCGCACCAGTCTCGCTGGAAAGGCCGAACCGCCACACGCCAGCCACGACATCCCGCGCGCGAAGTGGCAGCCCCGACGGGATGTCCGTCCTGTCGGGCGCGTAGAGTTCCGCGAAGTTGTAGTAGGTCGCGTTCGGCTTCGTAGCAAGCCCGTAGCGGAAGCTGTTCATCACGGTTGGCGACGAACGGGTCGGATAGTCGCCGATCGTCGGATGCGTTGCCTGATTCGCTGCACAATTCTGCGCGCGCGGATAGATGAGCCGTCCCTTGTTCACGGCAAACCACCCGTTCGTGCCACACCCGTTGAGATTCTCCGTATTGTTCGTTCCGACCGTCCGAATCGCCGCCAGGTTGAGATCGTGCGACTCCCCTTCGCCGTCGGCGATGACCTGACCGAAGAACCTGATGCGCAATGTGCTGCTATGACGACCGATGAGTCCCCAGCCCAGGATGCTGCCCGTCGTGGTGTCGCCGTCCATTCCCATCAGAATCGTGTGCCCCGAGGTGTCGCCCTTGACATTGATCGTGCCGCCGCGCAGTTCCAGCACGCCGCGCGAACCCGGCACTTCGCCGAGCGACACGGAGTTCGCGGCGCCCACGGCTGCACCCGCGCCAATGACGAGACGCCCCGTCGAATTGGTTCCGTGGGCCACCTGAATCCTGTCGGAGCTGGCAAGCGCCCAATCGGCGTAGCACTCAAGCGTGGCCTTCGTGTTGTTGCCGAAGCCGACGTAGATCGGGGCCGAACCACCCGTCTTCTTGGTCAGCGTCGAGCCGCTTTCGAGGATGACATGTCCGGTCGAACCCGAATAACGGCCAATCGTCATTTTCCGCTCGATCGTGAGGTTGCCCTTGTTGACGATAACGCCCGTTCCGTACACGCCGGGGAAAACGTCGTACACAGTCATCGTGCCCTCGTTCGTGATGATGCCGGACCCATACTGATAGCCAACCAGGAATTCCTTTCCGTTGGTGGCCGAAAAGATGCCGTCCGGATTGACGTTCAGCCAGCTTGTCCCGCTCGAGCAGCCGAGCCGGAACTGTCCGTTCACCGTCCACTCGCCGCCCGACTCGACCGTGAGGCGTCCACCACCTG
>Ga0265298_10004218_pt1 | contig 18471 bp, 16 predicted proteins | sample AusTroGonzalo_MG_3_FD_193486 | JGI IMG/M metagenome (GOLD analysis project Ga0265298, IMG submission 193486) | Bovine rumen microbial communities from tropical cattle in Woodstock, Queensland, Australia - Gonzalo_01 | ecosystem: Host-associated > Mammals > Digestive system > Stomach > Rumen ... | reverse complement strand
CTGGCGTTGCCGGAAATCACATTGCCGTTCTCGGTCCAGTTGTTGAAGTTGTAATTGGGGCTAGCCGAGGCACTAACAGTACACGTTTGTCCTTCTTCAAAAGTACCCCCACCAGCGACTGTACCACCTTCAGCCGGGTTGGCCGACACGGTGACATCGTAGACGGGCAACTGGACGACAGCAAAATTCGCCACCAAGTCACGATTGGCGGTTACGGTAAATGAATATTCGGCCTCTGACGAAACCACATTGCCATTCTCTGTCCAATTGGTAAAAGAGTAGCCCTCATTGGCCGTTGCGCTCACAATACACAATTGACCTTCCTGATAGGTGTCGCCACCAGTGACGGTTCCGCCTTCAGCCGGGTTGGCCATGACGCTAATAGTGTAATTGTTGGTTACAGTACAATCAACTTCTTGGTAAAATGTAATGTTGTTGACATTGCTAGTGCCTGTGTAAAATGCACCATTGTTATAGAACAGGTAATATGTTGTGGTGCCGCCCCAGCTGCTTGCCGATTGGCTGATGCCACTGCTGCTGATGGTCCATCGGTTGCTACTGCTTTGTGAAGTGCTCCAGGTGATAGCCTTGTTACCTGACCCATATCCACTGCTTCTTGTGAGATAGTATCCATTATAGGAGATATAGTATTGCCCAGGGGTTCCTGTTGAAGTCAAGATAAACGGATTGTCTATCTCTCCCTGTTCGATGGAAAACACCTCCCCGTTGGGTAATAATGTCACCGAGGTCGAAGAGGATGATCCGTTGCTGTTGGTGGGCATGACAAGGGTGTTCCCATTGTGATAACCCAATATGTAAGAGCCTGGTTCAGAAAGGGCTACCTCTTCATAGCAATCGACAGGACAGCTACCCGAAGGTGAAAGATAAACAGTGAGATCAACACGCGCGCCATCGGCAATGGCCACATCGACGGTTTCTGAACAATAGCCTTCCTTGGTGAACTTAAAGGTCCAACTGCCACCCTTGATGGGACGATGGAAATCACCCACGGCATGGCTGGTTACTGAAGACCCATGATGGTCGTGGTTTTGCACGGTAACAGTCACGCCTTCGATGGGTTGGTTGGTATTGGCATCCAGCACCACACCATGCACGCCTTTTAGGCATTGCTCCATAAAAGTCAGCATGCTGTTGTGGTTGTAGTTCCAATAGTTAGGCAGCTGTGAGGCACTAGGGGTCTTCGACGAGGAACATTCCAAAGTGAGTTCACGGCATTGTCCGTAGTAGTTCATATAATCCTGTCGGCTGCCAGTGATGGTGTACCAGGCATAACCATTGGTGATACCATTGTTTTCATCGGTCATGTAATTGGAATGAACCGCTTGGGCCAAATTGGCATACTCCCTTGAAACCAGTTGCCACCAAGCGTCATCGGGATGCACAGGCTGGTAGGTATCCCAAGGGTAGTTGACCACCTCGGCACCGCCATGATAGTTGGCACCCATGGTAAACAGGTATTCCTGAGCGAGATTCATCATCCATTGGGCTTCATCTTGATAGTAAGAAGCCCCATCAGGATGTGCGCCGTCATCGAAGTCGGGAAAGTGGCGGTTGAGGTCGATATTGTTGCCGTTATTGCGACGAGCACCAGTAACAGTGTTGTTGCCACCATAATAGGTGCCGTCGGGATTGGTGCAAGGGAAAATGAAGATATCGAGACTGTTAATCAGGTTGACGATGCGCGTGTCGGTGCTGGTGCAAAGCTCGTCGATGAGCCTGAGCATCAATATCATGCCTGTCACCTCATCGCCGTGCATAGTAGAGGTATAGAGGAATTTTGGCTTGCCATTGGCTTGGCCGTTGTTGATTCTCACACCCAATATTCTGCGGTGATTGCTGGTCGAAAGCGTTCCCAGGTCGACCAAGGTGCAGGTTCTGCCACTGGCAGCCGTTGACGGGAAGCCCTCCATCATGTTGACATACTGCGAATAGGTCAAGTAGTAATCCCAATCGTACATGCCGCGTTGCGGGTCATACATCTGTGCTTCCTCGCGTAACGAAGGCGGTGTCAGCAGATGGGGCTGATAGCCAACTGACAACAGGTTGGCATATTGGGCTTGGTTGGCATAACACACAACAGTATGGCCACTGACGGCATCAACGGAACAAATGGTGTTAATAGCCTGAATCTCTGAATATTCCCGTACATTAAGGCTAAAATAATACTCGTCTCTCTGACGCATAAGGTCGGCCAATGTCTGTTGGCTTTGGGCTTGTATGTGGCCGCACAAAAGCACAGCGACAAGGCACAATGAAAGATAACGCAAAACTCTCATGATTATAATTTTTCCTGATGTCTTTTAGGGTGCAAAAATACTTTTTTTTCATCTCTTATCGTACCGCCAAGTTTTCAATTGGTAAATTTTCATACTTTTGCGCCCATGGCAAAGAAAAAGTTTTACGTGGTTTGGCAAGGCCGCAACCCCGGCGTATACAGTTGTTGGGAGGACTGCAAGAAGGAGATTGAGGGCTATGCGGGAGCCAAATACAAAGGCTTCCCCGACCAGACGAGTGCAGAGACCGCCTTCAAGGAAGGTCCCGAGAACTATTGGGGCAAGGATGTGACCCCCACCATCGACCTCTCGGCCGCCAAAGAGCAACCCGTCAGTCCTGCCATTGCAGTGGATGCCGCCTGTGCAGGCAACCCTGGCAAGATGGAGTATCAAGGTCTGTTTGTTGACTTCGGCACAAAACCCGCCACCACCGTAAACCTTTTCAAGAGTCCCGTCTTTGAGAACGGCACCAACAACATCGGGGAGTTTTTAGCCATCGTGCATGCCCTAGCCTGGATGAAGCAGAAACACGTAGCTTATCCCATCTACAGTGACTCGTACAACGCCCAGCTGTGGATTAAGCAAAAGAAATGTAAGACCAAGCTGCAGCCCAACGACAAGAACGCCTACCTCTTCGAACTCATCGCCCGTGCCGAGAAATGGCTCAACGAGAATGCCATCGAGGTGCCGATTTTGAAGTGGAAGACCAAGATTTGGGGCGAAATTCCCGCTGATTTTGGTAGGAAATGAAAATTAATCTTACTTTTGGCGCCATAATTCCGAGAACAAGATGCTGAAATACGACTCGTTTTATTTCCAATGCCCGCATTGCCAAGCCTGGCTCGAAGGTCGCAACCTGAAGGCCGAGTTGGTGAATGAGGCAATCTTGTATTCGGATGGCAAGGTGCTCAACGACAACCTCATCACCACACCGCAAAAGATGATTATGTGCCCCTCGTGCGGCCATATCTTCTGGGTCGAGCATCCCGAGGAGCCTTTCATCACCTACGAGAAACCCGATGCTGAGATCTATTCCTGGAACACATGGCGATTCTTCGGCATCAGCTTCTCCGACAACAAAGGGAAGATGGCTTTGGTCAACCACTACAAGACCTTCCTGAAGAAGAGTCACTACGACCCCAAGAAGGAGATCTATCTGCGACGTTTCCTGTGGTGGGCCTACAACGACCTGCACCGCAATCACCAGCACGTGCGCCTGAAATACCTGCTCAACGGATTCATGAGTTTCGGCGTGTGGCACTGCAACCGCAAGCTGATTCTGGAGGGCGAAAAGCTGTTCATCAAAAACCACAAGGACTTCACCGAAAACCTGAAACGTCTGTTGGCACTATTGGAAAAACACCCCGAGGAGCAGATTGACCTTGAGGTGCCGGAGATTTATCGTGAGCTGCGTCAGTTCGACAAGGCGAAGGAGCTGTTGGACCAGATGGGCAGTCGCACGCACTTCACCAACGAAATGTTGCGCCATTCCAAGTGGAAAGACCCGCGGGTGTTTATGGTGACAGGATAAGAAAAAGGGGCGACCGTTTGGCCGCCCCTCATTATCATCATTCCTTTTCCCAATCGATCAGGAACAAATCATTGACCCAGACTTCCGTGACGGAATGTCGTTGACCTTTGTCATCGGTCCATTCGTTGTTGCGGAGGCTGCCGTCGATGGCAATCCGCTTGCCTTTCTTCACGTTCTTTTCAACGCGGTCGGCTATGGCGCCCCATGCAATGATGGGGAACCATTGGGTGTCGTTCACCCACTCTCCATTGGCGTTCTTTTTGTTCTCGGTTACGGCAAGGCTGAAGCGTGCTTTCTTGCTGTTGTTGAAGGTTTTCATTTCAGGGTCTGCACCCGGGCGGCCAATCAACATGACCGAATTTCTCATTGTACTCATAGTTTTGTGTGTTTAAGTGTTATTAATAAAGATGATTAGTTGTTTTGTTCCTTACCCCAGTCCAGGAGGATGAAGTTGTTCAGATGGATCTCTGTCGACAGGTGACGTTGGCCGTTCTTGTCGATCCATTCGTTGTTGCGCAAGGCGCCGTCGATGGCAATCCTCTTTCCTTTCTTCACCGCCAGTGCGACGCGCTCGGCGGTCTTGTCCCATGCCACCACAGTGAACCACTGCGTGTCTTTCACTTGTTCGTTGTTGGCGTTGCGGCGCGTACCGTTCACGGCGAGGTTGAAGCGCGTGACGATGCGGTTGTCGTTGAAGGTTCTCGTTTCAGGTTCTGCACCCGGGCGGCCAATCAGCATGACCGAATTTCTCATTGTACTCATGATTGTGTGTGTTTAGTAATTAATGAATAAGTTTAATTTGTTGTGTCAATAACCAGTTGGTGAGCTTGTCGAACCATCGGTTTGACGATGCAAAGTAACAACACTTGTCAAGAGTAAGCCGTTGAACAAACGTTTGTAGTCGACTGTAATCGTTTGTTGTCGTTTGCTGTCGGATATATTTCTTATTATCAATTGATTAAGTTTTTACTATTTTTCGACAACTTTTTATTATTTTTGCGTCAAAATCGAAAAACAACAGAAAATGGCAAAGGATTTGAAGCCTCATATCGGCATTTTCGGGCGCAGAAACTGTGGAAAAAGCAGCCTCATCAACCTGCTTACGGGACAAAACATCGCCATTGTGAGCGACACGGCGGGCACCACCACCGACCCTGTCAAGAAAAGCCTTGAGATCTTCGGCATCGGGCCTTGCGTGCTCATCGACACAGCAGGCATCGATGACGTGGGGGCCTTGGGACAGCAGCGTGTGGACAAGACGATGAAGGTGCTGGAGGAGATTGACTGCGCTATCTTGGTCATCACGGAGAACAACTTCGGTGACCCCGAGAAGCAACTCATTGCCCGCATGAAGGAAAGGGCTGTGCCGTTTTTCGTCGTCCACAACAAATCCGACCAAGAGTCGCTCCTTGCCGTAGTGAAGGCGATGATCGAAAAGAACTACGACACTAAAGTGCTGAACTATAGTATTGTAAAAGACAAAGACATCTCCCCACTCATTGAGCAACTCAAAAAAACCATCCCGGAAAGTGCCTATCAAAGGGTGTCGCTGTTGGGGGGTATCATAAAACCCAACGAGGTGGTCGTGTTGGTGTGCCCCGTCGACTCCGAGGCTCCCGAAGGCCGACTCATCCTGCCTCAGGTTATGGCCATCCGTGATGTGCTCGACAACGAATGCATATGCGTGGTGCTGAAGGAGACCAATTTGCAGCAATACCTCAACACCATGCCCAAGCCCGCCTTGATTGTCACCGACAGCCAGGTGTTTGGCTTTGTGAGTCAGATTGTCCCTGCCGACATCCCCTTGACCAGCTTCAGCATCGTCATGGCGCGTTTGCGCGGCGACTTCGACAACTACGTGAAAGGCACGCCGCATCTCTCGCAACTGAAGGATGGTGACACGGTGCTTTTGTTGGAATCGTGTACCCACCACAGCACCTGCGAGGACATCGGAAGGGTAAAGCTTCCTCGCATGATATTGAAATTCACGGGAAAAGATATTCATTTCGAGTATGTGGCTGGCCTCTCCCCCATCGAGCATCCCGAGAAATACGCCATGGCCATCCAATGCGGCGGCTGCATGAGCACGCGAAAGCAGTTGCTTAACCGCACGAATCTCTTTGTCAATCTGGGCATTCCGATTAGCAACTATGGCATGGCATTAGCTTATATGAATGGGATTTTTGGACGGGTGATGGAGCCGTTCCAAAAGCATTAATCCGCTTTCGTAAGATATTCCAACAGCCCGCGGCAACCCTCCAACACATCCACCCAAGTGGCTTCAAAATCGCCTGTATACCATGGGTCGGCGACATCGCCAGGACGGTGGGTGTAATCCATCAACAGACTGATTTTGTGGTCGGTGTCCTCACCAAACATCCACTTCAGGTTGCGAAGGTTGTTGCGGTCCATGGCGATGATGTAGTCGTAATAAGCATAGTCCTGCCGCGTCATCTGACGGGCGGTCTTGCCCTCGCAGCCGATGCCGTGCTCGGCCAACTTGCGCCGCGCCGGAGGGTAGACGGGATTGCCGATTTCTTCAGTGGAGGTGGCGGCCGAGGCGATTTCAAATTGTTCGCTCAAGCCGGCCTCTTCGAAGAGGTGTTTCATCACGAACTCGGCCATGGGGCTGCGGCAGATGTTGCCGTGACAGATGAAAAGGATCTTTATCATTTTCCAAGAAACTCATTAATCACCACCGAGGCACAAAAGAGGCCGAAGGTGGCGGGCATGTAAGAGATGGTGCCCACGTTGGAGACTTTGTTTTGCTCGTTGACATCGTCGGTGGTGACGGCTGAGGCATCCACTGGCTCGGGCGAATATACTGCCGTAATGCCGTCGAAGACACCGAGGCGATGTAGGCGCTTGCGGATATAGAAGGCCAAACGGCAGTGGTTCGACTTGGAGATGTCGCAAATCTCCACCCGCTCGGGATGGAACTTGCCGCCTGCACCCATGCTACTCACAATACGCTGGTCGTTTTGCTTGGCGTAGTAGAGCAGAAACACCTTGGGTGCCACCGTGTCGATGGCATCCACCACATAATCGAAAGGCTGCGCCATGAGGTCGATGATGGCTTGGTCTTTCAGGTATTGGTTGAGGACGGTCAGCTCAATCTCGGGGTTGATGTCGCGCAGACGCTCGGCCATCACCTCGGCCTTCGGGCGACCTATAGTGCTCTCCAGCGCCAACAACTGTCGGTTACGGTTGGTCACGTTCACCACGTCGCCATCGACGAGGGTCATACGGCCTATGCCGGCACGGGCCAGCTGCTCGGCAGCGTAGGCACCCACACCACCCAAGCCCACCACGAGCACGTGCTTGGATTTCAGTATGTTGATGCCTTCATCACCGATTAATAGGCGGGTTCTGTCTCTCCAGTCTTCCATCGTTTTCTTTTTTGTCACAAAACCTACAAAACCGTCAAAACCTTTTTTGCGAGGGCGGTCTGCCCAACCGGGCGACCTCCGGGAAGCTGCCGGTTGGCGTGCTTTCCATAACTGAAAATGAAGTTTTGCATGTTTTGTTGGTTTTGTGATAGATTACTCAAATATCCGTGCAAAATTAGCAAATAATCGCTTTTGCAAAACAGCAATGTCAATGCCTAGTAACTTCGCCGCCTCGTCGTAAATTGTTTCAATGCCAATCTCTGCCATGTCGGTTTCAAGGAAAAGACAATCCAAGTCAATGAATTTGAACGATTTATAAATCTTTCTTTCAGAATGCAGCAGGCTCTCCCCCACCGAAAGATAAATACCTTGCCCGTCAAGTTGCTTCACATCCTGCTCCGTCCCGCTGAAACCATGCAGAATCCACGGTTGCTGTGCCTTATGCTTCTTGCGCAGGGCAATGATTTCGTTATGGCTCCTTACATCGTGCAGAATCATGGGCTTTTGCAAGGCTTCCGAGAGTTCGATTTGCCGCTCAAAAAGTTCAATCTGTTGCTCAAAACTCGCCATATGCATCTTATCCAAACCCGCCTCGCCGAGGGCAAGGACATTGGGTAATTTCAATCTTTCTTCCAGATTTTTGAATGCTGTTTCCATTGGGAAATCAGCCTTATCCGCTTCCCAAGGATGTATACCGTAACTGTAATAGCCATGCTCAGGGCAAACCTGCTCCAAGTCCAAGTTGACAATTTGGAGCAAGCCATCATCAGTTTTTATCGTATGCGTGTGTAAGTCAACAAAAGGCGGGTTCATCAGGTCGCAAAAGTAGCAAATTTCCCATAAAGTGCTCAACCCAGCGAATTTCTCCGTAATTTCGCGGCGGCTTGAAAACAGGTCTATGGGATTAAATAAGACAACGCTCACAGGGCACCTCGCTTGTTTCGGTGCCTATTGCATCTTCGGGTTCAACATCGTTTGCTGCAAGAACATCTCCAATGCCAACGTGCTGACCCCCATGGACTTGCTATGCTTCAGGGCCTTGGGAGCCACGCTACTGTTTTGGCTGGTGTCGCTCTTCATGCCCAAGGAAAAGGTGCCGCTGAACGACCTGTGGAAGATCTTCATAGCCTCCATGTTGGGGCTGTTCCTCACCCAATGGAGTTTTCTGAAAGCCATCACCATGACGACCTCCATCGACACGAGCATCACCAACACCTGCACGCCTATCCTAACCATGATTGTGGCGGCTATCGTCTTGAAGGAGCCTATCACTTTTAAGAAAGTAGGCGGCATTTTGGTGAGTCTGGCAGGCGTTTTAATCCTGGTTTTCAACTCAGTGGGACTGGGGGGCGGTGCATCTGAAACCAAGCCCTTGGGCATCGTCCTTGTAGTCGTCAACGGCCTGACCTTCGCCCTTTATCTCGGCATTTTCCGTCCACTCATCTCAAAATACAACGTGGTCACTTTCATGAAGTGGATGTTTTTGTTTACCATGCTTGTAACCGTGCCTTTTAACGTCAAAAACCTGATTCACATTCCTTTCGGACAGATAGAGACCCGCGTGGCATGGCAAATCGCTTTTGTGGTGTTTTTCGCCACTTTCGTCGCCTATTTCCTCATCCCCATCGGACAGAAACGTCTGCGTCCGACCTTGGTCAGCATGTACAACTACGTGCAGCCTATCATCGCCACCATCATCAGCATCATCATCGGTTTGGACCACTTCACCTGGAAGAAAGGCGTGGCTATGGTGCTGGTCTTTGTCGGCGTCTGGATTGTCAATCAGAGTAGAGCGGCGGTGCCTCAGAAACAATAATTTGACAAAAATCACTCGTTTTTTGAATTTTTGCTATTTTTGCAGAAATTAAATCCAACTATGGCTTCCAATTGCACCAATGTCTTCCAAATCGAACCTTTAAAATAAACAAAATGAATCCTCGCGTCAAATCGGTAAAAGCGGAAAGCAACTATGTTTTGCTGTTGGAATTTTCTAATGGCGAAAAGAAACGCTTTGATGTTTCCCCCTATATCGGAAAAGGGATTTTTGCTCCGCTCTCTGATGAATCGTTTTTCCGTAGGGTAAAAGTCTTCTTGGGAAGCATTCAGTGGCCCAATGGTGCTGACCTTTGCCCAGACACCTTATATTTGGATTCAATAAGTGTTTAGTTAACGTGGCATGGAACAAAACCTGCTGCAAACGAGTATTGCCTATCTGAAGGGCGTCGGACCGAAGAAAGCCGAAGTCCTGAAGAAGGAGTTGGGCGTGGTCACCTATCAGGACATGCTCAACCAGTTTCCGTTCCGTTACATCGACCGCAGCCAGATCCAGAAAGTAGCCTACATCAATGATGACTCGGTGTATTACCAACTCGTCGGCACCATCTCCAACATCAAGCTCATCGGGGCACCGAGAGCGACACGCGCCACAGGGCTCTTCAGTGACGAGACCGGCAGCATCGAAGTGGTGTGGTTCCGCGGCTTGAAATGGATCAAAAACCGCTTCAAACCTGGCGTAAAGTATGTGCTGTTTGGCAAGGCCAGCGAGTTTAATCATAACTTCAACTTCGTTCACCCCGAAATCGAGGAGTACGACCCCAAGGACCCGCTCATCGGCGAGGGATTGCAAGGCGTCTACAACACTACGGAGCGCATGAAAGACCATGGCCTCGGCACGCGTGCCATCGCCAAGCTGCAGAAGCTCATCCTGCAGCAGGTCTACGAATACATCCCCGAGACGCTGCCCAAGTCCCTCATCGAGGAAAACCAGCTGATACCGCGCCGTTATGCCTATTACGAGATCCACCTGCCCTCCAACAACATCGAGATCCAGCAGGCCACGCGCCGACTGAAATACGAGGAGCATTTCTTCTTCCAACTGAAGATGCTGCGCAACAAAATGCACCGAGAACAGGCGGTCAAAGGCCACGTTTTCAATGTGGTTGGGGATTATTTCAACAGTTTCTACCGCGACCACCTGCCTTTCCCACTGACTAACGCCCAAAAGCGCGTCATCAAAGAAATCAGAAAGGACTTGGGCTCAGGACATCAGATGAACCGCCTGCTACAAGGTGATGTGGGCAGCGGTAAAACCATCGTCGCCCTCATGGTGATGCTCTTGGCTTTGGACAACGGCTTCCAAGCCTGCCTGATGGCGCCTACAGAGATCCTGGCCACCCAGCATTTTGCCACGCTTCAGGAGCAGCTAAAGGACATGGACGTCAACTTCGCCCTGCTGACAGGTTCCACCAAAATCGCGGAGCGAAAGAAGATTTACGCCGGCTTGGCTGATGGCACCATGCAGATCGTAGTCGGCACCCACGCGCTGATTGAGAGCAAAGTAGTGTTCAAGAACTTAGGCTTGGCCATCATCGACGAGCAACACCGCTTCGGTGTGGAGCAAAGGTCAAAATTCTATGAGAAAACCGAGATTCCGCCACACACCTTAGTGATGACCGCCACACCCATCCCGCGCACCCTTGCCATGACGCAATATGGTGACTTGGATGTCTCCAAAATCGACGAGTTGCCCCCAGGTCGCAAGCCCGTGCAGACCTATCACGTCTACAGTGACGACCGCTACCGCATCATGATGTTCATGAAGCAGCAGATTGCCCTCGGACGGCAGATTTATGTGGTCTATCCCTGCATCAAAGAGTCGGAAAACACCGACATGATTGCCTTGCAGGAAGGCTACGAGGCTTTGCTGCACGACTTCCCCGAGCCACAGTACAAACTCTGTGTCTGCCATGGTCGGCTGACTGCAGAGGACAAGGACTTTGAGATGCAACGCTTTATTAATAGGAACGCGCAAATCATGGTGGCCACGACGGTCATCGAGGTGGGCGTCAACATCCCCAATGCCACGGTGATGATTATTGAGAACGCCAACCGTTTTGGATTGTCACAGTTGCACCAGTTGAGAGGTCGTGTGGGTCGTGGTGCCGACCAGTCGTATTGCATCCTCGTCACCGACCACAAACTGACCGCCGACGGCAAGACCCGCATGAAGACTATGTGTAGCACCAACGACGGCTTTGAAATCGCCGAAGTCGACCTTGAGCTGCGCGGTCCAGGCGAGACAGGCGGCACCAGGCAGTCGGGACAAATCGAGATGCTCATTGGCGATTTGCAAAAGGACGGCGCATTAATTCCCCAAGTCCGGGAGGCCGCCATCAAGCTCTTGGCCGACGACCCGAAGCTCATCAAGCCCGAGAATAGAATGTTACGTGAGCATTACAAGGAGTTGTTTGCACAGACGTTTGACTGGAGCCAAATCGGATAAAATTATATCCGTTTGGGTATAATTTATAGTTAAAATGGCTATTTTACATCCTATCGGATATAATTATGTACTTTTTTATTGATTTTACATCATTTCTAATGTAATTTCAATAAAAAGTATTACTTTTGCAGCCGAAAGGATGTAAAAAGATGAAAAAAACACCATTGACAGAGACCGTAAAACGGCTCCGAAAGCAGTATGGCCTAACTCAAGAACAACTTGCCTACAAATCAGGTGTGGGTTTGAATTTTGTGCGCGAGATGGAACAGGGTAAAGCCACAGTCAGGCTCGACAAAGTGAACCAGGTACTCAATCTGTTTAACTACGAGATGGCTCCTATGCCAAGAAAGGATAAGGCATGAAACATGCATTGGTTTATTTTAGAGACACATTAGCCGGCAGGCTAAGCGAAACCGACGAAGGCTATGTCTTTCAATACGATAAGGCTTATTTGGCGAGACCCATCGCAGAACCGATTAGCCTCACTTTGCCGTTGCGTAGTGAAGCATACCAAAGCACGGTGTTGTTCCCCTTCTTTGACGGCCTAATCCCCGAAGGCTGGCTACTGGACGTGGCCGTGCGCAATACTGACATCAGCATCCTTGACCGCATGTCATTGCTGCTTTTGTGTTGTAAGGATTGCATTGGTGCGGTAAGTGTTGTACCTGAAAACGAGGAGGAAAACGATGAATAGATGTTTGTTTTGTTATAAGGAATTGGACAAAGGTGAGTATGATTTCCATGCCCGTTGCGCCCGTAAGTTTTTCGGCACACCTGAAGCTCCTGTTTTGGATTATATCCAGGCCGACATGGACCGTTTGGCCAAACAGATCATCCGCTCACAAACCACGCTTACGGGTGTGCAGCCCAAATTGTCGCTTAACCTTCAGAAACATGAAGGCGGCCAACGGTTGACGATTGTCGGTTTATGGGGTGCCTATATCTTCAAGCCTCAAACCGCGCTGTTTCCAGAACTTCCAGAGAATGAAGACCTTACCATGCATTTAGCAGGGATAGCAGGCATTAGGACAGCGCAACATTCTCTGATTCATCTTGCCGATGGCTCCTTGGGCTACCTCACTCTCCGCATGGACCGCGATGCATCAGGCAACAAATTGCCAATGGAAGACCTCTGCCAATTGAATGAACGACAGACCGAATACAAATACCGCAGTTCCTACGAACAAGTGGCTAAAGCGATTGAAAAATACTCATCAGTTCCGCAGTTGGATTTGGTCAATTTCTATGAAGTGGTGCTGTTTTGCTGGCTCACCGGCAACAACGACATGCACCTAAAGAATTTTTCATTATTATCTTCGGAAACAGGGCGTTACGAACTATCTCCCACATACGATTTACTCAATGTAACCATAGTAAATCCTGCTGATACGGAAGAATTGGCACTCACTTTGAACGGAAAAAAGAGGCGTATTAACCGCAAGGATTTTGTAGAGGCGGCAAGCAAAGCTGGAATTTCGGAAAAAACCGTTGAGGGAATGGTGAAGCAATTCAAGAAATGCTTGCCCGCATGGGAGAAGAAAATAGATGAATCATTTCTGTCGGAAGAAATGAAGGTTGATTATAAATTATTGATTACTAATAGAATAAATAGATTATTATCCGAATAATAATTATTCCGATAATAACAGCATTCTGATTTCGCAAGTTATGGTGCATCCTTATGGGATGCTGAAAAAACAATGCTTATAATTCAACCGAACGAAAATCCCTACGGGATTGTTCTAATTCCCGTAGGGAATTGCGTTCGGTAAAAAAACAGTAATCCATCTTTTACATCCCGTAGGGATGTGCCAAACTTGAACAACCTTATTCCGCTTCTTTCTTCTCTTTCCTAAACGAATAAAACTTGTTAGTCAGATAGCTGAACGTCACGCAGATGACGGAGATGATGACGTAGGAAAGCGGTGCCCAGATGTGCAGCACCTCGACGAAGAGCTTCAGGCCGAAGTAGTTGAGCAGGATGTTGCCGACGGTGACCATGAAATACCTGACAATCTGCGTCCTGCCTTTCAGCGTGGAGCCCGAGAAACTGATGTGACGTGCCATCCAGAAGCCCGTGAGGAACGTGATGGGGAACTTGAAGATGAAGGCCGCGATGTGGGGCGTGAAAGCGACGAAGCCAAGGTCGAAGACCTGTTCGCGAAAGACAAAATGATAGAACACGTAATACAACACCCACTCCAAGACCAGATTCAAGCCGCCGCAGGCGCCATAGCGGAACAGCTCGAGGCTCATTACCTTGCGGAAAGGCGGATAGAAAAAGTCGATGACCTTGGTAAGGGTACGCTCTATCCAGGATTCTATGTTTTTCAGTACAGACAAGCTATTGGAGTTTGAGCGGCAAAAATAAAGAAATTTCCTTCATTTTTCTAACCTATGAAAACAAAATTGTAAGTATTTCAGTATACTATATATTAAGGTAACGAAAAAATGTGTACTTTTGCAGCCCGTTTCAAAAAAGAGATTCAAATAATTAAAAATCAATAAAATCAATAAAATTAACGATGATGCATTTATTACATGTATTGAAAAAGGCATACGCCTTTGCTCTGTTCACCCTGCTGCTCGGCGCGGCAGGAACGGCAAACGTCTTTGCTCAGCGAGCCACCTTCGTTGACGGCACGTTTACGTATGAAGTCAACCCGGACGGACATAGTGTGACCATTACAGGACACGACCCTGAGTTTACCCCAAACCTTGATAACAACCATTACGGAATTGGGATTCAAAACGAAGTAACCGACGGAAATACGGGTCAAAACTATCGTATTACTGCCATAGGCTATAGAGCTTTCAAAAACAACGATCAATTGTCATCTGTAGAATTTCTTTGGGAAAGCAATATACTCAGCATTGGCGCAGAAGCATTTATGGATTGCGATGAGCTGCATATCTTTGACTTTACAAGTATGTACCATTTGGAAACTATCGGCGCGTCAGCCTTCCAGAATTGCCCACAATTAAACACTGTTGATTTCTGTCATTTAAGCGATCTGACTACCATCGGCGCGTCGGCCTTCGAGGGTTGCTATGGCCTGACCTATCTTAATTTCTCGTATTTAGGACGTAGTGAAGACTATTCCGCAGCGCACCTCACCACCATTGGAACCCGTGCTTTTTATGGCTGCTCAGGACTGCGTGGTAACCTTGACCTTCCCGCAGCTGTGTCATCCATAGGTGAAGATGCTTTCCGCAATTGTGGCTTCAATGGTTATATCATACTGAATAGCACTGCCACAGGAATGCTAGGCAGTAATGCCTTTGCTGGTTGCAATAATATATCGGGTGTCATCTCCAACAGCGTAACACCTCCTGGTCATGTCAATGGAGCCGACAACGCCTTCAGCGGCCTCACCGCAAAGCCTCTTTATGTGCATGCCACGGCCCAAACCAACTATGCTAACGATTCCTACTGGGATGATTTTACTAATGTCAACACCATGACCACATCATACTTCGTTTACGCTGGCTTCACCTTTAGCCTCAACAACGAGCAAACCGAAGCCACGGTAACAGGCCACACCCTTGGTGCCATGCGCTACACCTATGATGAGTTGTCTATTCCGCACCATGCTATTTATGACAATAAAACCATTCCCGTTACCATCGTCGGTGAAGAAGCTTTTAAGGGCTACAAATCCCCAAAAAAGATTCGTTTGCCCGAACCTATATATCCCCAAGATGACAAAGATGATAGCGGATTTGCAATACCTACAACTATTGAAGAAAGCGCCTTTGAAGGTTGCTCGGGTGTCACAGAACTTAATAATGTGTATATCGTCAAGACGATTGGAGCAAGTGCTTTCAAACTCTGTACTGCACTGCGTGATGGAATTGATTTGAATTATATAGAAAGTATTGGTGACGAAGCTTTTAACGGCTGTTTCTCTTTACGAGGAGTAAACATAAGCAGCCCTTATCTCATATATATTGGAGAAAGTGCCTTTGACGGCTGCAGCGACTTGCAGACTCTCGTCATCGGCAGTGCAACCACCCCGTATTATTCACAGCAGCATCTTGTCATAGGCGATGATGCTTTTAATGGCTGCACGAACATCGGCAACCCCAATTACAACCCTAACCGTGAATTTGATTTTGAATGCAACCTCGATTTGGGTTCTATGAACATTACCCGTATCGGTGATAATGCATTCAAAGGCTGCGCATATATAGAACGAGTGATTTTAGGAGAACAAATTGAGTATATAGGCCAAAGTGCCTTCCAAGGCTGTACACGCCTTAAAATTATGAAGGAAGAAGATGATGACGACAAGGAAGGCAGCGTTATTTATGATCTTGATTTGAATCTTCCCCGCTTGACCCATGTAGGGAAAAAAGCTTTTTATGACTGTGGCTTCACCGGGAGCCTCATTTTGGGTGACCGCCTTACTAATGGGGAAGTTGGCACTCAAGCCTTCAGCAATATACCCTTCACAGGTGACCTCATTATTGGCAACGGATGGACTTATCTGCCAAACAATATGTTTAATTCAGACTTCACGGGTAAACTCATCTTAGGTAACCGTCTGACAGAGGTTCCCGCAGGTTATTTCGATGGTTTTGAATTCACTGGCGAACTGGTTGTAGGACAAAACATCATCTCCATTGGTGACAACGCCTTTTATGATGCAACGTTCAGCCAGATCACCTCGTATGCCGAAGAAGCTCCGAGCCTTGGCAATGATGCCTTCCATAGCATGGTCAAGACCAATAATGTCTACGTCCCACAATGCAGCGTAGCTAGCTATACAAGCACATGGGGCGCGGGTGCAGACGGCTTCACCAACATCAGCACACACAATTCCCTAAAGGACAGCGACTTCTACTTCGAAGTTACCGATGCCGCCAACAGAAAAGCGAAAATCACTCATTTACAATACGGTGCCTCTGAAGCCACCACCGCCGACCTTGTCATTCCTGAAACTGTAACAGGGTGTGATGACAATATCTATACCGTGACCGCTATTGACGACAATGCATTTAATGGCTGTTCAGGTTATACCGGAGGCCTTGTCATCCCGAATACCGTAGAGACAATTGGCAGCCTTGCCTTCGCTTACGGTGGCTTTACTGGCCAGCTCAAGCTGCCTAAAAACCTAACCACCATCGGAGAGCTCGCTTTCCTCGACTGCAACGGCTTTACGGGCGACCTCAACATCCCGATAGGCGTCACTAATGTGGCTGCAGGCGCCTTTATGTACAACACTGGCATGAACGGACGACTCGTCCTGCCCAACACACTAACCACCATCGGCGAATTCGCGTTTGGCGGCAGTAGCTTAACAGGCAATGTTTTCATACCTAATAGCGTTGAAAACATCGGTTCTTTTGCCTTTGCATTATGTGATGATCTTAACATCGAAATGGTGCTTTCCAACAGATTGGAAACTGTGAAGACATGGATGGCATCCGGCACCCAATTCACCAAGGTTATTTTGGGAAGCTCTGTGGAAAAAATCGAACAGCTTGCATTCACCCCTATTAATTTGCAGGCCATGGAGGCCGAAAAAGAAAGAGACATTCTTGGTGACCTCACCATAGAAACCTTAGTGTCGCTAGCACCCACTCCGCCCGAATTCATTGTAGATGACGATGATGACCACAAAGACAAAGAAATGCCCGAACCATTCAATAGATTTAACGGTTTGAAAGGGATGCGCGGAGATGAGCCAGAACAGTTAAATCCCGAGGATTTCGCTTTAATGTTCTTCGGTATTACCCTTGAGACTCCGGTATATGTACCATGTGAATATGAAGATGCTTACAACAACGACCCAATTTGGGGCGAGTTCAACATCAACAATCGCAAGAATAGCCACATCAATGGTCTGCCACGCTTTTTGGGAACCGTTAATAACCTTTGGAGCGTGAGTGGCAACTGGTGTGCGGAATGCGGCACGCCCAGCGCCACTAACGACTACGCCATCATTGAGGCCAACTGCGTTATCAACGAAAACGAAACCATCACGGTTGGCAACCTCTTCGTAACAGAAGGCTGCACGGTCACCGTCAAATCGGGTGCCAAGCTCATTGCCCCGCACATCTTCACCGACAAGGGCAGCATCGACGGCTGCATCGTCGTTGAGGACGGTGGACAACTCATCCCACGACATCGAGAACGTCAACGCCTCGGTGCAACGCGAAATCGCCAAACATGGTGCTACCATTGCTGACGGCGGCTGGAACTTCATCGCCTCGCCCCTCGTCACCGACTATGAGCCCACAGCATCCAACGAGCTCCTCGGCAATCCCTATACCTACGACCTGTACTATTACGACGAGACCGCCCACTACTGGAGAAACTTCCAGGATGACATTGCCAATGTGGGTCAGGAAATGAACCAAGACCCCGGTTTCAAACTCAACAACGGCCAAGGTTACCTGTACGCCAATGAAGTCGATGCCACCATTAGGTTCAACGGCACCGTTACCCCGAGTGCAAGACCTATCGCAACGAGCTTGAGCTATACCGAATATATCAATGAAAGCGCAAACGTCCTCGCTGGCTGGAACCTCGTGGGCAACCCCTTCACCTGCGATGCCACCATCGGACAGTCCTATTATAGAATCGGCGATGGCGCCAACACAGTAGCCTGCTTGGACGACGAAAACATCAAGCCTTGCGAAGGTGTGATGGTAGTGGCTAACAATTCCAATCAGAATGTCACCTTCACCAGAGTGACCTCTTCATCAGGGGGCGGAAGGACAAACTGCCTGCGTGTCAACGTGGCGCATACGATGATGCATCGCGGCAACACCAAGAGCATGGTTGAAGACAATGCCATCATCAGCTTCTATGAGAAAGACCGTCTGCCCAAGTTCGTCTTCAACGCCGATGTGGCCAAGCTCTACATCCCGCAAGACGGCAAGGAATATGCCATCGCCGTCAGCGACTGGCAGAATGAGATGCCGCTCAACTTCAAGGCTGCCGCCAATGGCAACTACACCATCAGC
>Ga0265298_10004217_pt1 | contig 18478 bp, 18 predicted proteins | sample AusTroGonzalo_MG_3_FD_193486 | JGI IMG/M metagenome (GOLD analysis project Ga0265298, IMG submission 193486) | Bovine rumen microbial communities from tropical cattle in Woodstock, Queensland, Australia - Gonzalo_01 | ecosystem: Host-associated > Mammals > Digestive system > Stomach > Rumen ... | reverse complement strand
TATTTTTATACTTTGTATAAGCCTTTTGGTTTCAATATCAATTTTTTCCTTTATAACTTTCAATTGATTTTCTACCGATATGACATTAGGATGGTTTGTTGTATATTTTGCCGTTAATTTTGCAAGCTCTTCCTGCAATGCAATTTCTTTATTTTTTAAGTTTTTTATAAAGTCGCTGTTGACAACTTGCGGTATTGAATTTAGTAATTCCTGTTGTTGTTGGTTTTTAACGGTACTTTCAAGTGCTGCAATAATATCCTGTGTGATAAAAGAACGGTTTGTTATATTATCTTCACAAAATGTTTTAGCAAGTGTATTTGCAATTTTTGCCGTTAAGTTTCTATCAAAAGAAGATACTTCCACATTAACCAAACGGCTTCTTGTAACAGGTTCTATTTTTAACCTTCTTTTTAATTTAACCCAACCGTTAGGATTTGCGAATTCCGGATATTGGTTTAGATTGAGTATGTTATGTATTTTTTGAAGTAATGTTTTTGATTCCAACAATTTATATTGTGTTCTATAATAATCTTCGTCACTTGCCCAAGAACCGAAAGTAGTAGTATCTATTCTTCCGGCAGTTTCTCTGTCAATCATCATAAGAACGGTTGCTTTATACACCGGTTGTGTAAATACATTTACGGCTGTTGCTATGGATACACCTATAAATATAAATAAAATCAATATCCAAAGATGTTTAAATATAACCGATATATAATAAGAAAAGTCAATAGTATCTTCACTGTTGTTAATGTCCAAATTGTTATTCAATTTCTTATCTCCTAAAACATACTTTGCGGAACAAAAATAATATCACTCGGCATTAAAATAATATCCAAATCTTTTTTGCCTTGTTTTGTAATTTGTGAAATATCAACTTCTATACTTTTCTGTTTTCCTTTTTCCATTCTTAATACTCTTACTTTTGTTGAAGCAATGTTTGTAAAACCGCCTACAGAGGTAATAGCTTCCAATATCGTAAGGCTTCTTCCGGGTGGAATCTGTATTGCTGAAGGATTTTTTACCTGCCCTAAAACATAAACCGTAGTATTACAATATTCCTTAATAAATATTGATATGTGCGGTTGTCTGATATATTTTTTTAATTTGTTTGATATTTCAAGTTCGGCATCCGTTACCGATAGTCCTGAAATTTTTACAACTCCTATTAACGGCATTGTTATATAGCCGCTACCGGATATTCTTTGAGTTCTGTTCATGTCCGTTTCATTAAATACCGATATATCAATCAAATCTCCGGACTGTAACACATAATCGTTGGAACTTTTCAGTTGTGCTATGTCTATTTTTACCTGTTCCTGAATTTGTTTGCTTGTCATTTCTGTTGATGGAATAATACTGTTACTACCGTTTGTTAATGAACCTGTTTTTGCACTGTTGGATGCACAGGAGCAAAATAACAAAAATACCAAACTTAAAATATAAAAGTTATAATAATTTTTTTTCATAATTTTTCAATTCTACAAAAAAAATAATAAAAAAGCAATCTTTTATATGAAATATTTTTTCGATTTGAAAAAAAGGATATAATTTTGTAAAATCATAAAATATTTTGGAGATTTAACTTATGAAAAATTTGTATTCTGTTATACTTGCTGCCGGTAACGGAACAAGAATGAAGTCTTGTTTGCCTAAAGTTTTGCATAAGGTTTGCGGGAAAGAATTGATATCTTATGTTTTGGATTGTTTTAAAACAATCCGTCCTTCAAAAACTTTTATAATTATAGGTAACGGAAGCGAGCAGGTAAAACAATTTTTAGAAAAATATAAAAATGTGGAAACCGTTTTGCAAAAGGAACGGTTTGGTTCCGCACATGCCCTTATACAGGCAAAAAATAAAATGAAAAATTTAAAAGGTAATGTTGTTGTTATGTGCGGAGATACTCCTCTTGTAAAAGAAGATACAATTAAAAAGTTGGTTTCTTATCACATAAAAAATAAAAATAATGCAACAATATTATCTGGGTATGTTCAAAACCCTTTCGGTTACGGAAGAATAATCAGAGATAATTCGGGAAAAGTTTCCTGCATAGTTGAAGAAAAATCCGCAACCGAAAAAGAAAAACAAATTAAAGAAATAAACAGCGGAATATATTGTTTTGATTTACAGCCGCTTTGGAAAGCACTTGCTAAAGTAAAACCGAATAATTCAAAAAAAGAATATTACCTTACCGATGTTATTTCAATTTTAAATGACGAAGGTTTTAAAACCGATGCAATTGCCGTTTGTAAAGAACAGGAAATTCTTGGGGTTAACGACAGAATTCAGCTTGCTTATGCCGGTAAAATTTTGAAAGAAAGAATTTTAAATAAACTTATGGCAGACGGGGTTACCATAGAAGACCCTTCTTCCACATATATATCTGCCGATGTTGATATTGAACAAGATACTCTTATAAAGCCGAATACATTTATTGAAGGGAAAACGAAAATAGGGAAAAATTGTATAATAGGTCCAGACACCACAATAACGGACTCTCAAATTAAAAATAATGTTTCAATAAAATATTCATATATAGATAATGGTCAAATAGAAGATGATGTTAAAATAGGACCTTTTTCGCATATAAGGCCCGGTTCGGTTTTAAAACAAAAAGTTAAAGTGGGCAATTTCAGTGAAGTTAAAAAATCCGTCGTGGCTGAAGGTTCAAAAGTGAATCACTTGTCTTATATCGGTGATGCTTCCGTCGGTAAAAATGTTAATATAGGTGCGGGAACGATAACTTGCAATTATGATGGTGTATCAAAATATAAAACGGTTTTAGGTGATAATGTTTTTGTAGGTTCAAATACGAATTTGGTGGCACCTGTAAATATAGGTAAAAATGTTTTAATAGCGGCAGGTTCTACCATAACGGAAAATGTTGTTGAAGATAAACTTGTAATAGCAAGGTCAAGACAGATAATAAAAGAAAGAAAAAAATAAAAAAAGAGGCTAAAAATGAAGCTAAAACTTATAACGGGTAATGCAAATCCTGTTTTGGCAGAGCAAATTTCCAAAAAACTCGGGATAGATCTTACCGAAGCAAAAATAGGAAGGTTTAGTGATGGAGAAATTCAGGTAAAAATTATTGATTGTGTACGTGGAGATGATTGTTTTATCGTTCAACCGACATGTGCTCCGGTTAACGAAAATGTTATGGAATTATTGGTAATAGCGGATGCTTTAAAAAGAGCTTCCGCTAGAAGAATAACGGCTGTAATTCCTTATTACGGCTATGCAAGGCAGGATAGAAAAGCCGAACCGAGGGTTCCGATAACATCAAAGCTTATAGCAAATCTTATAACGGCATCAGGTATAGACAGAGTTTTAACCGTTGATTTGCATGCAAGGCAAATTCAAGGCTTTTTTGATATTCCCGTTGACCACATTTATGCAAGGCCTGTTTTGTTACAATATTTTTTGGATTTGAAATTACATAACCCTATAGTAGTTTCTCCGGATGCAGGTGGTGTTGAACGTGCAAGGGCTTTTGCAAAACTCCTTAATGCCGATTTGGCTATTGTGGATAAAAGAAGACCCCGTCCCAACGAAGCTGCAATTATGAATATTATAGGTGATGTGAAAGGAAGGAATGCAATAATTCTTGACGATATGATTGATACCGGAGGAACATTAACAAAAGTTGCCGATGCAATTAAAGCTGCAGGTGCAATTAAAGTTTATGCGGCAGCATCGCACGGTGTTTTGTCGGGGCAGGCTATTGAAAAAATACAAAAATCTTCTTTGGAAGAAGTCGCAATAACCGATTCTATTCCGCATAATTCCGATATACCTAAAATAAAAGTTTTATCAATAGCATCTTTGTTGGCAGAGGCTATTATGAGAATATCTAACGATGAGTCTATAAGTGCACTTTTCGTTTAATAAAAAATTGTAGAAATATAAATGGAGGATGTTATGAAGCAAGTAGTTTTAGAAGCAGATTTAAGGGATGTTAAACAGAATTTGAATGCTATAAGGAAAAACGGGAAAGTTCCTGCAATTTTCTACGGCAAAAAGGAAAAACCTATTGCAATATCGGTAGATTCAAAACAATTTTTATCCGTTATTGAAAAAGAAGGTTCAAATGTTATTTTCGAATTGAAAATGAAAGACGGTTCAAAAAATGCAATTGTAAAAGAATTACAAAGACATGTTTTGACACAAAAACCTAACCACATAGATTTTCAGTCAATTTCGTTGACCGATAAACTTGAAATTATGGTTGCAATACATACCGAAGGTGTTGCCGACGGTGTTAAAAATTTCGGCGGTATAATGGAACATATTTTAAGGGAAATAAAAGTAAGATGTTTGCCTACCGATATTCCCAATAAAATAAATCTTGATGTTTCAAATTTAAAAATAGGTGATTCTCTTACCGTTGCCGATTTACCTAAAATTGCAGGTGTTGAATACGAACATGATCCTTCAAGTATAGTTGTTAATGTTGTTGCACAGGCTGTTGAAGAGGAAAAACCTGCAGAAGCTGCTGCAGCACCTCAAGCACCTGAAGTAATATCTAAAGGTAAAAAAGATGAAGCTGCAGAAGGTGAAGGAGCAAAAAAATAATTAAATGACGGAGCAAATTAAACTTATTGCAGGTTTAGGCAATCCGGATATTAAATATTTAAACACTCGTCATAATTTTGGTTTTAAAGCATTGGATGCTGTTGCGGATAAACAAGACGGTCAATGGAAAAACTGGAAAGATATGGCGAGTGTTGTTTTCTATAACAGAGGAAATAAAAAAGTTTTACTTGTAAAACCGATGACTTATATGAATAATTCCGGTTATCCGTTAAGAGCTGTTGCCGATTTTTATAAAATTAAACCGGCTGAAATTTTAGTTATTTATGACGATTTTTCAATTCCTTTAGGCGGTTTAAAATTCAGACTTAACGGTTCTTCCGGCGGGCATAACGGTATTAAGTCAATTATAGAAAATTTAGGTGATGATAAATTTCCAAGAATTAAATTAGGTATAGGTCCGTTGCCAAAATATGTAAATATGCCGGATTTCGTTTTAAGTAAATTTTCAAATGAAGATATGCTTAAAGTAGATAACATTTTAACATCAATAATTGATATAATAAATATGATAATTGATTTAGGTTTTGAAAAAGCTGTTTCAAAAATTAAATTATGATAATAACGAAAAAGAAAGATTTTAAAGAAATTTTATTAAAATTAAAAAAAACCGATAAAGTTTTTGTTGTCGGGTGCGGTTCTTGTGCAACAAAATGTAATACCGGTTCATTGCAGGCAGTTGATGAAATGACGGAACAGTTAAAAAACAATAACATTAACATAACAGGTTCTGTTGTTTTGGATAGTGCATGTGATATAAGAATTGCAAGAAAAGATTTGTTAAAAAATGAAAGTTTTAAAAATTCTACGGCTGTTCTTTGTTTGACTTGCGGTGCAGGTGTTCAAGCTGTCGAAAAAATAACAAGTTTAAAAATAATTGCAGGCCTTGACGGTGTTTTTGTAGGGACAACCGAAAGAATAGGAGTCTACAATAATTATTGCAGTACTTGCGGGCAATGTATTATTGATAAAACGGAAGGTATTTGTGTTGTTACAAGATGTTCCAAAGGTTTAATAAACGGGCCTTGTGGTGGGGCGGTTGACGGAAAATGTGAAGTTAACAGGGAACAGGATTGTGCTTGGGTTTTGGTTTATAATAAATTAAAATCGGCAGGTAAACTTGATAAATTAAAACAATTATACACTCCTCCGAGAATGCTAATAAAGCCTAAAAAGCTTGTAGAAGAAAAAAGAGTTTTAAATAAATGAAATTTAAAGAAAAATTAAAAACTGATAAATTTATAATAACTGCGGAATTGTTTCCCCCTAAGGGAACAAATGTTGATGTTCTTTTACAAAAAGCCGATATTTTGGCAAAGGTTACGGATGCAATAAATGTCACCGATAACCAAAGGGCTTCAATGAGGTTAGGTTCGATTGCCGTTTGTAAATTGTTACATGATAAAGGTTATGAAACAATTTTACAAATGACTTGCCGTGACAGAAACAGAATTGCATTGCAATCGGACTTGTTAAGTGCAAGTGTTTTGGGGTTGGAAAATATTTTGTTTTTAAGCGGTGATCACCCGAGTGCAGGTGAATATATAGGAACAAAAACGGTATATGATTTGGATGTTATTCAGCTTATAAAAACGGCAAAAATTTTGGAAACAGGTATTGATTTGGCCGGTAAAAAATTAAACGGCAGTCCGAAATTTTGTGTGGGAGCCGTAGCAAACCCTAACTCGACACCTCTTGATTTACAAGTACTTATGCTTGAAAAAAAAGTTGCTTGCGGTATAAGCTTTGTTCAAACTCAAACGGTTTTTGATGTTGAACAATATTTTGAATTTTATCAAAAAACCAAACATCTGCCCGTCACAATATTACCGGGAGTAACCGTTATAAAATCGGTTAAATTTATGAATTTTTTGAAAAATTTACCGGGGGTAAATATTCCTCAGAAAATACAAGACAGAATGATGTCTTCAAAAGATTCTTTTAAAGAAGGTATTAAAATTTGTGCCGAAACAATAAAAGAATTAAAAAAGTTTTCAAAAGGTGTTCATATAATGGCAATAGGTATAGAAGAATATATACCTGAAATAATAAAACAGTCTGAAATTATATGAAATTAAAAGTTTTATTATCATTATTTGTTTTGGTGTGTTTAGTTTGTTTTTCTTATGCAGGTGAGGTAGGAACGACGGCTTTTCAGGTTTTATCTCTTCCTATGTCTGCTTATGATGCTTCTTTATCAAATATAACAATTGCAGATACCGCTTCATCTGCATCTAATCCTGCAATAATACCATATACATCATATTGTTTGCTTTTTTCCCATGCGGTTTATTTGGCCGATACAAATTATAATGTTTTGGCTTTTAATTTACCGGTAACAAAAAAATCAAGTATAGGTGTTGCAATTACTTATTTTGATTTGGGTTCAATGCAGAAAACTGCCGAAACACCAAGCGGAGGGTATATTGTACAAGGGGATTTTTCCGCTAACGATAAAATTTTTACGGTTTCTTACGGATTAAAAGTAAAAGATGATGTAACAATCGGTGCAAGTTTAAAATACTTAAAACAGGAAATAGATGATGTAAGTTATTCCGCAACAGCTTTAACCGTAAGCGGTTTGTACCTTATTGATGATGCAATGTATTGCGGTGCGGGAATAAATAACATAGGTAATGCGGTTAACGGCTATAATTTGCCGACAAATTTATATTTTTCCTTTTTGTATTACATATTGGATTATTTAACCGGTATAGGTGAATTAAATGCTTATTATAATGATGGTATTTATGACCTTAAATTGGCAGCTGAAGCAAGTTATGAAAAGCTAAAATTCAGAGCAGGTTATAAAATACCTTTAAGTCATCAGCAAAGAATTGATTTAACAAATGAATTGCTTTCAAATTTTTCTTTAGGTTTTGGTATTGATTTTAGTTTCTTAAGTATAGATTATGCATGGCTGCCTAAAGGTGATTTAGGTAATGTTCATATTTTTTCTATAGGAGTTGAGTTTTAATTCTAATGAAAAAAACAGTATTTTTTATTTTATCAATTATTATTTTTTCTGCAGGCGGTTTGTTTGCGGTTCCGGCATGCCCGGATTTTGAAGAAATAGAGCAGCCCGACGGTAAAACTTTTAAAGCAAAATTAAAAGGTGATGAGTTTTACCATTGGCATGAAGATGAACAAGGCTATACTATTTTAAAAGATACCGAAACAAAATTTTGGAATTATGCAAAAAAACATAAATACGGACACTTGGAAAAATCAAAATATATTGTCGGAAAAGATTTTCCGTCGGGTATAAAAAGAGGTTTAAAAGACGAAGATAAACTTGAACGGGCAAGAGTTCACAGAGAACATGTTTTTTCACAAAACAGAAGTTCTTCTTTATCGGAAAATTCGGATTCCGTATTGCAAAAAGCAGCTGCTCATTCTTCCGCTTCGTTTTCAAAAAACAAAACGACAAATAAAAAAAATTTGGTTATTTTAGTTGCTTTTTCCGATAAAAATTTTTATTTTTCTCCTAATGATATAGAGAATTTATATAATAAAGAAAATTATACTTATGACGGTGCGAAAGGTTCCGTTGTCGATTATCTTAAAGAAATTTCTTATAATAAATGTAATATTGAATTTATTGTTTCTACATTTGTTGTTACATTAGATAAAAGTTATAAATATTATGGAGAAAATAATTCTTCCGGAAGTGATAAGCATGCTCAGGAAATGGTAAAAGAAGCGATAATAAAATTAGATAATATGGGATTTGATTTTGCTCAAGCTGACGGAGACAATGACGGATATGTTGATATTTTAACGGTTATTCATGCCGGATGCGGTGAAGAATATACAGGTGCTGACAGTTACGATATATGGTCTCATCAGTGGTCAATGGATTCCGTTTATAATACATGGGACAATAAAAAATTGAAAGAATATATTACCGTTCCGGAAAGGAGAGGCTCGGAAAGTTCTTCCATAGGGCTTGTAAGGATAGGAGTTATAGTTCATGAATTAATGCATGTTTTCGGTATTCCCGATTTATATGATACTACTTACAAAAGTAAAGGGTTAGGTTCTTTTTGCTTGATGGCAAATGGTTTATGGAACGGAAGCAACGGAACTTCTCCTGCACATCCGTGTGCTTGGGTAAAATATAAATTAGGTTTTATTAATCCGAAAACATTATCGAAAGGTAAAAATTCAATAGAAACATCTTCAAAATTTGATACCGCTTTTTATATTATTGCTCCGGAAAGTTTTAATCCCAGAGAATATTTTATGATAGAAAATCGGCAGCCTTACGGCTTTGATACAAAACTGCCAGGGAATACATATTCGGAAAGAGGATTGTTGATATATCACATAGATGAAAGAAAAACAAATAATAATGACAGAAATCATTATTTAGTAGCATTGGAAGAAGCTGATGCCACAACGAGTGATTGGACGGATTTTGACCTTGCTCAAAATAGAAATAATGGAACTTCTCAGGATTATTTTAGGGACACAACGGTAACAACTTTTAATGATGATAATACAATCTCACCTAACAGTAAAAGTTATACCGGTCAAAAATCCGGAATAAAAATATTTAAAGTTTCTGCAAGTACTGATACGATGACTTTTGAGACTGAAAATTATGATGAATTTGTAGATAATTTAAAAGATAATGATATCGAAGGGAAAAACGGAGTGGACATTGTAAATATTATCATGGGATTTTCAAAAACAAAGGAAGAATTAAAATCATTGACCGAAGATCAGCAAAAAGAACTTTCCAAATATTTTACTTTTACGAAGGCAGGTGCAATTGAAGCTAATGAAATGGATGGTATATATAATGAATATCTAAAAGGTACTGTTTTTGGTGTAGGAAAGGATAAAATGTCATCATTTAGTTCTATTGATGCAAATTTGGTTAATAAATTAAATTATGCACTAAGAACATCAAGCGGAACCCAAACAACAAAATCGGTAGGGGTAATAAGTAAAGGTAATGATGCTCCTATTGAAAACAATAATATTTCAAACGGACAAAATATGAGATTTACGGGAACGGATGCTATTGAAAATATTTCAGAATATCTTAAGGAATACGGATATTTGATGCCTAAGCTTGAAAATATGAAATTAAAATCGGAATATGATATTGTTGAGGTTTTGGAAAATACGGATATGTCAAAATATAAAGATTATATCTTTTTTGCGGGAGAAAAAACTGTTTTTAATTATGACTTGTCAAAAGTTGTCTTTTATCCCAACCCTGCAAGAAACGGAAAGATTACAATAACAAATTTACCTACATCAATTGATAAATTAAATATTTATATTTATACTATATCAGGGCAAATGATAACATCTTTTTCTTTGGATGATACTCAAGTGTTAGGTAACGGGATAAGATTTTTCGTGTGGAATTGTAAAACAAAATCCGGTAATGATATAGCCCAAGGTGTATACATGATTTTAATAAAAACAAATAATGATAAAATTGTCAAAAAAATAGCAATAATCAGGTGATTTTTATTGACTAAAATGAATAAAATTTATATACTAAGTGTTATTAGTGGGGTTATAGCTCAGCTGGGAGAGCGCTTGCATGGCATGCAAGAGGTCAGGGGTTCAATCCCCCTTAGCTCCACTTTATTTTTTCAAAACAGAAACTTTTAGTTAATTAAATTTTGTAAATCAAGATCAAGGTTTGACCGGAGATAAATTGATGAAGGTTTTGCTTGTTAACGGAAGTTGCAATAAAAACGGTTGTACTTTTAGAGCTTTAACGGAAATTGAAACTGTTTTAAATAAAGAAAATATTGAAACCGAAGTTATTCAATTGGGTTCAAATGCCGTTAGGGATTGTATCGGTTGTCATGGTTGTGCAAAGAACGACAACAAATGTGTTTTTAATGACGATGTTGTAAATGATATTATAGAAAAGGCAAAAACTTCCGACGGCTTTGTTTTCGGTTCGCCTGTCTACTATGCACATCCTTCCGGAAGGTTGTTATCGGTGATGGACAGAGTTTTTTATGCCGGCGGTAAATTTCTGGCATATAAACCTGCTGCAGCCGTAGTATCGGCAAGAAGAGCGGGAACAACGGCTTCAATTGATGTAATAAATAAATATTTTACAATAAATAAAATGCCGATAGTTTCTTCTCTATATTGGAATATGGTTCACGGTTCAAAAGCAGAAGATGTTGAAAAAGATTTGGAAGGACTTCAGACAATGCAGGTGTTAGCTAAAAATATGGTATGGATGTTGAATTCGTTAAAGCAAACAAAACATCCTGAAGCTGAAGAAAAAATAAAAACAAATTTTATAAAATAAATAGTTGATTTCTTAAAGCATAAAACAAATAAAAAGGGAGAATAAAAATGAAGAAGTTGTTGTTGTCTGTTTTATTGTGTATGTCTGTATTTTTTTTGTTTGGATGTTCGTCTAATGAAACAGAAACTTACGAAACCGATGCTTATGAAGCTGAGTTGGAGGATGGCGGTATGGATATAGATGAAGAAGAGATTGATGAAGAAGAGGAAGAAAGAGAAGGTACGGAAGAAGAAAGTGAAGGAACGGAAGGAATGACAGATTCACAGGAAGAGATTACAGAAGAAACATCGGATAGTAGTTTAAATCAAGATGAACAGGAGCAAGAAAATCAATAAAAATTGATTTTGTTTCTTGTATAAAGTTTATTTTTTTTAGTAGCTAAAAATATAAAGTATATTGTGAGACTGTGATGAAAAATTTTATTTTATTTGTTTTGTTATTTTGTTTTGTATTCCTTTTTTACAATAATGCTTTTGCTCAAAAATGTGCTGATTTAAGTATAGAAGAATTGTCGGCACAACTTGGTACCCATAGTTTGTTGGTTTATAAAAACGGTAATATTTCTTTTCAAGATGAGCATGGAATAAAACCGTTACTTATTCAAATAGAAAAGAAAGGGCTTAAAAAAGCAATAGTTGTAGATAAAGTTATAGGTAAAGCCGCAGCACTTCTTATGGTGTATGGTAAAGTAAAACAAGTTCATACAAATATTATTGCCAAAGATGCAATAACGGTATTTGAAAAACATAAAATTAAATTTTCGTATAATCAGGAAGTTGAATATATTCAAAATGCTGCAAAAGACGGGCTTTGCCCGATGGAACAAAAAGTTTTAAATATAGACAGTCCGAAAAAAGCTTACAAAATTTTTACAAATCAAAACCATAAATGAAAAAAAATAGAGTTGTTTATTTGTTAAGGTTAGCTGTATCGACAGTTATTTTAGTCGGTTGTTTTCTTGCTTTTACAACAACTTTCAGCTTCTTGGCAAAATTTTTTGCAATACAATTAGGTCCCGGTATTGCAAGTTTGGTAACATCTTTTTCAGCATCGGTGTTGATATCTGTTTTATTTGTTTTAATATTTACGGTTTTATTCGGTAGGTTTTACTGTTCTTTAATTTGTCCGTTAGGAATATTACAAAATTTTATAAACTTTTTTTCTTTAAAGAAAAGTAAAAACTATAAAAATTTATATAAAACAAGGTATACCATAGCTGCTATTGTATTCGGAGCTTTGTTTTTCGGTTGGGCTGCAGGGCTTAAAATACTTGACCCGTATACAAATTTCGGTTTAATAGCTTCAAGTATTTTGACACCGGTTTATAACCTTATAACAAAAAATCAAAATTATGAATTCACAGCATTAACTTTATTGATATCTTTAATTCCGTTTATAATTCTAATAATTTTGGTGATATTTAAAAGAAGGTTTTTTTGTACGGCAATTTGCCCTATAGGAACCGTTTTGGGTTTAGCTTCAAAATACGGACCGTTTAGATTAAAAATTTCCGATAAATGTATAACTTGCGGAGCATGTTTTAAAAATTGTCCTGCAGGAAGTATAAATTTAAAAAATAAAAAAATTGATAATGAACTTTGCATAAGATGTTTGAAATGTGTTTCCGTATGTCCCAAACAAGCTATCGGTTACGGATTTTATAAAAATAAAAAAGAAGAAAAATTCAGTTTAAGCAGAAGAAATTTTATTGTAAGTTCTTGTTTTGTTTTAGGTGCATTTGCTGTTGGTGCCGGAACCGCATTAATTAGAGGCAAAAAGTTTTTAGGAGAAAAAATAAGAGCAATATTACCGCCGGGTGCAAAAAATTATGAAAATTTCTCTTCAAAATGTACAAGTTGTCAATTATGTGTAGCCGTATGTCCGAATAAAGTTATTCATCCGAGAGATTTCAATAATCCTAATATTTATATGGATTATTCAAAAAATTTTTGTAAATATGATTGCAATGCTTGTAGTTCGGTTTGCCCTACCGGTGCAATAGAAAAAATGTCATTGGACCAAAAACAACATTGTAGAATAGGTATGGCAAAGATAGATAGAAATTTATGTGTAAATTGCGGAGTATGTGCATTTAAATGTCCTGTTAAAGCATTAAGTTTAGATGAAAATAGAATATTGCAATTTGACGGTTCAAAATGTATAGGTTGTGGGGCTTGTCAGGTAAGTTGTCCGCAAAAAGCAATAGAAGTTGTTGGTATTACGGAGCAAAGCAAAACTATCTAAAATAAATCAAAAATCGCAAAGCGATTTTTTAACGGAGGTAATTGATATGTCTTTAGGTTTTACGGAAATTCTTTTAATTTTTATAGCAATACTTTTACTGTTCGGTGCAAAAAGAATACCGGAACTTGTAAAAGCAATTGCAAGGGCTTCGCATGAATATAAAAAGGCAAAAGAAATGATAAAAAAAGAATCCGAAGAAATTATTAATGATGATTCTAAAACGGAAAACAAGCAGCAAACAATAGATGTGAAAGCCGAAGATAAAAAAGATAATTAATTCAAATGGCGGATTTTGAACAGGAAAAATTAACTTATCATTTGGCGGAGTTAAGGAAAACAATTTTATCAATAATTATTTGTTTGCTTTTATTGTTTCCGTTAGGTTATTTTTTAGCTCCTTATTGTATAGATTGGCTTATAAGCAGAAGTTCTTTTAATCAAAATTTTACTTTGAATTTTTTCTCTCCTATGGAAGTTTTTCTTGTAAATTTAAAAATAGGTTTTGTAATAGCTTTTATTATAGGTTTTCCTTTTACAATTTATAAAATATGGCAGTTTTTACTTCCCGCATTATATGATAAGGAAAAAAAATTTATAAAAACGGCTGTATTTTGTTCAACTTTTCTTTTTATTTTAGGTGCAGCTATTTGTGTTGCTTTTGTTCTTCCTTTGATAATAAAATTTTCAATGAGTTTTGCAACGGATAAAATTCAACCGATACTTGGAATAAGTAATTTTTTAGGATTATCCGGTTGGTTAATGCTTGCTTTCGGATTGATGTTTCAATTTCCTATAGCAATTTATTTTTTAGTAAAGTTTGATATAGTATCAATTGAAGATCTAAAAAATAAAAGACCTTATGTCGTAATAGTTCTTCTTTTTACTGCAGCACTTCTTACACCGCCGGATGTTGTTTCTCAGCTTCTTTTATTTGTTCCTACATATCTTTTGTTTGAACTTGGGCTTTTGTTTGCGGGTTTTTCAAAGAAAAAGTAATAAAAGACTCTTTTTTTAGTTAGTCATTTTTTGTAAAATACATTGGTTATCAAATTAGCTTATAGCTAAAACAGGATTTTTATATGCTCAAAATTATAGGCGGAACTTTCAAAGGAAGACAATTAAAAACTTTACCTAAAGATGATTTTTCAATAAGACCGATGCTCGGTATGATGAAAAAATCAGTGTTCGATATTATTACACCTGTATTGCCGGACAGTTTGTTTTTGGATTTATATGCAGGGGTGGGGTCTGTCGGTATAGAAGCATTATCAAGAGGTGCAAAAAAAGTTGTTTTTGCCGAAATAAGTGATAAATCCATAGCTCTTGTAAAATATAATTTGAAAATGTTGCAACTTGAAGATAAAGCAGATATCATAAAATGTGATGTTATAAAAGGGTTCCCGAAATTTCAAAATAAGTATGATATTATTTTTTTAGGACCTCCTTATAAAGACGGAGCCAAAAATGCACTTGCTTTAACATACCCTACTTTAAAAAATATAGTGTTGTTTTCCATGCTTAAAGAAAACGGAATTGTAATTTCCCAAAGGCACAGAAACGAACCTGTTGATGAAGTTGTAGGTTTAAATAATTACAGAACGGAAAAATACGGTGATACCGTAGTTTGCTTTTACAGGATGTAAAAAATGAGAGATAAAACATTTAAAATAAGTTATTCGAGAATGAATACATATTTGTTTTGCCCGTATAAATATAAAATGATTTATTTGGAAAACAAATATATTCCTTTAAATCCGGATATTGCTTTCGGAAATGCCGTTCATAAAACACTTGATTATTTTTATAAAAAAGGGGAATATACATATGTTGCTTTAATTGACAGTTTAAATTTCTGTTGGGAAAGCAGCGGTTATGATAATAATCAGGATGTGTATGTAAGTTATTTAAGGGCTAAAGAAGTTTTAAAGAATTTTTGGGAAACTTTCGGTAAAAATATTCCTAAAAAAATTTATACCGAACATAATTTTAAAGCTGAAATAGGCAAATACCCTTTTATAGGTATAATAGACAGAATAGATGAATATCCTGACGGCAGTAAAGAACTTGTGGATTATAAAACACATAAAGTTATTTGGACACAGGAAAAGATTGATAACGATTTACAGTTAAGTTTATATTGTTATGCCTGTAAAATAGCACTCGGTTTTATTCCTGACAGAATTGCAATTTATTTCTTATCACATAACAAAAAAATATATACCGCAAGAAACGAAGAACAAATAAACAATGCAATAAAACTTTGTGTTGAAATTGCCGAAAAAATAAATAAAAAAGAATTTAGGTATAATAAAGAAAAATGTCCTTATTGTGATTTTAAAGAAAGTTGCAGGTTCAGCAGTTTAAAAAAAGAAACGGATTTTAAAGTTAAAATCAGTGATTTGATATGATAATTGTTTTTAAATTTAATGTATAATTTACAATGCACAATGTATAATGTCGGTAAAAATTGTTTTGCAATTTTTTTTGTTTGTTGTTTGTAGTTGATAGTTTAACCATAAGCCACAAACCACAAACCATAAACTAAAAATTTGTGCAACAAATTTTTAATGGAGGAACAATGAAAAATATAACCGTAATAAAATTCGGAGGAAGTTTAACAAAAAACAAACAGGCTCAAAAAAAGTTTATAAAAGATTTGGCGGAAATATCAAAAAAACAAAATATAGTTTTAGTTCATGGCGGAGGTCCTGAAATAAATAACTTGTTGGAAAGGTTAAATATAAAATCAAAATTTATTAACGGTTTAAGATATACCGATGAAAAAACATTGGAAGTTGTTGAAATGGCATTAAGCGGCAAAGTGAACAAAATGTTGACGGCAGAACTTATTAAATGCGGTGTTAAAGCATGCGGAATATCTGCAAAAGACGGTTCAATTGCCGTTTGTAAATTAAAAAAAGAATTAGGCTTTGCGGGTGAACCTGTAAAAATAAATACAAAGTTAATAGAAACTTTAATAAAAGGAGGGTTCTTTCCGGTAATATCGTCGGTCGGTATTGATAAACAGGCTAATGCGGTTAATGTAAATGCCGATACTCTTGCTACAAATATTGCCGTAAGTTTTAAAGCCGATAAACTGATATTTTTAACCGATGTTGCAGGTGTTTTGGACAAAAATAAAAATACAATAAAAAATATAAAAATAAAAGAGATTAATAATTTAATAAAAACCGAAGTTATAACCGGCGGTATGATACCTAAAATAAAAAGTGCTGCCTCGGCGGTAAAAAAAGGAGTAAAACAAGTTCTTATTGTAGACGGTTCTGCCGGAATTAAAAATTTAAAGGGAACCGTAATTTCTAAATAAAAAAAATAAAGCGGGCAATGGGAATCGAACCCACATCACGAGCTTGGGAAGCTCGGGTTTTACCACTAGACTATGCCCGCATTAACTTTTTTCTATTCTATCTATTTTTGAAATAAGTGTCAACACACACAACACCAAAAAAGCATAAAGCGATTTTTTTGTGTTTTGTAATATAAAATTAAAATTTAAAATATCATGCTATTTGTTTTTATATATAAAAAAAGATAAAATATAAAGAATATTTTATTTATGGAGCAAATTATGTTAAAAGAATTGATTGGAGCCATTTTCGGTTCACAAAATGAAAGAGATATAAAAAGAATAAAACCCATAGTTGAAAAAATAAATTCGTTGGAACCTGAAATTCAAAAACTTTCCGACGACCAGTTGAAAGCAAAAACGGAAGAATTCAGAAAAAGATTGGCAGACGGTACAACTTTGGACGATTTGTTACCGGAAGCTTTTGCTTGTGTTAGAGAAGCTTCAAAAAGAACCATCGGGCTTAGACATTTTGATGTTCAAATGATAGGTGGGTACATTTTGCATAAAGGTAAAATTGCCGAGATGAAAACCGGTGAAGGTAAAACTTTGGTTGCAACATTGGCAGTTTACTTAAATGCCCTTGAGGGTAAAGGTGTTCATGTAGTTACCGTCAACGATTACCTTGCAAAAAGAGATAAAGAGTGGATGCAACCGGTATATAATGCTTTGGGAATGACCGTAGGTAATGTTTGCCATGATATTACAAACGAAGAAAGAAGGCAAGCTTATCAATGCGATATAACTTATGTAACAAATAACGAATTGGGTTTTGATTATTTGAGAGATAACATGGTTATCTCAAAAGAAGACAGAGTTTTAAGACCGCTTAATTATGCAATTATCGATGAAGTCGATTCTATTTTGATAGATGAGGCAAGAACCCCGCTTATAATTTCGGGTGCAGGTGAAAAATCCACCGACAAATATTATGTTTCAAACAGAATTGTTCCTATGCTGCACGGCAGGTTTATAACTGAAGAAGAAGAAATAAAAGCAAAATATGAAGGTGTTGACCTTTCAAAAGGTTACGATTATTTGGTAGATGAAAAAAATCACAGTGTGGTTTTAACCGAACAAGGTGTTCAAAAGGCGGAAAAAATATTAGGCTTAAAAAATATTTATGACGATATGCAGTCGGAATGGGTTCATCATTTAACACAAGCAATAAGGGCACACAATTTATACAAAAGAGATGTCGATTATGTGGTAAAAAACGGTGAAGTTATAATTGTTGATGAATTTACGGGAAGGTTAATGCCGGGAAGAAGATGGTCCGACGGGCTTCATCAGGCAGTTGAAGCAAAAGAAAATTTGCAAATTGCCGAAGAAAACCAAACTTTGGCAACGATAACTTTTCAAAATTTCTTCAGAATGTATAACAAAATTGCCGGTATGACGGGAACGGCACTTACCGAAGCAAGTGAGTTTTGGGAAATATATAAACTTGATGTTGTTGAAGTTCCTACAAATAACCCGATGATAAGAAAAGATTTTCCCGATGTTATTTACAGAACAGAAAATGAAAAGTTTAATGCAATAGTTGCCGATATTGAAAACCGCTGGAAAGTGGGACAGCCCGTTCTTGTTGGAACAAGGTCAATTGAAAAATCGGAAAAACTTTCCGATTTACTGAGAAGAAAAGGTATTCCTCATCAGGTATTAAATGCAAAATTTCATGAAATGGAAGCACAAATTATTGCACAGGCAGGTGCAAAAGGTGCAGTTACAATTGCAACAAATATGGCAGGTAGAGGAACCGATATCGTTTTGGGTGCAGGTGACAAACAACAAAATGAAGAAGTAAAAAAACTCGGCGGTTTATATATTATAGGAACAGAAAGACACGAATCGAGAAGAATCGATAATCAGTTAAGAGGTAGATCGGGAAGGCAAGGTGACCCGGGGGCTTCAAGGTTTTATTTGTCCATGCAGGATGAACTTATGAGGCTTTTCGGTTCCGAAAAAATGTCTG
>Ga0265298_10004216_pt1 | contig 18479 bp, 18 predicted proteins | sample AusTroGonzalo_MG_3_FD_193486 | JGI IMG/M metagenome (GOLD analysis project Ga0265298, IMG submission 193486) | Bovine rumen microbial communities from tropical cattle in Woodstock, Queensland, Australia - Gonzalo_01 | ecosystem: Host-associated > Mammals > Digestive system > Stomach > Rumen ... | reverse complement strand
ATACTGATGTTACAATTGCGAAAGAGAGAGGTGGCTTGATGGCAATCAGCGTAGATGAGCTAACAAATACCAAACGTAAACTCTACTATAGCTCAGACAATCATATGAACATCGCCCATCAACAACTGGATGGTAGCAACTTCACAACACTGAAAGGCCCTTGGGTTAATATCGACAACGCCCTGAGTATCATCAATGCTAATGGAAAGGACTTCGCCTTTGGCGAGAGAGCCAATAACAACTCTGTGATGACAGCAAAGATTTATAGTTCCTACGATGATAAAAGCCGTGAAGTAAAACAGAATGATGTAGTTGATCGTCGTGCACAGATCTACTACAGCAATATGACAGCTGAGGAAACCAACAACTTCTTCAGTAATCTGATTCCCCTTAGCCCCACTACCCCAGAGGGATGGAATGGTATCATCGTGCCTGATGGCGGCGAGGGTAGTTACTACTATATGTTGCTCAGCAACTTTGCTGGTAAACAGGAATGTACGCTGAAGAACATTCGTAACCATGCAGGCAAGCCTGTGTTCACCACTAAAACAATCATCACGAAAGCAGGTTCCACCGCCACCTTCACAGCAGAGGAGAACCACTCCGTCGTAAACACATTGAAATTTTTCATCGAAGGTAGTGGCATAACAGCCATTCAAGACAAGAACGACCCAGCAACCATCTATCTGCGCAACAACATGAAGAGAAAGAACACAATTTTTGTGAATGCCTTCGATGGTGGGAAAGTCATTTCGAAATCTCTCAAGCTTAAGAAGGAAATGCTGAAAGTGTGTATCCACGGAGGTGAACTCATTGTTGAATAGAAGAGACCGGTCCAAACACCCAGAGAGATATGCCAACCTTTTTTCGGAAACAAGAGAAAAGTGAAAAGAAACTGAAAGAATCTTGCTCGTTTCCAAAAAACTTCGTACTTTTGCCGACAAAATTCGAAGCATTCACATATTTAGATAAATGAAAAGAATAATTCTTGGGATTGCGATTATTGCCATCATGATGTTTGGCATATCTGCCCTGGCAGAGACGGACAGTACAGCTGCCCCTGCAATCGAACAGACCGAAGTTGTTGCTGCTGGCGAAAACATGTCAGAGGGTCCTTCTGTGGAGGAACTTATCGGCGAGGAGGACATGAAAGAGATGGAAGACTTCACCAACAGCGGGGGCTTTCATAACCAATTAAAGACAAAATTCATCGAGGGAACAGCAGGATTCATGTCCCTTGTCGCCTTAGCACTGATTCTAGGCCTCGCTTTCTGTATTGAGCGTATCATCTACCTCACACTCTCTGAAATCAATGCAAAAAAGTTACTTGCAGACATCGAAAAGAAAGTGGAAACAAACGATATTGAAGGAGCCAAGGACATCTGTCGCAACACACGCGGTCCCGTTGCCTCCATCTGTTACCAAGGATTGATGCACATCCGAGAGAAAATGGACGACATTGAGCGTTCCATTGTCAGCTACGGATCAGTACAGGCTGCAAAGTTGGAAAAAGGCTGTTCCTGGATCAAGCTATTCATCGCTATTGCCCCATCATTAGGCTTCCTCGGAACAGTAATTGGAATGGTGATGGCCTTCGACCAGATTCAAGAGGCAGGCGATATCAGTCCTACGATTGTGGCATCGGGCATGAAAGTGGCACTTATCACCACCATCTTCGGTATCATCGTAGCACTCATTCTGCAGGTATTCTATAACTACATCCTTGCAAAGATAGAGCATCTGACATCACAGATGGAGGAATCGGCCATCTCGCTGCTTGACATCATCATGAAGCACAAGGCTAACGCATAACGGGTAATCACTATGAGCTTCTACGAATCCCCTATATTCATCGACATACTACTCGTCATCATGTATGTTCTTGCGGCTGCCGCTATTGGTATTACCGCATGGAGCATGTTTCATTCAGTACACATGCGAAACCGTGAGTCGGTAATACAGGGCATTCCTGCGGGCAAGATAGCTTGGGGAGTAGCCATTCTTCTATCAACAACCTTGATTATCACCGGATTATTGGCTGACACATCAGCAATTGTTATCAACGGAAAAACTTTCTCAGACACACTTTGGCTACGCGTCAGCGACATGCTCATTAATACATCCATCATACTCATTATCATTGCTATCATAGGTGTAGCCGCCGGTTCGATGAGCTTAGGGAGAAAGATTTCCAAGAAAGAGAAGAGTCATAAGTAAATCAGAAGATATTGTTTGAACGTCGCAAAAATAGGGTTCCTGGTCTGAATACGACTTCAACAGCTGACATTTCGTTCATGCTGTTGATATTCTTTTTGGTTACCTCATCGATGGACTCTGACAAAGGACTTGCGCGCCAATTACCCCCCCCGCCCGACAGCCAGACGGAAGTAGAGATGAAAGTAAAGGAGCGTAACGTGATGCGCATACAGCTTGACGCCAACAATCAATTGACTTGTAACGATGAAGCCATTACGGCCGATCTGCTCACAGAACGCATCAAGACCTTTGTAGCCAACAAGACAAACGATCCCACTTTGCCCGAGAAGAGCATACGCGACGTGAATTTCTTCGGACAATGCAAAGTGAGCGACCGCCACATTCTCTCTATACGAGTAGACAGGGCAACCAGCTACGATGCATATTTTCAATTACAGAACAGCATCGTGAGAGCATATGCCCAACTGCGTAACGAATTAGCCCGTAAAAAATTCGGCCGTTCGTTGGCAAACTGTTCGCAAGAACAGCGCGATGCCATTGGCATGGTCTACCCCCAACGTATCAGCGAGGATATCCCTTCTGATACTCAACAAGTTGAGAAGAACAAAGCCAACGACCAGAAAGGAGGTAAACGATGAGAGGACTATTCCGCAGACGAGACCGAGAAGTTCCTGAGTTGAACACCTCATCATTGCCTGACCTGATTTTCACTGTGCTGTTTTTTTTCATGATTGTTACCCACATGCGCGAAGTCGACCTAAAGGTACACTATCAGGTTCCGCAGGGCACAGAGGTACAAAAGTTGAACCACAAATCAGCCGTTATCCCCATTTATATCGGACGGAAAATATACAATCACTCAACAAAGGATGACGAGTTCTTCATCCAACTGAACAATGAGATTGCAACTCTCGATGATATCAAGGAATATATCAACGAGGAACGTAACAAGATGAACGAGGATGACCGTAGCCGCATGACCGTCAGCATCAAAGCCGACAAAGACGTTCCTATGGGAGTTATCGCCGATGTGAAACAGGAACTTCAAAAGGCATTTGCGCTAAAAATCAACTATTCAGCCAACGAACAATGATAAATTGTTGGTTTTTACGCATTTTTTATATCAATCCGTTGCCTGTCTGAAAAAATGTTGCTATCTTTGCAACATCATATAACTATAGTTATCAGACATGGCAAATCAGAAATTCGATGAGCTTGACAAACAAATATTGAAGCTCATATCCGAAGATGCGCGCATTCCATTCCTTGAAGTAGCGCGCGTATGCAACGTGAGTGGCGCAGCCATCCACCAGCGCATACAAAAACTCACAAGCGCAGGCATTTTGAAAGGTTCACAATTTATTATCGATCCTGAAAAGGTTGGCTATGAGACATGTGCTTTCATCGGTTTGAACCTTAAGAATCCTGCATCATTCGATGAAGTTGTTGGAAAACTGAAAGAAATACCCGAAGTGGTAGAATGCCACTATACTACAGGTGACTACGATCTGTTCATTAAGATCTATGCTCTGAACAACCATCACTTGCTCAACATCATTCACGACAAGTTGCAGCCCTTAGGATTGGCCCGCAGTGAGAGCATCATCTCGTTCCACTCAGCCATCGACCGTCAGCTGCCTGTGACCGACGTTTTATTAGGCGACGCCGAGTAAGACATGAGTACAAAGACGTTTTCCTCAATCATTGCCAAGAGTCTCGGCCTTAGCGATGGGGCTATAGCCAACACTTTGGCACTTCTCGATGAAGGCTGCACTATTCCTTTTATCTCGCGATATCGCAAGGAACGTACAGGCGGTCTCAACGAGGTGCAGATTGCGTCTATCAGTGAACAATATGAGAAACTGAAAGAGACGGCCAAGCGCAAGGAAACCATCCTGAAAACTATCGCTGAACAGGAGAAGCTGACTCCAGAGTTGCAACAGCGTATCGACAGCTGTTGGGATGCGACCGAACTGGAAGACATCTACCTTCCCTTCAAACCCAAACGCCGCACACGTGCTCAAGTGGCACGCGAACAGGGCTTGGAGCCCTTAGCCTCTATCCTACTCATACAACGCGAACGCGATCCTGAACAAGCAGCTCTGAGATTTGTCGTGGGTGACGTTCACGATGTTGCCTCTGCCCTTCGAGGCGCTCAGGACATTATTGCCGAGCAAGTGAGTGAGGACGAACGCTCACGCCAGCAAGTGCGTGCTTCGTTCCGTCGAGAGGCCATGATTACCTCAAAAGTCGTAAAGGCTAAAGCCGATAGTGAAGAGGCCGCCAAATACTCCGATTATTTTGATTGGCAGGAGCCTCTACGCCGTTGTTCCAGTCATCGTCTGTTGGCGATGCGCCGAGGTGAAGAAGAAGGCATCTTGCGCGTTTCCATTAACATCAACGACGAGGAGTGTATCGAACGTCTGTCCCGCCATTATGTTTATGGGCATACGCCCTGTGGCCGACTCGTTGCCGAGGCTGTCGAGGATGGTTACAAACGATTACTCGAGCCATCTATCGAAACAGAATTTGCATCTCTTAGCAAGGAAAAAGCCGATGAGGAAGCAATCCGCGTGTTCGCTGAGAACCTGCGCCAACTACTTCTTGGCGCTCCTCTTGGACAGAAACGTGTAATGGGTATTGACCCTGGCTTTCGAACGGGCTGTAAGATTGTGTGCCTCGACGCCCAAGGCAATCTATTACACCACGAGGCTATCTTCCCCCATCCCCCTGTAAACAAGCGTATGCAAGCATCAGCCCACGTGGAGCAAATGCTAAAAAGCTATAAGATTGAGGCTATTGCCATTGGTAACGGAACGGCAAGTCGCGAGACCCGCGCGTTTATTGAGGACTGCTTAGCGGAATTCGATCATGCAGGAAAGTCCACAATATCTGAAACAACCGTAAAGCCACAAGTCTTCGTAGTTAGCGAGGATGGTGCATCCGTCTATTCGGCTTCGAAGATTGCACGCGATGAATTTCCAGATGAAGATGTAACCGTTCGTGGTGCTGTTTCTATCGGTCGACGCCTGATGGATCCGCTTGCAGAATTGGTAAAGATTGACCCGAAGAGCATTGGTGTAGGACAATACCAACATGACGTAGACCAGTCAAAGCTCAAGAAGCAATTGGATCAGACAGTGGAGAGTTGCGTAAATTCAGTGGGTGTGAACCTCAACACGGCCTCCAGCCATCTTCTCCAATACGTTAGCGGACTAGGTCCCACATTAGCCAAAAATATCATCGACTACCGTCGTGAGAATGGTGCCTTTACCTCACGCGCACAACTAAAGAAAGTACCACGACTGGGTCCGTCAGCATATCAGCAGTGTGCCGGATTCTTGCGCATTCCTAATGCGAAGAACCCATTGGACAATAGTGCCGTTCATCCTGAAAGCTATGCCGTTGTTGAACAGATGGCAAAAGATCAGGGCTGCACTGTCATCGATCTGATTAAAGACAAAGAATTACGCGCACGTATCGATATCAAGAAGTACGTAACTGCTGAAATTGGCCTGCCCACCCTGACCGACATTCTGAAAGAACTAGAGAAACCTGGTCGCGATCCTCGCGAACAGATTGAGGTGTTTGAGTTCGCAAAGGGGATAGAGACTGTCGATGATCTCACAGAAGGTATGGAACTACCTGGTATAGTGACCAACATCACCGCCTTTGGTGCTTTCGTTGACATCGGTGTTCATCAAGACGGACTTGTACATATTTCACAACTGGCTGACAAATACGTTAAAGACCCCAACGAGGTTGTAAAATTGCATCAGCACGTCCGCGTACGAGTGTTGGAAGTCGACCGCCGACGCAACCGCATCTCACTATCCATGAAAGGAATCAGCAAATAACATCACCAACAAACATAACTAAAATAGCAAAGAACTATGATTTGGAATCCCAGCATTGAATGCATGGACCGCGAACAACTTCGCGAGATTCAAAGCCGCCGACTGGTAAAGATGGCGGAGTACGTATATCACAACACCCCCTTCTACCGCAAGAAGTTTCAGGAGATGGGACTCGAGCCCGGTGATATCAAAAGTATTGACGATATTGTTAAACTGCCGTTCACCAATAAGCTTGACCTGCGCGATAACTATCCCTTTGGATTGGCAGCAGTACCAATGAGCCAGATTGTGCGTATTCATGCCTCAAGCGGTACTACAGGAAAGCCAGTCGTTGTGCTTTATACGAGGAAAGACCTCGCTATGTGGAGCGAAGCCATCTCACGTGCCTTCACGGCCTATGGTGCAACGAAGGAAGACATTTTCCAAGTGGCCTATGGCTATGGTCTGTTCACTGGCGGATTGGGAGCTCACGATGGTGCAACAAATATCGGAGCCAGTGTGATTCCTATCTCCAGTGGCAACACGCAGAAGCAAATCACACTGATGCACGACTTCGGATCCACTATCCTCTGCTGTACGCCTTCTTACGGACTATTCCTTGGCGAAGCCCTGAACGAATGCGAATGGAAGCGCGATGAGTTCAAACTGCGTGTGGGAGCATTCGGTGCAGAGCCTTGGACCGAAGAAATGCGCGTGAAACTGGAACAGAGTCTCGGCATCAAGGCCTACGACATCTATGGTCTTTCGGAGATTGCTGGTCCTGGTGTAGGCTATGAGTGTGAGTGTCAGCACGGTACCCACCTGAACGAAGACTATTTCTATCCTGAGATACTTGATCCAAACACAGGTGAGCCTCTGCCTGAAGGCACACTTGGCGAGCTGACCTTTACCCATCTGACGAAGGAAGGTATGCCTCTGTTGCGCTATCGTACTCACGACCTCACAGCACTCCATTACGACAAATGCTCGTGCGGACGTACACTCGTACGCATGGATCGTATCCTCGGACGTTGTGACGATATGCTCATCATCCGTGGCGTGAACGTATTCCCGTCACAAATCGAGGCTGTCATCCTGAACGTGCCTGAATTTGAGCCCCACTTCATGCTCACCGTCGATCGTGTGAACAATACGGACACCTGCGAACTGCGCGTTGAGGTGAAGGAAGAATTCTTCACTGACGAGATGGGCCAGATGGTTGGCTTGCAGAAAAAACTCGAAGCCGAACTGCGCTCCGTCATCGGACTTGGTTTCAAAGTGCTGTTGGCAGAGCCTAAGAGCATTGAGCGTAGCGAGGGCAAGGCCAAGCGAGTCATCGATAAGAGATTATTCAAATAAACCTTTAAAAGTAATATTATGTTAGCAAAACAATTATCTATTTTCCTTGAGAACAAATCTGGCCGTCTGACCGAAGTTACTGACATCTTAGGTGGAGCAGGTATCAACCTCTCGGCCATGAGTATTGCCGACAACAGCGATTTTGGCATCCTGCGTTGTATCGTGAGCGACCCCGACAAGGCCTATCAGGTACTGAAGGAGAACCACTTCGCAGTGAAGATTACTGATGTCATCGGCTTCCAGTGTCCCAACACTAGCGGTTCACTGGCCATCGTTCTGAAACGTCTTTCTGAGAAAGGTGTTTTCATCGAATATATGTATTCGTTTGCCAACGGCGATCATGCAACCGTCGTTATCCGTCCAACCGACTTGACTGAATGCGACAATATCCTTTCAGAGATGAAGGTTGAGTTGATGGCTGCTAACGATCTATACAAGCTATAAAAGCAATCCCCTGAAACGCTCACCGCGTTTCAGGGGAACACTAAGAGCGTTTCAAGGATTCTCTATGAGCGTTTCCTTGAAACGCTTTTTTATATCCGTACTTTTATTTCGTACTCATCTTCAGTTTTGTTTCTTTCACGCCTGGAGCCACAGCCGTTAAAGTAACAGAACCAGCCTCTCGAGTGGAGCGCAGTATAACAGTACAGGTTCCGTTATAGAGCGAGCGCTTATTGCCCACAGTCATTTCGTCGGAGTTGATATCGCCATTGATGACGCCTATAATCTCTGCATTACCCTCCACCTTGAAAGTCACTTCCTGCTGGGCGGTGAGCACCTTACGACCTTTCTTGTCGACAGCGATGATACGCACATGCTGCAGATCCTGTCCGTCAGCCTTCCAGTCAATGCAATCGGGCGCAGCCATGAGCTTCACAGCATCGCCAGTAGTCTCCACTTGATGACGTGCCACTTCCTTTCCATTGTTACGGGCGATAGCAATCAGTTTGCCAGGCTTACATGTCACCTCTCCCCATCGAATCTGATTGCGCATCTTGGCGCTCTTCATGTCGTTCTGCTTCTTACCCAAGCTCTTTCCGTTGAGCACCAGCTCTACCTCCTCAGCATTGGTATATACAATAACGTTCACCTTTGCACCTTCTTGTCGATTCCACGATTCCGACATACGATCGTTGCCCATCTTCACTCCATTCCACATCTCAGCTTTCTCGCTTTCGAGGAAAGCCAGATGCACCAGTGGTTCTTCCGGCTTGAAGAACGACCTCATGTAATAGGCCTTTGGCTTGGGCTCCAAGTCGATATTGAACACGCCCTGCGACCATCCTTTAGCAGGCCATCCCATACTTTCTCCCAAATAGTCGATAGCGCCCCAATACGCAAGACCGATCACCTTATCGTTGTCCATCTCGAAGAAGTTCTGTCCCATCGCCTGTGTCGAGGCCTCGCTCTGATAGAACTTCATCCAAGGGAACCGTTTACCGTCACCGGGGAAATACATATACCTATAATTATATGATTGCACATCCGTAATCATCGCAAGATCACAAGGCAGCGAATCGGTCTGCCAATTGCGATAACGAGGATGCATCGCTACAGTGACAAGACGAGTAGAATCATAACGAGCGATGAGTGTACGCATCAGTCGATACATCGTTACGCCAAAGTCGTTATACGGCTGGTTAGGGTCCTGCTGCAGCTCATTACCCAACGACCATAGTACTACTGAAGGAGAGTTGCGGTCGCGCTTGATCCATTCTGGAACATCCTTCTGCCAAAGAGCCTCGAAAGGCACACGTCCTCCAGTATGCTGACGTGTCCATTTGTCGTACAGTTCATCGACCACGAGAATACCATATTGATCACATAGTTCGATGAATTCACGACTGTAGGGGTTATGGCTCGTGCGAATATGATTGATACCGAACTGCTTCATCAGTTGGATACGTTTCTCAATAGCACGTGGATAAGCAGCCGCACCCAGTGCACCAAGACTATGATGGTTAGCATAGCCCTTCAGGAGCACTTTCTTACCATTCAGCAATAAGCCCTGATTCGGCTTCATCTCAACCGTACGGATACCGAACTTCGAGCAAACGACATCAGCCACCTTTCCATTCTGATGGTGAAGTGTCAGCTTAGCTGTGTAGAGATTCGGATGTTCTGTATCCCAAAGCTGAGGGTTGGGGATCTCGATCTCGGGCAACTGCTGTTCAATGGTTCGTGTTGGGGTACTGCGATTTGCCTCAGCCTTTCCCTGATAAACCGTCTTACCATCGGGATCAACGATCTCGATATCCACAGGAATCTTCTTGTCTTTTCCACGTGAAGTAATCTCAGCACAGATGCTCACCTTATGATTATCAATCGTAGCGATGCGAAGTGGATGACGCTCAAAATAAAGTTCGCGATCGGTCGTCACAAGGCGCACACTACGGAAAAGTCCGCCACCAGTGTACCAGCGCGAGTTTTCAGGTTCGCGAGTGTCAGCTACAACGGCAATGACATTATCCTGTCCGAACTTCATCTTATTGGTAACATCGATTTCGAAGCCCACATAACCATAGTCGGTTCCTCCAATAAGCTCTCCATTCAGATAAACATCGGCAACATACATAATACCATCAAACTGTAACAACAGTCGGCGGCCTTTCAACGAATCGGCAGGTGTCAGATGATAGCGATACCAGCCCTTGCCCATCTCCTTGAAGCCACGACTCGACAGTCGGCTCTTGATATTGGCTGCAGGATCATTATTGTCAGCCTTTTCATCGGCAGCAGGAGCCACCCACGGCTGTTCAATCTGGAAATCGTGAGGAACATTGATTGTACGCCAGTCGGCATCATCATACGATATCAGTTCTGCATTCTTCACATCGCCGGCATGGAATCGCCAACCGAAATTCAAACACTGTGAGGAACGCTGTTGGGCATAGGAGGCCGTCACACAGAGAAGCGCGACAAATACCAAAAAGAGATTTTTCTTCATTGTTATTAGTAGTTGGATGTCATTTCGCACGCAAAAATAGCTATTTTTCCCTAAATCGCCAAATAAATTGAATTGTCATTTGTAAGATTATGAAAAAAAAACTACCTTTGCCGCACTGAAAACGAAGAGAAATGGGCAATCGTGTTAATAAAAGCATCAAGAATATTAAGGTAGGCGTATTCTTCTACGTCCTCTCACTTGTGCTTGCTTTCTTCTCTCGTAAGATTTTCCTTGATTGTCTTGGCCCCGAGTTCATCGGACTCACAGGCATGTTGCAGAACATCATGAACTATCTGGGAGTAGCCGAACTGGGTATCGGAACCAGTATCATCTATTTCCTCTACAAGCCGTTGCAGGAAGACAATCACGAAAAGATAAACGAAATCATGTCGATGTTGGCCTATCTCTATCGCTGCATTGGCTTTATCATTGGCGGAGGCGGATTTATCATCAGTCTTTTCTTCCCGTTCTGGTTCAGCGACCTTTCTACGGGGCTCTTCCTCGTCTATTTTGCTTTCTATTCCTTCTTAGCCTCATCGATGATGGGCTACATTTTCAACTTCCGTCAGTTGCTTGTGTCAGCCAATCAGAAACAATACGTTGTGAGTGGCTACTTTCAGACCATTGCCATTGTGCAGAGCCTGACCCAGATCATATTGGCCTACCTATACCAAAATCTGTATCTATGGGTATGCGTAGGACTCTTCTATACCATCATTGGCTGCATCGTCTTCAACCGCCGCATCCGTCGCGAGTATCCGTGGCTGAAGGTCGACCTGAAACAAGGACGACAGAACCTCAAGAACTACCCGGAGATACTGAAGAAGACCCGTCAGATCTTTGTCCAGAAGTTCAAGGACCTCTTCCTCTATCGTAGCGACGAGATCCTTGTGGGTGCATTCGTATCCGTCACCCATGTTGCTTTCTATGGCAACTACACAATGATCACCTACAAGCTCATCTACCTCATCAATATTCTGAGCGACGGTCTCAGTGCCGGCGTAGGCAACCTGTTAGCCGAAGGCAATGAGAAGAACACGATGAAAGTATTTTGGGAGATGACCACAGCCCGCGTCTTCATCACCGGCATCGTCATCTTCTCACTTATCATGTACATCCAACCGTTCATCGCCGTATGGGTAGGTCCGGAATATCAGTTGAGCATGGTCATCATCTACCTGCTCATCTTCCACTTGTTCATCTATCTGCACAACATGACGGTCTATATCTTCATTGGAGCCTCAGGACTCTATGGTGACATATGGGCTGCGTGGCTGGAACTGGCAGTCAACGTTGCAGTAACCTTCTCGTTGGCCCCCTACTATGGTATTGCAGGCATTCTGTTAGGTAAGATTATCAGTGTGTTCTTCATCACCACTGTCTGGAAGCCTTACTATCTTTTCTCACGCACCTTCAAAAGAAGTTTCAAGGAGTACGTAGTGAACATGGGCAAGATCTATCTGATATTTGCCTTCTGTACTGCATGCGCAGTTGCCATCAAATACATGATTATCGACCCTTCCGTCGATTCGCTGCTTTCTCTGATTCTCTACGGTCTCATGACGGCTCCCCCACTCATCTTCATCTTCTTCATGCTACTCTTCCTTTCTACCAATGGCATGAAGTACTTCGTGGCGCGCAAGCCAGCCGTTTATCATTTCCTCTGCCGATTCACCAGATTATCCTCAGCATCTTCATAATGATCGGTCTTATGGAAGATACGCGTAATACCCTTCAGCTGTATCTTCACATGATCCATGAAACTACGCCACATCGACTGCTTACCGATGGTGCCATAGCCCGTTATCGCCTTGCACCGACGGTCGCGCACGAACACAATCTTTCCGTATTTCTTCAGATTCAAAGCCATTGAACCATCCTCACCACGGATGATATCTACACGATAGGGCTCCTTGCGCCCGTAATCTGCATTATAGGCGAAGACCAGTCCGCGCACGGATAATTCAGGGCGCTTGAAATGCTGCACCCACAGGAACAAATCACGCGCCATCTCATAGAGTCTCAAACTGAGACGACTGTGGTTCTCGTCAGGGATATAGCTCCATGTTGCCGAAGCGCACGACACACCAGGCTTCAGCAACTGTTCCAGCATCAGCTCATAGTACTGAGGCGGATAGAGCGTATCGCTGTCCACATCGAAATAGAAACGTCCGCGAGCATGCTGTAAGCCGCAGCGACGCGCATAGCCGCAGGAGTGTTCGTACTCTGTATAGTAAGGGATGCCTGACCGTTCATAGATCTCAGCCGTACGGTCTTTCGAATCATTGTCAACACCGATGATCTCCACTGGATATTTGCATGCAATCTCACTGATAGCCCACAGGCAAGCCTGCAGGTGAGTCTCTTCGTTATAGGCGATAATCACGATCGATGCCAACGGTTCCTTACTCTGTAAGGCAGCCAGTCGGTCACGTGTCTCAGTGATGATTTCCTCGGGAACCTCACTGAACGGCTTTCCGTAAATGCTGAGATATTTATCGTACCAGGCCATATCTTATAGACTTTCAATTACCTTCTGCATCTGAATGCTCCACCTCAGATCATTCACCGTACTACGTATATCCTGAGGTGCCATATCGAAATGCTCGACGAAATCAATAATCTGCTGAATATCCACAGGCGACTCATCGGGCGATGCCTTCAAGACATAAGGCTGATGATCGAAATCACTATCTTGTTCGCTATAGATGAAAGGAATGCCTCGCGTAGCATACTCACGGTTCTTCAGTGTCTTGATAACGGTAATACCACTACGATGGCGTCCCAGCGAACCGATAGCAAACTGGCATTGGTTGAACACACGGGTCAGTTCGTCACCAAACAGCTGACCGTGGAACACCACACGCTCCTGTAATCCGTATTGCTCTATCACGGGGCGGAACACATTTGTCATCTGGTTGGGATGCACACCACCCACGATATGGAAGAACACTTCTTTCTTTCCTCCTTTTTTATAATACTCACCCATACCCGTGATAACACGGTCGAAAGCATGCCAAGGATGCACCTCAGCCACACCGATCAGATGTAGAGGAGTATCATTCCCTGCCCCCTCGGAAGATACCGGGGGCACTGGTTGATACAACGGAATACTGTCGAAGTCCACACCATTGCTGATCTGTATGGTGCGCTGTCCGAATATCTCCTTCGCATCACTGAACGTCACCATCGCCTCCATGTACTTATACAACTGGTTGCGGAACAACTGGTCAACCTTCAGTTCCATGCGCATCTTCCATTGGAAAGTCCTGAACTCATCGTCATAAGGATAAGTAGGAATCTCTGTTACCGACTTGATGCCAGCGTTCTTCAATCTACGGAAAAGACTGATAAGGAAAGGACTTGCATTCTGGAAACAGCGGGCATATACGAACTCGATATGATGACTGATGCAATAGTCAGCAATACAGCCATAGCCCAGTCGCTGTCTCAGCGCAGCCAACTTTCCTGTACCATAATCTTTGATCACCTCGTCATCGACAAAGCGGCAACGATGGCCGTCCTTCGAAAAGCCATAATAGCACAGATGCACCTCATGTCCGTTCTCACGCAGTCCCTTCACCTGATAGTGAATCTTCTTCGTGATACCGCTGGAGTCAGAAAATCCATGATAGACTAAGAATAATATTCGCATGCGTCACTTCTTTTTTCTTCGCAAAAATAGGAAGAATTATTGTAATTACGGGCACAAAGATACAAATTTTTGAAAAAAAATGCCAACTTCTTTGTAACAAAATGAAAGAAACCATCGTTTGTACTGATAGAAGGGGGATGCAAAGCCCCCAGATAACTAAAGAATCAACAATTAAACAACAAAACATTATGACTATCGTATCTAAGTATTCTGATCTTCTGACAACAATGAAGAAGTTGGCCGTTTGCGCCGTGTTAGTATTCGCCTGCATCAGCGTCAACGCTGAGACGAAAGAGTTCGACAAGCTGTCGAAAATTAAGGATGTTGAAATGACACATGTAAGCAAAGACATGATTAAGCTTGCCGCCCAGTCTGGTACCGGCATCCACTTAGGAGAAACCATCAATCTGGATGACGAGGACGGAGAAATCCTCAATACCATCAACGAGATAAAAATCTTCCGTTGCGAAAAGAAAAAAGCAATGGAGGAACTGAAGAATAAAGCCACGAAGTTGCTGAAGGGTAAGAAATGGCATTCCCTCATCGATAGGAAAAGCGACGAGGGACAGATTCTCAGAATCTATCAGGCCAAGGATGGCGAGCAGAACACCAATGTTGTCTTTGCCATAGAAGAAGACGAAGCAGTAATTGTAGTCATTGACGGCACATTCGACATCACCAAGTTGATGGGAATGGACAACAGCGATAACGAAGATTAAAAAGCCTATCTATATGAAAAAGATATTACTTGCCTTAACAATGTTGCTCTGCATGGGCAACGCCTTCGGACAGACGCCAGCCAAACTGATGAAGAAATACAAAGCGCTGCCAGGTGCGGTTTATGAGAATACAACAAAAGAAAGTCTTAAGGACCTTAATGAAGAAAAAGAGGACTCTATTTTTTCTGCCGCTGACATTGCTGAGTTGAAGAAGCACTTCAAGATGAGCGAACAGGTGCAGATTCAGAATGCTAGCGAGGAGCAGTTGGATCAGCTCGACAAGGACATCAAGGCCCTGAAGAACCACGAGTTGCTGTTCGAGACTGTCCTCAATGGCGGTTCTGAGAGTTTAGGGGATTCTGCTAACCTGATTAAACAAATGTTTGCCGCTGTTCTCAATCCAAGCATCAAGATGCAATGCTACGGCAAGGTGGATGGCAAGATAGCCAGCGACTTTCTGATACGCCTTGACGTCTGGAATACAGTGACATTATCACATATAGACACCAAAATTGACAAGGACATTTGGATGAGGGCTCTGAAGAGAAATCGTCAATCTATCACCAACGACAAAGAGCAGAAATAACGGATGGACGCACGAGAGTTCAAGCAACGGTTCATGCCTCACTATAAGCTGCTCTACAGGGTGGCTTATCAGATGACAGCGAATGCGCAGGATGCCGAGGACCTGCTTCAGGACATGTACCTGAAGCTGTGGCAGAAACGCGATAGCCTGTCCGATGAGGCTATGAAAGAGAGCTATCTCGTGAAGATGATACGAAACTTGTTCTTGGAGCAACACCGCATCAAACGACTCGACACATCGACAGAGTTGAAGGAAGCCGACTCCCCACCCGATGAACAAAGCCTCGATCATCAGATAGATGCCAAAGACGAGACCTCACAGATGGAGAGCCTCATCAACGAACTTCCTGAACGGGATGCCAGAATCATCCAGATGCACCTCATCGAGGAACGCTCTTACGAAGAGATTGAGCAGAACACAGGACTATCGAAAGGCAATATCCGCATCATCGTGATGCGCACAAGACAAAAGTTAAAACAACAATTCCAAAATATCACGAAGACATGGACGAATTAGATTACAAAGCGTTAGAACAAATACCCATCCCTGAAGGATTGGAAGAGCGCCTCTCAGCCAAGATTGACGAATGGGAGAAGGAGGAGAAGAAGGCTAAGCGCCGTGTTCTCCGCCCCACATTCCTGCGCTATACGGCAGTAGCTGCCAGCATCGCCCTCGTCTTTGGATTGGGATATCATTTGCTGAGTCAGGACAAATACACCAACCTGGCCGAGCAGGACACCTACCAAGACCCTATGATGGCACAACTGGAGGCCCAACGCGCCCTCACGCTGTTGGCCGCCAACTTGAATAAGGGCATGGGACATCTGGAGAAAGCGAAAGCCCTGAGTGATAAGACAGAAAAGAGATTAAACGAACAATTAAACCTATTAAAGCGATATGAAACAGACCATCATTAAGGCCCTCCTCTGCGTAGTGGTGCTTCTCTGCAGCCTCAACGCCAGTGCTCAAATAAAGGCACTCGAGAAATATGCCGATATGAAGAATGTCACCTATGTATTCATCTCCAAATACATGCTCGGTATGGCTGAGAAAAACGCTGCTTTCTCAGTACCTGGTGTCAACTTAAAGGTGCTGACCGACAAGCTTTCTGGCATTCAGATTATCTCCTCTGAGAACAGAAGCGTCCGGACAAGACTGAGGAACGACGTCAAGGCTTTTCTGACGAAGGACAAGTACGAACTGATGATGCAGATGAACGAGGACGACAACAAAGTGAACATCTATCATCATATAGGCAAACAACAGTCGGCTGTCATCATGATATCCGACAATGATGATGAGTTCGTGATCATGGCCTTCTCAGGCAAGTTCACGATGGAAGACGTGATGAAGATGACGTTAGACCTCCACTAAACGATTCCGCACTATGAAACAGAAGATCGCTATCTATACGCTCACATCTGAGCTCCACAACGAGAAGGCCGTTGATGCCGTCACCCAGTCGTTCCTTGCAAGTCTTGGTATCGACTACGAACTGAAAGGCAGCGACTACAGTGATTACGGCACGCATGCCCTGAACCTGATCTACGTCCGCACTGGTGGCACAGAGGGCATCTTCCTCCGTCTGCTGCCTGAGTTGCAAGCCAAGAGCCATCGTCCGTTCTATCTACTCACGTCAGGCAAGAGTAATTCCCTGGCCGCTTCGATGGAGATTCTGTCCTATCTTCGTCAGCACAATATCAGTGGTGAGATTATTCACGGCAGCAGCGAGTATATCACTCAGCGCATCCAACTCCTGAAGACGGTTGAGGAAGCCCGTCAGAATCTCAACGGCACGCGCTTAGGTATCATCGGACAACCATCCGACTGGCTCATCTCCAGCCATGCCGACAAGGAGAAGGTAAAGCAGCTCTTGGGTATCGAACTGGTCGATATTCCCATGCAGGAACTGCTCAGCGAGATAACGGATCCAGAAAAGATCTACGAAGCCCTGAAAGCCATTATCGACAGACATCAACTGCAAGGCTTTACGCTTCGCTGTTTCGACCTGCTTTCCACAGTAAAGAATACTGGTTGTCTGGCCTTAGCGCAGTTAAACGCCGAGGGCTATGTGGCTGGCTGCGAGGGCGACGTACCTGCTATGCTCTCCATGATAATCGTACGCTCACTGTTGGGTATCTCAGGCTTCCAGGCCAATCCATCCAGTATCAATCCAGAGACAGGACAGATGATTTTCGCCCACTGCACCATTCCCTTGAATATGGTGGAGCGTTACGAGCTGGATACTCATTTCGAATCAGGCATCGGCGTGGGCATTCGTGGCTATATGAAAGAAGGTCCCGTTACCATTCTCAAGGTCTCTGGCGACCTCTCTCGTCATTTTGTTGCCGAAGGTGTCCTCGTTCGCAATGAGGCAAAGCCCGATCTCTGTCGCACGCAACAGGTAATCCAACTTGCCGACAAGACTCTCACCACCAACTATTTCCTCACCAATCCCATCGGCAATCATCATATCATCATGCCAGGGCATTGCAAAGAGCTCATCGAGCAGCTATTGAAAGAGAATTTATAATCTGTATAAGGATAATTACCGTAATTTAATTACAGACATACTAATTACATTCAGGGAAAATAGTATCCCCCTATGCGTATCGTAGTCCCACTTATCTCACCAACACCTTCTTTTTGTCAATGATTTTAAGACCTTTCTTTGGCACATCAAGACGACGACCGTTGAGGTCATAAATGTAAGACGGACGCACCTTATCGGAACTAACAATCTGAACACCTGCAGGCTCAATCTCATCGATATTTGTGAATTTTTTCCAATATTCAGCTTCAGTATAAGCAGATTTTGATCCCACAGGAACTTTCAGTGTGGCATTATATGTTGAATTATCGAAAGCATATCTGGAAAGCACTGGAGGTGTAGGATTAAGTGAAATAATTGTATTAAGGTTGGCACAGCCTGCAAAGGACTCGCTTCCAATACTTGTCACACCACTTCCAAACGTGATTGTAGTAAGGCTTATACATTCTCGGAAAGTACTATTTCCGATGCTTGTTACGTGATTGGGTATGGTAAATTCTCTTAGCCATCTTCCTCTGAATGCGTAGTTACCAATAGCTGTCACACTTTGGGGTATCGTCGTATTCAATCCACCCACATAAAGTGTATTAGACTCCGTTTCAATAATTG
>Ga0265298_10004213_pt1 | contig 18486 bp, 7 predicted proteins | sample AusTroGonzalo_MG_3_FD_193486 | JGI IMG/M metagenome (GOLD analysis project Ga0265298, IMG submission 193486) | Bovine rumen microbial communities from tropical cattle in Woodstock, Queensland, Australia - Gonzalo_01 | ecosystem: Host-associated > Mammals > Digestive system > Stomach > Rumen ... | reverse complement strand
CAGCAGTATCATACCCTGACGTAGAAACAAGCAACGCATATTCCACAAGCGCACAAACGGAAATTCCCACAAGGTATGGTGGCGGATTTACAAGCCACAGACGAAGCACCGTCGGCAGTTCCAGCAGGAGAGGAACCGCAACAAGAAATGTGGCGGCAAGCGAAAACTTGCACATCCTAGACACAAGCGCATGCATCCGAGCCATGTCGCCGGCACCGCACGCCTGGACGATGGCTGGCACCATTGCGCCCTTGATCGACTCGGACAAGGTGTTTGTCTTGTCGCTGACTGTCCGCGCAAGCGCCCACGAAGCGTTCACCGCGGGGTTGAACATGCGGTTCACGAGGACCATAGCACCCTGAGCGCGGAGCATCATCCCGAGCGGTCCCAAGAATCCCCAGCCAACAAATACCAGCAATTCCCTCAACCGTCGCATGTCCCTCATGTACGAAAATCTGGCACGACACTCAGGAAAGCGCATGAAGCCATGGACGGCGTAAACAAGACATGGAATGCAAGCCGACGCGCACGTCCAGCGCGCGAATGGCACAAACCAGTTTCCCGGATGAGTTACCATATAGCGAGAAAGCACGACAACAAACACCGTGACCGCGACTGCAAAGAACGTCACCTCGCCAATCTCCTGCTTCGCCACGTACATTGCGGAGAACGGCAATGTCACCATGCCAACCACGCAGGCAAAGCATGAAAGGCGAAACACTTCCACGCAGTCTGCAATCTTGTCCGCAGGAATCGTCAGCCAGTTCCTTACAGCCCATTCGCCGACGGGCCAGCAGAATGCGGCAAACAGAACCGCCATCGTCACGTGGATTGCAACCGCGATGCTGAACCAGCGACGACACTCCTCCAAAGCAGCTTCCTTGTCTTCCGCCGAACGCGCTTTGCCGATAGCTATCGCGTAGAACCGACCGGTACCGCCGGCCATGACGCAGTTTACAAATGCAAGAAAGGCCAGCATGCTCCCTACCACGCCGTTGAGACCATAGTCCACTTCCCCAAGCGCCATGAGAACCCAACGGCTCGTGAACACGGCGCAGACAAGTGAGAAGAGACTGCGGCTGTATGTGGCCGCCATGTTCAGGACGATGCGCCTGTTCTCCGTCATCTCAACAGGCCCCCCGCATGAACAGAACTGCGCCGACGGTGCGGAAGAGTATCCAGACATCCATCCACGGCGACCAGTTGAGGACGTAGTACATGTCGAGGGAGACGCGCCTCGCATAGTCCGTGTCGCTGCGTCCGCTTGCCTGCCACAATCCCGTTATGCCCGGCTTGACGGAGGAAAAAACCGAATACGCCTTGTCGTAGTAGGAAATCTCCTTTTCAACTATCGGCCTCGGTCCGATAAGCGCCATCTCCCCGGAGAACACGTTGAACAGCTGCGGTATCTCGTCGAGAGACGTCTTTCTCAGAAAACGCCCCAGCGGCGTGACGCGGGGATCGTCCCTGAGCTTGAAGTTGGCCTCGTATTCCTCTCTTAGCGCGGGATTGGAGGCAAGCAACGACTTCAGGCGCTCGTCCGCATCGGCGTACATGGAGCGGAACTTCCACACCCTGATCGGACGTCCGCCCTTCCCAAGCCGCATTGCGCGGTAGAACACAGGACCCTTGCTCGTGAGTTTTATGAGCAACGGCAGCAGGGCAAAGAGCGGCATGAAAAATACAAATGCCAGAAGAGAAAGAGAGAAGTCGAGAACCGACTTCCCGAGCCTCATCGCCTTCATGCGGCGCTGATTCACCATCTCGAGTCCGCCGACACCGTCGAAGGCAACGGGCTGCGCGCCGAACACGGGGAACGCAGACGCCGTCGGCATGTACTCGATGAACGTGAACCACGAGGTAAACTCCTCGATCTGCGTCCTGAACACCCTGTCGTCCTGACAGGCAACGAGTATCTTGACCCCAAGGCGACGCGACTCCGGGACAATCTCCCTGAACTCACCTGGCGAGAACACGCGCAGTAGCCTGAATCCAACATAGGGGTCCTTCCCTATGGTCTTTGCAACCTGCTCCGCCGCAGATCCTCCACCCGCCAGCACAACTGGAATTTGTCCGATGTCGAGGCGGAGCATCGCCGCCCGTACAAGATTGCGCGCCGGCTGGACGAAGACCGCAAGAAGCACGCCCGCTATGACGGTAACGGCGCGGGAGTAGTCCTCGGTCGTCTGACGCGAAAGCGCAAGCGCCGCAATCACGCCAAGGTGTGTCAAAAGCGCAGAACAGACAAGCCGACGCAACTCCTCGACCGGGGATAGAGGGGCGGCCGGATAGAATACGTTGCCGTGGTACAGACGGAACGCGGCGTTCACCGCAGGAAACACGGCTAGCACGGGCCAGAGGTTCAGGTAGATGCCGAGACCGTGGTGGTAGTGTCCCAATCCAATGACACGGTAGCCCCAGAGCGCGACAATCCACGACAACGCGACGAGGAGCATGTCCGCAAACAGAAGAAGCAGAACGCGGATGCGACCTGGGCCCATGGCTCACTCCCCGAGCGCGTACGACATCCAGCCAGCCATGTACTTCTCCACCCCCGGGACGATCGTCACCCACGCCGGCGGAGAGCGGTATTCAGGATTGTACCTCGCGGCGAATTCCCCGACGACAAGCGCAGGGTGGCACAGCGCGAGGACTGCCTGGGGCATTTCCGACGGCGAGAACGGCGGATTCAGGAAAAGGACGGAGCGCGGAACCGACTCCCTCGCCCTTTCGTCTTCGGAAAGCATCAGGAGCCAGTCGTTGCCCGCCTTGCCAGGCAGCACAAGGCGCTCGACGCCCGACCTCGGCAGGTCCTTGACGTCCCTTACGTACCCGATGGGCTGTCGGCTTCCGCTCCTGGCGTAGTGTTCGCGTATGTCGCGCCCCACAAGGACGCCGCCGATGACGCCCTGTCCGTCGTCCACGACCCAAATGCGCGGACGGTCACCGTTGACCGTGACGCGCCTGCCGTCGAACCTGATCCTCTGCCCCGCGTGCGAGGACGACCCCACCGCCTGAATCGCGCAGAGCGCCAGCAGCGCAGAGAGCACGCAGCCCCCGCATACAAGAAGAAGCGCCTTGCCGCCCTGGCGGCGCAGCGAAAGGAACAGCGGGACCGAGGCCACTGCGGGGACGACCCACATTCCCCACTCTCCAAAAAGCGGATTGAAGCACGCCATAGTGGCGAAGCCACCGAGAACGGCCAGCGGGACCACCGCCTTCTCGCGCAGGGCAAGCCTGAAGGAGAGCGCCAGCGCGGCGAAAAGCAGGAAGAGGTAGACGAACCTGCCCACCGTCCCGTATCCAGCGAGCCACGTCAGGTGCGCGTTAATGAGAGACCCCGACATAAGCACCATCCCAAGCGGCTGGTACCAGTAGGTGAACGCCTTGCCGATGCCGAAGGGGGACCATCCGCCGGGCGCGTCCGCCATCATCCGCGGGGCCGCCTTCATCATCTCCACCCGAAGCGCGTTGGACCAGTCGAGCCCTCCGTCCCCGCCAAAGCCTCGCATCAGATTCTCATGCCCGAGCGCAAGCACGAGCGCGACGACTACGACAGCCGCCACCCCTGCGCCGACAACGACCCGGCGGGAGAGTCCGCGGCGAAGGACGGTGAATGCGAGCGCAAGCCCAGCGCCCGCCAGAAGACCTATCAGCGCGCCACGGGAGCCGGACCACACGACAAGGGCGCTCGAGACCGCCGCGCCGACGAGGCACGAGACGCACAGCGTTCGTCGCCGCACGAATCCTATCGCGACCGCAAGGAGGAAAAGCGCGATTTGCGCGAAGAGCGCGCCAGTGAAGTTCGGGTTCACGTAGGGAAACGCAAGACGGCCGGTGTCCGTCCACTTGATGCTCTCCTCCTTCTGGATGTAGTCCTCCGCGAGCGTCTTCTCGTCGTAGAGCAGGATGGCAAGGGGCGTCACCGTGTTGGCGGGCGCGCTTCTCGGAACGTCATAGGCGAACTTGCGCTCTTCGCCGCCAAGCTTGCAGGCTACGAGACGCCCGCGGTCGAATTCGAGGAATTCACCCGTCGGCGACTTGAGGAGCGTCCGTCCATCCCTGTCGTACTGCCCTGTCCAGCCGACAGCGGAGACAAGCCTCCCCGGGCTGGACGCGTCGTATTCGAACCGGTAAGAGGATCCGTTAGAGAGGACGGCCTTGAACATCGTCGGTCCGTCCTGTACGAAGTATGAATCCTCAATGCCGGCCGCCGCCGCAAAAGAGGCGGCGACGGCCAGTGTCGCGAGAAAGATGCCCTTGAGTGACTCCATCGCCTCAGTGAAGCTCAGCTTCGCTCCAGTCGCGGTCCGCCGAAGTGGCGCGAATATTGAACGGACGGGAAATCATCCAGCCGTTCTTCGACGAAGGCATCAGATAGAAGCCCGCCGTCAGGCAGTCTACAAACGGAGACATCGGGTCGCAGTTCATCAGCAGGACGCCGGTATGGTTGAGCGTGGCCGCATAGGACTGCGGCGAAGCGCCGTCGTCGGATATCATCGCAAACGTGCCGGTGACGAGTCCGCTGCCACGGTCAAACGCAAGCTTCACGCCCCACGGATTGTCGCTGTTCGAGAGGTCGAACCTGCGCCCGCCGTCCTCCATCGCAAACCGCGTCGGCACGGGTGCAAGCGACTTCCCGTCGATTGTGACGGACACGTCGTGCGGCGTCGTGTCCGCAACGTAGGAGACGCCCGGATACCTCAGGTAGGCGGGGATGCCGGTTGTCGGCTCCGTCTCGACGGAGAAGTCCTTGTCGAGATACCAGCGGTGCAGGTTCACGACTGTGTCGTACCAGCCGCCGACTGGCTGCTGTTGCAGACTGAAGCCAGCGCCATCGTAGGTCGAGGATGCTCCGTCCTTGGCCCATTCGAGCTCCGATAGTGCGCAAACATACACGCCATCCATGCCGCATACGACTTTCACGGTCCCTCCGAGCGAGTAGTTCGCAGCCGAGGCCCAGAAGGGAACGGCGGCGATGCATGCAACGGGGCTGGCGATGTCGCCGATCAGGTTTGCGTAGGACGCCATGCTGAAGGGCGTCCCGTCGGCGAGGGTTCCCGCGAACCGAGCGACGCCTGCGTCGGTCAGGGTCATGGTCACCACGCCGTTGCCAGACGGGTCGCCGGCAAGCGGACCTACTGGCGCGAGCGCGAACGTGTAGTATCCGGCGAAGCCCTTCATCGCCTCCACAAATACCGCGCTGTCGGCATTGTAGCGCGCAAGCGCGCCGCAGACATAGGTACGCTCCGTCGGGACGCCGGACGCATCGGGAAGCCACAGCGTGACAACCGCGTCTCCAACCGCCCTGCCGATGTTCTCGGGATCTTCGAGCGACCCGCACCTGACGGTCAGGTCGACGGAATTCTCGTAGGTCACGCCGGAATAGGTCACCGGGCTCGAGAGCCTCACCGTGGCATTGGAGGTCTCGGGGTCGAACTCGGCGTAGCCGTTCTCCGCGGAGAACGCGAGGCTGCCGGCATAGTAGTTGACGCGCGCCGCTATTGATCCGCCCGCTGTTGACGAGAACGTCAGGAGAAGGTTCCTGAGCGCGGCATTCGGAGAAGCCGAGCCGTCCTCCGCAAGATGTCCGCCGAACGAGCCAAGCGCCGTCCCCGCCTCGGCGACGTGGAAGACGAGCTCCACGGTGGTGCCGTACGCGAGCCCGACGCCGGCCTCGACAAGTGCACGGTAGGTGCCGGCCTTGGACGGAACGCCGGAGATCTTTAGCCCCGAGGCGGAGAGTCCCGGTGGCAGCTCGCCGCCGACGCAGCCGGAGATGTTTCCGGCATAGCCCTCGACGGCAAGATCCGCCTCGAAGCGGACGCCTTCGACGAGCTCGACGACAGCACCTTCGGCAACGGCGTTGCCCATCGCGTCGAAGCCGTTTACAAGCGTCTTCGGTGTGCCAGGGCCCGAAATCGCGAAATTCCACACACTAGGAGCCGTGATCCACTCGAGCTTCGCGAAGTCCGGATCTAGATCTTCGGAGTATGCGCACTCAACCGTCCAGTAAAACCGCGAGGACTGGCCGATCCCGAGCTTCGAGACTGCGTTGGTTATATAGGTCGCGACAGCCGTGTCGGTGATCGGGGCGGAGAGGTCTGTCGTCTCGGCCGACGCCTTGTAGGGAACCGCTGTCGGTGTAACGCCGAGCTTCACCCGGTACCAGACGTCTTCCTTGTTCCAGCCTCTCGGCGCGGTCCAGGAGAGCGGCACTCCGTACGCAGGGACGACGGCGCCAGAGATCGGTCCGTCCGCGGCAACTGTCGACAGCGGCATCCACTTGAACGGAAGCCCGTTGTCAACAGCCGGGAATTCGGCATGGACGTCGCTGCTCTGGGCGTTGATCTGGAAGAGGACGGTCTGCTTCCCGGCCGGGACGGTCAGCACCATCGGATCCGCGCCGTGGTCGGTGCAATCCTGCACGTCTCCCGATCCCACGAGGTAGATCATGTTTGCCGCCCCGCCGACGACCTGGGGGTCGACCTTGAGGAAACCAGGTCCGACGACGGTGAAGCCGATGCGCGCCGAGCTGCCCGAGGAAAGCCCCCCCGAGCGAAGCGTCCCGTCGCTGTACCACGAACCGATCGGCGTCGAAATCGCGACGCCCTCGGCCGCGGCGGACGAAAGGAGCGTGCCAGTCTCGCGGGCCACGGCGCAGACGATCGAAAGGACGGTTGTCGGCGTGGAGACCTTCGGGATGAGGCAGCCGCGGTAGTCGCCGTAGCCGGCCGAGCGGTAGTCGGCGTTCACGGCAAGCATGCCGATGTTGACGGTCTTCGCGGCGGCGGAGCCCGTGTCGTGCGTCACGAAGGGGACTTCCTTCACTCCGTCCTCGCCGTCCGCCCACTCGACGACGGTATAGGTAATGTCCTCGTAGTCGACTCCCGCCGCGGCCGTGCCGGGCCTGGAGTAAAGAGCCATTGCGATCCTGCCGTTAGAGCCGCCCGTTCTCCTCAGGCGCAGGGCGAACGTGCCGTCGCCGGCCGACACCTCGAGCGGCTGGTCGAGGAGCTCTACGGTGCCAGGGTCCTGCGTGACTGCGGACGATATCGTGACGGTTGCCGAATCGGAACCACTGATGAACGGTATGTACTCGTCGTCCGACACGGCGTCGGTGTCGAAGACGGCGATCTGAACCCAGAACGTCCGGTTCTCGGTCCACTCGTCGTAAAGGCTCGGAATGAGCCGCACCCTGATCGTCTTGTCGGAGCTGTCTCCGTCGGCCCACGAAACGATCTGCTCCTCTGTCGTCGGGTAATAGTCCTCGCCGGGCTTTGCCGTGCCCTCCATCGTCGCGTAGCGGACGCTCACGTTGCCCTCGGCGGCACTGCGCCGCAGGACAAGATCGACGTATGGATCGTCCTTCGAGACGACGACATTCGAGGATGCGAAGCTGATTGCGCCGACATTTGCGGACTTGTGCGACAGCGCATAGCACGAGCCGATCTCGAACCCAGGCTCGGAGGAGTGCCTCACCTTCAGCACGACGTAGCCCGGCTCGAAGACGCGCTTCTCCACGGAAGTCACGCCGTCGAGTCCGTCGATCGGCACGAGCGCGCCGCCGATGTAGGCCAGGAAGGACATCTCGGCGTCGCCTGCGACCGTCACCCCTCCCGTGAGGGACTCGGTGGTGTCCTTGAGGACGAAGCTGTAGGAGCGACCTTCCTGCGCCATGAACACGTATGTGTCGACGGGATCGTCCGCCCAGAGCGTGCGCGGAATCGTAGCGTCCTGCGAAAGCGGCGAGATGAACGTATAGCCGCCCTTCAGGATCTCGGCAAGGGTGTTCAAGTCGTCCTTCGGGTCCATCGAGTCCTCGTAGAACCCGACCACGTCCGTGGTGGCGCCGGCGACAGGGTAGACTATCTCGGAGCTGGGGGTCTTGTAGCCGTCGACGGGCTGGAAGTTCACGCGGGCGGCGAGGCCGTTGGCGACCACGAGGGCCGTCGCGCCGCTGGCGAAGCGGACTCCGCCCGTGCGTATCTGGCCAGGCACGAGCTGGTCGTCGAACGTCCACTCGCCGGCAGCTCCGCACGCATTGGCGGTCAGCAGACCGAGGTCGAGCCCGTTGACGTATCCAACCGCATGGATGTTGTACGCGGGGAAGTCGAGTCCGACGGCGTTCCTCGACCCGCCGTCAGCCAGGGGCTCCGCGACGGACACGCCGACGTAGTACATTGCGTCCTGGTCGGCGGTGAAAGTGAGCGCCGCCGTGTCGTCGCCGGGCGTAAGCGAGCCGAGGCTCGGAGTCACGACGCTCGGGACGCCGTTGACCATCTTGTACACCTGCGCGCGAAGGGAGAGGTCGGATGCCTCCTCTCCGGCCCACGACGCCTTGAGGCGGTAGGTGATTCCGCCGCGTCCGGCGAAGCGGAACCAGTCGTACCAGTCGCGTCCGCTCAGGACGTGGGGTCCGTGCGGCGCACCGGTCTCGACGACGGAACCCGCGGCCGTCCCGGGGTACGCGACGATTGTCGACGCCCCCAGGTACTCGTCGTCTCCGTCGTCGTATGCGTCGGAATCGTCGGGTCCGCTGAAGTCCTCGGCACGCTGCGCCTTGATGTGCACCTTGTAGCTCGCGTCGGGCTCGTCCGTGTATATGAGGCCCTCCTGGCAGACGCCCACGTAGTACGCGCCGTCGTAGGCCGCCTTCACCGCCGCGCGGACGTCGAAGGACGCAAGCCCCTTCGTCTCGTTCTCGGCGACGATGGTGCCGTCCGCGCTGTAGACGCGCATGAGGACGGAGTTCGTCGCACCGGTGGTCTCGAACACCCAGCGGTCGCCCTTCGCGACCTGTATCTTGCACAGCGTCTCGTCGATGACGTTGTCGTAGTACGTCACGCCGTCGGAGTTCTCGCGCCCGGGCACGATGTCGGCCTCGTAGTTCCCCGCCTCCTCAAGCAGCACCTTGTTTGCGTGCTCCTCGGGCAGGCGCTTCTTAAACGCCTGGTAGAGGATCGCAAAGCCCTGCGAAGCGCCGCTCTGGGTCGAGATGTTGAACACATAGTCGCCGCTGACGGTCGGATACAGCACGTAGGCGACGCCGTTGGCACTCGAATACCCGGGGAACATCGACGCGAAGTACGATTCGTAGATGTCGGTGTCGGGCTGCGGACTCAGGTCCGCCACCTGCATGGTCTCGATGCGAACTGGCTGCGTCGAGCCGACGGCCCAGAAGCGGTACTTGCGCCCGGCCTCGAGGTTCATCACGTAGTAGAAGTCGCCGTTGTCGACCTGGGTGCGGGTCTCGCGCTGGATGGACTCCGCCACTGTGACGCGCCTCGGGTTGCCGTCCTCGCCCTCCTGGGAGAACGAACGGATCCCGCTGACGAACGAGACGGTCGTACGCTGGCCGATGTCGCCCATGATCCAGATGTAGTACGTCCCGGACGAAGGGTCGTCGTCGCTCCAGTCGTCAGAACGGAGGTATGCGATCTGCACTGCCCCGTCGTTCTTGTCCTCGTAGTCGAACGACGCCATCGGCGCGTTCTCGTCCTCCCAGTTCGTGTCGACGGAGAACATCGCGATGTCGGCCGTGTCACCGCCCTGCAGCCAGACCGTGTAGGAGCCCCACTTCGCAAGCGACACCTTGATGTAGCAGACGCCCATGTCGAGGTTCTCCTTCGACTCGGGGTCGTACTCGTTCACGAGAGAGACCGTCATCGACTGCCCCGCGCGCATCGTGAGCGGGTTCTTCATGCAGCTGCCCTTGGCGTTCGTGGCGGCCGAGGCGCTGCCCGCGGACACGCAAAGCGCCGCGGTGATCAAAAGTCCGAAAGCATACTGTGCTATCTTCTTCATGTCGTTTTCCTTTCGTCCGAATTGCCCTTCCTCGTGTTCCATCCGATTCTCTACTGCCCTTCCTCGACGCCGATCGAGAACGGACAGCCTCGCTTGACCTGCAGCCACCGCTTCTGCATGTTGCGCTCGTACTCGTATGTATCAGAGAAGAAGCACGTGCCGGTTATGAACGGGCTCTCCTGCGGAGTCGGGACGTCGGAACAGCTGCCGCACTCCTCCGGTATCTTGCCCCACCCGGGCTTGACGATGCCGCGGTATGTCGCCGTCACGCGAACGCCGGTCTTGGCCGTTTCGTTGAAGTCAAGCCACAACTGGCCGGAGACAAGGCCCGTGTCCGGGTTGAAGCTCAGCGTGAGCCCGTGCACCTGCTTCGCGTCGTCCGGCGAGTAGAGCGCGACGTTGTCGACCCCGCCCACGTTGCTCACCTTGACCGCGACGGCGTAGATGTTGTTCGTGCTCCACACGGGCCTGAAGTCCGGGTAGTAGGTCGCCCTCGTGCCGAACTTGTCGCTGTCGACGAGCTGATCGGCGAGCGTGAAGAACGTCAGATACTGCGTGGCGAACGTGTTCGTGCAGCAGTTCAGTATCTCGCCCTTCTTGTACAGGCAGCCGTACGCGTTCAGCTTGCCGGAATACGATGCCTCGGGCAGCCGCTCGTCGTGGCGCCAGTAGGGATAGCCGCTCTCGTAGGGCGCGACCTCCCTGTACGTCTTAGACTTGTCGACGCTGAACACGCCGGTCACCGTGTCGGACTCGGAGACGGAGAACACCGGCAGCAGCGCGGTCTTCGCGCTGAGGGCCTCGAGCGTCGCGGTGCCGGAGAACGCCTTTCCGTTGGCCATGACGCCCGCGTACGCGACGCGTCCGCACCGGACGGCCTCGTTGTCCGTCATCTTGAACGCGACGTATCCCGTCCCGTTGGCGAACGCCGCCTCTGACTCCGCCTCGCTCTGGAAAGGCAGGCTGACCGTGTAGTAGCCCTTCCACGCGGTTGCGCCGGCTCCGCCGCCCCAGACGCTGCTGCGCGGCAGGCACGCCTGCGCGCCCCCGATGCCCGGATCCTCGAACTCGACCTCGATCGTCCCGTCAGCCTTCGCCGTAACGACCGCCGAGTAGCCGTCGCCGTACACGTCCGACATAGTCGCGACATAGCTACCCGCAGTGCAGGAGTCCCACGCCTCGGACAGGAGGGGAACCGTCGAGCCGTCGATCCTGCGGTACTTGCCGCTGAGGCGTCCGCTGCGCGGCACCGTCACCGTGAGAAGCCCGACCAGGCGCTCATTGTCGACGTCGACCACCATGATGTCCGAAACCGTGCGCGTGACGGCGAGGTGCGGATTGAGCGCAGCCGTCCCGTCGTCCGAGGGCTCCACCGGGTCGTCGACCGTCATCGTGACCTGGACAGTGCCGCCCGCGACGCCGTCCTGGACCACCTGGAACACGGCCGTGTACGTGCCGCCCTTCGTAGGCGTGCCGGAAATCGACAGCCCCGGCGTGCCGGGATCGCAGTCCGTGGCGCCAATTGCCCCGGACCACGTCATTCCGGGCGCAACCGACCCGGACAGCTTGACGACCTCCACGTTTTCGCCCGACAGCGTCGCGCCGTCCAGTTCCACCGTCAGGTCGGAACCGCCGACATAACGCGTCCCGGACAAGGTCGCCGACGCATCGGAGAAGAGGGCCGCGCCTTCTGGTATAAGGTCTATCGTCAGATACTTGGACTTTGCATCGATCTTCGAGCCGGCCTCGCCGACTATCGCGACCTCGACCCTGTTGTAGCCGCCAACTTCGTACTCGGGAAGGTCGAACGCGACGGTCTTTTCCGTCTCCGAGCCCTCGCGCGGAGCCCATGTGGCGTCCCCGATCTCGGCGTCCCCGTCCCTGACGATCTTCACAAGCAGCGAACTGTCGGAACCGCCAAGCCTCGAGAGGCCGAGCTCGTAGCCCTTCGTGCCGCCCTTCGCGACGACCTTGCGCGATTCGGGAATCGCGATTCCGCCCGCCTTGACGAGCGCGGCGCGGCCCGAGTCGGCCTCGTCGTCGTCGATGATGGTAAGGACGAACTCCTCCTCGCTGACGGGAGTCGTGCACGCATGCCCATCCCCGTCGTCGACAAGCATCGTAAGCTTGAACACGAGCTTCGTCGGACCGTCCGCGTGCGTGTCGGCCTTGATCCTGACGGTCGCCTTCTGTGCGCTGCTGGACCCCTCGGGCCAGAAGAACCACCTGTAGTCGTCGCTCCAGACGTACGCGTCCTCGGGGCGGGTGCTCTTCTCGGGCACGATGGTGATCTGGGCCCCCGCCCATCCCGAGACGCCGCCGGTGCGGCGGATCGATATGTCGCAGACGGTGTCGTGCTCGGCGTCGTCTCCGCGCTCCCTGACGGTCGCCGCCTTCGGATAGAACTCGACGAGACCGACCGTCCAGCGCTGATAGCCGAACACGACGATGCCGTCGCCGTCAGGCGCGAGGATAAGCTTCGCCTGCCCATCGGCCTTTGCCGTGTAGACGCCCGTCGCGGCGTCGTAGGAAAGGGCCGCGGCGTTTTCCGCACTGTCGGCGGCGAGTCCGGTGAACTTGTACTGCTGGTCCTTCTCGAGCCTTACCCAGACGTTCGTCGCTGCATCGCCAAGGTCTATGCACGCACCGTCCGAGCAGTCGATGGGCTCCGTCTCCTGGTAGGTCTCGCCCGGAACTATGACGCCGTCGCTCTTGAGCGTGTACGCCGCAACGGTGCTGCCGGCCTTCGCCGCCTTGAAGTAGGTTGCGTCGGACGCCCTGACCCTGACGAAGCATTCGTCCGAGGGGAGCGAGCAGAACACCGACACGCCCGCGGAAACCTTTCCGCTCGCGACAGCCACACGGCTGCTGTCGTCCGACTCCGGATTCGTGGCCTCACTGCCGTCGTAGACCGCGAGCTCGACCTCCGCCGCGGCCTCTCCCGAAATGGTGAACGTAACGTCCGAACCGGCCCTCGCGTTGACGCGGTACACGTCAGCCTCGTCAGCGCAGGACAGCGTGCCGGAGACGCCTCTCTTGCTGCTGCCCGCGATGGCGCGGGTCGTCGTCCTGCAGCAGCCGTCCTTCTCCTCGTCGGAATCGTCCACAAGCGCGAGCAGTTCCTCGAGGCGCGTGATGTAGTTGGCGTTCGCCGCCGTCGGGCTCGTCGAAGCGAACTCGGCTATGCGACCAGCAATCGTGCCGTCGGGCCTGAGCGCGTAGATCGTGGGAACGCCCGGGCGGTACGGATTCGTGGGAATAAGCTTGTTGAGGAGCCCCGCGGCATACGCCTTGTTGCGTGCGTAGACCTCCGCGGCCTGCGCCGCAGTCACCCCATGCCTGGTCTGGTAGGCGACGCCGCACTGGTACGTTCCCTCGTCGCCCTTCCCCGACGCGCTCCGCCAGGTTGCGCTGGGCTTGCCGATGACGGATGTCAGAAGGCACGCGGACGTACCGTCCGGACCGTTCGCCGCGCTGCCGTTCGGAATGTCGATCACGACAAGCGCCACGTTGTGCGTGTTCGTCGCCCAGTACATGAACTCAGGGGTGTCGAAGAGGTACTTGTCCGTCTTCGCGCAGTCGGGGCACCAGAGTTCGCCGCCACAAAGGACGAGAGTGTAGGCGTTGCCCGCGCTTCCGCCCGCGTCCGAGACCTTCTGCATGGCCGCGTTCGCGTCCATCGTCCACTCTCCCCATCCAAGCGTGCCCGCCGTGCGCTCGCCCACGAACAGCGGGTTCGACGGCGAGTTCTCGACTTTGTCCACGATCCATATCGCAGACTCGTCCTTGAGCTCAACGGTATCGCTGTAGAGCTCGAGCGAAACGACTTCTGAATCGCCCTCCAGCCAGGACTTGTCAAGCTTCACCGAGGCGCTTGTGGTTGCCTCGCCAGCAGCCCAGTCGACCCTGTTGGTCTCGGCGTGTCCGTTCGGATAAATCGTCAAAAGCCAGTTGTAGGCCGCCTTCGCCTGCGCAGACGCATTTTCGCGCGTCAGCGGGACGACAAGCGTCGTGCGGTCCGTGCCGCGCTCGACCTGTGCCCCTCCATCTACATAAGGCGGCAGGTAAACGAAGCCGAATTCACCGCCGGCGTATGTGTTCGCGTCGAAGCCCTTGAGAACGCCTCCGTCCGCTATGCCTCCGCCGACAGGCATGACCGCCGTTGCCGTCCTTGTTCCGACAAGGACGCTGACAATGCGGCGTCCGCCAGGATTGTACGTGCCATAGTCGCCGGGCGCGATGAAGTTCGCAAGGTCAGTGCGGTTGTCGGAATACGAGCAACGCATCACTGCGCCCAGATCTTCGCCGTCATACCAGGAGCCCGAGTGGCACTCGTCGACACCGCCTTTCGGCCAGTACACGCGGACATAAGGCCAGTTCATCGTCGCGTTCTGGTTTTTGCAGCACCAGTAGAAGGACGAGCCATGGTAGCCTTCCTGTCCGTCTGACGTAGGGCCGTAAGGCCCGTCGTTACGCACGCCAAAGTAGAAGACAATGCCACTGTCTACCATCCAGTGGCGGAACGCCGGCGACATGATACAGTTCTCAAACGCCACGCAGTGCGCGCATTCGTCGCCGTTGGACCATACCGCGACTAGCGGAAGCCCGTTCGCCACTGCGTAGTCCCTCGCCTTGTTGAGGTCGGCGTGCCAGACGCCGGGCGTAACGGGGGCGGACCTGCCCGCACGTATGGCTATGACGTCATCAGTAATGGACGCGGACGCCGAAAGGACAATTCCAGACACCACCGTCAGCAACAGTTCTTTTGCCTTCATCATAATTCTCCCTCTGTTAACATTGCCATATTGAAGAAATTCGTTCCATTGGGGTACTCCAGCACGGCACGCCCCATCAGCATCGTACCAAGCGCTCTCTGGGCGTTGCCCATCTTCGCCTTGATAAGCTCACGCACAAGTTCCGGACGCTCGAGGTGCTGGATGTACTGGTAGGCGTAGGCCGTGCACTTCACAAGCTTGTATGTGTCGGGCCGTACAGCTCCCTGCGGCGCCTCGCCCTTGCCGATCTCGACCAGCTTGACGATAGCAATGCCGTCGTCAATGTCAAGCGGGGGCGACACATCGCCCGCCTTCGCCGTGACAAGCCACTTGTACAGGTCCTCATCCTGCGGAAGCTCGCCAAGCTCGAATGTCGCCCATGCCTTGCCGTGCTCGGGGGAGACCTGCGCGTATTTTCTAGTCACTTCCGCAAAATCGCCGCCGGCGTCTATCTCCGCCCTTGCGGCGCTCAGCCGCTTCTTGGACTCCTCGTTGTTGCGGTCCGCATTTTTGTCCCACTCGGCAATGCGCGACTGTGCCACGCTAACCTCCTCATCGGAAACAGTGTTCAGGTCGTTCGTTGCCATGCTCTGCCTCAGAAGCGCATCCTGCGCGTCAACGTACGGTATCTGGAGAAACAGCCGCCCAGCCTCGCCGCCCAGCCGATTAGCGAGCCGCCCTAACTCGTCAACGCGGCGCAAAACATTACTTGCAAAACGCTCCCTCGCTGCAGCCACGGCGTCATCAGAGGGGACGATGCCCTTCTCGTCGGCATATTGGGCGAACAACTTGTGGTGAATAAGCTCTGGGACAATGCCAAACTGGTTGTTCAACACAAACTCCTGGACCGGAGCGCCATCGACATCTTCAATGTCGATTTTGCTCTTAAGCTGAAATATTGCAGTGCGTACGCGCATAAGCGCATCAAAGTCGCGCTTCGTCAGCTTATCGCCGTTCACGATGACGATCACATCGTCCGGCTTCATCTCGGAAATGAACTTCCCGCGCCCCTCAGCAACATAAACACCAGGCGTAGTATAGCCTTCGGAGTCGCGAGAGCAACCCGAAAACCCAAAACAAAAACCTAGTACGAGAGCTAAGCACCCTACTATGTACAAACGATATCCCATGACAACGTGATAGTATACCATATCTTGCGCGCGACGCGCAACTGGTACAACAAAACAAGGAGGATGCATTTGCATGCACCCCCCCTTGTTTTCACTAGCTTGTCGCTATGACTTGCTTAGTTAGCAGTCGTGCGGACGACGCGCCAGTTCTTGTTAGCCGCGAGCTTCTTCGAGTAGGCGGCGTTGTACTTGACCGACCAGGTGCCGAACGCAACCGACGGATCCTCAGGAGCGCCAGCGAAGTCGAGCGTCTGGCAGTTCCAGTAGTCCGCAGGCGGGCAAGCAACGTTGTTGATCTTGCCGTTGTAGCGGGGCGGAGTCTGCTTGCCAGCGAAGTTGCCGCTGACGGAGGTGACGATGCCCGTCTTCTTGTTGTAGGCGCCGTAGCCAGCGAACGTGAGCTCAAACACCTCGGCGAGGTCAGCCGCGTTCGTGAACGGGAACTTGGCAACACCCTCGAGCTCGTACTGAGTCGCGCTCTTGCCAATCACATGAGCGATGTCGATGGTGAACGGAGCACCCTCGTACACGAGGCTCTTCCAGGGCTTCAGCGCGAAGTACTGCGTCGGAGCAGTCTGGATGAGGTTCTGGAAGGACTCGCACCAGTAGTCGCAGATGTAGGTGTAGGCCGTGATCGCGAGAGCGCCGGGAACGCGGATAGCGCAACCAGTCGTCGTCTTGGTCACGTCAACGCAGCCACCGCCAGCAACCTCAGTGTTGAGCACGGGAACGGCCGTGGAGGTCTTGCCCTTGAACTGCCACACGTAAACGGCAACGGCGGACGTCTGAGGAGTCTCACCAGGACCGTCAAGGCACGCAGCCTGCGCACCAGCAGCAGCAAGAATCGCCGCAGCAATCAGGATCTTCTTCATTTTTTCTTTTCCTTTTTTGGAGTCGGGCTTGTTGGACCCTTCCCCGGTACCTTCCGCTTTCCTGAACTCTTGTAGCCACCCGGCTACCTTCATCCAAGTCCACTTCAGGTGGTTAACTTGTTGTCCCCTCGCTCGGTCGAGTCAACTTTCGTTGTGCCCAAGTCTGTTAACCAAGGCCCGGACACTCCGTCCGAATCCTCTTCCTTGCTCAAGAACGCCTATATTGTACCATAATTTGCGTCTACGGCGCAAGGGGGTGGGGAAAAAAATATTTGAGGGGTGCAATTAGCCCTCAAAATGCCAAAAACCCTTGATTTTATTGGGTCTGCTACATACCTATATGCACGGCGCAAGACCCGATGACAAAAAAAATTCAACTTTCCAACCTTTCAACTTTCCAACCTTTCAACATTCCAACTTTTCAACATTCCAACTTTTCAACTGTCTCATAAAAACACGAAACCGAAGCGTTGAAGATGACGCTTCGGATCAGTGCAACAAGTTAACCATCAGAATGTATGCGCGCGATGACGGACGATGACAAAAAATTTTCAGATTTTTTTACAGCACGCATCTCTGCACCCGAGAGCCGAGCGAACAGATCACGTCGTAGGCGTGCGTGCCCTTGAGCGCCGCCCAGTCGTCGGGGGTGATGGAATCCCGCCCGCAGCGCCCGAAGCACACGACTTCGTCGCCGGCCTTCACGCCCGGAACGTCCGAGACGTCGACCGTCGTGTAGTCCATGGATATCCGCCCGAGTATCTTGCAGCGGCGCCCCCCGATGAAGACGAACCCGCGGTTCGTGAGCGCAAGCGGAAGCCCGTCCGCATACCCCGCCGAGATCGTAGCGACCTTCGTCGGCGCCGCAAGGCACCATGTGCGCCCGTAGCCGAGCGTCGTCCCGGCTGGAAGCGTCCGCACCTGCGCCACGCGCGTCTTGAGCGACAGGACCGGCTCCACCTTGAGCGCCTTCCTGCCGTACGGATCGAAGCTGCCGTGCAAGTTGATGCCGGTTCTGACCATCGTGAACGGAGCCTTCGCCGCCTCCGGGAAGTTGTTTATCGCGTCCGACGCCGCCATGTGGACCTTCCGGAACGCAATCCCCTCCTTGGCGCAGGCCGCCACAATGGACTTGAACATCCTTATCTGGCGCTTCGTGAACGGGTCCTTCGGATCGTACGCCATCGGACAGTGGGAGAAAATCCCCTCGCAGTCGAGCCCCGGAAGCTTCCTCACCTCGCGTATCACCCCAAGCGCGTCCTGCGCGAGGATGCCGAGGCGCCCCATCCCGGTGTCGAGCTTGAAATGCACCCGCGCGACCTTCTTCGCCCTGACGGCCGCGGACGATATGAGCTTCGCCGTCTCGAGGTCGGTCACGGGCAGTATGACGCCAGCCTTCACCATCGGCGCCACCTCGTCCGGAAGTATCGAACTCAGAATCTGCACGTCCGCGGCAAATGCGCCGCGCCTAAGCACGGAAAGGAGCTCGAGCGCCTCGAACGGCTCCGCGACGCCGAAGTCGCGGCATCCGGCCTTGCACAGCGCCTCGGCGTACGGCGCGACGCCAAGCCCGTATGCATTCGCCTTGAGGACGCAGAGGACGCGCATCGGCTTCACGTGCGCGACGATCTTCCCGTAGTTTCTCACGAGCGCGCCAAGGTCGATCTCGACGCGCACGCGGCGCCTAAGCTCCCCTTTCATTTAAATTAGTGTCCGCTCTCGAAGTGGGGGTCGACCGACATGCACTTCGCGGGGCACTTCGCGACGATCTGCTCGTCCGTCGGCGGATTCTCGTAGTTGACCTTGGCGAGGAAGCCCTGAAAGGTGAAGTGGTTCGCCTCCTTGCCGCCCGAGTTCTTCTCGCAGAGGTGGCAGCCCATGCAGCCGACGCCGCAGACCTTG
>Ga0265298_10004212_pt1 | contig 18487 bp, 12 predicted proteins | sample AusTroGonzalo_MG_3_FD_193486 | JGI IMG/M metagenome (GOLD analysis project Ga0265298, IMG submission 193486) | Bovine rumen microbial communities from tropical cattle in Woodstock, Queensland, Australia - Gonzalo_01 | ecosystem: Host-associated > Mammals > Digestive system > Stomach > Rumen ... | reverse complement strand
GGCGCGGATGCCAGTCTTGGCGCCCCAGCAGGTGATTCGTTCCATGACGATGTCCTGGAAATCGGGGAGAAAGGCCTCTGATACGGCGGCCTGGTTGTCTTCATAACCGGCGGGGCGGTCTGCGTAAGTGGTTTCGAAGACGATGGCTTCGCCTTGGATGTCGTTCATCGCGATATCGCTGATGCGGATGTTTTTGGTGACACCGCCGCGTTCCGGGGCGCTCTTGAAGCGCAGGCCGGTATCCGTACCGGAGAAGGTGTTGTGCCGCACGGTGATGTTCTCCATGCCGCCGGAGAATTCCGAACCGATGACAAAGCCGCCGTGGGCGTGATATACCGTATTATATTCTATAAGGATATCCTTGCAGGGACCGTTTTTCAAAGCGGCTTTTCCCGCGCCGCCTTTCATGCAGATACCGTCGTCCCCTACGTCCACGGTGCAGTGGCGCACCACCACGCGCTGGCACTGCATAATGTCTATGCCGTCGCCGTTCTGGGCGTTCCAGGGGCACCGGACCGTAACGCCTTCAAAGGTCACGTCCTGGCAATGGGAGGGCACCAGGTGGAACTTGGGAGCGTTCTGGATGGTGACGCCGGTCACGCTCACCCGTTCGCAGTCCGTGAACCGGACCAGGTGGGTGCGCATCCGCTCCTGGGCGCGGGCATCGGGGGCGATATCGGCATAATCCTTCAGGCCGAAGGGATACCACAGGCTTCCGTCATCGGACACCGTGCCGCCGTGGGACAGGAAGGTCTTCCACTCCACGTCGCTCACCTTGGAGCGCTTGACGGGCCGCCACCAGGCGCCGTTGCCGTCGATGATACCCTCGCCGGAAATGCTAACGTCGTGCCGCTTGGAGGCCGATATCCCCGGCCGCACCTTGCCGTTCTTATCCAGGTGCTGCGCCTTGTCCGGCGTCAGGAGAATCATAGCGCCGCGCTCCAGATGCAGGTCCATGCAGTCCTTCAGGACGATGGGACCGGTGAGGTACAGGCCTTCCGGGACCACCAGGCTACCGCCGCCGTTTTTTGCCAGCTGCGCCACGGCTTTTTCAAACGCCGCGGTGTTCAGCGTAAGGCCGTCGGCTACGGCACCGAAGTCCTTGATATTGACGCTGTAGTCCGGGATTTGCACGGGAGCGGGCTGCTGCGCAAACAGCAGCGTAACCAGCAGGAAAAGCGGTAAGGCTATGATTCTTTTCATCTTGAGTTCTCTTGACAGGGGATAAAGATACGTATTTTTTCGTATTTTTGCAGTAAGATGAAACCGGGAAACAAACAGAAATGGACGGCTTATGTCCTTATTATCATTACGGTAGCGCTGCTGGCCGTAACGCTTTGGCTTGTGTTGGCGCACCGGCCGCCCATGGACCGGCCAGGACCTCCGCCGGAAGGACCGGCGCTGTTCGACGGCCCCCGTCCCGATGTCCCGCCGGAGGGATTCCCTCCCGAAGGATTCAGGCCGGACGGCCCCGGACCCTTGAGTCCAGAGGCCAAGATGGCTTTGGTCAGTCTCCTGGTAGTCATCATGACCCTGTGCGTGCTGGCCGCTGTCAAGTTGCTCAGAAAAAAGCCGGCCGCCATTCCGGCGTCATCGGCCCCTCTGGCGCCCTCAGCCCCGGAGGCGCCCGTCACCATCAACTTCAAGACAGACTACAAGACCGTTACGGTAGCGCTGGACGATATCCGTTACATTGAAAGCATGAGCGAATACGTCAAGATTTACCTGGACAGCCAGCCGGATCCGCTGGTGGTGCTGTACAGCCTCAAACGTCTCACGGCCGAACTTCCGGCCAGCCGCTTCATGCGCATCCACCGCTCCTACATCGTGGCTCTGGACCGCATCCGGGAAGCCAACGCCTCTTCCGTAGTCCTTGACACACCCGTCACGCTCCCCGTCGGCGAAAGCTACCGCGCCGCCTTCAGGGAATACCTCTCCAAATTGTAAAAAGCGTTTATTTCCCTGCTAACTTGCACTCCCAGGCCCAGGCGGCCTTGAGGGTTTCTTCGATGGGTCGGGTGGCTTTCCAGCCCATTTCGGTGTTGGCCAGGGTGGGGTCGGCCCACACGGCGGTGACGTCTCCGGGACGGCGCGGGGCAAACTTATGCGGCACTTTTACGCCGTTCACTTTCTCGAAGGCGTTCAGGAGCTCCATCACGCTGTACGGGCGGCCGGTGCCCACGTTGAAGGTTTCCACGTCCTTTTTCATCTTGCCTTCCACCATGCGGGTGACGGCGAAAACGTGCGCGCGGGCCAGGTCCACAATGTCAATGAAGTCACGCTGGCAGGTGCCGTCGGGGGTGGGGTAGTCGTTGCCGAAGATGTTCAGGCATTCGCGCTTGCCGATGGCCGTCTGGGTGATGAAGGGCACCAGGTTGTTGGGAACGCCGCGGGGGAGTTCGCCGATGAGGGCGGACGGATGTGCGCCGATGGGGTTGAAGTAGCGCAGCAGGATGCCCTTGAGCTTGCCCTCCGAAGCCTTCACGGCGTCGTGAAGGATGTCCTCGCACATTACCTTGGTGTTGCCGTAGGGAGACATGGCCGGCTTGCGGGGCGTGGCTTCCGTCACGGGTACGGCGTCGGGTTCTCCGTACACGGTGGCCGATGAAGAGAACAGCACGTTGCAGCCGCCCTTCTCCTGGGCTGCCTCCAGCACGTTGAGGAAGCTCATCAAGTTGTTCTTGTAGTACATGAGGGGTTTTGCCACCGACTCTCCCACGGCCTTGAAGGCGGCGAAGTGGATAACCGCGTCAATGGGATACTTGGCAAAGAGCTTTTTGGTGGCATCGGCGTCGCAGAAGTCAATCACCTCCAGCGGAAGGTCTTCCCGCCCCGTGATTTTCTTCACGCCTTCGTAGCAGGTGCGGTCGCAGTTGGAAAAGTTGTCTGCCACCACCACATCATAGCCGGCTTCGATGAGCTCGACGGTCACATGGCTGCCGATAAAACCGGCACCACCGGAAACAAGAACAGTTTTTTTCATGACTATTGGTTTTTGTTGCGTTGCTTTTTCTGTGCCTTTTCCTGCTCTTTCAGCAGGTACTTCTCAAAGAGGGCACGCTCTTTCTGCGCCTTCTTTTCCTGTTTGCGCAGCAGCTTCAATTTACGGGCGCGTTCCCTATCCAGCTTGCGCTGGGCCTTGGCCTGCTGCTTCTCTTCATATTTGCGGTCCTGCTCGGCCCATTTGGCCTCCAGGGCGGCCTGGCGTGCCGCTTTCTGCTTCTCCTTCTCGGCCTTTTTCTTCTTCTTTTCGGCCTCCTTCCTGGCTTTTTCCATGGCTTTCAGTTCCTGGGGAGTAGGAGGGGGCGGGACGCCCAGGGAATCGGCTGCGGGTTTGTGCACTTCGCGGGCCGATGCCAGGCTGTCGGGGACGGCCTTCGGGGTGTCGGCCGGTGCCGGGAGGGGGGCGGCGAGGGTATCGGCGGGCGCAGGGAGGATATCGGCCTTTACGGTATCGGCCTGCTGTGCAAGGGCCAGGGAATCCTTCCGATGCTGTTCCAGCCGCTGGCGGATCACCTCCAGGGAATCTCGGATGGCGATGTCTCGGTATACCTTATTGATATAGCCGGGGAAGTAGAGTTCCGTCTGCTTGAAGTCGGCGTGGGGCCTGGCCAGGTAAGAGGTGCGTTCACTGGGCCGGGGAACCAGCGAAGTGACATCGGCCGGGGAAGACGGCCTGCGCTCCGGTTCCCAGCGGAATCCTTTGAGCTGTTTGTCGTCCTGGGCCAGCTGCACGGTAGGGTAGCCGTCGTTCTTGGGATTGTCGTAATAGTACATGCGCTCAATCTCGTTGTCCTTGAACGTGGCGTAAATCATCTTGGTCTCCACCTTGTTCACCGTGGCCAGGGCTCCTTTCTCTTCCAGGAAGAAAAGGGAAGCCGCACCGCCCAGGGCGTCGAAGCGGGTGAGGGCGGTGGTGGAGTCGAAGTAGGCCACCATCTCGGCGCCGCGGATCTGGTCAAAGGCGCCCGGGGCTTCCTGGATGGTGATGAAGGCATTGGACAGCAGGTGGGCTTTCTGCATCTGCCTGTCCTTGATAACCATATAGATACTGTCCCCTGCGTATTGCCGGTTGCCCTCATTGTAGAAGATGGGGGTCTGGTACAGGCGCACCAGGGAATCCAGGTCTGTATAGGTGAGGGAGTCGCTGGACATCTGGAGGTCCCGGCGGAACAGCCGCACGTGCTTGGAGCCCCAAACAAAGGCAATCTTGGTGGTGTCCTTGGGCGGGGCCTTCTTGGCGGTGGAGTCCCTTCGGGTGTGCAGGGTATCCCGGACGGCGCCCAGCGTATCGGCGGCGGCCGACAGGCTGTCCGGTGCGGCCTTCAGGGTATCGGCGGCCGGCTTGGGCGTTTCCGGCTTGGGTGCTTCGGATTTGGGCGTCTGAGCCTTTGGCGTTTCCTGTTTGGGCTTCGGCGGGGCCTGCGGCGGGCGGTTAGGGTCGTTCTGCGCGGCTTCTTCAGCAGCCTTGGCAGCAGCTTCGGCCGCCTTTTTCCGGTACTCCATCACGGGGTCTCCGGCAATGTCTTTCAGGCGTTTTTCCGAGGCCTTTACCCAGCCGTCGGGGATATCGCATTTTTTGATGGTGCGGTACAGCAGCACGTCTCCGCCTACATACAGGGTGTCCAGCCGTCCGGTCTTTGCATTCTCGTCCACCGACATGATGGCGGGTTCCCTGGTCATGCGCACCTGGTTCAGGGAGTCCTGGTATTCGAACCGTCCCGCCAGGGCATACACGTCGCGGGTGGTGTCCATCAGTTCCACGTGCCCCATCATTTCCACGTCGTTGGGAACGCGGTGGTAGTACAGGCTGTCGGACCATGTCTCCTTGTCCTGGGTGAGCACGTGCACCTGCCGGCGGAAAAAATACAGCTCCTCTTCCCGGTTGTACCAGCCGTCATTGGCGCTGAGCATCTTGTCGTCCTGCCACATGTCGGTGCCGTAGCCAAAGTAGGCGGTGGAAAGGTCGCTGCGGTATTCCAGGCGGGATGTTTTCACGAAGGTGGTGTCCATGTACATGTTCACCTGGTCGTTGAACACAAACAGGTGGGCCTTGGAGTCGTAGGTGCCGTACAGGCTTTCAATCACCTGCCCGTCTTTGTCCCGCATGGCGGCGCCGTCCTGGAAAATGGCCACGGAATCCTTGGTGTTGTAGTCCAGGTAGCGGGTGCGAAGGGTATTCTTTTCCTTGTCTTCCAGCTGCACCAGGCTGCCGCGGAACTTGGCCATATCCTCGTCCACCACGTACTGCAGGGTCTCGCTGGTGAGCTGTGTCTGGTCCTGGATGATGCGCACGTGCCCCACGGCGTCGATGATGTTGGTACTCACGTTCCAGAGGGCGGTGTCGCACAGGAGATAGGTGTTGTTGTGGAAGAATTTGGCCGGGCCCACCACTTTTCGGAAGTCCTGGCCGTCCTTTTCAAAAAGCTCGGCGCTCTGGGCGCTGATGAGCTGCACTTTGTCCTGGCCCTTTAACGGCAACGCCGCCACTGTCAGGGACAGCAGCAGCGCAGTACAGATATGGGCCCGGACTATATGCACTATTTCTTTTTATTCCAGTCTTCCCGGGAGAATTCACATTCGGCGAACATCGGGTCTATGACGATGTACGTAGTTTTGATTTTTTCGGAGAGGAAATTGCTGATGGCTTCCTGCTGTTTCTGCTGCTGTACTTTGTCCAGAATCTGGGCGTAGTCGTTCTCGAAGGTGGCGGTGTGGGCGGGGAGGATCTTGTCCACGCGGATGATCTTGTAAACCAGGTTGCCGCTCCGGCCCTGCAGGTAGCCCTCGTTGTCGGCCGATTCCACAGGCTCCGAAATCTCTCCCACCTTCAAATCCTTGATGGCGGCGTAATCGGCCGGCTTCAGCTGGTCGATCTCAAAGTAGGCCGATCCGGTGGAGGGGTCGGCCATCTGGCCGCCGTTGGTGCGGGTGGCCAGGTCCTCGGAGAAGAAGCGGGCCGCCAGTTCAAAGGTGATTTCCTCTTCCTGGATCTTGGTTTTGAGGCTGTCCAGACGGGAGAAGGCCTTTTCCCGGTCTTCGGTGGTGTACTGGGGTTTCAGCAGGATGTGGCGGGCATTGAACATGTCGCCTTTTTTCTCGATTACCTCAATGATATGGAAGCCGTCGGGGGTTTCCACAATCTGGGAAATGGTGCCGGGACGCAGCGCCATGGCGGCATCGGAGAAGGCCGGCCAGAAGATGGACTTGGAGGCCATACCCAGCTCTCCTCCGCGGCGGGCACTGCCCGGATCCTCGGAATAGATACGGGCCAGGGTGGCGAACTTCTCTCCGTTCATGATACGTTCGCGCAGGCTCAGCAGTTTTTCCTTGACGGCAACGGCGGCGCTTTCCCGGTCCGGATAGACGCAAATCTGGCTCAGCTGGTATTTCACGGGCACCACCGGCAGGTCTTCGGGCTCCGTGGCGTCGATGTATTTCTGGACATCATACGGGGTCACTTCGGCAATCTTGGAGGCGATCTCGCTTTGCTCGTTCATGGTAAGGCTCTGTTCCTCAAGGGTTTTCTGCCATTCCTGACGCAGTTTGTACAGGGGCTTGCCGAAGTATTTTTCCATTTCTTCGTCACCGCCCAGCTGCGTGCGGAACCAGTCTATGCGCTGGTCCAGGTTGCTGCTTACCATCTCGTTGTTTACGGTGAGGGAGTCAATGCGGGCCTGCATGAGGAACAACTTGGATTCCATCATGCTTTCCAGGAGCTCGCAGCGGATGTCACGGTCCGACGAAGCGCCGTTCATGCGCATCTGCTGAACTTCCGATTCCAGGTCCGAAATCAGGATGGTTTCCCCACCCACCACGGCGATGGTTTTGTCCACCACGCCGTTCTTGTATTTCTGGGCGCTCAGGCTGATGCAGGTCAGAAGGGCCGCGGCCGTAAGGATAATATGCTTCATACAGCTAGTAAATTACAAATTTTTTGGTGCGGAGGGCATCTTCCAGCAGGTCTTCCTCCAAGTTTTTCTCCAGTTTATGTTTGCGGTTGCTCAGGATCAGGTCCCGGATGCGCTCCGTTACGTATTCCACGGGGGCGGGCTTGCCATCGGGCACCATTTCCACGATATAGGCGATGCGCAGGTTGCCGCTGCCGTCGTCCACCTCGGCGAACTGTTTTTTGATGGAGCCGATCAGGGTGCGGTAATCCGTTCCCAATTCCTGTGCCAGAGTGATGGCGTCCATCCAGGTATCGGCTGCATCGGCGTATTTGTGGGCGGCATAGGCGCCCAGGCTGTCGGCCTCCATCACTTCCATCTCGTCTTCCGACGACATCTTCTGCTTCAGGGTCTTGAGGCTGCGGGCATCGGCCGATATAATCATGTAGCGGGCCTTGATGAGGGGTCGCTCCAGGCGGAAACGGTCCTGGTTGGCCATGTAATAGCGCTGGATTTCCTCATCGGTGATAAGGGTGTCCAGGCGTTGGTTGATGTACAGTTGCTCGTAGCGGTATTTCAGGAGGGTGCGCCGATATTCTTCCAGTTCTACGCTCACGTCTTTGTCGGTTTCCGAAAGCTGTTCTTCGGCCATGTCCAGCAGGAGCAGGTCCTCGGCCCAGGCGTTGATGTAGCGGGTGGCGAGGCTGGCACTGTCTTCGGGGCTTACGCCGGTGGGAATGTAGCTCTGCAGCTGATTGTCGTACAACTTGTGGTTGCCCACTTTGGCCACTACCTCTCCGCGGAACAGCTCAGCCGCGGTGTCCGTAAGCTGGCGGCCCAGCTTGCACGAGACGGCCAGCAGGGCGAACAACAGGATATACAGCGCTTTTCTCATATAGTCTACAAAGATAGCAAAAATTCAAGAAACCCTATCAGGACAGCCCGTACTTCCGCGGTCTTGGCGGTGGCGTTGTTGGTGAGGACCGAAAAGGTGAGCCGGGGGTTTCCGCCGGCATCCAGGATGTATCCGGAATAGCACAGCACGCCGTCCATGCTGCCGCTTTTCATGCGGATGCGTTCTCCGCCCTGGATCCTCACCACGCTCAGCGTCCTCCCCTGTCCGGGGGCGGGAAGCGAAGCCAGGAAGGCGGGGAAAGCCGGGCTCTTGCGCATGGCCTGGAGGTAATCCGTGAGCCATCGGGCCGATAGATAGTTCATCCGGGAAAGGCCGCTGCCGTCGGCCAGGCGGATACCGTCCCCGGGCATGCCCAGGTCCAGTATGACGTCCCGGATGGCCACCAGACAACTGTCGTAGGTGGCATTGGTGGTGGCGGCTTCTCCCATGGCGCGCAGGAAGGCTTCTGCATAGAAATTGTCGCTTTCCCAATTGGTTACGCGGGCGATGTCGCTGAGTTTCGGGGATTCGGTGTATCCTATCTCCACGGGCTTGCCCGCGGGCTCGGCCGGTACGAAATCCGGCCCTCTCAGCCGGCCGCTGCGGTCGATATCGGCATAACCGCCCGTCACTTCCCAGCCGGTTTCCTTCAGGTTTTTCCAGAAATAATAGGCGCAGGTAAGGGCCCCGTATTTATTGGCGAAATGCTCTGTCTTGGGCCTTCTGTCCAGGGCAAATGTGCCGCGAAGCTCGGCATAGGGAGCCAGGTCCGTGGTGTACAGGTAGAGGGAATTGCCGCTGCCGGCAGGTCCTGTGACGCCGTAATTGTCGGTGTGCATCCAGGGGGTCTCCGGATACGTCTGGACAAACCGGACGGGAGCATTCTCCGCGGCTCCTGCCGCCACGCCGTAATCGATGGCATTCTTGTAGAAGCACAGGGCGCTGGTTCCGGTGCCGTAGTAGGTTCCCAGGTCGTCATAACTCCATGAAACGTGCTCCAGATGGCCTTCATAGGTGCTTCCGTCTCCCACGATGCGGCCGTGGATACGCTCGATGCCGGCATTCCTCAGCAGGGTCTTCCACTTCCAGAAAAGGGCCTCGGGCCGGTATGCGATGGAATCTTTGGCACCGATGGTGGGGTCTCCGCCGCCCAGGATGTACAGGTCACCTTCCAGCGTGCCGTCCTGGATGCTGCCGGTATAGCCCAGCGTTGTCTTGAAACGGTGGTCCGGGCCGAAGGCATGGAGGGCGCAGCCCGTGGTGACGAGTTTGGTGTTGGAGGCCGGTGTCAGGCGCAGGTCTCCGTTATATTCGGCCAGCGTCTTTCCCTGGGCATCCTGTACCGAGATACCCACCAGGGTGCCCTGCATGGGGCCCCTGCGCAACATTTGCCGGATATATTGCTGGGCAGGTTCCTGTGCCGGCGCCTGCGCGCAAAGCACAGCACCTGTCAATAGGATCAGAAGTCGTTTCATGGACTATTTGTCGTGGGATTCCCCTACGCGGGCCTCCACCACGTTGATGATATAGTCTCCGCTCTTCTCGCATTCCCCGATCAGGTCCATGAACACGGTGCCGTTGTTGTAACCGTACACATGCTGGTCCAGGGCGTCGATGTTCTCCTGTTTCAGGCGGTTGCGGCAGTCGTTGATACGGGCCTCGATGTAGGCGCTCTTGCCCAGGCCCACGTTCTCCAACGGGCTGGAAAGCACGTAATTCATCTGCGTGAGGGCCTCTTCTATGAGCTGCACCATCTCCAGGCCGCCCTTGATCTGGCCTTCGGAGAACTCTATCTTGTTCTCCCGTTTGCGCTTGAGGATACGGGCCAGGTTGAAGAAGCTGTCACCCACCGATTCCAGTTCCCCAATCTGGCGCAGCATGGAACGGATTTCTCCCTTGGTTTCGTCGGACAGGTGTGCCTGACCCACGTCTCCCAGGTATTTGCCGATTTCGTTTTCCATGCGGTCGGAGAGGTCTTCGTACTTCTCGATTCGGTCGAACAGTTTGGCGAAATCCTCGTCCGAAGCATTGTACGATTCCTTTACCAGTTCATACATATACTGCATCTTCTGGCCAAAGAGAACGATTTCCTTCTGGGCCTGCAGCACGGAGATTTCGGGGGTCTTCATGATACCGCCGCGGATATACTGCAGGCGGAATTCGTCTTCTTCCTCCGTCTTCTTGGGCTTGATGAGGATGCACACGAACTTCTCTATCTGCGGAATGAACCAGATGAGGATGGCCGTGTTGATCACGTTGAAGAACGTGTGGAAGGTGGCCAGGGCGAAGGACAGCTGGGTGGGGCTTTGCTCGGGAGCTTCCGGGTCCAGGCCCACCACGCCGCAAACCATGCGAACGAAGGGGAAGAAGAAGATGAGCACCCAGCACACGCCGAACACGTTGAACAGCATATGGGCCATAGCCGTACGCCGGGCCTGCGTATTGGCGCTGAGGGCCGCCAGGTTGGCGGTGACGGTGGTGCCGATATTTTCACCCATCACCAGGGCGATACCCTGGAAGATGGTGATGGCGCCGGTGGAACACAGCACCATGGTGATGGCCATGAGGGCTGCGGAACTCTGCACAATGGCCGTAAGGATGGTACCGATGAGCAGGAACAGCAGGATGGTTCCGTAATTGGTCTTGAAGCTGGCGAAGAAATCCACCACGGCCGGCTTGCTGGCCAGGTCCATGTCGATACCCGCCTGTTTGAGCATTCCCAGGGCGAACAGCAGGAAGGACAGGCCGAAGAGGAAGTCTCCCACATAGCGGTGCCGGCCCGTCTGGATGAGGATGATACCTATCAGGAACGCCGGCCATACAACCATGGTGATGTTGAACGAGAAGCCGGCCGACATGATCCAGGCGCTCATGGTGGTACCGATGTTGGCACCCATGATGATGGAAATGGCCTGTGCCAGGGTGAGCAACGCGGCGTTCACAAAAGATACGGTCATCACCGTGGTAGCAGCCGAGGACTGGACGGCTACGGTCACCAGGGCACCGGTAAGCACACCGGAAAAACGGTTGGTGGTCATGGCGCCCAGCATGTTACGCAGCTGGGGACCGGCCATTTTCTGGAGAGCTTCGCTCATCACCTTCATACCGTAGATGAGCAGGGCGATGGAGCCGAGGAGTTGCAATACGATCAACATGTTCGCTTAGATTTTATCCTTACAAAGTTAAGGAAATTTTCTTAAATCTTCCTGTTGCGGGGAACCAGCACACGGAGTGCTTCCGGAACCACTTCCAGTTCAATTTGCGTGCCTTTCTGGATAGGGTCTCCGTCAAAGTGGGCGGGACCGGGGGAGGGACGGCCGATGGTGACGTGCCGGCCGGTGAGGGTTTGGACGCGCCGGCTGGTATGGGCGCGGCCCAGCATCAGCTTGGCGGCCAGAAGCGGGATGTCAAGGGTGCGGAAAGGCTTTACGATCACCAGGTTGAGCAGGCCGTCCTGTACGGAGGCCAGGTCGGCGATGCGTGCCTGGTTGCCCCACTGGTTGGAGTTGCCCACCGTCACGAAAACGGCCCGGGTCTCCAGGATTTTTCCGTCGATGTCCAGGGTGTAGGTCTGGGGTTGGAAATGCTGCCATAGCTTCCAGGCCAGGGAAATGTAGGTCCACAGGCCCCGGTGCCCCGCCCGGGCGAACTCCCAGGCTACATCGGCATCCAGGCCCACGCCGGCCACGCTGAAGAAGGGTTTTCCGTCCATCAGGCCGCAATCCATACTGGTGACCACGCCGTCGTTGAGGACGCGGACGGCTTTTCCCGGCCTGCGGCTGATGCCCAGGTGCAGCGCCAGGCCGTCCCCGCTGCCGCAGGGGATGATGGCCAGGGCTTTTCCCGTGCCCATGAGCCCGGCGGCCACTTCGTTAACCGTACCGTCTCCGCCTACGGCCACCACGATGTCGGCATCGGCCTCCCTGGCCAACTGGGTAGCGTGACCGGGACGGTCTGTGAACGCCACCTCATAGGGGTGCCGCAGGTTCTTTTCCACCTTCCGGAGCAGCTTCTTCTTGTCGATGCCGCCCGACAGCGGATTAACGATGAACAACAGTTTGGACATGGTGCAAAAATACAAAAAAGAATGGGATGCCCGCGCTTTCTTGCGTCTATTGGGGTATTATATGCGCAAATTTTACCCTTCCCTTATGCGGAATCCGTTAGTTTTGCAGAACTAACCTATATAATAAGGCATATGAAAATCAGACAGATAGCCATTCTTCTCCTGATCCAGCTCGTTTGCTGCTGCGGTAAAACGGAAAACAATAGTCCTCTGGTACCTCCTCCCAGCCCCAGCTCCGAGGAAGAACAAGGCGGTGAAGAAGGCGGTTCCACCGATCCCAATCCTCCGGCACCTACGCCCCAGGACGGTTACATCGTGGTGGGCTATGCCTATGCCGACAGCGGTCAGCTGCCGGATCCTACCCTTCTCACCCACATCAATTTCTCCTTTGCCAAGATCGAGGACGACTTTGAGACGCTTTACATCCGGGACAAAAAGAAGACCCGCCTGAAAGAAATCGTGGGGCTCAAGTCGAAGAACCCGGACCTGAAGGTCATGCTGTCTGTGGGTGGCTGGGGCGCCGGCAATTTCTCCGAGATGGCGGCCGACGAAACCCACCGCAAGAATTTCTGCAAGAACTGCCTGGACGCCGTGAATAACTACAAGCTGGATGGTATCGACCTGGACTGGGAGTATCCTACCAGCAGTTCGGCGGGCATCAGCAGCTCCCCCAACGACACCCGGAACTTCTCCCTGCTGCTCAAGGATTTGCGCGAGACCCTGGGCAATGACAAGCTCATCACCATGGCTTCGTCGGCCGATGCCAAGTACATCGACTGGAGCACCGCTCTCCCGTACCTGGACTTCGTGAACATCATGAGTTACGACATGGGCAGGCCCCCGCAGCACAATGCCGCACTCTATCCTTCGGCCAAGACCAAGATGAGCTGTGAAGAGGCTGTGGCCAAGCATTATGCCAAGGGCGTTCCCTATGAAAAGATGACGCTGGGTATGGCCTTCTTCGGCCGCGTAGACCGCAATATCCTCCAGGGCGACGAACTGGACTACAACGAAATCATCCCCCTCCTCTCCAAGTACATCAAATGCTGGGACGAACAAGCCAAGGTGCCTTATCTCACCGACGCCGCCGGCACCATGGTGCTTAGCTACGACGACGAGACTTCCATCGGCCTCAAAGCCGACTATATCATCCAGAAAGGCCTGCTGGGCGGCATGTACTGGGACATCGAGGCCGATGATTCCAACTGGACCCTGGGCAAGGCCGTGGCCTCCCGTCTGCTTCCCGGCAGCGTTCCCGAGGAAGAAGCCTTCCTGGCCACCAACTCCTATATCGAGAAATACATGGAAGAGGTGAACTATCCCGAGACCAACAACCCCGACACCGACAAGGAGTATAACAACTCCCTGGTGATCGGCTATCCCGGCGGCGGCCCCAGCGAGAACGACATCGAGTTACCTCCCACCTACACTATCAGCTGGACGGCCGCATCCGGCAGCCAGACATTGCGCATATGGGAAGGCAGCTGGAGCCGGGAATACACCCTTTCCGGCGGTGTAAACCACCAGGATATCACCAACCTGGTTCCGGGAACCACTTATAACTGGCAGGTGATTTCCTCCAACACGGTGGTGGCCGACGGCCATTTCGCCACCAGCGGCAAACTGCGTCAGGTTTACTTTGCCCCCAACGTGCGAAACGGCCGTGACCTGGGCGGTTACAAGGGCCTGGACGGCAAAACCGTCGTCTACCACAAGCTGTACCGAGGCGGTGCCATCCATGGTTCGCGTCTGAATGATGCCGGCAAAAAGGAAATGCTGGCCGAGGGCATCCGGGCCGAGGTAGATCTCCGTGAAGCCAGCGACGTCCCTTCCAGCTCTCCGCTGGGCAGCAGCGTGGCGTTCTATGCCCCGGGCTTTGACAGCGGCTACAACCACATGGTGCGTGACAACAAACCTAAGATGAAGGAAACCTTCTGCTGGGTGGTGGACCGCCTGCGGGAGGACAAACCCGTCTACTTCCACTGTGCGGCCGGCCGTGACCGTACCGCCACCCTGGCCGTCCTCCTGGAGGGTGCCCTGGGCGTGGGCGAAAGCGATATGGCCAAGGACTACGAGCTCACCTACTTTACTCCGGCCGACTGGGGCATGTCCAAGGACGATAACGGAACGCCCATCTACAAGCACACCCGGGACAATTACAGCTACAAGTCCATCCGCAAGACTATTTTCAGCGAGACCGACAGCGGTACCTATCAGGAGCGCATCGTGAAGTACCTCCTGAAGATCGGTGTGCCGCAGAAGGATATTGACGACCTGCGCAGTATCATGCTCAAATAGTTTTTTGTATCTTTGCCATATGGTAAAGAACATCCTTCGCGTCCCGCTGCTGGAGCAGGCGGACGAAAAGACACTGGAACTGGGCGGCGCCCGGTTCGACGTAAGTACGGTCAACTGGCCCGAAGAATTCCCTTATGCACCCATCTGTGCCGGCCGCATGGCCCGCACGGCCGATTCCCTGCTGGTAAGCTGGCGGGTAAGCGGCCTGGACCTCACGGTGCGGAATACGGAGGACGGCGGCACCATCTGGGAAGACAGCTGCTGCGAGATTTTCCTGCAGGATCCCGGCTGCGACAAATACTATAATATTGAAGTGAATGCCGCCGGCGTGCTGCTGGTGGGCTGCGGCACCGGCCGCGGAGACCGGGTGTTGCTGCCGCCGCAGGAGATGGCCCGTATCAAGCGTTTTGCGCAGGTGAAAGCCCCCGTGGACATCGCCGACCAACTTTGCACCTGGAGCCTCACCGTGTGCATTCCTTTCGAGGTCATCGGCCTGGACCCGGCCCACCTGCCGGAACATCTTCTGGGCAATATCTACAAGTGCGGAGACAAGACCGCCCATCCCCATTTCCTCAGCTGGTCGGCCATCGACACGCCTCATCCCGATTTCCATCGCCCCGAATTCTTCGGCACCTTTCAGTTGAGATAAAAATCATTGCGTCATGAAAACCATCAAAGAAGTCCTCTACGATTGCCAGGCCAAAAAGACGGCCGTGCTGGCTACCAATTTCTATAACTATGAGACGCTGGTGTGCGTTGCCAAGGCCGCCCAGGCCATGAATGCACCGGTGATGCTGCAGCTCACGCGTTCTTCCATCGACTACATGGGCCTTCACACCGCCTACAAGATGGGCCGGCAGGTCATGGCCGATTACGGCCTGCAGGGATACATCCACCTGGACCATGGCCCCAGCCTGGAACTGGTGCAGAAGTGCCTGGACGAGGGTTTCGACTCCGTGATGATCGACGCTTCGGAGAAGCCTTTCGAAGAGAATGTGGCCACGTCGGCCAAGGCAGTTGAGATGGCCAAGCCTTACGGCGCCAACGTGGAGGCCGAACTGGGTTACGTGGCTAAGCTGGGCCAGGAGCAGGGCGGTGGCTTCACCACGCCGGAGCAGGCGGTGGAGTTCGTCAACCGCACCGGCGTAGATGCGCTGGCGGTTTCCATCGGATCGGCCCACGGCTTCTATAAACTCCCGCCGCACCTGGACATCCCCCGCCTGGCTTCCATCCATGCCGCTACGCCCGTGGCGCTGGTGCTGCACGGTTCTTCCGGCATCCCGCACGACCAAGTGAAGGAAGCCATCGCCAACGGCATCGTGAAGGTGAACCTGGCCACCGAAATCAAGGACAATTTCATGCGCGCCCTCAAGAAAGTCCTCTCCGAGAGCGATGAAATCGACCTCCGCAAGGTCTTCCCCAAGGCCATGGACCCCGTAGTGGAACTCCTCAAGGAGAAATACGCCGTCACTGGCGCGACGAGGGTGTAGCTATCTTATCTACAATCAGGGCGATGGCGCCGTCTCCGGTAACGTTGCAGGCGGTGCCGAAGCTGTCCATGGCAATGTACAGGGTGATCATGAGCGCCTGATGGGTGGGGTCGAAGCCCAGGATGCTGTCCAGTACGCCCAGGGCGGCCATGATGGCGCCGCCGGGCACGCCGGGCGCAGCTACCATGGTAACGCCCAGCATCAGGACAAAGCCCAGGATGGTCAGGAAATCAAAGGGAATATCCAGCATCAGCATCAGCGCGATGGCGCAGGAAGTAATCTTGAGCGTGCTGCCGGAAAGATGGATGGTGGCGCACAGCGGAACGGTGAATCCCGCCACGCCGGGGCTTACTCCGTTGGACAGGGCGCTCTTGAGGGTTACCGGAATGGTGGCGGCCGATGAAGCCGTGCCGAGGGCGGTCATGTAGGCCGGGAGCATCTTGCCCAGCAACTTGAAAGGGTTGCGCTTCACGACGGCACCGGCCACGCTGTATTGAATGACTAGCAGCACCAGCGTCATCACAAAGATCACCGCCACCATCAGGATGAAAGACCCTAAAACGGGCGCCACCTTGCCGGCTGCGGCCATGTCCATGAACAGGCCGAAGATATAGAACGGCAGGAAGGGGATGATCACTTTCTCTATGCTGCGGACGATGATCACCCGCAGTTCGGCAAAACCTCGCATCAGGACATCGGCCTGGGAGAAAGCGATGCCCAAACCCAGCAGGAAGGACAGCACGAGGGCGGTCATCACGTCCATCAGGGGAGGGATGCCGATGGTAAAATAGGCTGGGAAGTCCTTGCCGGCTTCTTCCAGGGCGGCCATGGAGCCTTCGGACACCAGGGAGGGGAAAAGCCCTACGCTGAAAACATAGGCAAACAGGCCGGAAAAGACGGTGAAACCGTAGGCCAGCACTACGGTGATGAACAGCATGCGGCCGGCTTTGTGGCCCACATCGGCAATGGCGGGCGTTACCAGGCCCACGATGATGAGGGGGATGAAAAAGCGAAGCAACTGGTCGAAGATACTGGTGAAGGTGTTGCCGATGCGCACCACCCAACCCGGAACAAATTGTCCGGCTATGACGCCCAGCACAATGGCGATGAGCACTTTCACCACCAGGGGCAAGTCCTTGATTCTTTTCATTTTTCACTGGTTTCTCCACAAATTTAAGCATTCTTGCCAAATAATGCTATATTTGTAAACATGAAACGAATGATAACCTTGGCCCTTGCGGCCGCCATCGGCCTTTGTGCCCTGAATCCCTCCCACGCTTGCACCAATCTGATCGTGGGCAAGAATGCTTCCGTCGACGGAAGCGTCATCTGCACCTACAACTGCGACGGTTTCGGCTTTGCCTCGTCGCTCAGTTACTCCGCTCCTGGACGTCATGCTCCCGGCGAGATGATCGCCATCCGCCGGTGGGGCTCGGACCAGGTGAACTATATCCCCCAGGCCGAATATACCTACAGGGTTGTGGGCCTCATGAACGAAAAGCAGGTCTCCATCGTGGAAACCACCTGGGACGGCCGGAAGGAGCTTCGCAATCCGGAAGGCTGGCTGGGGTATTTCACCCTGATGGATCTGGCCCTGCAGCGGTCGGCATCGGCCCGTGAGGCCATCGCGGTCATGCATCAGCTGGTGCAGGAATACGGGTACAACGACACCGGTGAATCCTTCGCCGTTTGTGATAAGGACGAAGCCTGGATCATGGAACTGATCGGCAAGGGTCCTGGACGGAAAGGCGCCGTCTGGGTGGCCCGCCGCGTCCCCGACGATTGCATCAGCGCCTATGCCAACTCCAGCCGCATCCGCCAGTTCCCGCAGGCCAAAAAGGCCGACAAGAAGCTGGGCTTCTGCGTGGTTCCCGGAGACTGCATGTATTCGGCCGATGTCATTTCCTTCGCCCGCGAAATGGGCTACTACGACGGTCCCGACAAGGATTTCAGCTTCCGCGAGGCCTATGGTCCGCTGGATTTCGGTGCCATCCGTTACTGCGAGGCCCGCGTCTGGAGCTTCTTCCGCCATCATTACGACACGTCGGTGATGGACGAATACCTGCCCTTCCTCAACGGCGACCTTTCCGTGCACGACGACCTCCCGCTGTGGATCAAGCCTTCGGCCCCGGTAAGTTACCGCGACATCCAGAACGACATGCGCGACCACTACGAGGGAACGGCCCTGGACATGACGGCCGATGTAAGCGCCGGCCCCTGGGCATCGCCCTACCGCAACCAGCCGGTGAACTACGAGGCTCCCGATGGCACCAAGATGTTCCGCGAAAGGCCCATCGGCTGCCAGCAAAGCGGCATGACGATGGTTTGCCGCATGCGCTCCTGGCTGCCGGATGCCCTTGGCGGTATCACCTATTTCAATCTGGACGATGCCACCACGTCGGCTTATGTGCCCGTGTACTGCGGCATTGACCGCCTTCCGGACCCGTTTAGGAAGGAGAACAACAACATTTTGGAATTCAGCGAGAAAAGCGCCTTCTGGATGTGCAACTTCGTGGCCAATATGGTGTATCCCCGCTGGAGTGCCATGATAGGGGATCTGCGGGAAGCCCAGCAGGAACTGGAAGACTACTATGAGGCCGACCAACCGCTGGTGGAAGAACATGCCGCAGGCCTCACCGCCGGTGAACTCACGGAGTATCTGACCTCCAAGACCATTTTCTACACCGACCGCATGATGCAGCGCTGGGACAAACTGGCCCGTCTGCTCATCGTGAAGCACAACGACCAGATCATGCGCCCTTCAAAGGACGGTGAGGTAGTCCCCGGCCGCCACACCTCTCCCGCCTACGCCCCCGCCTTCATCGAAGCCGTAAAGGCCCAGACCGGC